>Ga0307373_10003476_pt1 | contig 27430 bp, 29 predicted proteins | sample OX2MG_FD_202534 | JGI IMG/M metagenome (GOLD analysis project Ga0307373, IMG submission 202534) | Soil microbial communities from Risofladan, Vaasa, Finland - OX-2 | ecosystem: Environmental > Terrestrial > Soil > Coastal area > Acid sulfate soil | place: Finland: Risofladan, Vaasa | collected... | reverse complement strand
CCCCTCCAGTCCACTCCTACTGTTAGTTCAGACAGATCGCTTTCCGCCCGGTTTTTCTCAACTACTATCATGGTTTTCAAAAGATTTGGACTAGAACGTATTAAATTTTCAGGGTAACAGTTTAGCATTTCGCCATTTTTAATGTGGTAAAAATAAGGATTGGTGAAGCTGTATCGGTTTCAAATTCTGTATTGTCATATTTCCAAAAGTCGTTGACTTTACTATCTGGGTACCAATGACCTCTAACTAATGTAGTGGTATTTTTGTTATAATCCACTTTTACTTGTGTAAAAAGTGCGTCTGGATAAAGATAGATTACATGAGGGTAATGCGTTATGACATTGAATTCTCTTTTTGTGAAGTATTCATTGTGAAGTATTCATTGTGAAGTATTCATTGTGAAGTATTCATTGTGAAGTATTCATTGTGAAGTATTCATTGTGAAGTATTCATTGTGAAGTATTCATTGTGAAGTATTCATTGTGAAGTACGATCTTCGTCATATTTTTCTAATATGGCTGGATCTTTGTCAATATGGGCATCAGTAACATGTGCATAATGTTCTTTAATCGATACATCATTTACCTCGCAGCTTGAGACAAAAAAATCATTGTAAATTTTTGGTATTGTGATGGTAAGACATTTTTGGTCGCACCTTCGGAAATAATAAGCGTAAAAGCCATTGTGCTGAGGATCATTATTTCCATAGGCGTCTGTGTAAAGAGTAGTTGTATGAATACTGCATTTTGATTTCTACCTAATTGTCTTCCATTAGTTTGAGTAAAAATTACTCCTTGGGCAGCAACAGGGGAAGGTAAAATAGATCTAGAGTGTAGTACTGGGGTCATCAATACTGTGTATATCGTCATGAGTACAAGGAAACGTACAATTTGAATTGATTTCATTCTGATTTCTCCTCTATGATTACAGTTATTTTCATAAACTCATGTATTGCAAGTTTGTACTTAAAAAACAATTAACTATGTTCACTATATTGTGGATGTTTGACAAGAGTGTCTTTGTTAGTTGTTATGATTGTCGTAAAATGTGTAAGACTTCACCTAAGACAATAGCATTATTATGTTGTTCATCTTTTGCAGAAAAAACTAATGTAATAGTTTTGTGTTCTTTTTGAAGATCTCTAATTTTGTCTAATGACGATTTGTTCTCATTTAGTTCTTCTTTGTATTTTTTCTTGAATGATTTCCATTTCTTTAGATCATGGGAAAACCACTCTCTCAAGTGGTCAGTTGGCGCTATTTCCCTAAGCCATAAATCAACATAGGCGTTAGCTTTTGAAACCCCTCGTGGCCACAGTCTATCGATTAAGATTCTAAAACCATCATCTGAAGAATATTTTTCATAAATTCTTTTTATTTTGATCATAACACTAGTCTATAATATTATTAAATAATGTTTTATTGATCTCTTATTATGTACTAGAAATCAATTATTCGCGTTTTAAAGGGGAGACGAATCAACTACACGACTCACTCAAGGAAACTAATAGTACGAAATCAAGAAAGCATTTCGATTTCAACTGATCGCTTTTCTTTGATTATCTACAAAATACTAAATTAGAATTCTTTATACTATGGAAAAAAGAAGCGACTATTGATGCCATTTGATATAGATCAAACCATGCTTGTCTACCTTGGCATGATCACGGCTGGAATCTTTATCTTTCCATTTTGGTCTGATACTCTGCCCTATCTTTACCAGATCATAGGTACCGCACTTGTTGCAGCGGGTGGATTTCTGGTTTATTACAAATCAAGAAAACGCTAGTGTATATTTTGAAACTTTGACTGGGATCTTAATCTCTCTGTCAATTTGCTAAATATTTCGTTATGGCTTACATCTGTAAAATTTACGGCTCCCCCTTCACGGATAATCTGTTTTTCAAACTTTTCTTTTATCGCAAATGTGATAGATGAATAATGGATTCTACCTTTGAGTTTCTCCTGTACTATGGTATCTGTATCCGGAAATGTTGCAAAATGAAATGACACACCATTTGCCCAGAAAATGGTGGGTATGCCACCTCCTGCCGACCTTGCACTAGCAATTATCTGAGTTATCCAGTCCTCAAATCTTAATTCTAGTACCTCATGAATCACAAGTTGATTCCATGGCTCGATTATTATCTCCAAGTCTTGATCACAAATCATGCTCAAGTTTTATTTAAAGTGCCATGATCCACTCATGAACTTGAGTGATCCGGACAAGTCTGTTCATCTGAAAGAGTCCTGGGTACTCTTCATCGGATTTTATTCGTGGAAAAAATCGTCAGTTGATGAAAATAAGCTTGTTTACAAAAAACAAACTCAATCTAATAGAAGATAAATAATCTATATAGAAAAGAATGGGAATTAATGCAATAGTTATTGATGACAATATAGACGTGCAACGTGTTTTTGTTGAATTACTCCAGATTAACAATGTAGACGTTATAGGTACAGGATATAACGGTAAAGAAGCTGTAGAATTATATCAAAAACATGCCCCCGATATCGTATTCATGGATGTTATGATGCCTGAATATGATGGATTTTATGGTTTGAAAAATATTAGAGAACATGATCCCAATGCAATAGTAGTCTTGGTCACGGGTTCAATCAATGTTGAAATCGAATTGGATGATTGTAATGCTACTGCAATTCTTCCAAAACCAATTGATATGGATAAAATTATGAGCATTGTAAACAAATTCTGCACCCATTAGAATTCTTTCAAATTGTAGACAAAATACATCCATGATGAAGGTCTATTCAAGGAAACAAAACGAATCATGGAAAGAAACCCGAAGATTTTCATCACTGACGGTGATTACAATTACAAAACAGCATATTACAAGAAATGTTGGACTAATAGTAAAGGACTGACTAAAACACATTAGACATATTCGATTCTGGGGGTGACGACAATAACAACAAGATGGAGAGGCTAAACGGTGAGATTAGAGATAGAGAAAAGACCATGAGAGGAATCAAGGATATGGATACTCCAATTTTGAAAGGCTATCAGGTTTACCACGATTACTTTAGAACTCGTGAGGGGTTAGACGGTAAAACACCAGTTCAAGCTTGTGGGATTGAGATTCAAGGCTATAACAAATGGAAAACTTTCATTGAAAATGCCAGTAGGAGAGAATCTTGACAGTTTACGAATGTCCTCTATGTAAAATCCGAATGGACGCAGATTATGATTATCAAATAAAGTATCTATGGTGTGATGATTGTAGAAATAGAATTTGGAGATATTGGAAACCTTATAGTTTATAATTAATTTTGATTTTACAATTCCTAGTTTTTAGAATCCTTTCGATTTTTCCATCTTTTCTTTAATATGTATGCCGTAGGTATTATTATAGCATTAGCAATTAAAATAATTTCTAACGTCAATATAGTCATTTTACTTTACTCTTTGTTGAACTTCAATTATACTGCTTTTAAAGTTTCTTGGTTTTATGTTCACATAATCAGTAGGTAATTTTATTTTTGGTAAACGTATTCCAACCATTAATTCTGATTTTCAATACCTGAGAGTTAAAGATGATCTCATCAATCGAAGTAACAGAATTAGAATCCAACTATGGTCTTAGCAACAGTGTCACCCATGCTGAATAGACTCTCTATTATTGAAAGCATTTGACCGCTATGTTGTGTTTGCATTGAAGCTAAATCTGGATATTTAGTAATCGGTAATTCGATTTCATATTTTCCATTCAATTTTATGTTATTTTCTATGTCTTGTGGGGTTACTGCTTCTGTTAAAATAGGGCTAAATCTATTTTTTCAAGCATACCCTCTGACGAAAAATTCTTTTTCAATGCTTCTGTTGCATCTGTTAGAAAAGATACCTGACTTTTTGCCTGAAGTAAAGACTGTTTTTTCTCTTTTTGAAGTTCTTTTAGATCATGCTTTGACAATTGTATCGGTTTTCTTTCTTCTTTCATTTTCTTCATGGTTTCTTCTACGTTTTTGAGTACTGGATCTACTGATTTACTCAATAATCTCATAACATTGATGAGTGTACTATAGTTAATCATCGCAGAACTGAAAATATCTTTAGGCCAGATTGTTTCTTCTACTATCTTTTCATGTTTACCTATTTCTGTTCTAACATGCCAAACATTCTTGTTTTGGATAATGGCTTGATGATTATTTTCACGATCTTTGTGATCTCCCTTGCGTTTTTAGCCATTTAGGTGATTTTCCCTGATCGCTCCATGCGATCCGACGGTTTTTTCCATTCGTGGATGCCTGACGGAGACTTCACAGAACCTCTGAAAGATGGATTTAAATACTATGCAAGTTTTTTGGTGATTAGGTAATTTAGATATGCAAGATTGGAGTCAAGCGGGCGTATACATACCATTGATGGTAGGATTGATACCAGGATTCATTTACTGGTGTGTAATTACCGCAAAGAAACACAAGTAAATTAACTAAATCTTTTATCTTCTTTTTATAATTTTTATCTCCTAACGCAAGTTTAGTAGAACCTTCTAAACTATGTTGTATAGATTATGATATGCTGTATGTGATTAATCCCCTTTTGGAACTATTAACATGAAAACCTGGCTGCTCTCAAGTTTCTTGATTATAGTATTATTTACAACCAATCTTGCTTGGGCTGATCTTCCACCTTCAACAAGTCTTGGTGTTGTAGTACTCCAAACAGAATATTCTGACAAAGCAAGTGATGGTACTACTATAGTGTTCGGTGAGGTCCAGAATAACCTCGATTCTCCTGTTAATACAGTTACAATTGGAGTTACATTCATGGATAGTAACTCTAATCAAATAGAATACAAAACCGGAACTACTCTTTTACAGGTAATACAGCCTGGAGGCAAAGCTCCTTTCATGATATCATCTACAAAAGCGGACCCTTCTATCACTCAAATCCAAGTAAAAATTGCAGGATTCCAGTCATCGTCTGCAAAGCAACAACTCTTGCAAATTTCCCCTGGTTCTCTTCAAGTCTCTGACAACTTGCTCATTTCTGGTAATATAGCAAATAATGGAGCACAGCAGTCTACTAATACAAAACTCTACTTGATATCATATGATGCCTTTCAACGAATAGTTGCTATAGGAATATCTGATCCCATTTCTATTGACCCTGGAAAAGATTCTCAATTCAGCATAACTTCAAATTCAAACACCAGGGCACAATCCTATATGATAGTTGCAGAATCTGATAATTATCAATCAAAACTGATCCCTGTAAACGGTGTACAAGTGACGCTACCTGTGATTGTAAGTAATACTAAGATAACTGATCCTAATGGTACTTCGTATTCTACAATCCCGGTAAATGCATCTGTAAATATAACAAGTGATGCAAAATATCTTCTCAATTCTACCCAGTCGTTTATCTACTATGTTCAAGTCAAACAATTCAATGGACAAGTAGAATTCATAGGAAAATACAAGGGAGTATTTCTTGGCCCCGGGAATCAAAATGTATCAGTAGACTGGAGACCGAATACGGCAGGTTCCTATTTTGTTGAGACATATGTGTGGAATTATGACTCTGTTCCTCTCTCCTCTGCAGTACCATCAATTAATGTAGTACTTGTTAAATGATGAAGGCCATAAATACAAGATATTATGACTAGATTCAAACTTGTGGCTTTGGGCGGTACATTTGATATTATTCACAGGGGACATCTCGAACTCTTAAGAAATGGATTTTCAATATCATCCAAAGTTATCATAGGTCTGACCAGTGATGAACTTGCAAGGAAAAAAGGAAAAACCCCCATCAATGATTACTCTAGACGATACAAAACACTAGAAGATGTGATAAAAAAAAATTTTCCAAATTCCAAGTATGTGATAAGCAAACTTGACAATGATTTTGGTCCGGCAGTATTAGAAAAAGAGGTGGAAGCATTGGTGGTAAGTGAAGAGACTTCGTCAAAAGGCAAAGATTTGAACAGGTTACGGTCAGAAAGAAACTCTCCCCCCGTTGTAGTAATTGTTGTCCCCATGGCTCTTGCCAAGGATGGTACACGTATCTCTACAACACGAATCAAAAACTCTGAGATTGATGCTGATGGAAATATACTTAGTTGACAAATAACTTTTCAATCTTTGAGTAGGTCCCATAAAACTCTAAAATGTCTAGTAAGACATTGAAAGAATTAACAGATAGAATGTTTAGCAAAATGTCTTCTGATATAACAGGTCTGAAGGAAGGCCTTGATCCTGAAAATATAGCGCTCTGGTACAATAAAGTAATTGGGGAAGCAAAGGAGATGGCTCCACCGTGGCTTGTAGATAAAATTGGTGTAAAACAAGATCCGATTCTTTATCTGAAATTTAACCTCAACATATCAAAACGAGCCGTTCGCTATCTCATGATGGCAATATCAGATAATCTCGATGACATGCCATATGCAACTCGACTATACTTTCTCAAGGTGCAGGAACTAGTCACTCAGGAAATGGACAAGTCTCTTGTCTGAAATCACTCTTTTGTTATCTCAACAACATCTTCACGAATTTTGGTCTCTGTGATTTTGTTTACATCATCAATTACAGACTGGATAAAATCTGCAAAAAATTCTGCCTGAAACTTGTCTTTAAACAGTACACTATGGGCAGATTTATCTTTTAGAGATATGACTATCTCATTTTCAATTATCTCTAAAATACCACTGATGAAAATTTCATTATCAGCTTTTATGTATATTAGGCTAGCAAGTTTCTGCGCTTCATAATTGTCTGCACATGTAATGTCTATTTTCATATTGGTTAATCAAACATGAACTTGTCTACTTGATCTTTTGCTTTTTCTCTTTGCTTCTTGAACTCTGATAGGAAAGGCTTGGTAGCATCTTTTAGGTTGCACTTGCATTCTCCACATAGTAACTGTCCGCTCTTGCACTTTCTTGCCCTCTCATCAGATTCCTTTTCAGTATCAAAGAAATATCTTAGATACCAAAATACTGGACATATGCTAAAGTTTGCACCAAGTTTTCGTTGAAGATCAACAGTGGGCTGGCCACCCGTAAATGTACTTGAAATCTTTTTGTCTATTGTACTGTCATCATCTGTAGTAAATATGGCAGTCTCCGGAATTGAAGAAGACATTTTCCCTTGCATGCCAAGCCCTGGTAAAAACTTGGAATGAATCTGGGCAGGTTTTGGATATCCTAATTTTTCAGCAATATCTCTTGTTACTCTCCAGTAGGGATCCTGGTCTATTGCTGCAGGTATGAGAACAGGAGTGGGACGCCCTTCCATTATTGATGGTAAAAAACACGGTGCTGCCTGTATTGGTGGAAACCCAATCATACCTATGTTTGTAGAATTTTCGAATCCAAAAACTGCCTTGACTGTTGAAAAAGTGATTCGCTTTGCTATCTCCAATGCTATTGGATAAATTCTCTTGATATCCTTTGTATCAATTAGGATCTTTGTCTTTTTTGGGTCAAACCCAATGGCAATTATATCCATGATGTTTTCTTGTGTAAACTTTGATACATCATCCATTGATTTTCCATCACTGTACAGAAACTTTTCATCATCAGTTAACTGAAATATTAAATTGACATCAAATTTTTCTTGAAGATATTTTGTGAAAATCCATGGAAGAAGATGTCCCATGTGAATTTTTCCGGATGGACCTCTTCCAGTGTAAAGATAAAACTTGTTTCCTTTCTCATATTCTGTCAAAATCTTGTCTAGATCTCTGTGACTGAAAAAGTAGCCTAGCTTTAGCATTGGGTGTACCTCACCAGCTATTTTTTCAATGCGTGCCTCTAGTTCTGGAGAAATTTTTTCTGTGCCAAACTTCTGCATGAGTTTATCATAGTCAATATCTCCCTCTACGCTCCAAGGAGTTACTGTAAACTCTTCAGATGACATTCACGATTCAGTTAGGTTCAGGTTTAAAAAGTCTTTATTGTATAACGGTTAAAGTCTACCAAACAATTTCTGACAAGTGCTTATACTCTATCTTAAAATGCAACGAATCTTTGGTATCTTTATGAATAAAGATGGCAACAAGATTGCTCTACTAATATCCATATCTAGTATCATCATTGTTATCGGTTATGTCCTTTCTACTGTCACATCTAACACACCAGTACATGATACTTCTTCATATGTAGGAGTAAAGCGAGACATTTTCTTATTCACTTCAGAAATGGCAGAGTTTAATGAAACCAAAATGGGTATGCCAAAAGATACTTTCACCCCCGACACAATATCTGTATACAAAGGTGATACATTGCTAATTCATTTTTTTAACACTGAGGCTGAAGGAGGTGATACACATTCATTTACAATTTATAGTAAACCGTATAATGTTAACGTAGTACTGAATCCAGGTCAGAACAAAACAATTACCATTAATGCCAATACCACTGGAATATATCGTTACATATGCACATTTCATCCTCCGACCATGACAGGAAATTTGGTTGTTTTGGAACCGCCTACCAAGTAGATATTTGATACTTGGTTCATAATTTAACTAGAACTAACCTGAGTTTAAGCCCTAAAAAGTATGGTTTAAGAAGTCTTTTTGGCTTTTTGTGATAATGTCACAAATTTTGCATCCTATTGAACAAAAAATTCTCAAGACCTTGGCCGAAAAGAAAAACTTGGCACCAGAGGAACTTGCTGCCATTACACAACTTTCACTAGATCAGATACGACGCGGCATCGAATGGCTCAAATTCAAAAATCTAGCACATGTCACTGAATCAGAGAAAACTGTTGTAACATTAGGCAAGAGAGGTAATGAGGCACTTGAAAAGGGGCTACCAGAAAGACAACTTGTAAATCATCTAAAGTCATTAGATGGATATTCTTGTGAACTTGATGATGCAAAAAATTACCTAAAAAATGAATTTGGTCCTGCTATTGCAAATGCAAAGAAGAATGGTTGGATTGAAATTTACCACAATAGGCTCATGTTAAAGGGATATCATGATGCTACAGCTGAAGAGAAAATTATCAAAATAATATCATCTAAAACTCCTGCAGGGGTGTCTGCAGATGAATTCGAAGACAAGAGTGCGCTAGAATCTCTGAAAAAAAGACCCGAGTTTGTAGTTTTTGATTCAAAAAAATCTGTCTTGGTTGGTCTTACCGAACAAGGACTGGAGACGGCCAAAAGTGTACCTAATGAAATTGATCTTACAAGTATATCTGAGACTGCATCTATGTCTGATTCAGAAGTAAAAGTTGCAAGGGCTATAGATGTACAAGCTTCTGCTCCGCCTGTATTTGCTGCACGTAGTCATCCGCTAAGAGATGTAATAGACGAAGTGCGAGAGATATTTGTTGGACTGGGATTTTCTGAAATAATTGGAAATGACATCCAGTCTAGCTTTTGGAACTTTGATGCTCTGTTTACACCACAAGATCATCCTGCAAGAGAAATGCAAGATACATTTTATCTACATGATGCCATTGCAGGTACAGTCGCAAAACCAGATCAAATAAGAAAAATTTCACAAGAACACAAGAAGGGCTGGAATTATCAATGGCAAAAGCAGGAAGCAAAAAGGCTTGTGCTACGAACACATACTACATGTGTAACAATTCGTGCCCTTGCAGACCACAAATACGATGAGGCAAGGCTCTTTTCAATAGGAAAAGTATTTCGAAATGAAAAACTAAGTTACAAACATCTTGCAGAATTTCATCAGGTTGAAGGAGTCGTAACAGGCAAAAATGTCACACTGCGAGACCTGATGGGATTACAGACTGAATTCTATCACAAAATGGGAATAAAGAAGATAAAATTTTGGCCTACATTCTTCCCATATACGGAACCATCATTACAATCCATGATATATAATGAGAATCTTGGAAAATGGGTAGAGTTGTTTGGAATGGGTATGTTCAGACCGGAGGTAACAAAACCGCTAGGAATAAAAAACCCCGTACTTGCTTGGGGCGGGGGAATAGAGCGAATTGCAATGCTCAAGTTTGGTCTTGATGATGTACGCGATTTGTATGAAAACAAGTTTGGTTGGCTAAGGAGTGTACCAAAATGCCCGTAGTCACGTTATACTTTGACAGAATAAGCAAGATTCTGGGAAGGAAAATCCCAAAAGCAAAGATTGTAGATACTTTGCCATTTATTGGATTAGATGTTGAAGAAGAAACAAGTGATCACATCAATGTAGAATATAGTCCAAACAGGCCTGACTATTCTACTGATTATGGAATAATTACAGGTCTTCAAGGACTGCTTGAAATAAAGCTTGGAATGCCTAGGTTGAAAATCAAGAGCGGAAAGAATGTGATAAAGGCAGATGCATCTGTTTCAAAGGTGCGGCCCTATGTTACAGCAATTGAGGCAAGAAATGGTGTTCTAAATGATGAAACAATAAGGCAAATAATTACAATGCAGGAAGATCTTCACAACGGACTAGGCAGAAGAAGAAAGAAAACATCAGTTGGAATTCATAATCTTGACAAAATAAAATTTCCGTTATACTACAAAACGGTAGCAAAAAACCACAGTTTTGTTCCTCTTGAATCTGATGTATCAATGACAGTTAAAGAAATGCTTGAAAAAACAGAAGCGGGAAAAAAATATGGACACATCTTGGAAGGAAAAGATAAAGTTCCTATGATAATTGACTCTGTGGGAAATACAGTCTCTTTTCCACCCATAATTAATTCAAGACTCACAGAAATTAACAGCAAGACTCAAAATTTACTTGTAGAGGTTACTGCAACTGATAAAAATGCGGCAGAGGGAGTGCTTGCAGTTCTTACAAATGCTTTACAGGTAGCTGGCTTTCAGATTTTCTCTGTAAAAATAACTGGAGCAAACAATTCCACACCCTCATTAAAGCCACGAGATTTGATACTTGAGCCAGAACTAGTAAACAAGACACTGGGAATTGACATATCTAGTTCTCTCATGATAAAATCCCTGAAAAAGAGCAGACTAGATGCAAGAATGAAAGGGAAAAAAATTGTTTGTACAATTCCGAGATATAGGACAGATATTTTTGGAGTGATGGATCTAGTTGAAGAGGTAGCACTTGGGTATGGAATTCAAAATCTAGTACCTACGATGCCTGAATCCGTCTCTACAGGAGAAAGAAATGATACCACAAAGTCACTTGAAATCATTCGCTCACTCATGGTTGGTCTTGGATATACTGAAGTAATGAACTTTGAACTTACTGGCAAAGAAATCTTGTATGAAAAAACCCACCGAGATTCATCTAAAAAAATATCTGTCGCAGACTCGAAAAGCCAGGAACACATAATTCTTCGCGATGTACTTCTTCCTGGCATGATGGAGGTCTTGTCAAGAAATATTCATGAATCATATCCTCAAAAGATCTTTGAGATGGGGACAGTATTTGAGAAAGGTTCTCCAATCAGTGAAGTAGTTCATCTTGCTTGCCTTGATGCACACAAGGATGCAAATTTTACAGAAATAAAATCTATTCTTCAATCCCTTCTCAAAATTGGTTTTAACCTAACTTGTGAAACAATTGCACAAAAAGAACACATGTTTGTTGATGGACGAACTGGTAGTATTCTAGTATCTGGCAAGAAACTTGGAACTATAGGAGAGATTGATCCTAAAATTGCTGACAATTTCAAGCTGAGAACTTCTATATCTGGATTTGAAATGAAGCTCACTGGATTAATATTTGACTAGAAAATAATCATATCGCCCCAAATGCACGCAGACGGACTGGGATGATGAAATATGATTTTTGGTCCACCCAGCCGTGCTACAGGGCACCCCGGTAATAGAACAAGATGAGGATTAGGCTAATAGTACCAATGACTCTATGTGAGTCAGAACCGGGGAACATTCTTTTTTCCTAAATCTCCTAAAAATGTCTACAATCAAAAGGATTCTTGAGATTTTATGCAGAAAAGAGGTCCTATTTTCAACAATGATATAATTCTTGATTTACATGAGAAAACAGATCTATTGATATATTTGCGTTGTATAGGTATACTATGGCAACTGCATATGTGCTAATAAATTGTGAACTTGGCTCTGAAGAATCTATCATCTCACAGCTGAAAGCAATTAACGGAGTCAAGGAAGTTCACGGTACCTTCGGGGCCTACGATATACTGGCCAAGATTGAATCTCCAACAGTGGAAGCATTAAGGGAAATCATAACTTGGAAAATTCGTAAAATAGAGAAGATTCGTTCAACTCTGACCCTGATGGGAATAGAAGGTCAAAGCTAAGTCTCTGTGGAGAAATCTTACCCATATTTTTGAACCCTACACCATAGAGTGCCCTAATTTTTTATGCAAAGAACTTTTAATCGCGTCGTGATTTTTTCATTATATGATCCTTCATTTTATTTTCTTGGTGAAAGAGGAGGATATTGACAATAAAAAATGGGAATTTGAATATGTCACAAAGATGGCACACTTTTACAAGGTTTGGATTGAAAAGACTTTCTCACAAAACGTTGACATTCAAGTAGATGAAATGATTGTAAGGTCCGGTGGACGATTAAGGATTATTGATACTCCTACATTGCTTGAAGACCATGCTGATAGGGGAAGGGATATTTTTCATTTTTATCTGACTTATTTCAGGCCACTTTGGACTGATTGTACATGTGAGGGATATTTTGCAGAGAATTTTGGTATGGTTCTATGGAGCAAGAGTCCACAAAAAGATGATTTGACATTTCTAATGGAGACTAATTGTCCAAAGGTCTCCCATGAACTTGCTCATGAATTTCTAAGGAAAAAAGGATACAAGAACTACAAGGAACTAGTACATGATATCTGGGATAAACATCTCTTTGCATCGTTGCCCTTTGAGCACTATGATGCGGATTATAAACAAACAGAAAAAGATGCTCTATTTGCAACTATGGATACTTCCAGTTTGCGGTTATAATATAACATAATTTTTGCCTAACCCTAAAAGACTATAAGTAAGTGCCTTGGAGTTTTTTTTATGCCAGAATTCATCTGCCCTGATTGTAGTGCAAAACTATTCCATGAAAATGAAACTACCTTGACTGTGGAAAAACAAGTACACTTGAAATTCTGTCCCGCTAAAAAGAAGCACTAGCACTTTGTGACAGAATATATTCTGTCTTGAAAACTAGCTGTCTTGAAATCTATCTTGTTTTGTGGATCTTTCTTTCTAGTTGTACTTAGCTTTTCTAATGTAACCAGTGCTTCCCCGTCAAATCCTACTGAAGATCCGAAAACTCCTTCTGAGAGCTGATTCCCATGTTCTCCTTTCTTTATGTCATCAACCATTTCATAGAATTTTATGGCCTCTCTTTTTGTTGTTGGACCGCCTGAAGATTTGTTGAAACCAACTGCAATGTACATACCATTGTTTTTCACTGCAATGGGTACCTTGTAGACCTTGCCAGAATGGCCTGGAATTTTTTCGTTTAACAAAATTTCACACTTGTGGAACATGCTTGAGATGTATGCAAAAAATCGATAGTTGGCATATGTGCCAGCAGAATCTTCATGACAATCAACAAAAACCTTGTGCAAAAGTTCAAGAGCAGAATCATTCATGCTTTGCAGACGTTCTTCAATTCTGCCTTTTCTGACCAGATCTGATTTGCAGTCTGCAGCAATTTTTTCTAAAATGAAAGGTGGCAGATTATAATTTTTCAAAGTGGAAACAAAAGTTCCAGTCTTGGAGGCTCCAAATGTTGGAAAATTACCTCTACTCAATCCCGTCTACCTCCATGTATTTTTGATATTGTAAAACTCAAATCCCACTCTCCCTAGTATGATTACTAGGTCCCTTTTTCCTTATAACTGTTAGGCCAATAGAGATCGGATGGTGGGGCCGACCGGAATTGAACCGGCGACACACGGGTCACTACAGCTCCAAACTGTACATCATCCTTGCGTCAGTGAAGCTTGTGAAACCACTGGAGCCCTTAGCGGTGATCATGTGATCTAAACTGTCGCCATACCAGGCTAGGCTACGACCCCACGTAATGGACATAAATGCACTTGAATTTTAATTTACTTGACTTCTGAAGATTTATTGGTACCGTTGTAACTCATTTTGAGCGTTGGACTGCAAGAAAACAACACATTATGATTTTCATCTTTTGATCAGTTACATGCATAATATGGACCAGAGTCACTTGGGGAGTAAAACTTGGTTCGTCCTATAATCATACTATTGGGAGCAATACCTGTTCTTGCTGCACTTTTCATTGTGGTTCCTACCCTTCTTCGGCCCGAAATTCCAAATGTTGCAGTCAATTCTGATGATATTATATCAATAGAATACAGTAAAGAGCACCTAAAAAAAATATCATTTGGTCTTACGCAAAGCATTGGTGCTGACACAGCAGAAGTTCTAACAATCTCAAATGATGGTCAAACTACCTATAGTCTCACAAAGAATGGTTATTCCGAACCTGATAAACAATACCAGCTGTCAAAAGATGAGGTCAAAAGACTAACTGCACTAATAAAAGAGACCGGATTTATGGACATCCCAACAACATCATATCCCGTAAAAAGTGATCTAAACGAGTATGAAAAATTTGGGTTACAAGTCACACTAGATGGCAAATCTATCAATATCCAGTGGCCTGACCAGAATTCTACTCGGGAATTCATTCCTCCATTGATAACTGAGGTACAAAGCAATCTGGATTCCGTGATTGCAGAAATAACAAAATAAATAGCCTAAGGAGCGATCAAATCTCATGATTCCACTCGCTGGTGATTTGGGTAATGCCAAAGGGGTAGTCAAAGAAAAGGTAGGATCGTTTGGTACCACACGCGGAACTTCTACGCTAAAACGTGGTTTTGCTCACATGCTCAAAAATGGAGTTGTGATGGATGTTACTACCGTTGAACAAGCCCAGATTGCAGAAGATGCTGGCGCAGTTGCAGTGATGGTTTTAGATAAACTTCCATCTGACGTTAGAAAAGCTGGCGGTGTTGCAAGAACTGCAAGTATTAGAATTATCCAAGAGATTATTGATTCTGTAACAATTCCTGTCATGGCAAAATGTAGAATAGGTCATGTATACGAGGCAATGGTTCTGCAAGAAACAAATGTAGACATGATAGATGAATCCGAAGTTTTAACCCCTGCAGATGAAAACCACCACATATGGAAATGGGATTTCACAAGCCCATTTGTAAATGGTGCACGAAATCTTGGTGAAGCTCTTCGAAGAATAGAAGAAGGTGCAGCAATGATTAGAACAAAAGGAGAACCTGGCACTGGTAATGTTGCAGAAGCGGTTATTCATATTAAAAATGTAAACACTGAACTGAGACGTATAAAATCAATCTATGATGCTGGTGATGAACAAGACTTGATCAGTGTTGCAAGAGAATTGAAAGTTTCTTACTCTATTGTGGAAGAGACTGCAAGTTTGGGTAGATTACCAGTTGTAAACTTTGCAGCAGGAGGAATATCAACTCCTGCCGACGCTGCATATTTGATGACTTTGGGTTGTGATGGAGTATTTGTAGGATCTGGAATATTCAAGGCTGATGACGCAAAGGAGCGAGCACAAGCAATAGTCTTGGCAACAACTTTCTGGGAAGATCCGGACAAAGTAAAAGAGGCACAAAAAATGATTGATGAAAGACAATCCATGTTAGGATTGGATACGAAGAATCTTGAGCTTAGAATGCAAGAACGTGGTAGCACAGCATGAGTGGCGGAATAAATGTAGGAATTTTGGCAGTTCAGGGAGATGTTGCAGAGAATATACTGGCTACAAAGATGGCAATTGAAGAACTAGGTATGGAAGGTATTGTGACTGAGGTTAAAACTCCTGAACAGATCTCTGATCTTGATGGATTGATTATACCTGGTGGAGAAAGTACTGTGATAGGCACACTCTCTCTAGTCAACGGCTCATTGAAAAAAATTAAAGAAAAAATTGCAAGTGGAATGCCTGTGTTTGGAATATGTGCAGGTATGATAATACTCTCAAAAAAGGCAAAAGATAGGGTAGTTGGTGAAATGGACCAACCACTATTGGATTTTCTTGATATTAAAATAGAACGAAATGCCTTTGGCAGGCAAAAGGATTCATTTGAATCTGAAATATCGATAGATAAAATCGGTATCTCCAAGTTTCCGGGTGTGTTTATTCGTGCACCATCTATCATAGAAACAGGAAAAGATGTGGAAATATTGTCAAAGTTTAATGAAAAAATAATTGCGGTAAAACAAGGCAACGTCATAGGCACTGCATTTCATCCCGAGCTTACAGGGGACATTTCGCTTCACAAATACTTTGTAACTCTGATTAAAAAGAAGAACTAGTTCTCTAGACAGCTTGAATACCGTTTATATTAAATTCAGATTAGTTGTATGCTGTAATGGAAATAGAGACAACTCCGGAACTCGTTTCAAAGGTTTACAAAAAAATTGAAGAGAACATTTCAAAATATAGACAACTAGTAAATAGGCCGCTTACTCTGACTGAAAAAATTCTTGTTGGCCATCTTGATGACATGGAAAGTGCAAAAGATCTAGAACCGGGTAAAAGCTATTCACTCCTACGACCCGATAGAGTTGCATTACAAGATGTTACAGGCCAAATGGTAATTCTACAATTTATGCAATCAGGTCTCAAGCGAAGCACACTTCCTACAACTGTTCACTGCGATCATCTCATTAGAGCCAAAGTTAATGGAGACGTAGACATTAAAGTTGCACTGGATGAAAACAGCGAAGTATACAAATTTCTTGAATCATCCTCGAGAAAATATGGGATAGGATTCTGGAAACCAGGTGCGGGTATCATCCATCAAGTTGTACTTGAAAACTATGCCTTTCCAGGTGGGCTAATGATTGGAACTGATTCTCATACACCAAATGCAGGTGGTCTGGGCATGCTTGCTGTTGGAGTAGGCGGACTTGATGCAACAGAAGTGATGGCAGGATTTCCATGGGAACTCTTGTATCCTAAAAGAATTGGTATACATCTCAAAGGGGAGCTAAATGGATGGGTTGCACCAAAAGATATCATATTGTATGTAGCATGGAAGCTTACAGTATCTGGTGGGACAAATGCCATAGTGGAATACTTTGGACCTGGTACCAAATCAATTAGTTGTACTGGAAAAGCCACCATAACGAACATGGGTGCAGAAATTGGTGCAACATGTTCCGTATTTCCATATGATGATCGGATGGAGGTTTATCTCAAGTCGACTAATCGTGGACAAATTGCAGATCTTGCAAATAAGCACAGAGACATTCTTGTTGCAGATCCCGAAGTTGAACAAAATCCAGAAAAATATTTTGATAAAGTGATAGAGATTGATCTATCTACACTAGAGCCATACATCGCAGGTCCTCACACACCAGATCTTGCAAGGCCAATATCTGCACTTGCAGAAGATGTCAAGAAGAACAAATATCTTGATAGTATTTCTGTAGCTCTTATCGGCAGTTGTACTAATTCATCTTATGAAGACATGACAAGAGCCGCGTCTATTGCAGAGCAAGCAAAATCACATGGAATGAATGTAAAAGTCCCACTTCTTGTAACTCCTGGTTCTGAACAAATTAGAGCAACAATTGAACGAGATGGGCAGATGCACACTCTAAATGAGATCGGTGCGACCGTATTAGCTAATGCCTGTGGGCCATGCATAGGACAATGGAATAGGCCGGAGATAAAACCTGGAGAACCAAATACTATCGTTACTTCATTTAACCGAAATTTCCCTGGACGTAATGATGGTAGGAGGGAGACAATGGCCTTTATGGGCAGTCCTGAGTTGATTGTAGCCCTTGCTCTTGGTGGCCGACTATCATTTAATCCTCTAAAAGATACTCTAAAGGGATCTGATGGAAAAGAGTTCATGCTAGAACCGCCAAAAAAAGCACCAGAGGTACCAACAAAGGGATTCTCAAACATAGGCCAAATCTATGTTCCACCTGCTACAAACCCTGATGATATAGAAGTTGTCATAAATCCTTCAAGTGGGAGATTACAAAAACTAGCTCCATTTGTGAAATGGGATGGTAAAGATTTTGTGGACTTGCCACTTTTACTAAAGGCAAAAGGTAAATGCACTACAGATCACATATCTCCAGCAGGCGCATGGTTATCATTGCGCGGACATATTGACAAAATTAGTGACAACATATTCCTTGGTGCAGTCAATGCATTTACAAATGATGTTGGTAAGGGAAAGAATCTGCTAAATGGAAATACTGAATCATTTCCAGTTATAGCAAGACAATACAAAGAGAAAGGTCTCAAGTGGATTGTAATGGGTGACAACAATTATGGGGAAGGAAGCAGTCGAGAACATGCTGCCATGTCTCCGAGATATCTTGGATGTGCGGCAGTTATTGCACGAAGTTTTGCGCGTATACATGAAACAAATCTAAAAAAACAAGGAGTGCTTGCGCTCACTTTTGTTAATCCATCTGATTATGATAAAGTCCAGGAAACTGATAAAATAAGCATACTTGATCTATCTCAAATGCAACCTGGAAAAAATATCAAATGTGTGTTGTACCATAAAGACGGGACAAAAGATGAGATCGCGCTAAAGCATTCCTACAACGACTTTCAGATAAAGTGGTTCCAAGCAGGCTCTGCTTTGAATATATTACGTGAAAGAGAAGCACAGGCCAACTAAAGAACTAATAGTTTGGATGACGTTATTTTCTATCAATGAGTCATACCTTTGATCCCAACGAACTCTACAATAGAGTAGTTCACTATTACATTGACAAAAAGGGATATTCAAAAGAAAAGGCAAATCAAATTGCACGTAAGGTTGTGGAGAGGGAAAAAAGTAGGTATACGTGCAAAAATGCCAATTGTGGTCATGGATTAGATGACCACATAAGACACAGTGAAACTTGCCTCGTTCTTGACTGTGAATGCCGAAAATTTGTCAGCTAGATACTCGTAACAATATCTTTCCAGTCTGGTCGCTCTTTTCCATCCTTTGATGTGCAAGTTTGGCATCCTTTAGATCAAATATGCTATCAATTATGGGCTTGATTTTTTTTAATTTCATAAATTTATGCAATGCAACAAGCTGTGATTTTGATCCCAAGTATGCGCCAATTATTTGAGCCTCTTTACTATAAAATGACCTGATGTTTACTACTGCTTCTCCCCCAGTTGTGGTTCCACATGCAACCATTCTCCCCTTTACCTTGAGAACTTCGAGGCTTGTAGGCCATGTCTTTGCTCCAACGTGATCAATCACAACATCTACTCCTGACTGATCTGTAAATTTTAGAACCTCGGATGTCACATCTTTGGCATTTCTATCTATGACGAAGTCTGCCCCAAGTTTTTTTGCAAATGCTACTTTGTTCTTGTCAGATGCAATAGCGATGATCTTCAGACCTTTTGCTTTTGCAAGCAAGATTGCAGCAGAGCCAACTCCACTGTTTGCACCCCAGATCAAAACAATGTCGTCTTTTTTGCACCTTGATTTCTCTAACATGTTCCAAGCTGTGAGGTATGAGACATTAATTGAGGCAGCCTCTTGATCTGAGAACCAATCTGGTTTTTTTATTATATTCTTTTTTGGAATCTGGATGATTTCAGCATAACCGCCTTCATATCTTCCAAATCCTCCGATGATTCCAAAAGATACTCGTGCAACATTGCCGTCAACTGCAGGATATATTATGACCTTGTCATCTTTTTTGAGACCTCCAAATCCTTCTACCAAAGTCCCACTGACATCGCAACCAAGAATGTGTGGAAATGATACTGTCTTGCCGGGAATTCCATTTCTTACCCAAATGTCCAAGTGATTCACTGCGCAATAATTTACTTTGACTAGAGCATGTCCTTTTTTAGGAACAGGATCTGGAATTTCTTCATACGACAAGACATCTGGTCCACCATGCCTTCTAATGATTACAGCCTTCAACTCTTTGTGAAAGATGAAATTATTATTTAAAGAACGCCTCAAATGTATGTCTGATCATACAAGGGAAAACTTGTTAAACTATAATCACGTCAAAATATGATTGGTAAAACCAAAAATCCTTGCATTTGCTGGAAGCACTCGCACTGATTCATTTAATAAAAAACTAGTCAAAATTGCAACGGGCGGTGCAATGGAGGGCGGTGCAGATGTCACTGTAATTGATCTTCGAGATTTTACAATGCCACTTTACGACGGAGATTTGGAGCAGCAACAAGGTCTTCCATCTAATGCACGCAAGCTCAAGGACTTGATGTTGTCACATCATGGGTTTCTGATTTCATCACCAGAGTACAACAGCTCTATCTCAGGTGTTCTCAAAAATATGATTGATTGGGTATCTAGACCCGTTGAGGGTGAAGAGTCTCTGGCTTGTTTCAAGGGCAAGGTTGCAGGAATAATGAGTGCATCTCCTGGGGGTCTTGGGGGTCTTCGTGGGATGGTTCATGTACGCGCCATTCTTGAAAATATTGGTACCATTGTAATCCCTGATCAGATTGCAATAGCAAAAGCCCATGAAGTATTCAATGCTGATGGAACACTGCAAGACAAAAAGCAAGAGGAACAAGTAAAAAAGATTGGTTTCAATGTTGCGAAATTACTGATAAAACTAAATGCTTGACGATTTTTATTTTGCGCTAGTATCCATCTGAATTATTCCAAATATGTTTCCATCAGTGTCCGCACATATTGCAAAATGTCCAACTCCAGGAATTGGAAACTTTGGTGTGTGTACTTGACCGCCTTTTGATATGATTTTGCTTGTATATTCATCAATAGAAGGAACATCTATTGTATTTGTCATGCCTATCTGTCCTGGCATTCTTCTTGCAAGACCGCCATTAATTCCGGCTTGTTTATCATCTCCTGTCTTTATCATCCAATATTCCATGGGACCATCCCATTTGTTAAACTCCCATCCAAATACTTCGTGATAGAATTTCTGTGCTCGTTCTGGGTTGTCTGAAGGAATATCAAAGTGTACAATTCGTGGCATGTACAAAAAGCGGGCTACATGTTATTTAAGTTCTAATTCGCACCCTTTTGTCTAGACAATGTTGTGCATGGCTTTGAGATCTTTTGCAAAGGGTTCCAAGTCTGTTGGAATTGCAATCTCTACGGTATCTTTTAGTGATAGACTCATACTTTTTTTCTTGTTCCACACTTCGGAATTGAATTCAGTTATCTCTTTTGTATGTCTTGTCCAGTCTTCATGGCCTTCAGGCTCTACAAATTTTTCATGATGTATAGTATTTTTAGAATACAGATTCTGCCATAGATAGTCCGTGATAAATGGCGTAATTGGTGCAAGCAATGTCAAAACTGAAGATAATACCTTGTGAAGTGTAAAGATTGCCCCGTCTCGTTCTTCTTCTGTAAATCCAGAGCTATATGCTCTTCCTTTCACCATCTCGATATAATGCGCAGCAAAAAGATTCCAGATGAACTCTCTTAGCGCAGTAGCTGGTACAAAGAAATTGTATTCATTATATCCTTTTTTGCACTCTGCAATTACCTTGTCAAGCTCAGAGAGTATCCACTTGTCCGAAGGACTCAGTTTTCCAGATTTTATCACTGGAAATCCAGATAGAAATCTTGAGACATTCCAAAGTTTACTTAGGAATTTTCTAGTCGTCTCTATTTTTTGCTCTGAGCATCTAAAATCATATCCAAGATTAATCTCACTTGCACTCCAGAATCGAAATGTATCTGCACCAAATTTTTGTATTATTGGTAGCGGATCAATCACATTGCCCTTGCTTTTACTCATCTTTGCACCATGTTCATCTACCCCATATCCCATTATCCATGCATCACTCCATGGAGCCTTGCCCGTGAGTTGCTCACATCGTAGTATGGTATAGTATAACCATGTGCGGACGATGTCTTTTGACTGAGGTCTTATGGTAGTTGGATATGTTTTTTTGAAAAATTCTTCATCTTGCTTGTATTTGGTGATATAAAGTGGTGATACACTGGAATCCATCCAAGTATCAAACGTACGCTGCTCGCCTACAAACTCTGTGAAACCGCATTTGATACAATTTGATATTGGACTTGGGTCTCTCCACGGTCTATAGTATTTTCCTGGTTCTGGTACATGTGGCTCGTTGCATTTTTTACAATACCAAATGGGTATTTCTGTACCATAAAACCTTCTTCTTGAGATTGGCCAGTCAATTGATATTGATTCCAGCCAGTTCATCAAGATCTGCTTGTGCATCGCAGGGTGGAAATCAATCTTTGAACCCAGTTCCCTTATCTTGTCAACTGAATCTTTTTGTTTTAGATAATATTCTTCCATGGAAATAATTTCAATTGCGGTCTTGCTTCTCTCAGATATTGGAGTCCGATGATTGATGTTCTCTATTTTCTCTACTAGACCTTGATTTTGCAAGTCTTCAATTATTTTTTCTCTTGCTTGTTTTACTTTGAGACCTGCATATGGTCCTGCAACCTCTTTCATTCTGCCATTCATTCCGACTGCTGCAATCTCTTCTAGCTTGAGATCTCTAAATAACGCAACATCATTTTGATCACCATAACTACAGACCATTACTGCTCCAGAACCAAATTCTTTTTCAGCAGAAGGGTGTGTCCTGATCTCTACTTCCCTATTTATCAGAGGGATGATGACTTTTTTTCCAATAACATCTGCATATCGCTCATCTTCCGGATTCACAATCACTGTTTGACATGCACATAGTAACTCTGGTCTAGTACTTGCAATGATCATGGTTTTTTCCGGCTCCTTTACCTTGAACTTCATATGCACTAGTTTGGTGGGAATCTCTTCGTAGATAATCTCGGCATCTGCTATGGTGGTACCTGTCACCCAATCATAGTTGTTGGGTCTGTTTGCAAGGTAGATCTGTCCCTTTTTCCACATGTCAATGAATGTGGATTGGGTCAAGGTACGATATTTCTCAGAATCTGTTCTGTAATATTCTGCAAAATTGCCACTAAGGCCAAGACTCTTCATGATTTGTATCATCTCTGCCTCCAAATCGTCTAATGCTGTTGCACAAAGCTTGAGAAACTCTCCCCTTTCTGTCTCATGCATCCTAATCCCATGTTTTTTCTCGGTGTATAGCTCAACAGGTAGACCATTTCTGTCGATTCCTATTGGGAATAGAACTTTTTTTCCAAACATTCTTGCAGTTCTTGCAATCATGTCTATCTGAGCATAGTGTGATGCAGCACCAATGTGCCATGGTCTTCCTGATGGATATGGAGGAGGAGTATCAATTACAAATATGTCTCCCTCTGGTTTGAAATCGTAAATGTGAGATTCTTCCCATTGTTTTAGAATTTGTTTTTCAATCTCAGGATTCCATGCAGTTTCCTTGATAGTTGGTTCCATGTCTAGATCTTTGAAATTTGTGATATAATGTGGGCTCCCTTGTTATAGCCCTCATACACATAGACACCTACAGCTTCAATATTTTTTGGCATCTTTGGAACAAGTAGCTTGATTAGTTCTGTGGACAAGTTCTCAACAGTTGCCTCGCCCTTCAAGAGATATGTTGTATTCTTTGGAACTTGAAGATTAAATCTTCCCCTTGGACCGTCAAATCCAATGTTATAATGTTGGTCGTCTTCTTTGATGAGATATTTTTCATTAATGAAAAATTTGTGATCCAAAACTGAGATGACTTCTTTGATTATCTTCTTTGCTTCTCCAAAATCCATCAATAAATTATTCTTCATTTCTCCTACTAGTTCTACTGTGACTGATGATGTATGACCATGTAAAATTGAACATTTTTCCACTAGAGGCAATATGTGTGCATAATCAAACGCAAATGAAGGATCTTCCATGAATATGGAACCTGTCTGCACCTCTTGAGTTTTGTAGAGAATTATGTCTTGTAGCTCTGATAGCCTTGCTGCAAACTTTGGATGTCCTACTGCAATTATCTTTACATCCGGCAATTCTGCTTTGAGTTCTTTGTATTTTGCAATGTCAATCTCAGTGTCTATTACTTCGATCAGGCCCTTGTCAGTCTTAAAATCAACGCTTATCTTCTTTCCATTTTTCAGAGTTATAGGATAATCATACTGGTATTCAGTTTGCAAAAATTCCAGCATCTGTGCTATTGAAAGTTCGGTTCTACTTTTCAAAAGATTTCCTTTACTGTCAATATACTTGAAATCTGAATCCAAAATTGTAGAGCCTGTTGACATTTGAAAAATTCTGCTCAATCCGTATATAAATTCTGTACAGGTGTCATGATGGTATTTACTTTAGTGAATTCAGAGTCTTTGCAAGGGATATATCATTTTGTGTTATTCCACCAGCATCATGGGTCACCAAGTCTACTGAAATCTTGTTGTATACATTAAACCATTCTGGATGGTGATTCATCTTTTCAATGTGTATTGCTGCCTTGCACATAAAACCAAAGGCTTCGATAAAATCTTCAAATACAAAATCCTTGTGTAGCTTTCCGTTTACCATGCTCCATCCCTGTAATCCTTGCAATTCGACTCTGATCTGTTCTTCAGTTAGCTTGAACATTCTCTTACAACTTTTTACAGAATCCTATATTTAACTCTCAAAGTAAACCTATTCTGAAAATGGTATCTGTAATGTCAGAACTTGAAAGAGAATTGCACACACAAATGGTTCAAGCAATTGAAGGCATCAAGGACTCGGGAAAAATGGGAATATCATTTTCTGGTGGAGTTGATAGCTGTCTTCTGGCAAAAATTTGCCAAGACTTGGGTTATGATGTATTACTTCTCACAATGGGCTTTGAGGATTCACATGATGTAGAATTTTCAAAAAGAATGGCTAAAGTGCTTGGTATGAATCATGAAGTAGAGGTAATTTCTGAGAAAACATTTTCTAATGTGGCCAGAAAGATATGGGATACAATTAATGTAGATAACTTGTCTTGGAACGAAAATTGTATTGCATTTTATTATGTGGCAAAACTTGCACAAAAACACAAAGTTACAAAGGTGATGACTGCCAATGGGATTGATGAGCTCTTCTGTGGATACAATGCCTACAGAGATTCAATCTCAGAGGGAAAAGATATGGTGCTTGAGATGATGGAAGACAAGATACTCAATGAAACAAGAATGATGAAGGTAGTAAATCAAATTGTGTCTGAATTTGGTGTCAGTATTGTACAGCCATTTTTGTCAAAAGAGTTTGTAGGATTTGCAAAATCGGTTCCACTGGAACATAAAATAAAAGACAAGGATGATTTGGTCAGAAAACATCTTATCCGAAAACTTGCTGTATCGGTTGGAGTTCCAGAAGAGTCTGCACTAAAGCTCAAAAAAGCAATGCAATATGGTTCTTTAATTCACAAAAATCTATTAAAAGTCAAGAAAACTTGGAACATGAATTTTTGACCTTGCTTGATACCTTCTTGATTATATCCAATGATGCACCAAGGTGATTTTCAGGAATGAAAATTTTGTCTATCTCTTCATCAGTCAGATGAGTTGAGAATGCATCGTCATTTTTTACTGCCTCTTTAAACTCTGTTCCCTCTTCTGAAGATGCAAATGCTACACGTTGTATGTCTCTGTAGGCCTCAAATCGTGGAACCCCTTTCTGTATTAATGCATCAAGAACAAATTCTGCAAATATCTGCCCCCTTGTTATTTCAAGATTTTGTCTTATCTTGTACTCATTTACAAATAAGGAGCTGACAATTCTTGTCATGGTACCAAGCATCTCGTCGAGCAAAATGGAACTTGTTGGAATGATAAATCTCTCATTTGCAGAGTTTGACAGATCTCTTTCATGCCATAGTGGTATGTTCTCAAAAGCTACTGATATCTGACTGCGCAATAGTCTTGAAAGCGATGTCACACGCTCGCTCTTTACAGGATTTCTCTTTACAGGAACTGCACTACTTCCCATCTGACCTTTCTTGAAAGATTCTGCAACCTCGCCAATCTCAGTTCTTTGAAGATTGCGGATCTCTACAGCAATTTTTTCAAGTGTAGATCCAATCAAAGCCATGTAAAAGATAAATTCTGCATATCTTTCACGTGCAACTACTTGGGTTGTGACATCTGCGGGATATAGTTCAAGCTTCTGTGCTACTCTTTTTTGCACCTCCAAAGCTTTTGCACCCATCAGAGAGCCAGTTCCTACCACACCGAGAGTTTTACAGATCAATACTCTTTTCTTAATCTCTTCAATTCTTTCTACATGTTTTGACATTTCAAGTGACCAGTTTGCAAATTTTAAACCAAATGAAATGATGCTTGCATGTTGACCGTGGGTTCTGCCTACTGCTGGCAATCCCTTGTATTTGATTGCCTGATCTGCTAAAATAATGGCTAGTTTTGCAACCTTTGGCTCTATTATTTGTAAAGTATCACGAATTTGCAATGAATTGCTTGTATCTACTAGATCGTTACTTGTCAAACCATAATGTATCCAAGGTTTTGCAGAAGGTTTGCAGATTTCACTGAGAGCTTCTACCAACGCTGCTGTATCATGATCACTTTTTGCCTCTAACTGTTTCACTCTTTTTACTGAAATCTTGCCAGATCTTGCCATCTTTGATATGTTCAAAGCTGCATCCTTTGGAATCATCCTTATCTCTGACTGAGACAGGGCAACTGCTGCTTCGATATCTAATTGATATGTTATCTTTTTTTGATCATCAAAAATCTCCTTCATTTCATCAGTACCATAACGGCCACTGTCTATTGGAAGAATTGGCATGTTTGGGATCAGTTGATCAAGGAAAATAAATCTACTTGTATGAATCTGGATTGAAACCGACACTTTTTTCTATGCTTGTGAACAAATCAAATCTATGGACTCTAATAAAAAACTAGAAAAAAATAACCTGGAAAACAAAGTAAATGATGATCAACCAGATGATGCGGTTTTACTTGATGGAAAGACACTGCATGACTTGTATCGACATACTACCAAGCTGATTAAATGATTGATTAAAGATCATATACTCATGATTTAAATTGTGTACGGATACCTTTTTTCGCAGAAAGGGATGTCGTCACTAATTCCAAAGAAAATACGTGAAATGGAATATCGTATTGAGGCTGATCCATCAAAAGGTATGAGAGTTCCGGTGACAATTTACGCTGATGACAAATTATTGCAAAAAATGCTTACGGACAGAACGATTCAACAAGCAGTAAATGTATCCACAATACCGGGAGTTCTCAAACACGTTGTAGTTCTTCCAGATGGTCATGAGGGTTATGGCTTTCCTGTTGGGGGCGTAGCTGCTATGGATGCTGAAAATGGCATGATTAGCCCTGGCGGAGTGGGTTATGACATAAACTGCCTTCATCCTTCAACCAAGGTCTATACCGAAGACGGTAGCTGGAAACGCATAGCTGCAATTGCAGGCAATGACACCACCTTGTCATTTGATGTACATAGCAAATCGACGATTAAGACAATGCCTATTCTGTTTATGAGGAAAAGACAGGATGATGGCATACTCAAAATAACTACAAAATTTGGAAGGGAGCTGCTTGTCACCGGG
>Ga0307373_10003472_pt1 | contig 27434 bp, 25 predicted proteins | sample OX2MG_FD_202534 | JGI IMG/M metagenome (GOLD analysis project Ga0307373, IMG submission 202534) | Soil microbial communities from Risofladan, Vaasa, Finland - OX-2 | ecosystem: Environmental > Terrestrial > Soil > Coastal area > Acid sulfate soil | place: Finland: Risofladan, Vaasa | collected... | reverse complement strand
CCGCGGCGGGGGCGAGAAGGCCCTCGGCGGCGTACGTCCTGAGCCGTTTTGCGGAGAGACCCGAGCGCTCGGAGAACTCACCTATTGCCATGAGATCGTCCACAGGTTGAAGCATGAACCCTCACGGATGGTCAGAGTCAAGTGGGCCGATTGTGACCCGCCCGCTGCCCCAGAACGATGCCGGGAGTGAGTGACGCCCTGCGGCACCTAGCTACTTCCCCCTGAAAAACCCGTTCGGTGCGGACGCCCGGCGGCCCTGAGTGAGCGCCGCGTTCCCCCATGGGGTCTCGCCCCGATCTCTCCGGCCACTTTTGACCCCATTTTCCGCCCGTTTCCAGCGGTGGGGCGCGACGGGAGAGGGTCAGGGCGAGATCAGGCCGGCACACAATGCGGCGGTGGCGGAGGGTGGCCGGGTGGTCCGCTGGAGGTTCTCGGTCGTTGTCTCGGCGAAGGAGTGGGTCCGTGCGCCGTCTCGCGATCGTCGATCAGCACCGCGATCTTGGTGGCGTTGTGCGCGAGGACACCCCAGCCACACCATGAGCGCGTTCCGTCGATGCCGTCGAGCATGGTGCGCTCCCAGCCCCAGGAGTGCTTGAGGTGCGAGATGCGCCCTTCTGAACCGGTGCGCCACTTGACGAGCTTGCGGAAGCGACGCGACGACTCGACCGCTTGACGCTGAGCACTGGGGCGTCCCTTGCGCGGAATGGCAACGTGTTGCACGCCGAGCGCGTGGAGCTCGGCCTCCACCTTGGCCTCGCCATAGCCGCGATCAGCGGTGGCGGATCTGGGCACCTTGGACAAGCGCGTGGCGATGCGGCCGATGGCGGCCCCGAGCATGGGGGCGTCGGGCGGGTTGCCCGTCTCGACGTTGTGGTCGAGCACGATGCCGTCCGCGTTGTCGGTGACCTGTGCCTTGTAGCCGAACTCGACGGGACGCCCGAGACGTCCCTTGGCGATCGGCCGGGCGTCGGTGTCGTGGAGGGACACGATGCGCGTCGCGCCGTTCGGGACCTCGCCGGCGAGGCGGGTGCGGGTCTGAGCCACGATCTGCTCGAGCACCGAGATGGTGCGCTCGAGCTCGGTGACGAGGGCGCTGGCCTTGCCCGAGGCTCCCTCATCGGCCCGGTGCAGGGCCCGTCGAGCGTTTATGGCCACCACCTGGGCGTCTTTGATGCTTTCCTCGGCGATGGTGGCCAACTCGCCGGTGAGCACCAGCACCTCGTCTTTGGCCTCCCCGCTGCGCCGGCGCAGCCACGCCGCGACCTGGTGGGCCCGTCGGCGCACCGATCGGGTGCGGTCCCGAAAGCGCGTGCGCCGGGCCAGACCGAGGGCCTGGAGTGCCCGCACGGTCTTGGTGAGCTGGCCGCCCCTTTGGTGAGCAGGCCCGAGTCGGTCGGATACGCGACATTCGCCGGGACGACCGTGGTGTCGGCACGGACCTTGTCGAGTCTGAGGACGTGCGCCGCCATGGTCTTTTCCAACAAGGCCTCGTTCAATTGGTCGACGGCGCCTTGCCCGCAGCGGGTGGTGATCTTCATCAGCGTGCTCGGGTGAGGCACGGCATCGGTGACCGCTATGCGCCAGAAGCGTCGCCAGGCCAACGAGTCGGCCACCTCGGCACAAAGCGTCTCGAAGCCGAGCCGGTATCTGAAGCGCAAGAACATCATGCGCAGGTAGGTCTCCATCGGGATCGACGGACGTCCGATCACCGGGTGAAAGAACGGGACGAACGGCTCGAAGAACACCGGGTCGTCGAGCAGGCGGTCGATCTGTTCGAGCCCTGGTGGGAGGGCCAAGAATTCGGGCGGCAGGATTGCTTCCCACAGGGTGGGTTGAGGTTCTACCTTGGTGCGCAACACGATGGCTCCATTCACTCCGGGAAGGGTGTGTGGAGCCATCGTTGCTTCATTGGGGCCTGAACGCGAGTACTCCGCCAACACGAACGCGCTGGTCGCAGGCGTTATTCACATCTACTTTTTCAGGGGGAAGTAGCTAGCGGATACCCCCGACTGGAAGCAGGAGGTGTCCCAGACCGGGCCAGTCTGTGACCCCTCGCATCATACGATGCCAGAATCACCACCCGTGCGTGAGGCGGTCCATCGGGCTACTGGTCATCGGCTTCGGAGCCGCTGGACTTCTCGCGGGCTGCTCGTCCGGGGAGTCGTCGTCGTACAAGGACGGCTACACCTTCGCGTCCGGCCTGACGGACTATTGGCAAAGCGGGCAGAACTTCACCCAGATATGTAATGGCGACGCTGCGGGAATCGGGAAGATGCCGATTGGCGACGATCCGGGCCAATGGGAAGCTGGATGCGTTGCTGGTGCCTCCCAGAAATCCGGAAGTTCGGGCAACACAGTTAGCTCGGGCAACTCCGGAATCACGCACCCAGGCGGCATCGGCCTCGGCCTCGGCCTCGGCCTGCGCGCCGAGCGCCGAGCGCCGAGCGCCGCGCGCCGCGCGTCTGGGGTGGCCACCTCGCTCAGGTCGGCCCAGCGGGGGTGGAGCGCCGCGATGCAGAGGTGGTTGTACGCGTCGATGAAGCCCGGTGACAGCGTGCGGCCGTTGAGCTCGACGGTGTGCGCATCGGGGTAGCGAGTGGCGAGCCCCGCGTCGCCGACGGCGATGATCCGGTCGTCCCCGATCACCACGAGCTCTGGGTCTGGGTGCGTGCCGTCCATCGTGAGGATGGGGCCGCCTTTGAAGATCGTGGCGCGCACGCTGGTGGATTGGTGTCCCGACTCAGTCCGGCGTCTGCGCGGGGCCGACGGGGGGGTCGCCGCGCGAGGTCACCCGGTGCATGACCCGGGTCTCGCCCTCGTAGTGGAAGATGCCGAAGTGCATGGTGGCCCGGTTGTCCCACACTGCGAGCGTGCCCAGGCTCCCGTGGTAGCGGACGACGAACTCGGGCCGCGTCACGTGGTCGTAGAGGAGCCGGAGGAGCCCTTTGCTCTGTGCCTCGGGCATGTCCACGATCCGCAAGGTGAACTTCGGGTTGACGAAGAGGTTCTTGCGGCCGGTCTCGGGATGAACCCGCACGACGGGATGGGTGGCCGGCAGGAGGCGCGTGAGCTTCTTGTCCTCCCAGACGTTGCCGTGCCCATCGGCCACCGCCTGCGCGTAGTGGGGCTCGAAATGGTAGGCGGCGAGCCCGTCACAGAGCGTCTGGAGGGACGGCGCGAGCGCCTCATAGACGGCGCGGGTATCGGACCACATGGTGTCGCCGCCGGCTGCGGGCACCGCGACCGAAGGCAGCATGCATGCCATCGCAGGCCGGTTCATGAACGTGATGTCGGTGTGCCAGAAGTCCGTGCGGTCCTTGCCGCTCTCAATGGAATGGACCTCCTTGCGCTCGAGCACCTGCGGCTCGACGGGGTGGCTCTCGGTCAGCTCGCCAAAGCGCTGTGCGAACGTCGATCTGCGTCTCGTCGTCGAGATGCTGGTCCGGGAAGAAGACGACGAGGCGCTCCAGCCAGACGCGTCGGATGGCGGCCACGGTGTTGTCGTCAAGGGCGGCGGCGCAGTCGACGCCGTGGATCTCCGCGCCGATGGTGGGGCTGAGCGGACGGACATCGAGCTCTGTCTGGCTGATCGTTATGGCTTCCATGGTGGCATCCGGCAGCGCTCGAACGACCCCGAGCACCGCCGTGAGGACGCGCGCGAAACGCTGTTGTCGCGCGCCGGGACCCGCTACCGCGGGTTTGCTCGTGCGAGCGGCTCGCCCATTTGCGTCGTCGGAGAGGCGACAGGGAGGCGATCTCTTTTCAAGAACGCGCACGTGACATTGGCCGCTTCAGGCACGTTTCATTGCTGCTTTTAAGCAAGTCTCATTGGTGTAGTTACACCGTCATGTATTTCCCAGGAAACATGTGAATCAAAGCACAAAATTCCTGGTTGCAACGGATTTAAACATGCAGTAGACACAGCTGTGTTGTTCACAAGTTGTTCATGAGTTGTTCCCTACTTGTGCAGAAGGTCATGTGAGAGTCCGCGCCGTTTGAGGACTCCGCGTCCATTGGTGAGGCCGGGATTTGGCTCGAGGACAACGCGGCTCAACGATAAAGAAACAGCCACGAACAGCAGTGAAAGGAGCGGTATGAGAGTTTTGAAGAACAAGAAAGTGGCGGCCGCCGGCCTCGCCGGTCTGTTGCTATTGGGCGGTGGGATTGCCTACGCCGTCGTGACACTCACAGGGACTGGTGTTGGTTCCACCACCGTGACGGCCGGTACGGGCGGTACGGCCACGGTGACCATCTCGGTCCACATTGCATCGTCCCCTGCGCTGGTTCCGGGTGCGACCGTTGCGGTGGACTTCGACGCCACGAACGGCAATCCGAACCCGGTGAAGGTCACGACGATTTCGCTCGTGAACGTCACGTCGAGCAACGCACTGTGCGCCAGCCTCCTCAGCAACTACCCGCAGTTCAGCTTGGCGCCCGAGACCGTCAACCAGGTAGTGCCGGCGCTTACGGCGAACTACGGGCTGATCCCCTCGGGGGCGCTCACGTGGAAGAACCTCACCAGTCCGCCGGTCGACCAGGACGCGTGCCTGGGTCAGCCGCTGACGGTGAACGTCTCCACGCCGTAAGCAACCGTTGGGGGCGGGCGTGACGAATGTCACGTCAGCGTCGGTGACCGCGGTACCCCGGCCGGGTCACGGGTGAAAGCTCGATGACCCGGCCGATACCGTGACCTCGCTCTACGACGTACCCGAAGCGGATCGAACGACAATGAAGATAGACGTATCGGTGAACGGCGCCAACGATGACTGGGCGCACTGGCGGGCGGCGGGTCCTGACGGTTCTCACGAACGAGAGGACCTCTCGGCGCTCGCGCCTCCGCACACTCATGTGAAGGTGGGTGACCCGCTGTCCGCGGTCGACCCGCGTTGGCTCGGTGCCGCAACCGCAAGGGGGTTGCGCCTTGAGCCGCGCGGCGCCCACGTCAACCCGCAGGACCCGTTGCTCTCGCTGGAGCGACGGGCGTTCCACGCCCGAGCACGGCTCTCCACGCGTACAGACTTCTCGGCCAACGTCGGCGCCGGAACGGTCGAGGCGACCAACAGCCGCGTCGGCGCGATTGATCGCGGCTTCAGCATCGAGCGACGAGCGCTCCATGCGCCCGGCGCTGTCGCGCCGGCGCCGTCCCTCGGTGTTCACGCGAGGAAGGGAGACCCTCTTCTCTCGGTGGAGGGCCGTGCCATGCACGCCTCGAAGGGGCAGCACCAAAGGGGCAGGACACCGCTAGACGAGACGCCGCGTGCGTCCCTCGCCCTTGTGGCCGTGGACACCGATGCCGGCGCCGTCGCGGTCGCGGTCGGGACCGTACGAACCGTCTTCGAGATTGGGACGGAGTCGCCGGCCAGCCCTCTCGCACGTGTCACCGGCAGCCTCCCGCAGCCCTTCGACCTCAATCTTGCTTCGCACGGTGATGACGCCGGTCCGAACACGACCGCCATCACGCACACGCGCCGCGCACGTCGGGGTTTGCGGTTCGTGCCCGCGGTCGGCGCAGCGGCCGCGGTGGCGGTGGGCATCGGTGGAGGCAGCGCGGTCGCCTTCGTCGTCAGCCAAGCGACGGGACAGGGAACGAGCAGCGGGGTGGTGATGGCGGGGAAGGCGGTCTCCCCCACTGTCACCGCGACCACCGGGCCTGGTGATCTGCTGCCAGGCAGCACCGGGAGTGCGTACTTCAGACTGGAGAACTCCGGGAGTTCGGACGCGGTCTTCGCGGCGATCGCCCCGGGCGCCACCATCGTCTCGAACAACACAGAGCTGTGTGGCGATGAATACGTCAGCATCGCCCGTACCCTCCCGTACACGCTCCCGACGCCGCTGACGGTGCGCGCCGGCGGGACGACCGGCAAGCAGACCATCGCAGGTCTGGTCGCGCTGGCCCCGGACGCACCGAGTACGTGCCAGGGCGTGACGTTCACCGTGACCTTTACTCTGTCCGGAGCGTCCTAGTGAGCCGGGGACGCCACGCCCGCACGAACACCCTGCACGGCCGCGTGCGTCGCCTTCGCACGCCGCTCATCCTCTTCACCTGCGCGTTCGCGGTCGCCTCGTCCTCGGTCGCCTTCGCCTTCACCACTGCGACGGGGAACGGAGAGGGGCAGGCTCAGGCGGTGCAGCTCCCGATGCCCGGAGCGGGCACGGCAACATATCCAGGGCGCACGAGCCTCGTGCTTATCTGGGGCGCCGCGACGACCCTGCCATCCAAGGGGGGCTACCTGGTCCTGCGCAGCACCTCGTCGAGCGGGCCCTACGCCAGGGTCCCGAGCGGGTCCTGTTCGCAGAAGACCACTGTGATGTCGGCCGCAAGTTCGTGCACCGACACGGCGCTGACCCCCGGGACGACGTACTACTACGTAGTCGAGAGCGCGTACGACGATGGCGCCGGCACGGTCTGGGTGAGCGCGCCCGACGGCCAATTCTCCGGCACCACCACCACGGAAGGGCCGGCGGCCCCGTCGACCCCGGACCCGGCCACCAGCGTCGCGCCGACGCCGAACAAGGTCGCACCGATGCTCACGAGCGCCACCTCGACGACTTTCGTGACGAACGCCGCCGACAGTTTCCAGGTCACGGCAACGGGCAGCCCGACTGTCGTCTTCTCCGACGTTCCCTTCTACGGCTGCAAGCCGTCCATCCTGCCCCCGGGTGTCACGTTCTCCGCAACGGGCCTCCTGTCCGGCAGCCCGGCCCCGACGGCGGTCGGCACCTACACCGTCTGTCTCAACGCGACGAACGGCGTGGCTCCGAACGCCACGGCGACGTTCACCCTCACGATCGCGGCGGGAGCGCTCGCCATCACGTCGCCGGCGGTGACGGGTGCCGCCTCGGTCACACCCAACCTCGGCCCACTCACCGTGCGGCGCCAGACGCTTGCGGGCGCCCCGGCCTTCGGTGGTGCCCTGACGGTGACACTGAGCAGCGCTCCGAGCGTGACCTTCGGGTCGACGCAATTCGCCGCGTCAGGGGAGACAACCGTGACCATTCCGAGCGGCCAGAGCAGCGCAACGTTCTGGCTGGGGTCGCTCGACCCCGGCGCGTACACGGTCACGGCAGCCGCTGCCAGCTACGTGTCGGCCTCACAAGTCGAGACGGTCACACCCTCCCCGGCCGGCCTGAGCGTGGCGCTCGGGGCAGGGAGCACGGGCGCCCCCGTGCTCACCTGCGGGCCACCCGCCGCTAAGGACAACTGCACGGTCTCGGGCGTCGGAAGCTCGGGGAAAGCTGTCTTCTCGGTCTGCTTCGTGAATGTGGGCGGCGCCCCCGTCGTCTACAGCGCGACGCAGCCCTCGACGATCACCGAAACGGGGTTGAGCTCCGGCACCATCGTCCTCGGCGCCAACATGGCGTCCACCAGCGGCACGGTCTCGGGCGCCGTCGGGACAACGACACTGACCTACGGCCCCAACGCGCTGACGCTCACTGTCAGTCCGTGAGGGCCGGCAACAGACCCCGAAGTGAGATGGGCGGCCCATTGACCGGCTGAGAAACCGGCGGAGCGGACCGCCGGGGCCATGAACATCATGGAACGAGAGCCGATAACAGTTGGTGAGTGCGTGTTCCGACCACCCCTGTACATAGAGCAGCAACTTCGCCGAGGTGCAATGAAGTCGGAGGAGGTGATCGAGTCACTACGGACCTGGGATCTCTCGGATCATCAGGTGGTCGCGATGCTGAGGTCGGCTGGGCATTGGCAGGCGGCGGCGCACCTCATATACCAGGCGTCCTGAGTCCAGGGTGCCCCACTTCGCCGGGTAGGTGGGACAGTTCGGCACGTCGGGCGAGTGGACAAGTCATCAAGAACGGCCTTGTAGCCGGCTGCTCTCCGAGAACTATTCGTCTGGCGGCGGGACAGAGACCCCGGCGAATCCAAGCAAATCGGCGATCGTGGCGTGCTCGATCAGCCACCGCCCGTCAACCTTCACAGCTCGACCCTCGCTACCATTCACCATGGGGAACCGCTCGCCGTTGACCTCGACCGAGAACCAGACCACCGCCTCGTCGGGACGAAGGAACTTGATGTCGTCGACAATCAGGCTGGCAGGGTTGTCGCCGGCACCGGGAACACGCTTCTGCGCCTCTTGGAGTGGTCCGACGAGGCCCCGACCGCTCTGAACATTGACAAGAACAGACCCTGTTTCGTCGACTTCGCCGAGTTGGTTGAACGCGAACTCGATCGACTCCCTGGCGGCTGCCTCGTCGTCGGGGGGATCGTTGACCGGAACGTGCTTGGCCTTCTGCAACCTCAATTGAGCCTCTGCGGGTTGGTGATGGCTGGGCCGCATCATAGTCTGGACGAATTCTTGGACTGCCTGAGGATCCTCTCGGTCGATGCCAGTGAGGTCTATGCCGCGCACCTCGGCCATGCGGAGCAACTGGTCGACCCGACGTTCCACAGTGCCACTAGGCGGTGCCACGAACTGGAAGTCGGAATCGGCCAGCGGAGGATTGATCCTCACCTCCTTGAACTCGGTAATCGACCATGGCTCATTGTCCGCCAGTCCCACATGTCGCAACACGATCCCGGTGGCTGCATCGATCCAGAGTGTGTGGTCAATGCCACCGAGGCGCATGCTCATGGGGAACATCCGCATCGCATGTCGACCAAGTTCGGTAGTGGCATCGACCTTCCAGCAGCGTCGCCCGGCGACTTCGTCCTCGACCGGATCGCCGAACGTCAGTACACCGAGAAAGTGAGCGCCCGGGTAGAAGAGCAGCCCGATGTCCGTGTCCTTGAAGGCTGTCTCATCGACGGAAAGTTCGGTGACTCGCGTTGGGTGTCCGATCCATCGAGTGCGACCATCCCATACATCGACTCGGCTCTCGGATTCGATGTGCCATCTGTCCGGTGGGGCGACGACGACGCGAAGGTGCTCGTCGGACGTCTCTTCAGGGGGACTGCCCGAAGGAGAGTGTGGCCGTGGAGACGTTGACATTGCTCTGCCGAGCGAGGGCGTCGTTGGCCTTCCGAGATCGCTCGTGGTGAGTCCACTGTCCAGACAGAGGCAGTGAGGGTGTCGACACCGATGGGTGCGCTCTCGATCAATTCTAGAAAGTCGCCTTTCTTACCCATTGGGCAAGGCTACGACTGTCGGGAACGAGGTGCCCTGCGGAGCGACCTGCTCCCTATCTCCGGCCCGGAGACATGATGTGGCATGGAGATCCGGAAGGCCGTCCCGGGTGAGGCGGGTTTGCTCGCTGCGCTGTGGCTCCGTTCTCGTAGTGCCTCAATCCCTTCGATTCCTCCGACCGCCCATACCGATGAGGAAGTGCACCAGTGGTTCGAGGAGGTTGTGCTCCCGACCTGCAAAGTCTGGGTCGCCGACAGCGGCGGTGCAGCGATCGCCCTGATGGTGCTGAATCAAGAGTGGATCGATCAGCTCTATGTCGACCCGACCGCAACGGGAAGGGGCATAGGAGGGGCACTGCTCGAGCATGCGAAGAGACTGCGTCCAACCGGACTCAAACTCTGGACCTTTCAGAGCAATCTCGATGCCCGGCGCTTCTATGAAGCACACGGGTTCGTCGCCGCTGCCATGACGACAGGCAACAACGAGGAGCAAGCCCCCGACGTATGTTACGAGTGGCAGTCCTAACGGTCAGGCTCAGTGGGAAGCGTGTCCCAGTTACGCCGGGCTTGGGCGTCACCCTGCGGCACTCAGGGGCTAGGGACCTCCGAAAATCTCATAGGTCACCACGCAGCGAGTCGGGCGAAAGCCGTGCAGTCGTTCAACCGCCGCCTCGATATGCCAGGAGGTCTGTCCGACCGAGACTCCTTCGTAATTCTCGCCGAGCCCCGGGTTCTTGATAACTACATGCCCCATCCGGAAACTCTTGGAGCTGACGACGCTCAGCTGCAGCTGGAGCGATCCCTCCTGCTCTCCCTCGGCGTTGACCGGGAGCGACGCCTGAGGATTGAACGTCCCGTTGGCAACTGCCTGCATGCCGGAAGAATTAAGAATGCACTTGCTGAAATGAACATTGGGATTGTTGCCCGTGACCGAGACCGGAAGACTTCTTCCCGGTTAGGAAGAGTTCAACGAACAAGACGAAGGACCCAGGGCCGCAAGGAGCAACCCAGCAGCAATCGCCACCCGAACCCGCCCGCGGACAGGGCGAACGATGAACTTGCTTTGCACCAGCCTGGCCCTTTTGGGCATGCCATATCATGCACTATGAGCGACACAGCGGAAATGTCCCCGTACCCGGAACTGGGTCTTGCGAGCCCGGCCACAGCTAGCGCGTAACAGGCACGCGAATGTCACACCCCTCAGAACCGGTCAACCACTTCAATCTCGTCGTCTGTAGGAGCGCTACTGGACCGTCGAAGGATTCCAATTCTGGCCGGCGTTCGTGGTCGTGAACGCGTCCGCTGCTGACGAGTCGCCACCGACAAGGACGCACGCCGAGGCCGAGGAACACCAGATGCCAAGCAGCGGTTGCGTCAAGCCCGAGTTCGCGTAGGTCTGCCCACTCGGACCCGAGTAGGGAGTCCATGAGGAGCCGGCGTTAGACGTCGATGATCCGACGAGGGCTCCCGTGCTCGGGGGAGGGCCGATCGCCAGGCAGTCCGAAGCGTCTCCGCATGAGATCTGTTGGAGGGTTGCTGTCGACGCGGGCAGATTGGCGGACGCCACGGTGAAGCTGCTGCCCGAGTCGGTGGACAGGGCCAGCTCGCCCGGGTCGGTCGGATTGGAAATGCCGCTGGGGTTCGGGCCGATCGCGGCGCACGTCGTGCCGCCAGGTCCGCACGAGATGCTGAAGAGTTCGGTGATGGAACCACCGGTCGCGCCAATGAGGGTCCAGTTCGCACCACCGTCGGTGCTGCGGTAGATGGAATCGCCGACGGCAATGCAACTACTGGCGAGGCACTTGATTCCTGTTCCGAATCCTCCCGGGCCGGGACTGAGGGTCCAGGTGCGCGCCCCATCGGTCGAATAGATCCACGTCGAGTGGCCGGCCGTGGCGCCTACGGCTGCGCAATCCAACGTGTTCTCGCACGAGACGCCGGTGAGGCCCGTCGTCGCCGGGGTGCTCTCGAGGGTCCACGTCACCCCTCCATCTGTCGAAACCATGGCGTTCGTGGTGCCGACCGCGACACACGTAGTGGTGGTGGGGCACGAGACCGAGGCCATGGCCGGTGCCGCGGTGGGCACGGCGTCGGCCGCGAAGCTGGCGCCGCCGTCAGTCGAGCGCTCGAGCAGCGCGCCGCCGGCTTGGGTGGTCCCGGCGGCGACGCAGATCTGGGCCGTGGTGCAGGTCACCCCGGTCAGGTGTCCGCCCGCCGGCGAGGGCGTCACCGTCCCGGGCGGCGGCGTCGGGGGGAGGGCGAAGGTGACGGTCGCCGCACCGACCACGAAGGCAGAGGAGGCAGAGTCACCGCTGACCCTCGTGAGGACCGAGGCTGCGTTGCCAAAGGCGTCATAGATCGGGTTCGCTGCGCTACCGCCCTGAGCGAAGAGCCAGTAGCCGGCGTTGTCCGGCGTGGTGGCCAGCGCGCTCCACCCGCTGCTGCCCGGAGCCGCCGCCGACCCATAGAAGGCGGCGTCGCCGTAGCCGAAGACGCCTCCGTCCGCCGCCACGAGCCGGTAACCGCCGTAGTCGGGTGTCCCCGTCATGAAGCGCATCGGGGCATTGAGTGGCTTGCCGCCCATGGATCCGAGGAAGGGGGCGTTGTAGGCAAAGACGCCTCCGTCCGCCGCCACGAGCCAGTAGCCGCCGGTGGCTTGATCGGCCGCCATCCCGACGATCGGCTTGTTCAGGTGGATGTTGCCGGTCGAGCCGTAAAACTGGGCGTCCCCATAGGAAAAGATGCCGCCGTCGGACGCCACGAGCCAGTAGCCGTGTCCGCTCGGCGTGGCGGCCATGCCCACGACGGGGGCGTTGAGGTGCATGCTTCCGGTCGAGCCGTAGAATTGGGCCTGCCCATAGGTGAAGACGCCGCCGTCGGAGGCGAGAAGCCAATACCCGTTGCCATTCGGCAGGGCGGTCACGCCGACGATCGGGGCATTGAGATGGGTGCCGGCGAGCGATCCCGAGACAATGCCCGCTGCGCACATATCACCGTTTGGAGCGAGCCCCGAGACCGATCCGTCCGTGCGCGCCACGAGCACACCGGTGCAGGTGGAATCTGCATAGGCGACCGAACTCGACGGGGATCCGGCGACTGTCGCCCCGGCGGAGTCCGAGACCAGTGGAGCGAGAAGCCCGAGGCTCAGCAGCCATCCCGAACCGATCGCCACCAACGTTGCCGCCGTCGTCCGCAGAGTCAGCTTCATGGTCCGTCTCCTCATTCTCGTCTCGGAGTGCGGTTGCAAAATAGCTGGCGGTACTAGCCAGGGTCCGCATCTCCTCATGTGTCACCCGGTACTGCACTTCGGCTGTCTCTGAGACTGGGCCATCGAGGTATGCACACTTGCACTGGCAGTGCGGAGCCGGCGCGACGAACGGTGGAGAGGACAAGGCGCATCCAGGCCGCCCCTTGGGCGGCCGATTCCAGTACGGCGGGCAGTCTCGCCAGCGAGGAGGTGAAAATCCTTCCTGAGCTTTGATCGTTGAAGTTCAGTAGCCGATGCCCAGGGCGTCTCGGTGACGAGGGGTCTGAAGGGGGCGGAGGCAAAGCCACAGGCTTGAACGTGAGTGAACCGGTGTAAGGCCGGCGGGGCGTGGCGACCTGCCTGGAATCAGGGAAGCCGATGACCCTTCATCGTCAAGGAACGATCGTGGACGAAGGGGCCTCCGCAGGTAAAGCCGGCGAGCCGTGGCGAAACGCAGACGAGGTAATCCCGCGAGACCTCGCAGGGTCCCGAGTAGTTCTCACATACGACGTCGTGCCTGCACAACAGGCGGCCGGTGGTCCAGGTGTGGCCCGGTCGGCGGATCGGTGGGGATGGGTAGGCGACGCTATAACCCTTTGGGAAAGGCAGACCAACGCCCTCCGAGGAGTCAGACGGCTCGTAGTAGTGCAAGGCGGGGTAATGCCCGCTGACCCGCCGCCAGCACGTGGGCGGGCGGCCCAGTGTCCGAGAGGGTGCCGGTGTCCGGCGAAGGGGCCGACCGAGACCAAGCCCAAAAGCGAGCACGACGTCACCGAGAACACGAGGACCAGCACCGGACCGCCGAGCGGAATGAGGGTGCTGGCGGCCTCCCGGTGGCAAGAGGCGAGGGGATGGGCTGAAAGAGGAAGGAGGACTGGCCCAATGGGTCAGTTGTTGGAAGCCATCGCCGATCCAACCAACCTCGCACAAGCCTGGGCACGTGTCCGGGCCAATGCGGGAGCTGCAGGGATCGACGGCCAGTCGGTGTCTGCCTTCGACGCTGATGCCGAGCACCAACTCGCATCGTTGCGTAGGCGGCTGCTCTCGGCCGAACGCTACGTCCCTCCGCCGGTGCGGCGGGTGGACATTCCCAAGCCCGACGGGCGAACCCGCCCGCTCGGAATCCCCACCGTCTCTGATCGAGCGGTCCAACAGGCCACCCGGCAGATAGTCGAGTCGCTGTTCGAGCAGCAGTTCCTGCCGTGCAGCTTCGGCTATCGCCCCGGGCGCAGTGCCCAGGGGGCGGTGTGGTGGGTCAGGGAAGCGATCAACCGAGGTGACCGCTGGGTGGCCGAGTTCGACATTGTGGGTTTCTTCGACCACCTCCGCCATGGTCGTCTCCTGCGCGAGGTGGCCAAGGAGGTGGACGATCCCGAAGTGATCGGGCTCATTCGCCGCTGGCAGAGACCGTTGGCCTCGGGATGGACGATGGAGGAGCTGGCGAGAGGGACGCTCGGCGCGGACCTGGCGGGATGAGTCGGCGTCGGTCTTCAGTACGTTTGCGCTATCTTCAACCCAGTGGCCTGTCGCTTCAGTCCTTGACTAGTTCAAGGGGCGGTAGCTGCGTCGACGGATGGCGGAGCTTGCACATGGCCCGGGACTCGATCTGGCGGATCCGCTCGCGACTGAGGTTGAGGTGCTTGCCGACTTCGTCAAGCGTGCGGGGCTCGCTGCCATTCAGCCCGAAACGCTGCCGGAATATCTCACGTTCGCGCCCGTCGAGGACTTCGAGCACCTTGTCGATTTCACCCGAGAGCAACGCAGCGGACACGGTCTCGAACGGGGAGATCGCGGCGCGGTCCTCCACCACGTCGCCGAGTTCGGCAGCGTCGTCCTCGCCCAGCGGCTGGGACAGCGACAAGGGTGCAGGGGCGTGGCGGAGAACCTCGGTAACCCTCTGCTCATCGATCTCAAGATCGGCGGCCACTTGAGCCGTCGTCGGGCGCTGGCCCAGCTGCCTTTCGAGACGACTGCGGGCCGTTGTCACCCGGGTCAGTAGGTCGTCGGCATGCGTCGGGAGTCGCACGGTGCGGCCGCTATTCGCGATGCCACGGGCGATGGCTTGGCGGATCCACCACGTGGCATACGTCGAGAACTTGAATCCCTTGCGCCAGTCAAACTTGTCGACTGCGTGCATCAGGCCAAGGTTGCCCTCCTGGACCAAGTCCAGCAGGGGCAGCTGTCCCGTTTGGTACTTCTTGGCGATGGACACCACCAGGCGGAGGTTGGCCTTGACGAACGTCTCGACCGCCTCGTCGCCGTCACGGACAATGCGGCCCAATTCCCGGTTATCCAGTGAGGTAACCCTCTGGTCGCTGAGCAGCTCGGCCCGGGCCCAGCGACCGGCCTCAGCGGCCTGGGCAAGGGAGACCTCGTCCTCCTTGCTCAGGAGTCGATACCTGCCGATGTCCTTGAGGTAGAGGCGAATCAGATCCTCCTCAGGCCGAGTGTCGCGGTCGTTGAACATTGCTCCTCGTCTCTGGATGCACACTCGGACGGATCATTCTGGCGAGTGGCACTGGTCCGGTCCTACAACCTTGCTGCGGCGAACGTCGGCCTCCTCGTGCGGAGCATCCCGCCGATCCTCATCGTCGACGACTACGGGCCGAACCGACGGCCCGAGATCCGCTCAGCCTTGATATGCACGTAATGCAATTGCCCCTCTGCACCGGGCCATGGAGACATGGCTATGGCTTCGTCGCGCTCGAGCTCGACGGGATCACTGACCTCGCTGGCCTTGCCGACCAGGAGCACACTCCATCCTGCTCTGCCGTCAGGATCGTATGCATCGGCCTCGAAGGCCACCACGAGGCCGCGCACCGCGGCGTCGAGCTTGGTGCCGGCTGCGGTGCGGAACAGCACGCCGTTATCGAGGACGACGTAGTTGACGGGCAAGATGACCGGGAGGGCGCCGATCGAGGTCCCGACCCTTCCGACCCGACAACTGGCGAGAAGCTTCAAGCACTGGTCGGATCCCAGGTGGCTGAGTTGACTCGGGCTCATTAAGGCCACCCAGGCTGACGTGGTGCATCGGGGCGTGCCAGCGAGCAGGCGGGGTCTGCGGAGCCTGGTTGGCGCAGCAACTGAATGGGAAGAATGAACAATTGATCGATTCGTCAGATGATCGCTTCGCAAAGTACGCTAGCTCAGCGCCAGTCCTTTGCATCCTTGTAGTCCAAGCCGGGAGTAGCGGTGTCCACCCACACGATCCTCGAAGCCGATCCATATCCCTCTCCGACGATGTCTGCCTCGGGCGCTCGCCTGAAGCCGGTTCGATCGGTTGCGGCACTGGCCTTCTTCGAGCGGTTCGCGGCGCCGGTTCAGGACATTTGCCGACATGCCGATGCCTGGGGGGCATTCGAGGACGACGCCACGCTGATCGGTGCCGCCGCCCTGGCGCGCTTATCCGGCGCCACCTTCTGGGCCCAGATCGTGGTTGCACCACAGCGTCGATGGCTCGGCATCGGCGGCGAGTTGCTTGACATCGCGATCCACCGAGCCTCCCAGGCCGGAGGACGAAGGCTGATCGGGTCCCACTCGGATCGTGCCATCGAGCCGCGGAGGCTCGTCGAGTCCCAGCCGCTCCTGGTGGCTCGCCGATTGAAACACGGGCAAGCCCAGGTCGTGCTCTTCATCGCCGAGGCCTCATCGAGAACACAAGGAGGAGACACGTGAGTGAAGAAGTTCCCCACAAGGCGCTGTACGAGTGGGTCCAAGATTGGGCCGAGCTGTTGCAGCCGAGCGCGCTGCAGTGGTGCGACGGTTCGGCGGAAGAGTACGCATCGCTGTGTCACGGACTGGTGGAATCGGGCACGTTTATCCCGCTTGCCGCCGATCGGCGGCCGGGAAGCTATCTGTGCCGTTCAGACCCGGGCGACGTGGCCCGGGTCGAGGATCGGACCTTCATCTGCAGCGAACAGGCGGAGGACGCCGGGCCGACGAACAACTGGAAGGACCCAGCCGAGATGCGTTTTGAGCTGCGAGAGCTCTACCGGGGTTCGATGCGCGGCCGGACCATGTACGTGGTCCCGTTCTCCATGGGACCGCTCGGCAGCCCGATCGCGCACATCGGCGTCCAGCTGACCGACTCAGCCTACGTGGCAGCGTCGATGCGGATCATGACCCGGATGGGGCAGGCTGCGCTCGACGAATTGGGCACCGACCGTCCTTTCGTGCCCTGCGTCCACTCCGTGGGGATGCCACTGACCGACGGTCAGGATGATGTGCCTTGGCCTTGTGATCCGAACCGTAAGTACATCGTCCACTTCCCTGAGACACGCGAGATCTGGTCCTACGGCTCGGGCTATGGCGGCAACGCATTGCTGGGGAAGAAGTGCTTTGCGCTCCGTATTGCATCGGTGATGGCCCGCCACGACGGCTGGCTCGCCGAGCACATGCTGATCCTCAAACTCACCGATCCACACGGCGAGTCGCGCTACATGGCGGCGGCCTTCCCGAGCGCCTGTGGCAAGACCAACCTGGCCATGGTGGTGCCGACTATCCCGGGATGGAAGGCCGAGACCATCGGTGACGACATCTGTTGGATGAAGTTCGGCCCCGACGGACGCCTGCGCGCCATCAACCCCGAGTTCGGCATGTTCGGCGTCGCCCCGGGCACCGGCGTCCACACCAACCCCAATGCAATCGCTGCGCTCAGCCACGACACGATCTTCACCAACGTGGCCGCCACCGACGACGGCGATGTCTGGTGGGAGGGGCTGACTGAGGAGCCTCCGGCGCACCTGGTTGACTGGCGCGGCCAGGACTGGACGCCCGCGTCGTCGGTCCCCGCTGCCCATCCAAACAGCCGGTTCACCGCCGCCCTCTCTCAGGTGCCCTCGATCGCCCCCGAATGGGAAGACCCCGAAGGGGTCCCGATCTCGGCCATCCTCTTCGGTGGCCGCCGCGCTTCGGTCGTACCGCTCGTCACCGAGGCGTTCGATTGGGCGCACGGGGTGTTCTTGGGCTCGATCATGGCGTCTGAGACCACCGCCGCGGCCGCCGGTGCCGTGGGCGCGTTGCGGCGTGACCCTTTCGCCATGCTGCCCTTCTGCGGTTATCACATGGGCGACTATTTCGCCCACTGGCTCGAGGTCGGGGCCGCGGCCGCCGACCAGGCGCTACTGCCCAAGATCTTCTACGTCAACTGGTTCCGCCGCGGCGACGACGGCACGTTCTTGTGGCCCGGCTACGGCGAGAACTCCCGCGTGCTGGCCTGGATCTCCGAGCGTTGCGGCAGCTCCGGCGGCGCCATCGAGACCCCCGTCGGGCTCCTGCCCGCGGACAATGCGCTCGACACGGAGGGACTGGCCCTCGCCCCGGGGCGGCTCGACGCCCTCTTGGCCGTGGACCACGACGCCTGGCGGAGGGAGGTCGAGCTCATCGAGGAGCACTACGCCCGCTTCGGCGACCGGCTACCTGCTGCACTACGCGACCAGCTCCTCGCGCTCGACAAGCGGCTGGCTGCGCAAGCCCCAACGTCCTGACGCCTGGGTGGGAAAGGGAACGATTCGCCAGATCGTACGGCGGCTGGGCCAGCGTCCTGACCACCTCGACGCGCCGGCCAACGCCGAAGGTGCAGTCTCGGAGGCCGCGAGACGCAATCGGGGCTCGTTGCAGCTGCGCCACGTCGACGCCGGATCGTGCAACGGCTGCGAGCTCGAGATTGCCTCGTGCTTCTCGCCGACTTATGACGCAGAGCGCTTCGGCATCCGCCTCGAGGCGTCCCCACGCCACGCCGACGGGCTGCTCGTGACCGGACCGGTCACCCACAATATGGCCGACCCGCTGCGCAAGACCTACGAGGCGGTACCGAAACCAGCGGTGGTGGTGTCGGTGGGGGACTGCGCCCGGGATTGCGGGGTCTTCCGCGGTGCCTACGGGGTCGCCGGTTCGGTGGCGGACATGGTGCCGGTCGACGTCGAGATCCCCGGCTGCCCGCCTGAACCCGAGGCCATCATCGCCGCGTTGCAGAATCTGTCGGGGAGGTGAGGAGCGACCTTTTGGTCGCCACGGCCCTGTTCGGCCTGGCGGCGGCCGCGGTTGGAGCCATTGCGCCGCCCCGGGCCCGCGTGCGCCTCTCGGTTGCTCTAACCCTGGCCGCCTGCGCGTGCGGCTTCGCGGTCGCCGCCGACGTGCTCGCCAAGGGCGGCGCGGCGGCGGTGCACACCAACCAGCTGCTCCCATTGCTCGGCCTCTCGCTTCGGCTCGACCGGCTCGGCGCGCTGTTCGTTGCCGTCTCGGCCGGTGTTGGGCTGTGCGCCATAGTCTTTCGCCTCGGTTACAAGGGCCATGGACTCTCCAGCCGCACCGGGTCGTGCGTGTTGCCTCTCTTCGTCACGACCTTGCTGCTGGTGCCGGCCGCTTCGGCTGTCGGCACCTTCATGTTCTTGTGGGAGCTCATGGCGGTGACGTCGCTGGTGTTGGTCCTCGCCGACCACCGGGCGCGCGACGAGGTGAACCGGGCCGGCCAGTGGTACGCGGTGATGACCCAGTTCGGGGCGGCGGTGTTGCTCTTGGCACTGGTGTTGCTGGCCCAGCGCGCCGGGAGCCAGTCCTTCGCCGTGATCGCCGCCCACGGCCCGCACCTCGCGCCCTGGGTACGCTCGACGGCGTTCGTGCTGGCGGTGGTCGGGTTCGCGTCGAAAGCGGGTGCGGTGCCGCTCCACGTCTGGCTGCCGCGTGCTCATCCCGAGGCACCCGGTCCGGTCTCGGCCCTCATGTCAACGGCCATGGTGAACCTCGGCATCTACGGGATCATCCGGGTGGGTGACACGCTCCTCGGAGGCGGGCCGGCGTGGTGGTGGCTCCTCGTGATGGGAGTCGGTGGGCTGTCCGCACTTTTCGGTGCCCTGCATTCGTCAACGAGCACCGACCTCAAACGCCTGTTGGCCTATTCCACGACGGACAACGTCGGGTTGATCTTGCTCGGGGTCGGGGCCTCGGGCCTCTTCGCCGCCACCGGGCACCGCCCGCTCGCCCTCGTCGCCCTCGTGGCCTCCCTCTTGCACCTCGTCTTCCACGCCGTCTTCAAGGGCTCGTTGTTCCTCTCGGCCAGCTCGCTCCAGCAGGCAACGGGGCTGCGCAATCTGGACCAGCTCGGCGGCCTCATCAAGCGACTGCCACTCAGCGCCCCCGTGTTCATCGTGGCCGGCCTCGCCATCTGCGCCCTGCCGCCGCTGTGTGGCTTCGTGAGCGAGTGGCTGCTCCTTCAGAGCCTGCTCCACGGGCTGCCTTCGGGCGACACGGCAATCGAGGTCGCGATGCCGCTGGGGGTAGCTGTACTGGCCCTCACCGGTGGGTTGACCGCGGCCACCTTCGTCAAGGCCATCGGGATCGGACTGCTCGGCCAGGCCCGCAGTGACGACGCCGCTCGCGCCAGCGAGGTCCCGGCCACCATGTGGGGCGGGGCGGGGTTGCTGGCGCTGCTGTGCGTGGTCTTCGGGGTCGCGCCGGGGTTGGTCCTGCCCGCTGTGGTCGACGCGGCGCGCAGTGGGCTGGGCTACGGGACCGCGCACCCCATCGCCCAGGGTTGGAGCGTAGGGCTCACCGGTGTGCGCGGGATGCTGGCTCCCGGGTTGTTGGCCCTCGGGCTGGTCGTGGCGGTGTTGCTCGTGGCAGGGGTCCGCCAGCTGGCCCAGCGCGGGGCAGTGCGCCGGACCGAGGCGTGGGGGTGCGGGCGAGAAGTCCAAACGGCGCGCATGCAGTACACGGCGACGTCGTTCGCCGAGCCGTTGACCCGGGTCTTCGACGACGTGCTCGACCCGACCCACGACCTCGACGTGAGCCACAGCGCCGAGTCGCGCTACTACGTCGAGTCGGCCGCCTTCCACACCACGACCCACGACGCCTTCGAGACCCGCGGCTACCGGCCGCTGGCAACGACCCTGGCATGGTGGGGCCGCCAGGCGCGCCGCGTCCCCAACGGCAGCGTGCACCGCTACTTGGCCTTCGGCCTCGCCGCCCTGGTCGTCGTCCTGGTGCTAGTCGGATGAGCGCGCCCTGGCCAATGTCGTCGGTCCTCGCCGTGACGGTGCTGCAGGTGGCGGCCGTGGTCGTAGGGGGCCCGCTCCTGGTCGGCCTCATGCGTAAAGTCCGCTGCCGACTCGAAGGTCGGGCCGGCCCGCCCATCCGCCAGCCCTGGCTCGACCTGCGCAAACTGATGCGCAAGGAGCGCACCCGCCCCGAGGGAGCCAGCTGGGTGTTCTCGGCCGCCCCTCTCGTGTTGGTGGGATCGGTGGCGGTCGCGGCGGCCGTGGCACCGCTGCTCGGCACTGCGCCCGCCTTCGGCCCTTCGGCCGACCTGTTTGTCGTGGTGTTCCTCCTCCTCTTGGGCTCCGTCGCCCTCGCCTTGGGGGCGCTCGACACCGGCACGGCGTTCGGCGGCATGGGAGCGAGCCGGGCCATGACGATTGGGGCACTCAGCGAACCGGCGCTGTTGGTGGCCGTCCTGGCGTTGTCGATCCCGGCCCGCTCGTCGAACCTGCCCGCCATCGTCACCCGCTCCCTGGCCCATCCGGCCTGGTTGGCCAGCCCCCAGCGTCTGTTGGCCGTCGTCGCCCTGGTGATCGTGATCGTGGCCGAGTGCGGGCGCCTACCGGTCGACAACCCGAGCACGCATCTCGAGCTCACGATGATCCATGAGGCGATGGTCCTCGAATACGCCGGGCCTGACCTCGCCCTGCTCAAGCTGGCCGAGGACATGCGCCTCGGGTTCCTCGTCGCCCTGCTCGCCGTGCTCTTTGCCCCCTGGGGCATCGCCACGACCCCGGGTCCGGCGCGGCTCGCCCTCGGGCTGGTGGCGATAGGCGCCAAGGTGGCCGCGCTCGGCGTCGTGCTGGCCGCGGCCGAGGTGCTCGTGGCCAAGCTCCGTCTCTTCCGGGTGCCCGAGCTGATGGCGGGCGCCTTCGTCCTCTCGGTGCTCGCCGTGATCTCGGTGGCCCTCGCATGAGCGCGCAGACGTTCGACTCCTTGCTCACCCTGTTTGTCGGGGCGGTGCTGGTCTGCGCCGTCGCGGTGCTCTGGCTCAGCGCCGTACGCGCCGTGGTGCGGGTGCTGGCCGTCCAGGGTCTCGCACTCGGGGCGGTGGCCGCCACGCTGGGTTTGCACGTCCACGACGCCGGTCTCGTCGCCACGGCCGCCGTCGTCGTCGCGGTCAAGGCGGTGCTCATTCCAGTGTTGCTGCGCCGCATCGGGTCCGGTGACGCGACAGAGCGCGAGCGACGCCCGTTGGTCAACGTTCCCGCCTCCCTCGTCGTTTCCGCTGCCTTGATCCTGCTCGCCTTCGCCTCCACTCACGTGCTCACCCACGTGGTGGCCGGCACCGCGGGCTCACTGGTCCCGGTCGGATTTGCCACCTTGCTCATCGGGTTCTTCGTGCTGGTGGCGCGGCGTCGACCGATCTTTCAGATCGTGGGGCTCCTGCTGGTCGACAACGGCATCGTCCTCGTTGCCTTCATCGGCACCGCGGGGGTGCCCTTCTTGATCGAGCTCGGTGTCACGCTCGACGTGCTCTTGGGTGTCGTGGTCCTCATGGTGCTGGCCCAGCGTCTGCACCACGAGTTCGGCGAGATCGACCTCGACGAGTTGTCGGAGTTGCACGACTGATGCTGGTGGTGCTGATCCTCGTACTCCCCGCCCTGGGCGCCCTTGTCTGCGCGGCTGCCCGATGGAGGCCTTGGGCGGCCTGGACGGCGGTGAGTACCAACGCGGCGATGTTCGCACTGGCGATCGTTCTCTGCGTCTGCGTCGTCCGCCACGGCGCGCTCGGCGGACTCTTCGGGGTACTGCGCGCCGATGCGCTCAGTGCGTTCATGGTGGTGGTCATCGGGGCCATTGCGGTGCTGGCCTCGGGGCTCGGCGTCCGCACCATCGCCAGCGAGCTCGAGACTGGTCGCTGCACCGAACGGCGAGCCACGCTGTATGCCGTCTTGGTCCAGGTCTTCGTGACCACCATGGTGCTCGCCGTCTTGGCGGCCAATCTCGGGGTCCTCTGGCTCGGGGTCGAGGCGACCACGGTGGCGACGACGTTCCTGGTCGGACACCACCGTACGAAGGCTTCCCTCGAAGCCTCGTGGAAGTACATCGTCATCTGCTCGGTGGGGATCGCTCTGGCCTTCTTGGGGACGGTGCTGGTCTACTTGGCGGCGATCCACGCTGGAGGTCACTCGGCCCACGCCCTCGATTGGACATCCCTGATGGCGCACGCCCACCGACTCGATCCCTCGGTGATGCGCCTGGCCTTCGCGCTCGTCGTGCTCGGCTACGGCACCAAGGTAGGCCTCGCCCCCATGCACAGCTGGCTGCCTGACGCCCACAGCCAGGCCCCGGCCCCGATCTCCGCCCTTATGTCGGGGGTCCTGCTCACCGTTGCCTTCTATGCCATCTTGCGGTTCAAGGCCATCTGTGACCTGAGCGTCGGGGTGCAATTCGCACGCACGCTGTTGGTGATCGTGGCCCTGCTCTCGCTTGGCGTGGCAGCGTCGCTACTTCTGGCCCAACGCGACTACAAGCGCATGTTGGCGTATTCCAGCATCGAACACATGGGATTGATCGCGTTGGGCGCGGCAGCCGGCATTCCACTCGCCATCGCCGCCGTCTTGTTGCATATCCTTGGCCACGGCCTGACCAAGAGCGTCTTGTTCCTCACCTCGGGCCAGATCTCGGCGGCCGAAGGCACCAGCAAAATCGCCGGGGTCCGGGCCCTGCTGGCCCGACGCCCCGCCCTCGGCGGCGTTTTCGGCGTCGGACTCTTGGCCCTGTTGGGCTTCCCGCCGTTCAGCCTCTTTGCCAGCGAGCTCGCCATGTTCCGAGCCGAGTTCGAGGTCGGCTTGGGCTGGGCTGCGACGATCGCCATCGTGGCCATGGTGGTGATCTTCATCGCAATGGTCAACCACGCCCGCCTTATGCTGCTGGGTCCCGGCGACGGTCCGAGAACAGAGGCGACACCACGTTTCGCACTGGCACCGCTCATCGGGGCGCTGGCGGTGTGCGCCGCCATTGGCCTCTTCGCCTGGCCGCTGACCAGTCTGCTCGAGGCAGCCGCCCGCTCGGTGGCGCTGTGAGACCGACCCTGGTCACAGCCGGCGACCCGGTGGAGGTCGGCCACCAGCGCGCTGCCCGCCTCGTGGCACCGAGCGACCTGGTGGATGCCGCCGAGGCGCTCTTCGCGGACGGGATGCGCCTCGCCCTGGTCTCTGGTCACGACGACGGTGCCGAGATGCGCGTCGTTTACCTCTTTACCTCGGGTCCGCCTGATCGCCGGGTCGAGTTCCACGTGCCGCTGGATCGGGCCCGGCCCGAGGTGCCCACATTGGCCGGTGTTTCTTTTCCGGCCAGCCGCTTCGAGCGCGAGGTCGGCGACCTCTTCGGTGTCGTCCCGGTGGGTCATCCCCAACCGCGCCGCCTCGTCCTCCATCAGCACTGGCCCCAGGGCTGGCATCCGATGCGCCACGATGCCGGGTCGACACCGCCGCTCGCCCCCGACGGGCGCTCGTTCCCGTTCGTGCCCGTCGAGGGCACCGGCGTCTACGAGATCCCCGTCGGTCCCGTCCATGCCGGCCTCATCGAACCGGGTCACTTTCGTTTCTGGGTGGTGGGGGAGACGATCTTGCGCATGAAGGCCCGTCTTTGGTTCGTCCACAAGGGCATCGAACGCCACTTCCAAGGACAAGACGCCCTCCAAGCACTGGCGCTGGCCGAGCGCATTTCGGGGGACACCGCCGTCGGTCATGCCCTCGCCTACTGCCTGGCCGTCGAAGACGCCTGGCAGGTTAGCGTCACTGAGAACGCAAGCACGCTACGCGCCGCGCTGCTCGAGCAGGAGCGCCTCTACAACCACGTGGCCGACATCGGGGCACTGTGCAACGACGTCGGCTTCGGCCTGGCCCAGGCCTGGGCGCTCGACCTACGCGAACAGCTCTTGCGACTGAACCGCGAAACCACCGGGCATCGACTCCTGCGCGGCGGGGTGGTCCTCGGCGGCGCTCACGTCCGCATCCTGCCCGCGGCCGGCCAGCTGGCCGAGACGCGAGAGCGCTTCGAGGAGCTGGTGGGTCTCGCCACCTCGAGCGCACTCGTGATGGACCGCTTCGCCGGCGCGGCGGTTCTCGACCGTGAGCACGCTGTGGATCTCGGGGTCGTCGGCCCCGCCGGCCGAGCGTCGGGCCTCGACTACGACGCCCGCATCTCCCATCCTTCGACCACGCCGGTCGAAGGATTCTCGCCTGCCGTCCAAGTAGACGGCGATGTCCTGGCCCGCTTTCGGGTCCGGGTCGACGAGGTACGGGCGTCGCTGTCGTTGTTGAACCACTATGTCGAGGCCGCTCAGAACCTCGAGGACGTGGCAGCGACCCCGGATCGTCCAGCAGGTGCCGGTTCAGGTAGTGGGGTCGGCATCGCCGAAGGATGGCGCGGCGCCATCGTGCACCGCGTCGAGGTGGACGACGCGGGACGGCTTGCCCGGGTCAAGGTGGTCGACCCGTCCTTCTTCAACTGGCCGGCCTTGCCGGTTTCGCTGGCGGACACGATCGTCCCGGACTTCCCGCTCGCCAACAAGAGCTTCAACCTCTCCTATGCCGGGAACGACCTATGAGCCCCTGGGTTGGTCGCGGAATTGGTCACTTGATCAATTCGTTAGACTCTCAACGAGTCGACCGCATCGGGTGCGCCTCATCGCCCCGACCGATCGGTGCACGGGGAGGAAGGGTTACGCCATGACGACGCCTGGAGACGACTCGCTGCTGAGCACACCTGTCTACCAGTTCAAAGCCGAGTTCTTCCGCACGCTCGGGCACCCAGCACGGATCCGGGTTCTTGAGATTCTCAAGGGTGGGGAACGGCCGGTCAACGAGCTGATCCCCGAGGTCGGCATCGAGGCCTCACACCTGTCTCAACAGCTCGGCGTCATGCGCAGAGCCGGAATCATCCAGTCCCGCAAGGTGGGAGCGAACGTCTACTACTCGGTGGGCGATCCCAAGCTCTTCGAGCTCCTCGATGTGGCCAAGCGCATCATCACGTCGTCGCTGGCCGAATCCCAGGTCCTCTTAGAGCAGTTGGAAGCGACCGACGAACCTGGTTCGCAACGACCGCGTCGCTCGACCAAACGGGGAACGCGCCGAATAGGAGATTCTCGGTGAGGCAAGGCGCCGGACACGTACCCGGATCTGCCAAAACCCAAGACGTCGCCATCGGGGGGAGCGTCATGTTCCAGATTGCGAGCACGCCAAGCCGAAGAGGAATGCGAGGCGCTCAGCGATGAAGAACCAATGAGAGGAACAAGAATGGCAAACCCGGTAATCGTCGAAGCAGTACGCACGCCGATCGGCAAGCGCAACGGATGGCTGGCAGGACTCTCAGCCCCCGAGTTGCTCGGTGCCGCCCAGGTCGAAGTCGTCAAACGGGCCGGTATCGATGCCTCCATCGTCGAACAAGTCGTCGGCGGGTGTGTGACCCAAGCCGGCGAGCAAGCCTTCAACGTGACCCGGATGGCCTGGCTCCACGAGGGCCTCCCCTACGAGGTCGCCGCCACGACAGTGGACTGCCAGTGCGGCTCGTCCCAGCAGGCGAACCACTTCGTGAACAACCTCATTGGGGTCGGAGCTATCGAGGTCGGCATCGCATGCGGAGTCGAGGCCATGAGCCGAGTCCCTCTAGGCGCCAACGTCGGACGGGGCGTCGGCCATGCCATCCCCGACAATCTGCCTTGGGATCTTCCCGACCAGTTCCATGCTGCTGAGCGGATCGCCCATAAGCATGGGATCACTCGAGCCGATGTCGATCGGCTCGGACTCCTTTCGCAGTTCAAAGCCGCCAGGGCCGTGGCCGAGGATCGCTTCGGGCGCGAGATCGTGCCGGTCGGAGCACCGATCGTCGGTGAGGAAGGGCCACGAGGGGACCACAGCGGCGAGCGCATCGTCGTCGCCAAAGACCAGGGTCCACGCGAGACGACGGCTGAGGCATTGGCAGGGCTAAAGCCGGTGCTTGCGGACGGCATGCACACCGCCGGAAACTCCTCGCAGATCTCCGACGGGGCGGCGGCGGTGTTGTGGATGTCCGAAGATCGGGCCCGCGCCGAAGGTCTCAAGCCAAGAGCGAGGATCGTCGCGCAGGTGCTCGTTGGTTCGGACCCCTATTTCCACCTCGACGGACCGATCGCCGCGACGTCGAAGGTCCTCGACAAGGCCGGGATGGCCATGGGGGACATCGACATCTTCGAGGTGAATGAGGCTTTTGCGTCGGTGGTCATGAGCTGGGGGAAGGCTCACAACGCAGATCTCGACAAGGTCAATGTGAACGGCGGGGCGATCGCCCTCGGGCATCCGGTGGGTGCGACCGGGAGTCGCCTGATCACGACCGCGCTGCACGAACTGGAACGGCGAGACGAATCACTTGCCCTCATCTCAATGTGCTGTGGCGGCGCGCTGGCCACCGGCACAATCATCGAGCGATTGTGACATCTACCCACCGGCGCCACCCAAGTCGGGCCCTTATCGGCCTGGCTGATGCGACAAGCCAGGCAGCTGCTCCTACTCGGATCGACGGTGGGTCGATGCGGATAACCATTCGGGTATCCCCGGGGGCACCTGCGACGAAGGTAGGCGGCCGATACGGCGATTCCGAGCCGCCCGTCCTCATCGTTCGGGTTAGCGCACGGGCCGTCGACGGCGAGGCGAACACAGCAACCGTGAGAGCACTCAGTGACGCGTTCGGCGTGTCGCCGAGCGCCGTGCGGATTGTGTCTGGCCAACGGGCGCGCACCAAGGTCGTGGTAGTAGAGCCAGCCGACCCTGATGTCCTCACTGCCCTGCTGCACGGGTGAGATTGGGCTCTCTTGCATCAAGAGATTAATCGGTGTCCAGGACAGGACAGCCAAAGAGGCGACTTCGCTGTTCGCTTTTCTTGACGACGAGGACGCCAATCGCAGAGCGCTTTCGGGGGCTCCTAATCGTTCTGGCGAGGTCTTCCATGCATGACCGATCTGTGACGGGACCGGCGACACCGCGAGTCGGAGCGTAAGGCCATGAGCAGCAAGGGCATCCGCGACCAGGTGGCCGTCATCGGCATGGGCTGCACCCGCTTCGGCGAGCTGTGGGACAAGGGCGTCGA
>Ga0307373_10003469_pt1 | contig 27442 bp, 20 predicted proteins | sample OX2MG_FD_202534 | JGI IMG/M metagenome (GOLD analysis project Ga0307373, IMG submission 202534) | Soil microbial communities from Risofladan, Vaasa, Finland - OX-2 | ecosystem: Environmental > Terrestrial > Soil > Coastal area > Acid sulfate soil | place: Finland: Risofladan, Vaasa | collected... | reverse complement strand
ATCGGCGGTCATAACCAAAATCCACGCGTCTTCGTCTGGAGTGCCCCGGTCGAACAAATCCTGACGAAAGTCGCCAAATGTAAAGAAGCGTTAGACGCACTACACTAGCCACCATTCTACACCCGAGGGTGTCGGAAGGCGGGTGCTGTGTAGGTGCGCCCCGGCGGGGGAAAGGGCGTTTGCGCTCAAGAGATGCTGGTTCTGCCTAATTCATCTCTCCAGAACCGAACGGTTTGAACGAATTGTTCCAACGATTGGCTGGCGTATTCCTGAAGGGCCATTAAGGAACGATCAAGCCACTCCGTATTCCATCCGTACGATATCTGCCATGTTTCCGGCTGTTGCCAGATGTCCCGGAGTCGCCGCCAATAGAAGTCGCGGTCGACATTAATGCCATCAGACAATTCCGCCAATCGGGCGTTAATTCTGAATTCGGGGGGCGGGTCCGCTGGAAGAGACTTGTCGGCCGCGTATTTCCATTGGATGGATTGAACCGCGCTTTCCCAGTATGCCCGGGCGATGCGTTTTTCCGGTTGCGCGTGCTGGCGGCTCCGACCGGGATTCCGGTCGATAAACTCCGGGGGAGGCTCAGATTGCAGACGCACTACCGGAAGCGTGGAACGGTAGATAAAGAACAAAGCGAAGCCGATGACGAGCAGCCACTTCCACAACCCTGCATTGCGGCGGGGTTCCTTTTTAGGGAACAGATCGTCGTCTAGGCTCTGTGAATACGGTGAATATTTCATTTGATAAGAATGTAATCAAGGTGCAGATCATTGCACAATAGGACGTTGGTTCAATTAACGAGGTAACACATACTTCAATGAGTATTGATCAGGCTTTGGACGCATACTCATATATTGTCAAGACAGTTAACTCGTATCCGCCTATCTTTCTGCGCGGGCAAGAGGGTTGCATTCCGCCTCCGGTCTTCTTTCCTCAGGCGCTTTGGGGCGGCCGCATATCGATAACGTACCGAATGAAACCGTTCCTTTGGAAGCCCTTTGGGGCTGGCGGTATTTCAAAGGCCCGCTTCCATTGCAATCTTTGTGCCTTCCCTGCCTGAAAAGAAGTCGGCTGAAAGCAATCGATCTTGTTAAGCTGTAGTTATCTTATTCGAAAGGGGACGAACTCATCATGAAGGCTATCGCAATTACTCCGGGTACCAAAGACGTACACTTAGCGGATCGGCCTGAACCTGAATTGACCGCTCCGGACGAGATTAAGTTGAGGGTGCTGCGAGTCGGGATCTGCGGCACGGACCGCGAAGAGGTTTCGGGCGGTCGGTCAGACGCTCCTCCGGGCCAGAAAGAACTCGTAATCGGGCATGAAATGTTCGGGCAAGTCGTCGAGGTGGGCCAAGGGGTTCAGGCGGCCCGGCCCGGAGATTTTGGCTGCTTTACGGTGCGGCGCGGCTGCGGGCACTGTCCGGCCTGTCGGAACGGCCGCAGCGATATGTGCACGAGCGGTGATTATACCGAGCGGGGCATCAAACAGCGGGACGGCTACGAAACCGAATTGGTCGTGGACCAGGAGCAATATTTTGTGAAGGTTCCCAAAGACCAAGTGCCGATCGGTGTTCTTTCAGAGCCCATGTCGGTGGCGGAAAAGGCCATCAACGAAGCCCTGCTGCTCCAGACGGCGCGCCTTCCCGGCTCGCAAGGTTCCGACAAGTGGCTGGAGGGCAAGCAGGTGCTGGTGGCGGGGCTGGGCCCTATCGGGCTGCTGGCCGCCGTGGCGCTCAGGTTGCGCGGGGCCAATGTGCTGGGCCTTGACGTGGTAGATGCCGGTTCTCTCCGGCCCAGCCTCCTGGCGCAACTGGGCGGCAAGTATGTTGATGGAAGGCAAACAAAGCCCCGGGCCCTCGACGGTAGCTACGGACAGATTGACATGGTTTTTGAAGCCACGGGAATAGCCCATGTGGAGTTCGACCTGCTCGGGGCGCTGGGCATCAATGGCGTCTATGTCCTGACCGGCATTCCCGGGGGTGACCGGCCGCTCGAGATCGATGGAGCAGGCTTGATGCGCACGCTGGTGCTGCGCAACCAGGTGATGGTGGGCAGCGTAAATGCCAGCCGGCAGCACTTCCAGAGCGCTGTCGATGACCTGGGGAAGGCGTACAAGAGGTGGGGAAAGACCATCGAGCAAATCATCACCCATGTGGTCCCTTATACGGATTTTGATGACGTCCTGACCAAGCATCCTGACAATGAAATCAAAGCCGCCATTGAGTGGAGCAAACCGCAGCTTCAGTAGGGGCCGGCGCGCCTGGGTCTTCAAGATCAATACCAAGCGCGGATGGAGGTTCGACCAGTACTTCCGTTCGCGGGTCCGCGGCCCTTACGAACTGGGCGACGAAGGCTGGATCAAAAGCGCCGCGAGCCTTCGCTACTTGCGCCAGGAAGTGAAGCGCGGAGACATTTTTCTCTGCTACGAAGTGGACCACAAGTGTCTGGTGGGCGTGGCGCGCGCCGCCTCAGACGGCCGCGACACCGGGCTGGGGTCGCTGGTGGATTTCTGCCCGCCGCGCCAAGCGGTGCGCTTTGCGAACCCGCTCACCCGGCATCCCGATCTCGATCATGTCCTGGCGTTCACGCCGCAGCGGGGGCGGGGGACTGTGCAAAAGATTGACGCAGACGAGTTCCGCCGGCTTCGGCTTATTGCTCTGCGCAAAAATCCGGCCCAGGCGGGCGCGCTCCGGCGCTTGCTGGGTTGATTTGTTCGGGCGCACCGGGGAGCGTTTCCTTCCTGCTGCCAATACGGGTCGAATCGAGGGAGCTTGTAATCATCCACTATAAAATGTTATGAAAGCGTTCTTCATGGCTTTAGGATCTCCCTATTGTTGTGTTCGGAAACCTTGGTTGTAGCGCCGGGCTTTATGCCCGGCATGCCACCCTAAAGGGTGGCGCTACAGGTAAACGCATTTTTCCGAAGAAAACCGAGGGCCGATTGAAGAATCGAATCTCCCAATACTTCCAGCTCGAAACTAACGGAACGACTTTCGAGCGGGAAGTCGTGGGCGGCATCACGACTTTCCTGGCGATGTCCTACATTATTTTCGTCCAGCCGGGCGTGCTCTCGCAGGCGGGGATGGATTTCCGGGCGGTCCTCTGCGCCACCTGCCTGGCTGCGGCACTCTCTACTTTCCTGATGGGCTTATTGGCGAACTACCCGGTCGCTCTGGCGCCGGGAATGGGGGAGAATTTTTTCTTTGTTTATACGCTGTGCGGTGTGGCTCCGCTGGGATTCGGTTTGAGCTGGCAGCAAGCACTGGCGGCCGTGTTGCTGGCTGGGATCTTTTTTATCGCCATCACCCTTACGGGCATCCGGGCTCAGATTGTCAACTCCATTCCAGACTCGCTCAAGCGCGGGATCGCCGCCGGTATCGGACTGTTTATCACGCTGATCGGACTCGAATACGGCGGCCTGGTGGTGGCTTCTCCCGGCACTTTGGTCCGGCTGGGAGATTTCCGGCAACCGGCGACCTTGATCAGTGTTCTTGGCTTGCTGGCGCTGGTGGTGCTGCTGGCCTTCCGGGTTCGGGGAGCTATTTTGCTTGGCATTCTGGTGACCGCCGGTATGGCCGCCGCCGCTGGTCTTGTTCACTACCAGGGAGTTTTTTCAGCCCAGATTCATCTCCTGCCCACCTTCATGAAATTCGATCTGCACGGACTTTTTTTGCTCGAACCCACCAAGCTCGCTTCAGCCATCTTCGTCCTTTTTTACCTGGCGTTGTTCGACACGGTCGGAACGCTGGTCGGTGTCAGCCAGCAGGCGGGATTGCTTCGGGAGGGCAAGCTGCCGCGCGCAGGCCGCGCCTTGTTTGCGGATGCGGTGGGAACAACGGTGGGAGCGGGGCTTGGAACTTCGACGATCACCTGCTACATCGAATCCGCCGCCGGAGTCTCGGACGGAGCAAGGACGGGTCTCGCCAATATGGTGACGGGTGCGCTCCTGCTCGCCGCCATGTTTTTCAGCCCTTTGGCGGCCATGATCGGCGGAGGGGTGCAAGTGGGGGTGGATGCCGGCAACCATTCCATCCTCCGGTATCCCACGCTGGCGCCGGCGCTGATCGTTGTCGGGTCGATGATGCTCAAGGTGATTCGGGAGTTCAACTGGGATGACCCCACCGAGTATCTCCCTGCCTTCCTGACCCTGGTCGGCATTCCCCTTACTTTCAGCATTGCGGACGGCATCGCTTTTGGCCTGATTGCCTATTCGGTAGCAAAAGTTGCGACGGGTCGCTGGCGCGAGTGTCCAACCCTGACCTATATTTTTGCAGCCTTATTTGTGGTGCAGTTCTTTATTCTTTAACAGGTTGCTGAAAAAGGGTTGGAGGCTGTCATTCTGAGCGCAGCGAAGAATCTACTGACTCCTGCAAAATATAGTGACAACGGCCGCTGTAGCGCGGGTCTATGACCCGCGTCTCACGCCGCTCAGGCAAGCAGTGCTTGCCGTCGAGCGGCGCTACAGAAAAGCTGCCGCTATCTTTTGCAGCGTTTAACACGTTTCGCTGCCCGTGAAAAGGCCGGCCCTCGCCGGCTTAGGCGTGAGGCGCCGCCTGCGGAGTGGTTGCTGGCGCGGCAGCCGGGGCTGTAGCGGCAACCGGCTCCTGGGGCATCACGATCCAGGCGATAATGTAGGCGAGCAGGCCCCAGCCGCCGACGAGCACCAAGGCCAGCCACAGCAATCGCATGAGGGTGAAATCTATGTCGAAATACTCCGCAAAGCCACCGCAAACGCCGGCAATCTTCTCATTGGTGCGGGAGCGCATCAGCTCCTTGCGGCGCCTCGTGGGCGCGTACATCGCCGTACCGCATTGGCAGCAGAAATTCACCTGTTGCGAATATTCTTTTCCGCATTGGGGACAAAACATCGGAGCCACCTCCTGTTGGGGGATGGAGGCTTGAACCCTCCTCTCCAATATACGCCCGGAAAGCCTTGCAAGTTCACTTGGCCGCCCATCTGCTTTGGGAAAGAACGCCCCCTGAACGGCTGCGCTATGGGAAATGTTCCTCTTTCGGGCCGATTTTCGGGTAAGATGCCCCTTATCGGTTCACACGTGGTTTTCCTATTGAGACGCGCCGCATCGCCCGGATGCCGGCTGAGTCGCCACACAAACCTGAGGGGGATTAAAGGATGGATTGGAGAGGCCAGACATTGCCCAGAGTTTTTGCGCGGGCCAAGTCCATGCGCCGGAGGGTTGCCTATAGCCTCGGGATTGTTCGGCTGATCTTGGTTCCTGTCATCCTGCTGGCCGTCTATTACCTCTTCCGGATGGGCTGGATTGTGGACCGCATCGTGAGTGTGGATGCCACGGTGGCGATGCAGGCCGAACGCGCCTCCATCGAGATGCTCGACGCCCGCCGCGCCGAGCGGAGTTATTTCCTGCTGCACGATTCCCAAGACCTGGAGTCGAACCGCCAGTCGATTGCCGACCTCCAAAAGATTATCCGGACCTTTAACGAGCTTGAGCCGGAGGAATCGGGCGCCATCGGGCAAATGCAGTCCGCCTTGAATGCCTATCAGGATGGAATGAACAACGCGGCCCAGCGCGTCAGCGTGGGAGGACAGCCGCGCCTTGAGCGCCTGCGCGGCGCGGTCCTCTCCTATGAGAAAGACCTCAATGAGCTGATCGGCCATGCGCGAAGCCGCAGCCGCTCCCGGTTGATCCAGGAACTTCATAACCGCGCCAGTACTTTCGATACTGAAATCGCGGCCGCGGGGGCCGAGGACCCGGTGATCGAGTCGATTTCCGGGAATCTCCAGAACGATGCCGCATCCTTTCTGAGCCTGGCGTCGGAGGTCGAGAGGCGCAGCTGGGACCGCGTCAAGCGCGACCATCAGGACGCGCGGGATCTTATTACCCGCGCCGAATGGGTGCTGGGCAGCGTTTCCCTGCTGACCTTGCTGATCAGCGTCTGGGTCAGTTTTGTTCTGCCGCGGGAAGTCGTACAGCCGCTGCTGGACCTTAAAGAAGCTGTCGACCATGCCGCGGCGGGCAATTACGAAATTGAGCTTGATGTCCAGGGCAAAGGGGAAGTTGCGGACCTTGCGAACAGCGTGCGCAACCTGATTGGGCACGTCCGCGAGAAGAGAAGTGAATCGGACGCCACGCCGACCTGATGGCGAAGTTCGAGGCGCTTTGAGAGGTGCGTGGAAAACGCACTGGATGTTGCCAGCAAAAGTTGATAGATTATTGTGAGGAAGGAGAAATACCGATATGAAGGGAAAAGCGGATGTTCTCGAGGTTCTCCAGAAGTCTCTAGGCGAAGAGTTGCAGGCCATTAGCCAGTATTTTCTCCACGGGGAGATGCAGAGCAATTGGGGTTACAAGCGCCTCTATGCCGAGATCAAGAAGCAGGCGATCGGCGAGATGAAGCACGCCGAAGCTCTGATCGAACGCATCATTTTCCTGGAAGGAATTCCTAACCTGAACGAATTCCCCAAACTCAAGATCGGAAAGACCGTCGAGCAGCAGCTCCAGAACGATCTGGAACTGGAAAAAAACGCCGTGGCCGAATACAACCAGTATGTTGCTTTGGCCCGCAAACAGGGCGACAACGGCTCCGCCGACCTCCTCGAGGGTTTGCTCAAGGACGAGGAGCAGCACGTCGACTTCCTGGAAGCGCAGCTCGGCCTGATTAAACAACTCGGCCTCGAAACCTACCTCAGCCAGCAAATGCACGCATGAAACGGAGGGCAGATGGCGTCATTGGGGACTTGGTGCCAGGATTCATAGGGAACAAGACACATAACCTAACAATCCTCAGCGCTGACCCCGGAGTTGCTTGTTAGACGCGCCACTCGATGCTAGCAAGGCCGCCGAGAAACAAGATGCAGCACGTCCCCTATGCCTGAGCCACCCTACAAGGTAGTTGAGATTCAGCCGGAATGGGTGCTGGAGCCGGAAGCCTTGGGCAGCAAGGAGAAGTTCTGGTATCGGGCGAACGACAACAAGCCGGAGTGGCTCTTCAAATTTCCTCAGGAAAACACTGGTCAGCATTGGGCAGAGAAAATTGCGGCGGAGGTAGCTGCCAGCCTTGGGATCATTCACGCGCAGGTTGAATTGGCTGTATTTCAGCTCGCACGCGGATCGACGACAGAGTCTTTCGCCCGCCGCGGCCGGAGCCTCTCGCACGGCAATCAGATCCTAGCCGGTCAAGTCTTGGGATACGACCCCATGAAAGCGTTCCGGCAATCCGACCACACGCTGACGAACATCTTTGCCGCAATCGACAGCGCATTTGTGGCTCGGTGGAGCGCGCACAAGGCAAAAGCCATGGTCGCCGATTACATCGTGTTTGACGCCCTCATTGGCAACACCGACCGTCACCACGAGAACTGGGGTATCCTGATAAAACAAGTTGGAGACCAATGGGAGGGGATACTTGCACCCACCTTCGACCATGCATCATCGCTCGGACGTGAACTCGTGGACACTGCCGAAGGCACATGCCGTGAACGATTCCTCCGAGAAAAGCGAATGGGTGCCTACTCAGAGAAAGCACATGGAGCTATCTTTTGGGACAAATCGGACGTACGGGGTCTGAGTCCGCTGGAATTGGCGCGGCGGGCAGCAGCATTACACCCGGAACTGTTCGAACCGGCCCTGACCCGTCTAGAGCGGCTGGAACAGCAAGGAATACAGGCTATTATTGACCGCGTGCCCGATGATTGGATGTCGCCGTTAGCTCGGCAGTTTGCAGTGGAACTAATGTGCTACAATCATAAAGAGTTAAGAAAGATTCTATTATGAATGAGAGAACGCTGTTTCTTGCCTGGCAAGACAAGGCGCGAACACGAGAATGGTTTCCAGTCGGACGGTTGGATGTGCAAAAGCCTCAGTCGCTCTATCGCTTTCGCTATTTACAAGGAGCGGAGCGAGCACGCCTGAAAGCTGGCTTCGGGCCGTTGGTCGATTTTCCTGATTTTCACGGACGATACGAGGCCTCCGACCTATTTCCACTTTTCCAAAACCGTGTCCTCGCTCCAGGTCGCCGCGATTTCCGCGAATACCTTCGACAGCTTGATTTGCCCGACCAGGCCGACCCCATCGAAATCTTGTCCGTGGATGGCGGCTATCGTGCGACCGACAGCTTCGAGGTTTTCCCCAAGATCGAGCGCCGGGAGGATGGAGCATTTTGTTGCCGTTTCTTTCTTCACGGATGGCGACATGTTAGCAAGGCCGCGCAGCACCGGTTTGAACTACTGAAGCAAGGTGACAAGTTGTATGTTGCTATCGAACTGACGAATCCCGCGACTCAGTTGGCGGTCCAAATCCAGACCGAGGATTATTACATGATTGGCTGGGCACCGCGTTATCTAGTACCTGATTTAGTAAAGGCGATCGCCAAAGCTCCCGGAGACTACAAGGCACAGGTGATTCGGGTTAATCCGATGCCAGCGCCCTCCAAGCAACGGCTGTTGGTCGAATTGTCAGGCCATTGGCCGGATTACGACCCAATGACAACAGACGATTTCAACCCGCTTACAAATTGACCTCCGCATGTTGCCAAGTGGCTTCGCTGTGATTGTCGATACCACGCTTCAATTTGAACGATCAGCAAGCTGCTGTGGAGGCCTGCCGGCCTGAGGCGCGTGTGGGCCTTGGATTTAGGGGCAAGGCAGGATGCGCCTTATCCCTTAATCACCCCAATGGGTTTCAGCCTTGCGACGCGGGTGGAGAGGCCGGCGTTGTGGACCACGTTGACGACCGCGTCCACGTCTTTGTAGGCTTCAGGGATTTCTTCCGTGATGCCGTCGCGTGTTTCGGAGCGCACAACGATGCCGAGATCTTCCAGGCGCTGCTTGGCGTTTTGCGCGAAGGCGGATTTCTTCGCGGCGGTGCGGCTCATCACTCGTCCGGCGCCGTGGCAGGTGGTGCCGAAAGTCTCCAGCAGCGAGCCTGCCGCGCCCACCAGAACGTAAGACGCCGTGCCCATCGAGCCGGGAATCAGCACCGGCTGCCCGATGTCTTTATAATCTTCCGGAATTTCAGGGCGGCCCACGGGGAAGGCGCGGGTGGCTCCTTTGCGGTGCACCATGACGGTGCGATCCTTGCCGTTCACCGTGTGCCGTTCCAGCTTGGCGATGTTGTGGCAAACGTCGTAGACCACGCGCAGGTCTTCCTTCTCTCCCAAGACGCGCTTGAACGCCTGCCGGGCAAAGTGGGTCATCCCCTGGCGATTGGCCCAGGCAAAGTTGGCGGCGGCCCGCATGGCCGCGAGGTACGCCTGGCCCTCGCTTGATTTGACCGGCACGCAGGCAAGCTGGCGGTCCGGCAGACTAATACCGTAGCGCGCCATGGCCTGATCCATATCCCGCAGATAGTCCGTGCAGACCTGATGGCCGAAGCCGCGCGAGCCGGAGTGGATCAGCACCACGATCTCATTCTGGTAAAGCCCCAGGCGCTGGGCGACGGCCGGCTCAAAGATCCGCTCGACGTATTGCACTTCCAAAAAGTGGTTGCCGGAGCCAAGCGTGCCGATCTGCGGCAGGCCGCGCTTCTTGGGGCGGTCGCCCACGGCGGCAGGGTCCGCTCCGTCGATTGCGCCGCCTTCTTCGCAATGCGTTAAATCTTCCGGGTAGCCGTAGCCGTTCTCCACCATCCACCGGGCGCCTTCGACGAGAACCCGGTCGAGATCCTTGTGCGAGATTTGAACGAAGCCGCTGTGGCCCGCGCCGGAAGGGATGTCACGGAACAGTTGATTGACCAGTTCGCGAATCTTGGGTCGCACGTCGTCGAGCGTCAACGTGCTCGCGAGCAGCCGCACGCCGCAGTTGATGTCAAAGCCTACGCCGCCCGGCGAGACCACGCCGCCCGCGTCAGGGTCGGTGGCCGCCACGCCGCCGATGGGGAACCCGTAGCCCTGATGGATGTCCGGCATGGCGAGCGAGCGGCCCACGATGCCTGGCAGCATGGCAACGTTGATGGCCTGCTCAAGCGAGAGGTCCTTAAGCAGATCCTTGAGCAGCGTTTCGTCGGCATAGACCAGCGCTTCGGTCAGCATGCCGGGCTTGGTGCCGCGCGGCACCAGCCAGCGGTAGTCGTCCAGCTTTTCGAGTTGGCGCATTTCGAGAAGCATCCGGCATTCCTCCCGCGGTGTGAAATGGCAGGCGAGTTAATCGGGTCCTGGAACCATTATAGCAGGGGATCTCGAAGCGGCCCGCGGGGCCTCATGCGAGGTAAGAGGCGTCACCAGGAGGCTGGGCAGAGTGAGCCGGAAGGCTCAGTTTTGCTTTCGGTTCGTTTTTCGGCCTCGTACCTATTTTCAACAACTTGGCTCGCTTCGTTTCAGGTTCGTTTTGGCTGTTTTTTCCACAGCAGTCCTGTGTTTTCAATAACTTCCTAGCTTCGTTTTTGAAAAAAAGATTGTTTTTTATTTTTTGGCCCGTCGAAACATTGTTGATTATTTTTCAATAAGTTAGCTCGTTTTATATGTAACGCCATAAGTCGGCGACGCTCCATAACTGTAGCGCCGGTCTGCGACCGGCGGATTTCGCCGCTCAGGCAAGCAGCGCTTGCCGGCGAGCGGCACTGCAATAAATGACCGTCGCCGACTTATGGCACCCTATAAAGTAGTCTTTCCAGACTACTATATTTCTACAGCCATGTTCCCGACGTCGAGTAAGAATTTGTACCCTCGCGGCCTGCGGCTTTTCCCCTTCCCTGCAGCGGTCCAAAAACCCACTATACTAGCCTATCATAAGAACCGGACATGTCAAGCTAAATCTCGTCCGGGGTCGCTCGACGGGATGCGTAACGCGCGGGAACGGCGGGGGACACGGCGCCTGAAGGACGAAAAGCCGGAATGCTGACCTGCGCGTTTGCCAACCCATGGAATCGCATACATCTCAAAAACCGTGATGGATGCGCCACCCGCGCTTTGTAATCTTAAATATAGTCGTGAATTCAGAAACATTTAATGTAATAGGCGCCATGAGGGTTGTCGCTTGGTGGCCAATTGCCCACGAAAAGAACACAGAGTAATGCGCTATCGCGCGCAACTCTTCGCTAGCAGCTACCGGATGAAGATGTAGGCTGCCTTTTCTGCTTTCAGGCCGGTGGGCGTGGATTGTCCGTTCGCTGCGTTAATGACGAAGAGTTGGCCATGCTGCCAGACCAGGAGGCGCTGCGCGTCCAGCCATCCGACCAGCTCCGTGTTCGCCAGGCTGAAGCGGGGCTTCGACGGTTCGGTAAGCTGCACGACCTCGACCCTCGGCAACTCACCGAGAGCACCTTGGATCTGGCGCAGTTCTTCGAGGTTGTTCTTGCCTTCGTCCGCCAGCCGGATGGCCTGTCCGGGTTTGGAACTGGCTGTGATTGTGTAGGCGACCTCGGTTGCGTCAGGAGAAAACAGGGCTGTGGATGTGAAAAAGCTGACGTCGTAATCCTTATTGTGGAACCTGGCGAGTTCGTCGAAAAGCATGTTACGTTTTCTGCCACGAATGACGTAGGTGACGTCGTCGCTTTCGTTTTCCCATCCACAGCAACCGGCGCCGGGAATAGCAATGATATAGGTGTTGCCGTGGGCGGTGGCGTCGAGGAATTCGTAGACGGGCTGGGGAAGTTTGTTCTCTTTCCACACGCCGTTCTCGGCTTGATACAAATCCGTCTCAAGATAATCTGGAGAAGTCTGGCCGGGGGTCCAGCGGGTGAGGAAAAAGAAATCGGAAATACCCGTATCAGGAGCCCAAGGGTCGATGATCGGGCAAGTTTCCTCGCAAGCTCCTGTCCCGCATTTGCATGGCGGCAGAGCGAAGCTCACGAGTGGCTTTGGGTCGCGACCGGTGAGGTCGCTGGTCCAGGAAAGAAACTCACCCGTTTGTGAAATATCGCCCTGGTTTTCTCGCTGGACCACCGATAACCTGTTCTCGAACCAGAAAAGGCGCTCGCCATCGGCACTGAAAAAGACCGCGGGGGTCGCGGAGGTCACGATGACGCCGCCCTGGGTGGGACGCGTGTCCTCGGCCCCGCCCGTCAGCTCGTGGGCATAGGTGTTCGTGCTCCAGAGACGGCGGAGGCTGGTTCCGGGGACCAACTCCGCGTAGATCACCTGGCCGGTGCGGCTAATCGCGATGTTTTCCGGGTGCTTCGGGGCGTCGCGCGGGAGGGACAAGCTTTTCATCCAGAGATGAAAGTCCGCGCCGCCGTATTCAGAAAGCCTGTCGTCGGCCCCGAGAATCCAAATGACCTTGCGTCCCGCGGGCGGACCGGCAGGGATTGCGATACGAACAGTCTGCGCAAAGAGCGGGGAACATACCACCACACATACAAAGAAGATATTCAGCTTCCGACGCATGGGAGACCGCACAGCACGATGCTCATTCGCAGGAACATCGCTGAATTCGCGCATCCCTTAACTTCAACTTATGACCAGTTGCAGAACAGGTTGCTATTGTACTCGAAAAATTGCCGCGCACCCTTGCAGGTTTTCGCGGAGGCCTTGGAGGTTATCACGCAGGCGTGCACTCTAAAGCCAGTTAAGCGTGGCGGCGTAGGGCTTGCCGGCAACGTGCATGAAAAGAGCCTCGAGCGTCTCGAATCCTTCTCCATCAATGGCGATGGGACGCCCGGAAGCGAGCGGGCTGATATCTCCCTGCCAAACCAATTGGCCGGGACTCTTGATGATGGCCACGCGGTCGCAGAGGCGCTCGGCCGTTTCAAGGACGTGAGTGGTCATGAACACGGTGCGGCCTTCCGTAACGAAGTGCCGGAGCCATTGCTTCATCAGCACCACTCCGGCCGGGTCGATGGACTCGAAGGGCTCGTCGAGAAAAAGGATGTCGGGTGTGTGAATCACCGCCGCCGCAAAGGCCACGCGTTTGCGCATCCCGGCGCTGAATTGCGACAACGGCTTCTTGCCCTGCCCCGTCAGTTCCAGCGCTTCGAGAAGTTCGGTGACGCGCCGGCGCGTATTCGCCTCGTCGATCCCGAATATGCGGGCTTGAAAGGCGAGGAACTCGTGCGCGAAGAGAGCTTCGAACAGCCCGAGGTTTTCGGGCATCACGCCGATCCTGCGCTTCAGGGCGATGGAATCGCCGTTGAATGCTTCTCCGAGGAGGCGAACGTCGCCTTTTGTGGGGTCGAGCAAGCCGGTGAGGCAGCCGATGGTCGTGCTCTTGCCGGCGCCATTCGGCCCGAGAAAACCGAAGAAGCAACCGGCAGGCACTTGGAGCGAGAGATCCTCGACCGCAGTCACGCCGCCATACCGCTTGCACAGGTGCGAGGTTTCGATCGCATTCGGCATCGTCAGTAACCCCTTTCGATTGTGGAGAGCATCCGCTCGCGCCGCGCGCTGAATACGCGGGCGCCCTCGCGCAGGGTGACGAAATAGAAACACGCCGCCGCAACCATCATCACCGGCAGCACCCACCAGTACTGGAGGACAGCGCTGGAGCCCAGCTTCCGCAATCCCGTCGGAAGCCAAAACATAAACACGATTCCGGCAAACATCAGTGCGTTTTGGTAAAAGGACAGCTTGTTGCCAAATCGAATCTTGAAGTCCATGGCGCGCGGGGTGAGCAGTGAGGTCCAAAGCCCCAGCGCCTGAAACAAAAACATTCCGCCAAAGCCGCTCGAGAACAACATGATAACCATGCGCGCATTAAGGTGCCCCCGCCAAAAGACGAACCAAATGCCCAGGGTGATCGGTATCAAAGCGGCACCAAGTAGCAGTGGCACAACGGCCACAGCCCGCAAGATATCCGCTGGCGCGACAGGAAAGAGAAAGTAACGACGAAAGCCGGAGCGGTCGAATCCAAAGGCATTCATGGGCATGGCTCCCATGCTCAGAAACCCGACCACACTGATTACACCCAGCATAACCAGGAAACCAGCCAGCGGATCGGATTTGCCGTGGGCAAACATAAGCGCGATAATAACCGAGCCAATTGCCGCGCTCGGATAATTCAACCACAACTGGGGGCTGCGGACGTAATAACGAAGAGTCTTGCCGACCAGGGGCGCGAGCGCCGGCCCGAAGCCCGGCGCGACGCGGTCATAAATCCCGTCCCACGTGGCTTCCCCTCCGGAGACCGCGGTGGAACGAGGCGGCTTCCGCTCGAGCCGGACGAGTGCTGCGCCCAAGCCGAAGAACCAGCCGACGATCAACGCCATCCAGCCCGCCGACGCAAGCGCCGGGGCTCCAGCCACAACGGTTGCGGCAGCCAATGGCGGACTGAACCGCAATACCGCCAGCACCTCCGGCGCGTGGAATCGGTTCGGAGCTCGCAGCGCGGGCAACAGCATGGCGGGGAGTGTGAAGAGCAATACGACGCCCAGGATTAGCAGGACCGGCCCGCTGCGAGTGCCCATGATGCGCCCGACAGCCTCCACCAGCAGACGCGCCGCCAGATAGTTTGTCAAGAAAAGCAGGATGGCCGCTGGAACTGCAACCCACCAGAGAGAAGCTCCGAGAGCGACGGAGCCCGCGGCTACGCCGAGGTCCAGAACGAAGACGAAGATCCACAACGGATCGAGCAGCCCCACGGCATAGCGGGCCACAAGGCGTTCGAAACGGGTGAGGGGGTAACGGCGGAGGGTCTCATCGGAGAATGCCCGGTTGTTCTCCAAACCAAGAAACAGCGCGGCGAAAAGCGCGAACACAAAAGATCCGCCGAACACAGCGTCAACAACCAGAGTCCCTTTGCCGAGCCGGGCGCCGACTGCCCCGACGCTCAGTCCTGCCAGGGCGAGCATTACGGCGATCCAACCTACCAGAACAAGTCCGAGGGCAATTGCCAGTTTTGCGTTTCGCGAGCGGGCCCGTGCCCAAAATAGCTGGTGCCGCAGACCAGCAATTGGAAGGAGCGCGCACAGGTTCACATCAGCCATCCACCGAGCTATTGACGGGTCACGTCCCGCCGGAGATGACGTCCTTCAAATCCATGCAGTCCCTCCATAGTAGAAGACAGCGGCGGAGTTGCTGTGACCGGCATCACGCCTCCGTGTGATTTCATCGCCTGCATCGAAACCTTGCTTAGAAAAAGCTCCACAAAAGCCACCGACAGGATCATCATGAGAATGAGCGGGACCCAAAAGTCCGGCTTGCGCGCAATATCGGCAAAGGTTTCGGCCGGATCGACGAGCACCCCAACGATGCGTTGCACAGGCCCCACCTCAGCCGTGGCTTCGCCCGATGGCATCACATTCGCTTGTGGATCTGTCATGATGATTTCCCTCCTGAGATGAGATTCTGCGAGTGGTTACAAATCCTCCGATCAGTTCTCAGTGGCGGAAGAACACCAGCAGCAGGATCAGGCCGCCGAACGCAGCTCGCCGTTACAACAACGCAGTGCGTCGGCTGGATCACAGCCCTCTCCCGGAGGGCGAGGGTTGGACTGGAACAAGGGGTGGCCGTAGGCGGCACGCTTGAAGCCGTGCCCTATCCCACGCAAAGCCCTGCGGGCAGGACGCGGGCGAAAGCAAACGCGGCATAGCCCGCGCTTTTATGTTGAAGATCGCAGTTCCCGCCGCAAGAGCCAATTTGCCAGGAAGAGCAGCCCGATCAGAAACGCTGACCCGCTGACGATGATATAAACCGGGAGCGGGAATCTAAGCCGCGTGATCCACATGTACAGCAGGCCAAGTGCCATGAATCCCACGCCGCCCAGCCAGTCCCATTTCCAGGCGAGCGCAAGGACGATGACGATGACGGCGGTGGGAACGAGGTGAAGAGCCAGGGCGAGGATCAGCTTTTGGAAGGGCAGGTTCTCGCTGAATACGTCGAGTGCGAAGAGGCTGATGAACAGCGCGAACGCTATGCCTAAGGCCCGCGGAGCCCAATAAAGCAATCGCTTGCCGGTTCGGCTCATGGGAGTCCTCCGTTGTCACTCTAAAGACAATGATCACAAGGCGAGAAAAAGCGCAGTGACACCGCTCACTCAAATCTGTGACTGCTGTTATCCAGGCGCCCTGCCGGTGCAAAGCGTGACTTCAGAAGGTGCGATAGAGGTCGTGCTTGATGTCGGGCCAGAATTCCGCCGCCAGGTTGTAGAGGGCGGTATTGCCGAGGTCGATCGCGATGCGGGATAACGTCAGGCCGAAACCGCGGTCTTGCTGGGGATAGTACAGATTCGAAAGGCCGGCTGCAATGACGGTTCCCGATAGAGCCGATGAATAGAAGACCGTACGGCCCGAGTCGTTGTAGGTAACGAAGACACGGGAAACAGCATACCAAGCGCGTTTGCCGAAGGAGCCTTCTCCGAGGCGGAAGTAGCGGGGATCCTGGTGCAGGAGCACTGGCAGAGCAAAATCGCCGATGAAGCCGGAGATGTTGGCGTCCAATTCAAGCGAGCCAAAACACTTTCCGTAACCGTTCCAGCCTTGCCCGTAGCCGCAAAAGCCGTCTTTGGACGAATGTTCCAGTGTTGCCGCCTCGACAGCTCCGGCGCCAAGCCCCAGCGGATCATAGGCCCCCTGGGCCCATTCGTCGAATTTTTCCCGCGGCGTCAGCGGCGTGAAATGTCCGGCATAGTCCACATGGAAGGCGGGAACCACCCAAAAGATATGGCCCGGTGAACCGCTGGTCGCCGATGGGCTCTTCTTTTTTGTAGCCGCCGCCGGACTCTGCTGACTCCAGGCCCACGCTCTGGCGCCACCGAGCCCCAGGGGAGGAGGCGTTCCGGACCCCAGATGGCTTTCAATCGAGACGGACGAATCCTGGGACAACTCCGCAGCCAAAGACGGATGGCAAGCGACCGAGCTTTGTTCTTGAAAAGAGGAGAAGGGAGAAGCCCACAAGCTGCGAGAGACCACCGCGCCCTGCGTGCTTAGGAAATTAGTCTCGCCCGGTGAATCACAGGCATTGCCGTTCAGGAAGGACATCTGAGCCGCTGCCGGCGGCTGACCGTAAAGACCGCCGGCCAAAAACGCGCCAGCGAGAATGAGCCGGGAAAAGTGTCCGGCGAACGCGCGGATGCGCCCCAGGATCGCTGAATCTTCCAATACACAATAAAGGCGCATGCCACCTCTCCAGACCACCGAGAATACCTTCCAAGAACACAGTCTTAGCCCCTTGGCGTTAGATGCTGCCGGCCGAACAACCGTCAACCCAAGCAGGCTTGCTTTGCGGCGATTCCCGGCGATCTCGATCTCCCTGGCTGTAGCGGCGATCTGCGGCATGCACTGCTAGCCTGATCGCCGTAAACGAACGCCAACGAACGCCGCTCGCCGCTGCAATAATGCAGCTATTCCGGTAAGAGTTCAAAGGCCGCTATCTCTTCCGGCTGGAGCAGGCCGGTCACGGCAAGCCAGCGGGTAGTATCCACCTTTGAGTTCCGAAGCAATCCGCCCGCTTCGTCAAAGTACTTCACGCGGAAAGCACTTGATTTTGGCGACCAAAGGCCCAGGTCGATGTTCAGCGCAACGTATTGGGCTTCCGGCCTGTCGTTCAGCACAAACACCAGGAGCCGGTCGCGCAACTGGTAGGCCCTGACAAATGCCGGAGCGGCCCGGCTAAGAACAGACTCACCGAGCGCGTTACCCTCAACGAAGTAGGGCAGAAACTGCTTGCGCAACGCAGCCACAACGGTCAGGGCTTTAGCCAACAAGGGTCGTTCACCGATCAGTGCCGTGCCGTTGGGCTCATCTCGTTTACTCGGCATGACATTGAGGTACAAGCCTTCTAAAAAGCATCTCTTCGTGGCCAGGGGCGAGTCCTCAATGTTGCAATTCAATCGGGGGGAGCGCAGGACACTCACAATCGGTCCAGCATCCAGGTAGTCGGCCCAATTCCACGTATAGTCGAGGATCGAACTCTCCAACTCCAGGTCTGTAGCGGATTCGGCGCAAAAGGTCGATTGCGGGTCCTTGGACCGTGCCACCGAACGCACCTGCTCGATGATCTTGATCAATCCGGGCTTCTGCCCCGGGGTTTCCTTGAAGATAAACTGGTCAAATGCGAGAGAACTCATCCCGCGGTTGACCCATTCGGTGAGCGCCGCCTGCGCGTTTTGCTGCCAAAGCAAATTGTCGTCGCTGATAAAGGTCCCTTCCCACTCATGCGTGTAGTAGGGCCGGAAGGGCGGAATCAATTCAGGGTGATAGGTCCAATCGTCGTGTCCGGGTTTAACGCCATACCGCGCGACGGCGCTGTTGAGGATGATGTGGATACTGACGAAGGGCGCCACGTTGACGCCTAAAGCTTTGGCTTGTTGGATGCCCTGGAGGAGCTCTTGCTCTGTTCCCAGTGCCTTCAGATGATGGATCGGAAGAGTGAATGCATCACTCCAGCCCCAGAGGACCATTTCGTCCAGCCCATGTTGGAGCGCGTCTTGAGCCGCCCGCGGAATATCCCGGTAACGGAAGTTAGCCTTCTGCGGGTCTTTTTCTGTCGCCTGGGTCATCCAAATGGTTCGAAATCCTATCCCGTTCTGGATGTGCGTTGGCAAGGCCCGGGGAGGGTTGACCTGCCTGACGTAATCGCGAAACACCTCGATTCCTTTAGCCCACCCGCCGGGATGTGCGGTCAACCAAAACTCGCCGCTTTCCCAAGTCTCGCCAGGGTTTATCGGACCTTTCTGCTGCCAGGCCATGCGCATGTGCATGGGATCACGTTGACCCCGATAGGTTAGAACATCAGGGGGGTCCATCGTTCCCCACTTTTTCTGAAAGATGCTCAGTCCGCCCGTCAACCCTCCAAAGTCAAGCCACCGCAGCGCATTCTGAACGTAGTACCCGCCGATTTCGCCCTCGACGGTGGGAGGGTTCTTTGCGGGGTACTCGTGCCAGTCCAGAGTAAAGTACGCTGGGGCTGTTTCAGGCTTACGAAATGGAACGGTAAAGGGGCGGACAACACCGCGCGCCAATCGTAACTGCGTGCCCTCCACCCCATTGGAAGGAGTCAAACCCCAGAGGTCCGGGAAAAGAATCTGGGGGATCGGCGCCTTGGAATGATTCTCGATCCGGCAAGACAGAACCACCGATCTTCCATCGTCCGCAGCTCGAACTGTAACTTGCGCACTAACGTGACCCTCGGGAAGAGGGAAGTTACCCCTGCTGGGACCAAGCAATTCCCACTTGATGGTGACGCGTTTGCCTTCCTGAAGCACCTGGGCTTTAGAAAAACGGGACGCCAAGCGCAGGGGAGCAAACTCGTTGGTCGGATAGGCGAGGTCAAGCAAGCCTGACTGCTCCCGCGTTCCTTCCAGCAGGACTCCCGTGGCGGGCGAGGCAAGGTACACGATGCTCCCCGTTTGCCGGTCGAGCCACAAATCCATCCCGTTCAGACGGGTCTTGAAAACACTTTTATTAGCGGCCAACCCGACCTCGGGCCATTCACTGATCAGCGTGAGTGCGCCAGCAGCAGCACCTTGCAAAAATGTGCGGCGTTTCAACTTCTTGCTCCAATCCGGCACACTCCTGTGCCGCCCCTTAAATTCACTTTAACCGGGATTTTGGACTCCGGCCCGACCGACAATCTACACCTGAACGCCGTGAAAGCAACTTGAGCTTTGTTCCAGCAAATCTCCGCCGACACCAAAGCCCTTCCTTCAGATTCGCGTTCGTTTATCCGCAGGCAACAACACCCGGCCGATGGAAAGGATGCCGGGTGATCGAGTGGATGCCATTAGGCTACTCATATAGTCGTACACGCTCGACCAGCGCCAATCCTCCGCCCGGCTCGCGAGCCCCGCTTGCACCGGGTTCTGATGAAGGGACTCCACCTTCTCGTCGTATTCCTTTACCGTCCGCAAGGCGCGATCAAAGAACCGTCCTTGCCAGAGCAAACCCTTCTCGCCTCGCGCCCCGGGGCCGATTATAGCTCATCGTTCGATACACAAAAGCCGCATCAGAGTTTAAAAGGCGCAGACGCTGCGCTTCGGGTTCTTGATTAACCCTATAGGTCACTTTGCTTTCCTAAGCTCAATCAAGTTTGTTCCCTCGTTCCCGACCCGGTCCTCAGCAGTATTGGCGTCAAAAACCACGGTCGCGCCGGGCGTGTCAACTTGAAAGGCGACTGGCAGATCCTTGGAATTATTCACAGGATACCAGAAGTAGGCGTGGTTCCGGCGAAGGACAGCGTCGCCGTTCCCAAGTGCGGCGTGATAACCAATGCTGGCGTCGCGAACGACGTTAAACTCCACCAGGGTGCCTGCCACAGTTGGAGATGTGTTTCGAACTCCCGGCGCGGGCTTCGCGGCCCCCGTCGATAGCGTCAAACCGTCTTCTCTGTTGCGCACAAAAGAATTGTGGCGTATCACGTTGCCGAGTGCGCGGGGAAAATCCACCGGCAAACGAGGGTCATCACCGCTCGCCACCAGTAATCCCGTGCAGCATTCCTCGGTGCGGTTGCTCTCGGCAATGTTCCAGAAAAGGGGGGCGATCCCCCGATTCCAGGAGCGGGGCATCGAGGAGGCAAGGGTGGTGGCGCTGGCGTAAAGGTAAATGCCCTCCCTGCGCTGGCGCGCGATCGTATTATCCGCAACCACGTTCTCGACGCACGAAATCCAGAGTTGGATTCCAGACATCCCGTCGGGCACGTAGTTTCCCACAATCAGATTCTGGTAAAAGCCTGTACCGATCGCCACCAGGCTCCCGGTCGCCGGTGGCTCGTTCCAAGGGCGGTCAAGAATCAGACGATTGCCCTCGCGTCTCATCACGCGACGCGTCTCGCCTTGTCCCGCTCCCGAAAAGACGGAAACGTAGTACTCGTGGATCGGGGGTTCTTCCCCGCCAACGTCCCTATCGGGTGGCCAGTATGGCGTTTCGTTGCCGGCAGAGTCATGCGCGAGTAACTTGCGAGGGCTTACGTCCTTCCCATTGAGCATTGATCCCATACGGTTGTCAGGGGTGGGGGAGAGAATTTTCGGAAGCACGACGCTTTGCGAATCTCCGCCCGCCAGCTTACCGAAGAACATCGTGCGGTGGTTGGCCTCGAGCAGAATCATCTCGCCGACATTCTGCTCCGTACCCGCAACTCCGCCGAAGCGAGCTTGGCCCGCGCCGATGGCAGCCCCTGGACCGGCTGGCGCCCTCACTCCATTGTCCGCGATCCAGTTGTGGGTAACTGACCCCCGCCCAGTTGATAGCCAGATCATGCGACGGGTGGTAGGACCGCCCGCTCCCGCTCCTGGAGGGCTAGCCACCCGGTTTCCCTCGATGATACATTCCTCGATGACCTCGGTGCGGCCCATAATCGACGCTTCGGCGTTGCCGCCCCACATGGTCCGTGGGATCAGGTCGTTGCTGATGAAGCAACACTGGCGCACCCCACTTAGATAAAGGGGGGCACGCGCACAAATCTCGCTATCGCGAACCACCGCGTATGCCGCGTTGATTAACCGGACGCCATAATTGTCCCGGAGCTTATTCTTGGCGGTCTGCTTCCGTTCGATACCGCCGATTCGCACGTCTTCGATCCGGCAGTTGTTCACCCATACCAAAGGTTCTGGGCTCTTTAACGCAACCCCCAGATTGACTTCGGGTGTGCCGCTGACTGTCAGATGCCCGAGACTTGCGCCATCCCCTGCCAGCCACACGGCCGCCGCATCCTCCCCCGGACCAAAATGCGACGCCGAATCCTCGACCAACTGTAATCGTGTTTTGTCCCGCCCCGAGCCAACCAGGGTCACTCCTCTCGGAACGCGTAAGGTACCATGGAAAGGAAAAAGTCCCTCCCCAAGCAAGACGGTTCCTCCACCCCTGTGCAACTGCTGATCCAGCAAACTCTGAAGATCGACCCTTTGGCCGGGAGTGGGCGGTGGGACCCGCTCTTGCATTGAATGTTCCGCCGTGCGGCCTGCTTGAATTCTCAGCCGCACAGGTCCACCCCAACCGAACACACCACCGCGTCCGCCATGCACCCAGACTTGGTAGGTTCCAGACACGAGCTGCACTGGCAAACGCACCGTCACAGAATACTTACCCGTTTGCTCGGCGTTAAGCCATAATCCAGGCTGCCCATGCAACGCAAGGTAAACGAACGCGGCCGAGTATTCCGGCCGCCGCGCCAGATTGCGGCCAAAAATCCGCACGGTGTCACCAGGGGAAGCCACGTCAGGCCCGCACCACCAAGGTTGCGGGACATTGATACGAATGGGCTTCGACCAACCGCTGGTGTTACCCACCCAGATCAGAAACGGTCCTTCCTCGGCGATTTCTGGCAGAGTCGCCGCCAAGCCAAACGCGTGCGCGAATTGTATCCTTGCTTGCCATTGCTGCCCCGACGATTCACCCTCCGAACTGCCCCACACGAATAATTCGGGCGTAAGGCGGTCGCCAACAAGAAAGAATGTCTCGTCAGGGCCCGCTTCCGGGGTGTGCTCATAGATAACAGGCGCATCCGTCGAGGGAACGGCCAATTTGATTGGGGGCGCGAATTCAGGTCCCGGCGTTGTGGGAGGTGGGATGGGCGTCAGCCATCCTGAAGGCGCTACGAGCAGATCGTGCCCAGGACGCGAGGCCGTTGGCGGAGGCGTGGACGTTTTCTGCACGGACCTCTCAACATGCTCTTCTCCCTTGCTTAGACATGGCAATCCCGCCGTAGCCACCATACCTTTCAAAATCTCTCGCCTTGTCAGTCCACCGCCCATTTTCTCTTCTCCGAATCCAAAAGTTGACTCCAACCCGTTGGGGCCGTCCCGTTACCGAGGGCAATCCGCTTTCCGCGCGGGACCTCCCGGTTCCTGGCGCCCATGCTTGAAAAACCTTCTGCGTGATGCGGGTAGATACAAGCCACGGTCAGTGATTTGCTGACCGTGGCTTGTATCTTACCCATCGATGAGAGAGAACATACTGGGATGGGCGGAGGAGGTTTCGGGGAGGCCGGCCGTGGCTGAGGCCCGACGCAGAGTCGAGAGCCTGTTGGGTAGATCGGCCCCCCGCCCTCTTCTCCGACGCCGTGGAAGAATCTCAGGCCCCGCCGAAGCGGGAAGCCTGCATTCGCAAGCCCGGCGGGAGAGGGTCCAGGGTCGGGGAGCCGAAGCCTCAGCCTATCGCAGGAGGCTTTCATGAACAAGTCCCTTTCTGGTTTCGAACCTTGTGGCATCGAAGTCAGTGCGCGGACGCTGCTGGTGGCGCTCGGTGGCGAGGGCCGCGCCGCATCGCTCCGCGAGTTTCCCAACACTCCGGAAGGACATCAGGCCCTGCTCCGTTTTATCGAGCGCTCGGGGCGAGCCGTCCGCGTGGTCATGGAATCGACGGGGCTGTACGGTCTGGACCTGGCCCTGTGCTACCTGCTCCTGCCCGCCGACGAGCGGACGCGAATAGGATTCAACGAAAACCCGCAGAGTCTCTTGACACCGAGACTCTGCGCTACCTGCTACCGCAAAGGACAAAGATATGAGAGAATGCGCGGCAGCAAGTCAACCTACGGAGGAATTGATGAAAGTCTCAAAATGGTGTCTGGCAGTTGGGCTGTTGGTATTAGGATTTGCGCGGCCAAGCCTGGCTGCGTCGCAGCACTTTTACTTGAAAAATGGCGAGCGGGTGCTTTTCTACGGGGACAGCATCACGGAGCAGCGTTACTATGCCGTGGCGGTCGAGGCTTACGTACGTACCCGGTTTCCCAATCTGCAAGTGAAATTCAGGAATTCCGCGGTGGGCGGCGCAACCGTCAGAGGGAACTGGACAGCGCCGGTGGACCTGAGCCTCTCGCGCGACGTTTTTCCTTTCAAGCCGAATATCGTCACCATCATGCTGGGAATGAACGACGGCAGTTACCGGCCTTTTGACCCTGCCATTTTCAATACTTACAAAACGGGCTACGAACACATCATTCAGTCTCTTCAGGCGCATTTGCCGGGAGTGAAAATTGTGCTGATTGAGCCCACGCCGTGGGACGACGTCACCCTTGAGCCGTCATACCCGAGCAATCCCAATCATGCTCCGGGAGGATATGACAGCGTGATGCGGCGATACGGCCAGCTTGTTCGAAAGCTGGGCGCGGAAGATCATCTGCAAGTAGTGGACTTCCACACGCCGCTTGTCAAACTGATGGAAGAAGCGAAGCAAACTGACCCTGCGCTGGCAGGCAAGATCCTTCCCGGCCGAGTTCATCCCGGCGCCAGCGCGGAATTGGTGATGGCGCAGGCGCTGCTCAAAGCCTGGAATGCCCCCGCGATGGTCAGTCAGGTTCGAATCAATGCTTCGGCATCAGCCGTCAAGCAGTCCGATAATGCCAGCGTCACAGACTTGTCGGCCGGGCAGGGGCGGATCTCCTGGACGGAAACCGACAAGGCGCTGCCCTATCCCATCATGACGCTTCACTCCACAAAGTGGCCGCAGTTTCCGCCTGTTCCTTTCGGAGGAGGGACGGGAGAAATCTTCTGGCCGCTGCCGCCGCTCAGTTCTCCCACCATCAACCCAGTTGCCGCGCTGGTGATGAAACTAAGCGGGATGTATAAGGCGCTCGACTCTGAAACCCTGCAGGTCTCAGGCCTGGAAGGAAGCGACTATGCCCTTAAAATCGACGGGCGCCTGGTGGGAACCTTCAGCCGAGAGCAACTCGCCGACGGAATCAACCTGGCCCTGTATGACACCCCGATGATGGAGCAGGCCTATAAGGTCCTGACCTTGGTCTGGCATCGCGTGGACGTCCGTTTTTACGGGTGGCGGGCCATCCAGGTGCCACTCGGAAGGATGGAGACTCCGGGCCTTCCAGAGGCCGTGGCCAACATCATCACGGTGCTAAACCGCGAGCAGGATCATTTGGTCGCCCAGGCGCACGCAGCCGCCCAGCCCCAGGCGCATCACTGTGAACTAACCGCCACAACGCAATAACCGGGCGGCCGGATGAAACCTTAACGGGTAGCCACGGCACGTTGCTTTGTGCCGTGGGCTACCTGCTCTTCTGTAATACGGAAGGGTACGGTGGATAGAGGGGACTGAGGCCTGAGGAGGAACTAATGCGAACCCGGTTTCTAATATGTGTCATGGTTATCGTATGCGCGGCTGGCCTGCAAGCTGCCCATCGATTGGACCCATCGAGAGGAATTACTCTTACGAACAGCCACGTGCGGTTTGAGTTCGAGCCCAACGGAATGGGACTCTCCGCCATGGTGGATCTCCATAGCGGGACCAACCACATTCAGCCCGTTAAAGAAAAGCACCTGCTTTGGGAAATCGCGCTGGGCAGAGGCACCCTCATCAAGAAGCTCAACAATAACGATGCGCCGTGCAACTACGCCAGCCTGGAAGAACTTCCTGGCGGTGTTCAGCGCCTGGTGATGGAATGGAACGACTTGCGTTGGTGGAAGGAAAATCGTGTCCTGACCGTGCGGGCGACGGTGGACCTGCCGCCTGTTTCGGGCATTGCGAAGTGGCGCATTTTTGTCGACAACAAAAGTGACTACTGGGGCCTTTGGTCCGTCACGTTCCCTTTCGTCACGGGGTTTCCGGAAGCCGGGAAATACGACCTTGCACGCCCGGTATTTGGCAGTGGAGGGCAACTGTTGCGCGCCTGGAGCGGGAAAATTCAAGCCCGGAATCCTGCGGGCAATTGGCCGATGCAATTCCTGGCGCTGAGCCGGAATCACGATTCCGTTTATCTGGGCACCCGGGATTCAAGCGGGTACGCCAAAGATTTTGTTGTGAACTCGGATGAGAAAGTGATCTCGATGGTCCATTATCCCGAGGGCATGGGCGTGGCCGGCTCAGATTATCCGGACTACTATCCTGTCGAGCTCGGAGTATACCAGGGCCGATGGCTGGAAGCGGCGCAGCACTATCGTGCCTGGGCGTTAAAGCAAAAATGGGTGCAAGCAGGGAAGCTTTCCCAGCGCACGGATTTTCCCGAGATCCTGAAAAACGTCGGGGTGTGGATTTTAGGCGATTGGGAGTGGGCAGGCGCGGCGGGCTCTCCGCAGCAAATGGATGCGCCTCTGTTGCAAGCCCAAAAGACGCTCGGCGTGCCGATTGGCCTCCATTGGTACAACTGGCACCACATGAAGTTTGACAACGAATACCCGCACTTCCTTCCTCCCAAGCCTGAATTTGCCGAACGCGTCAAGGATCTCGTCCGTCACGGCGTGTTGGTGATGCCTTACATCAACGGGTCGAGCGCTGATTTCAACATCCCGGACTTTGACAAGTTTGCGCCCCACGCCATCGTGGACGAGGCGGGCGGATACCGAATGCACTTTTACGGCGCCAAATCCGGACGCCTGCTCTCCATGTGTCCCACGCAGGAATACTGGCAGAACACGATTTCATCCCTCGTGCAGAGCCTCGTGGAGGATTACGGCGTCAACGGTGTCTATATCGATCAAATCACCGCCATGGAACATGAGCTCTGCTTCAGCAAAAGCCACGGTCATCCCGTGGGTGGAGGGCGTTACTGGGTGGACGGAAACCGCGAGCTGCTGGCCAAGGTGCGGGACACGTCAGAGCGGGAAGGGCGGCGTCCCGTGATTACGTCCGAAGGCACCGATGAAGTCTTTATGGATCTCGTGGACGGCTATCTGACCTGGGCGCAGCCCAGCGATCGGGAAATCCCCATGATGGAAGTGGTTTATTCCGGCTACACCCTCTTCTTCGGAAGCCCCTGTGACTTCACAAAGAGCGACCCTTACTTCTGTTACGCGCAGGGGCAGGCCTTAATGGACGGCCGGCAGAATGGATGGATGAGCTTGGACCTGTTTAAGCCGGAATATTCGGCAAAGGCTGGATACCTCCGCCAATGCGGGCGCTACAGGGTCGCGACCAAGCAATACCTCCTGTATGGGCGTCTGCTGGGCCCCATTGAACCCGAGAACCCTGTCGCGACTTTTACCGAGGAAGGATTTGGATTTAATAAAGATATCCACAAAGGTACGGCTCCTGTCGCAGAAGGACGCTTGTGGCAGGATGAACAGGGTCACTTGGCTGTTTTTCTGGCCAACTATATCGACAAGCCCGTTGAATTCAAATATCGCGTTGACCCGGCGAAATATGGACTGAGTGGAAAGCGATTTGAGCTGAAACAAATCACTCCCGAAGGCAGCCGCCCCATCTCCACGGTCACAGGAACGGTGCAACGAAGTGAATCGCTGGGTCCAAGAGAAATCAAGGTGATCGAGATTGCCCCCACGGGGGCAGCCGCCGTTCACAGGGGATTCGGCGCGGCCAACCATGCGTCACGCGGAGCGCAGAACAGAGTCCGGGTGTCCTTGCCGGTACATCACGCGGCCGTTCTACTCGGTGGCAGCAGGTAGCGCAGAGTTGTTTTCTAATTCTGCGGTTGGTAAGCCTAACAATAGTTGTTAATTAAGAAATATCTATTGTGATAGACATCATGAAGGCTGCCGGCCGACGGCCTCAGAAAAGAGCCGCAGAGTCATGCGCCACCGCGCACAACTCTTCGCTACCCGCTTTAATCCAGCGCCTAATTCCTACCGCAAAGGACAAAGATATGAGAGAATGCGCGGCAGCAAGTCAACCTACGGAGGAATTGATGAAAGTCTCAAAATGGTGTCTGGCAGTTGGGCTGTTGGTATTAGGATTTGCGCGGCCAAGCCT
>Ga0307373_10003467_pt1 | contig 27455 bp, 26 predicted proteins | sample OX2MG_FD_202534 | JGI IMG/M metagenome (GOLD analysis project Ga0307373, IMG submission 202534) | Soil microbial communities from Risofladan, Vaasa, Finland - OX-2 | ecosystem: Environmental > Terrestrial > Soil > Coastal area > Acid sulfate soil | place: Finland: Risofladan, Vaasa | collected... | reverse complement strand
GCCGTGGCCATCGACAGCGACACGTTCGAGCACTACCTGCCTGACCTCAAAGCGGTGGTCGAGATGAAGACGACCGACATCGACACGTTCATGATCGGCATGCGCGCCATGTCCGATCAGTCGGGTTCGGATGGCACGCCGTGAAGGCACTCCTCTTCGGCGCCGCACCCGATCCCGACGAGGCTCGACCGACCCCTGTCGATGAGCTGGAGACGATGTTGGCGGGTATCCCCTTCGGCCTCCACGACATGGACGATGCCCGGCTCGTGCGCCCGGACTGGGTGATCACCAAACCGATCCTTGCCGGGATCTGTGGCTCGGACGCCAAGCTCGTGCTGGGCGACTTCAGCACGGGCGACATCGATAACCCGATGGCCGCATTCTCCTCACTTCCCCACGTGCCCGGTCACGAGGTGGTAGCCGAAGTGGTGGCGTTTGGACCCGAGGCCGAGGGGCTCTCCGTGGGTCAACGCGTCATTCTCAACCCATGGCTCACCTGCGGCCCCCGGGGCGTGACGCCGCCATGCCCACCTTGTGTGGCGGGAGATCTCAACTTGTGCTGGAGCTTCACCAAGGGTGACCTCGGCGCTGGCGTCCACGTCGGAGTGACCACGGGTGCGCCCGGCGCCTGGGCCGAGCTCTTGGCGGCGCATGACTCCATGTTGATCCCCGTTCCAGACGGCATCTCGAACGAAGCCGCCGTGCTGGCTGATCCCTTCTCGGTGTCCTTCCATGCCATCGTCCGCCATCCTCCTCCCGAATCCGGCCGCGTACTCGTCTATGGCGCCGGGGCCTTGGGCCTCACCAGTACGGCCATCCTGCGCATGCTCCACCCCGAGGTCGAGGTGGGTGTGGTGGCTCGTTTCGAGTCCCAAGGCGACATGGCCCGGCAGTTCGGCGCGTCCCGAGTGTTCGCCCATGAGCCCCGCTTGGACCTGGTCGAAGCCCTGGCCGAATGGTCGGGAGCCTCGTTGCACACGCCGTTCGATGGATTGCCCGTGACCCACCCCGGGCACATCGACGTCGTCTACGACACCATCGCCAAGGCGGAGACGCTCGAGGTCGGTGTGCGCGTCCTGGCCGAGCGGGGCCGTCTGGTCTATACGGGCGTGTCCACACCCCAACGCTGGGAGTGGACGCCCACCTACTTCAAAGAGCTGACCATCGCCGGCTCAAACGCCTTTGGGATCGAGGAATTCGACGGGATGCGTCAGCATGCAATCGCCCACTATCTGCAGCTGGTCACGGACAACCGGATCGATATCACCCCCATGCTGACGCATCGCTTCGGTCTGAGCGACTGGTGGGATGCGCTCAAGACGATCGCGCGGCAGGACCAGAGCGGGGCCCTGAAGGTCGCGTTCACCCCCAACGGCGCCTGAGGTCAAGCCCCCGTTCCAAGTTCGCAGAAACGGCGATACCGAGATTCGGTGGCCCGGGCCCAGGTCGGATCGGGTTCGATGCGGCGCCCGATTGTGCCCCAACGCGCCGCGTCGGTGAGCGACGTTTCCAGGCCCGCCGCAAGCCGGGCGAGGTAGGCCGCCCCGCGGGCCGCCCCGTCGGGGACCGACACGGCCTCGACGGGGAGATTGGTGGCGTCGGCCACCGCGGCCATCCACGCGGTGACCCGGGAGCCCCCGCCACTGGCGACGATGCGGCGAGTGGGAATCCCGGCCCCGTCGATGATGCGCTTGATCACGAAGCCGCTGGCCTCGAACGCCGCCCGCTCGAGCGCTTCGGCGCCAGTGGCAATATCCATCCCGTACAGATTCGACCGCAACGTGTGGTCGTTGAACGGAGTGCGCTCCCCCCGGAGATACGGCAACCAGACGGGCACCCGATCGGGGACGCCGATGCGGGGCTCCAGCTCTTCACGAGCGGGCCCGGGGCGTGGGGCACCCCGGAGCAGGGTGCGGGCCCAGTCCACGAACAAGGCACCGGCATTGCTTGGTCCGCCGATCAGGAATCGCTCCGGCGTCGTGTGCGGGTAGCTGATGAGCCCGGGAACCTGCAACCACTCATCGGCCACCACCCAGACGATGAGCGTGGCGCCGAAGATGACATGCACGTCACCTGGCTCCGTAGCCCCGCCGACAATCTGATCGCACATGGCGTCAATGGACCCACCCGTGAACACGGTGTCGGTACCGGGCAAGGTGCCCGCTGCCGCGGCCATCAGGACCACGTGGGGAAGCTGGGACGGCTCGACGCCGATGGCATCGAGTAGCTCGCTGTTCCATTTCCCGCCTGCGTGCAGGTCACCCATCGATGCCGTGACGCCGGTGTCGATGGCGGGGACACCGGCCAAGGCGTAGGTCGCGACCGCTTGGGCGGGCCAATATCCCGCAGCATCGGGGGAAAGGGTGTGCGCCCAGCGCATGAAGCCTTCTGCGTCCGGCATCCCGGCCGGAGCCAGTGCCTCGTCGCCAACCGCGTCGGGATCCACAGGTGCGGCAGGCGGCCGTCCTTCGAAGTCCCCGTAGAGCAGCCCGGGCAGCGTCGGCACGCCTCGGCCGTTGACCGCGGTCAGGGAGGGCACCATGGAGGCCACCGCCACCCCCGCCACTTCCCCGTGCCCGCCTGCGGCCAGCTCCGCCGTCAGCGCGGCAAAGGCCTTCTGGGGGCCCACCCGCCAGGCCCGGCGCGCGTCGTGGCGGAGCTGGTCCGCCTCGGACGCGAGTATCCGGTGCGCCACCCTGCTCCGGGCAACGACCTCCCCGTTCTCATCAATGGCCAAGGCCTTCACCGCCGTCGTGCCGATGTCGACGCCTACCGTTATCGAACCGCGCGGGTTGATCACCAGTCCAAGATCCGTGTCATGATGCCGCCATTATGGACGAAGTCCGCACATCGAGAGGAGTTCGAGGAAATGAGCACTGCACGTCCGAAGGCCCTAGTCACCGCTGCCGTGAGCGGTCCGGGACTGGATCTGCTCCACCAACTGGCTGACCTCGTGCTCGATTCATGGCTCGACCTCCCTCAACTTCGGATCTACAACTCCCAGCAACTGGCGGAGCGGGTGGCCGCCGAGGGGGCCAACCTGGTCGTCGTCGAAGGTGACTCCTGCGGCGCCGAGCTGTACGAACAACCCATCATCGCCGTGGCCAGCTGCCGCGGCGACCCCACCAACGTCGATGTCGCCGCCGCGACGGCGGCCGGTGTCCCGGTCCTGCGTGCCCCCGGCCGCAATGCCGACGCCGTGGCCGAGCTGGCCGTGGCCCTCCTCTTCGCCGCCACGCGTGGGTTGGTCCCGGCAGACAGGGACGTGCGGGCCGGGGAGATCTATCGTGACGGAAAGATTCCCTACCAGCGCTACCGGGCCTGGGAAATGGCCGGCAGGACGGCGGGCCTGGTCGGTCTCGGCGCCGTGGGACGGGCCACCCGGTGGCGCCTCCGGGGCCTCGGCATGGACGTGCTGGCCTATGACCCCTACGCGCCCGACGCCACCAGTTCCCTGGACGAGCTCTTCGAACGCTGTGAGGTGATCTCGGTGCACGCTCCGGTGACCGAAGAGACGACGGGCATGATCGGCAAGGAAGAGTTCGCCAAGATGAAGGACGGCGTCGTCTACCTGAACACGGCGCGGGCAAAGATCCATGACACCGACGCCCTGGTGGCAGCTCTGCAGTCAGGCAAGGTCGGCTGCGCCGGGTTGGACCACTTCGAGGGTGAACACCTGGCCACCGACCATCCTCTGACCCAGCTGACCAACGTGGTGCTGACGCCGCACATCGGCGGGGCCACCTACAACACCGAGGCGAACCACACCGCCACGGTGGCCGAGGACCTGTGCCGGCTCCTGGCCGGGGCGAGGCCGCTGCACATCGTCAATCCTGAGGTCCTTCCGGATTGAGGTGACAGCCCGCCAGCCTACGATCATCGCCGACAGCATCGGGTTCCAGCCCGAGGGGCCCGATCCCCAGAACATCCGTCCCGGAGCCTCGTACCGACTGGCTGCAGCGTTGGCCCGCGCCGGGGATCACCCCCGCGTCTGCACGATCGCCACTGCGGTGGGTGACGACTCGGCGCGGCTTGCCGCGGTGCACAACGCGTTCTCGAAGCTCGGCATGGTGAGCTCGCACCTCACCCTTTTTCCCATGCCGAACGTGCCCGACATGCGCGCCCACCTTCTGGCCCAAGACGTGATCTGGGTTTCCGGCGGGAGCACCGCCAACCTGCTCGCGTTGTGGCGCCTGCACCGGCTCGATGTCATCCTTCGAGAATGCTGGGAGTCCGGCGTCGTCCTCAAAGGGGTGTCCGCCGGCTCGCTGTGCTGGCACGTCGGCGGAACGACGGATTCGTTCGGGCCGGACCTGCGCGTGATCACAAACGGTCTCGCGTTCTTGCCGTATAGCAACAGCCCCCACCATGACGCCGAAGAGCAGCGACGCCCGTTGATCCATCGGCTCATCGCCGAGGGCACCCTGCCCGACGGCTATGCCACCGAGAACGGCACGGGACTGGTTTTCTTCGGCACCGAGCTTCAGGAGGCCTTCACCGAGGTCGAGGGAAAGACGGCCTACCAACTGGTTCGCCAGGGCACCACGGTGACCGAAACTGCCCTGCCCACCCGCCTGCTCTGAGGGGCGCCTGCCCTACGGCCGCCTCCCTCGCGTCGCGAATCGCGAGTGAGTAGTGTCGTCCCATCGTGACCGTCTCGCGCCCAGACGCCCCCGCGGTGCCCACAATGCTGCCGGACCCCACGCCCCGTGGCATCACCGTGCCCATCATCTCGGTGGACGACCACCTCATCGAGCCACCCGACCTGTTCACGGGGCGGCTCCCGGCGGTCCTCCAGGCGGAAGCGCCGCGGGTCGTCGAAGACGATGCGGGCAATCAGTCGTGGCTCTTCGAGTCGCGCCACTACCCGAACATCGGGCTCAACGCGGTGGTCGGTCGGCCCCGAGCGGAATGGAGCATGGAGCCGGCCCGGTTCGACCAGATGCGCCCAGGGTGCTTTGACATCGAGGAACGGATTGCCGACATGGATCGGGCCGGCATCTGGGCCTCGCTCTGCTTCCCCTCCCTGGTCTCGGGATTCTGCGGCGCTGTGTACTCCCGCGCCGAGAACAAAGATTTGGGGCTGGCCTGCTTGCGGGCCTTCAACGATTGGCATCACGATGTCTGGGCCGCCCCCCATCCCACCCGCATCATTCCGCTCCAACTCCCCTACCTGGCTGACGTCAACACTGCCGTGGGCGAGATCGAGCGGAACGCGGCGCGCGGATTCAAGGCGGTCAGCTTCCCGGAGTTTCCGGCGCAACTTGGCTTTGCCTCCATCTTCAGCGGCCACTGGGACCCCTTCTTCGCCGCCTGCGAGGAAACGGGAACGGTCGTCTGCCTCCATACCGGCTCTTCGTCCTGGGCTCCGCTCGCTTCTCCGAGCCCTCCCTTCGAGTTGCTGCCGACGCTGTTCCCCGTCAATGCGCTGGTGGCTGCCGGAGAGTGGCTCTGGTCGGGAGTGCCGTTACGGTTTCCCCGACTTTCCATCGCCATGTCCGAGGGCGGAATCGGATGGGTGCCGATGCTGATGGATCGCGTCGACTACGTGCTGGGCCATTCCGCCTCGGGAAGCGAGAGCACGGCGTGGCCGTCCACGATGTTGCCGAGCGAGGTCCTTTCGAGAAACTTCTGGTTCTGCTCCATCGATGACCCGTCGATGGTGGCCGTGCGCCATGTGATCGGCGTCGACCACATCATGGTCGAGAGCGATTACCCGCACGCCGACTCTTCGTGGCCCGATACCCAGCAGGTACTGCTCACGACGTGGGGTGAGCTGCCCGACGACGAGCTGCGAGCCATCGCCGGAGGAAACGCGGCGCGCCTGTTCCACCACCCACTGCCCGATCGCGACGACTGGCGCTCGCCGACTGTCTGAACTCGTAGGCGGAGGGCTCCGAGCCGGTAGCTAGAGCCAGCCGCGCAACGTTTCGATCATGGCGACGGGGTCGCCACCCACCGGGGTGACATTGAGGTGCGTCACGCCGACCTCGGCGAACGCGGCCAGTCGCTCCTTGATGTACCCCTCCGGACCGCACAGCGACATCGCCTCGAGCAGATCGGCCGGCACCTTTGCCGCGGCCTCTGCCTTGTGGCCCGACAGGTACAGGTCCTGAATTTCGGCTGCCTCCTTCTCGTAGCCGTAGCGACAGGCCAGGGCGTTGTAGAAATTCTTCCCCTTGGCCCCCATGCCACCGACGTACAGCGCCGCTCCCGCCCGTCCCATCTCACGGACCGACGCCACCTCGGTCTCCTCGCCAATGGCCAGGAGACCTCCCGCCGCAATCTGCAACGGACCCAACGCCGGGTCGCGGCGGGCGGCACCCGCGGCGAGCGAAGCACCGAACACCGCGTGGGCCTTCTCCGGCACGAAGAAGATCGGGAGCCACCCGTCGGCCACCTCGGCCGCCAAGGCTACGTTCTTCTCCCCGAGCGCGGCCACCCAGATCGGGATGCGGGATCTCTCGGGATGGCCGATGATCTTGAGGGCCTTCCCGAGACCCGTGCCCTGATCTTCGGGCAGGGGGATGTGAAAGATGTCCCCCTGGTGCACCAGCGGGGCTTCCCGCGCCCACACGTTGCGACAGATCTCGATGGTCTCGCGCGTCCGGGCCAGGGGCCGGTCATACGGCACACCGTGGAAACCCTCGATCACTTGCGGGCCGGAGGCGCCGAGGCCGAGCACGCAGCGACCTCCCGAGAGGGCGTCGATCCCGGCCGCGGTCATGGCAATCAGGGTTGGCGTCCGGGTATAGATCGGCAGAATCGCCGCTCCGATCTCCACCGTTTCGGTGTGGGCCGCCAGATAGCCCATCATGCTCGGTGCATCGAATCCGTAGGCCTCGGCCACCCACACCGTGTCGAGCCCGACTTTCTCCAACTCTGCGGTCTGCCGGGCCGACTCGGCAAAGCCCCCCGCATAGCTCAACGGCATGGACAGCTTCACCGATTGCTCCCTCCACTCGTTGGCGCCCGGTCGGATAGGGACTGTAGCGCCGACATCGGCGGGAGCGATTCGGGGACTCGGCGTGCGGCGCTCAGCCGGGTGCCGTCCCGGCCAGGTGATGGGCGGCCCGGGCGGCTAGCGCGACCAGCGTCAGGGTGGGTCCGTATCCGGTGGACGTGACGAACACCGACGAGTCGGCGAGGACGAGATTGTCCAACGTGTGCACGCGGCTCCAGCGGTCGACGACCGAGGTGGCCGGGTCGTCGCCCATGCGCGCCGTGCCGATCACGTGGCGACTCTCCGGTATGCCTGAGGCCCTGTCACCGAACTCGGGGACACCTGGCGACGAGGTGTGGATCGTCCAGTCAGCCCCCATCTCCTCGAGCACTGATTGCAGGATCCCTCCATGGTGCTTCGACGCCGCGAGCTCGTGGCGTCCCGGCTTGTAGGTGATGCGGGCCACCGGAAAGCCCCGGGCGTCGCGGATCGAGGGACTGAGATCGACGGCGTTGGTCGGATACGGCAGGTCCTCACCCTGCATGATGAAGACCCACATGTGCTCGCTCATCTGGGCGTCCCGCATGGCGGGCGCGTGCGCACGGCCCCAGGGCAAATAGCGGGCCTCACCGATGGGAAACCCACCCCCCGCGTGCTCCACCAGCCCACCACGGATCCACGGAAGGTTCGCCTCGGCTGCAGCGGCGCGCGCACGATCATCTTGGATCATGGCGTCATCGTGGACGTGCGTGACGGAACGACCCTTGTGCGGATGCAGGCGCAGATCCTTGAAGTGCCCGACCATGATGGTCTGGAAGTGCACCATCAGGTGGCGCCCGAGGGCGGGGTGCTCCAGTCCCGACTGGAGCAGGAGCCGTGGCGTCTCGATCGCCCCTCCGGCCACGATCACCACCCCGGCATCCATCGAGCGCTCGACCCCATCGGGCCCGATGTAATCGACACCGGTGGCTCGCCGTCCCTCGATGCGAATGCGCGAGACGTACGTCTCGGCCATCAGCTCGGCCCGGCCGGTGGCCATGGTCTTTGTCAGGAGCGCCACTGGATCGCCCTTGGCGTGAATCGGGCAGCCGTAAAACGCGCAGAAGCCGCAGTTGTTGCAGGCGGGCCGGCCGTCGTAGGCAATGCTGTTGGCCGCCGTCGGGGCCTCGTAAGGATGCAGTCCCACGCGCTCCGCCGCCGCGGCCGACAGGACGGCGCCGTACATCGGGGCGCCCGGCGGCATCGGGTACGGGCCAGAGCGCCACGCAGCGAAAGGGTTCGCCCCGGCCCGGCCGGACACGCCGATCGCCTTCTCCACCTCCGTGTAGAAAGGCTCGAGCTCGTCGTACGTCAATGGCCAATCGGCGACATGCGCGTCTTCCTGAGGCCCGTAGGTGGACAACAGCCTGAAATCCTCTTCCCGGAAGCGCGGCACCTTCCCGTCGGCATGCGTCCCTCCACCGCCCACCGTGGTGGGTATGGAATTCACCTCACCGACGTGGGTGTGCTCACCCTCGTCCGCCGAACGACGAAAGGCGCGGGGTTCGATGAGAGGATCAGGCCCCAAGAAGTGACGCACCATGAACTTGATCTCGTCGTTGGAGTAGTCCGAAGCGGGCTTGGTCAGATCGCTGGGATCGAGAAGGTGGTTACGTCCCTTCTCCATGATCACGACGGACCACCCGGCGCGCGTCAGAACCTCGGCCGCGGTCGATCCCCCGGGCCCTGAGCCGATGACGATGGCGTCGGTCATGGTCCCGATACGTCCTCATCGCTGTAGCCGCGTGGCTGCACGTCCCCGTCCCTTCCGATGTAGGCCCACCCGATGCCGTCCCGATTCCCCCCGTACTCGGGGGCCCCGTACATCCCTTCGCAGCAGTGCCCGTACAAGAGGTCGCAGAATCCTTCGTCGGCCCGCAGGCGTCGCTCCTGCTCTGCTCCGTCGACCTCTGCGAAGTCGGCGCCGAGGGAGGCCAACCCCTGGCGGTACTTCTCCTGCAGCCCGACAACGGGACCGTTGAATTCACGCTCGGGAAGGCCGAGTGATCCCTCAATGCGCATGCGCCACGCCAACTCATCCAATGTGCTCAAGGGATTGAAGTTGATGAATCCCGCCTCACCGCCCTTACGACCCGACGTCGGACCACCGGCCCAGATCCGTGGCGGATCGAACGTGAACGCGCCCAACAGGGTGTCGATGTAGTCAGCCACTCCCGCTTCTTCTGCTCCCGGCGCCCCCTGATCGGAGGGCATCATCTGTGCACACGCCGCCCGGAGAACGAGGTACTCGCGTTCGGTCAACCAGACGGGCATCGGGCTACGGTAGCGTGCCGGATCCTCACGCGCCGGCGTTGGTGGCGATCAAAGGTGGCGGTCACATCTGGTGCGACAGCGTCAGCTGATCCGCCCGTAGTACGCCGCATCGCCGAAGCCGAAGATGCCGCCGTCGGCCGCCACCAGCCAGTACCCGCCGGTGGCCTGGTCCGCCGCCATCCCCACGACGGGTGCCACCAGCGCGTGACCGCCCATCGAACCCGCAAAGGTCGCCTGGCCGAAATCGAACACACCCCCGTCGGCCGCTTCGAACCGGTAGCCCTGGCCGTCGGGAAGTGCCTCCATCCCGACGATGGGCTGGACGAGGTGCAGCGCCCCGGTGCTCCCGAAGAAGGGGGCATTGAAGCTGAAGATGCCACCGTCGGCCGCCACCAGCCAGTACCCGCCGGTCACCGAATCGGCTGCCATACCGACAATCGGTTGATTGAGGGCGTTGCGACCCATGCTGCCGTAGAATGTGGCGTCACCGAAGCTGAAGATGCCGCCGTCGGCGGCCACCAGCCAGTACCCCTGCCCGTCCGGGGTCGAGGCCATGCCGACGATGGGTGCGACGAGGCGGAGCGCCCCCGTACTGCCGTAGAACGCTGCGTCACCGAAACTGAAGACGCCGCCGTCGGCGGCCACCAGCCAGTACCCCTGCCCGTCCGGGGTGGCGGTGATCCCGACGATGGGCGAGTTGAGTGGGACGTTCACGAGGGACCCGTAATTCTGGGCTGCGCCGAAGGCCGCGACGTCACCGTTCGACTCGGCCTCCCAATACCCGAGGCCGTCCGTAAGGGTGGCAATGCCGATGATGTGCGGTGGCGTGAGAACGCTGTCGACGACCTGATTCCACGTCAGGGTGATGCCGGCGGGTGGGGGGCCGCAGGTGCCGACCAACTGCACGGCCAGCGAGCCGCCCGGGGATCCGGTCGACGAGAATGCCGCACCCATCGAAATCGTCGGCGCGCCAGTGCCACACGAACTGAACTCGTGCAGGATGATGTCGCGGTGACCCCAGCAGCCGCCGGGTGAGCGGGGGGAACAGTTCGAATTCGTCGTCTGGCCCTGGACGCCGCCATAGCCATCTGAGTACATCCAGTAGAAATCGGCTTCGAGCACCGACGCCAGCCCGCCGGCCCAAATCGAACCACCCCAGCTCATCTGGCTGCCTCCGCCGAGCGAGCTGGGAAAGGCGGGATCGACTCCGCCATCCGCCCCTTGTTGCGCATCCGCGTTGAGTTGGGAGGTCATGTCGCTGATCGCCGGAAGGCCCCGGTCGAGACGTTCGTCGTTGACAACGATGAATGCTTGCTCGGGAACGGGAAGGCTCGACAGCGTCGCCTCGGAGATGTTGAGGGGGCCGACGCCCTCCTGCGCCCGGGCCGAGTCGATCGATGTGAGGTAGTCGCTGCTGCTCGGCGCGATATCGCTCGGAGGGTTGTTCGGCGGAAGGATGCCCGCTGCCCCGGCCGGGAGCGACAGCCCACCGCCGATGACAGCCGCACACGCGATCGCGGCAACCGCCAGCCCACCTATAGCGGGTGTCAGCGACCGCCCATCTCGTGTCCGTCCCATCCGCCCCACACGTCCTCCCGGGGACGCTGAGGAAGACGGCAATCACGGAAATGGTCGAAAAGAATCCATTCCGGCAACCCGGCTCACTCAGAGAGTCCCGTAGCTTTGCGTCCCCCCCTCGCGAGGGGTTTGCCTTTGTGGTCAAAGTATGACCCGAAGACCTGGCAGAAAAGGTTCAGAACCAGCCAAAACGGGCACGGGCAACCGAATTGCAACCTAGGTGCGCCGGCCCGGGCCCCACGTTGTCCTCGCTCTCGCTCGCCACCAGCTTCGGATTCACCCCGGCGGTGACGGCCCCGAGCTTGGCCGCGGCGACGTAGGCGATGAAATGCTCGGGCGTCGGCGGGAGTGCGAGTGCGACCACGTCTCCCTGCGCCGCCAGCCCCACCGCGGTCTCGTCACAGATGCGATCGAACTCTGCGTACCCGAGCAACAATCCCTCGTCGGTGACGAAGGCGGCCCGGTCCCCGAAGCGCCGTGCTGCCTCGACCGCAGTCTCGACCGCAGTCTCGACCGCCATGTCGATCGCCCGTCGCGTTCAATCCGACAGTCCGACGATGACCGACTTGGTCTCGGTGAACGCCTCGATGCTGCCCCATCCCCCTTCGCGTCCCAGGCCTGATTGCTTGTACCCTCCGAAGGGCGCGTTCGGCCACACGGTGTACTCGTTGATCCCGACCGTCCCGGCCCGGACGGCCTTGGCCACCCGGAAGGCGCGCGCGATGTTGGTGGTGTAGACGCCTGCGCCCAACCCGTACTCGGTGTCATTGGCCAGAACGATGGCGTGCGCCTCGTCGTCGAAGGGCATGGCGACGAGTACCGGTCCGAATACTTCCTCCCGTGCGATCGACATCGAATTGTCGACATCGGCGAACAACGTCGGGTTCACGAAGTTACCCTGGGCCAGATCGCCGCCGGGACGATCGCCCCCCGCCACGAGACGAGCCCCTTGCGACGGCGCCTTGTCGATGAAGCCGAGTATGCGATCGAGCTGGCGCGCGTTGATGATGGCGCTCGAGGTAGTGGCGGTGTCGAAGGGGTCGCCGAACTGCACCATGCCGACCAATGACGCCGCGGCGTTCACGAAGGCGTCGTACACGCTGCGTTGTACCAGGGATCTGGTCTGGCACACGCAACCCTGGCCCGAGATGCCCATCGAGACCATGCCCATGGCCATCATGGCCGCGCCTTCGACGCTGGGGGCATCCTCGAACACGATGCTGGGCGACTTGCCGCCCAGTTCGAGGGTGACCCTCTTGATGGTGCCACCGCTCGCCTCGAGGATGCGCTTGCCCACGGCTCGGCTTCCCGTGAAGGTGACCTTGTCGACGCCGGGGTGGGTGATGAGGGCTTCGCCGGTGGGATTGCCCGGCCCGGCCACAAGGTTGACCACTCCGGGCGGAAAGCCCGCCTCCTCGATCAGGGCCATGAGCTTCAGCGACGTGAGCACGGCAAATTCCGAAGGCTTGACGACGACGGTGCAGCCGGTGGCCAGAGCGGGCGCCACCTTCTGGGCGAACAGCATCATCGGGGCGTTCCACGGGATGATGGCGGCCACCACGCCGACCGGCTCGCGGAAGCTCATGATCTGCACGTCGCCCCCGGTCGGACTGGCCTCGTAGGTCGGGTAGGTCGACCCGCAGATCTTGTCGATCCAGCCCGCGTGGTGGTCGAAGACGCCCGCCGCCATTTCGCTCGAGACGACCGGCAGGGACGAGAACGCAATGGGCATGCCCATCTCGAGTGTCTGCAAGTTGTTGAGCTCGTCCCCGTGCTCGGTGATCAGGGCAACCAGCCGGCTGAAGCACTTCTTCCGCTCCTTGGCGGTCAGCCGGGGCCAGGGGCCCCCGGCGTGCAGCCAGGACGGCGCGATCGATGTCGGCCGCCGTGCCGATGGCAAATGTCGTCACCACCTCGTTGGTGGCCGGATTCTTCTGTTCCCAGGTGCCCCCGTCGGACGCGTCGCTCCATGCTCCATCGATGAAGAGATGCCCCGGCTGTACGTTCAGCCGGTCACGATGCTCGAGTACGGACATTGCCATCGACAATTCACCCCCCTGGGAGGTCGAGCGCTCACTCGAACCAGTCGTGCCCTGCTGCGGGACGCAGGCCCCGAACGGACCAACTATGACACGCGTGTCAGAGCACGGCGAGTCCCCGATCCCACCTTGGTGTCGGCCGTGCCGGCCAACGCGGACGCCTCATTGACCGGGCTCAGGATCCCGCGGTTGCCCGAGCATGCGCTCGGCGATCACATTGCGCTGCACCTCGCTGGTCCCGCCCGCGATGGTCAGGCACCGGGTGGACAGGAATCCCTCCTCCCACCGTTGTGCCTCGCCGTCGAGGACAGCACCATCCGCCCCGTACAGCGCCATGCCCATCTCCTGCACGCGCTGCTCATGCTCGACCCCGAGGAGCTTTCGGACGCTGGCCCCGCTTCCCGGATCGACCCCGGACAGCGTGCGCAAGGTCGAGCGGAGGCTCAGGACGGCGAGGGATTGTGCTTCGACCAGAAGGTGCCCGAGCTCGGCCAATCGTACCGGCGCATCATCCGCCCCCCGACGCTCGACGGTACGCAGCAGCAACTCGACACCATTGCCGAACGCCGCTCCGGACGACATGGACACTCGCTCGTTGGACAGCGTGGTGCGGCCGATGCGCCAACCGTCGCCGGGCTGTCCGATCACCGCGTCGTCGGGCACGAAGACGTCGGTGAAGAACACCTCGTTGAACATGGCGGCGCCCGTGAGCTCGCGCAGGGGCCGGATATCGATGCCTTCGGTGTGCATGTCGACGATGAAGTAGGTGATGCCGGCGTGCTTGGACGCGTCCGGGTCGGAACGGGCCAGGCAGATCCCGTAGTCCGCCTGCATGGCCAGCGAGGTCCAGACCTTTTGGCCATTGAGGATCCACCCGCCCTCGACCGACTCTGCCCGGGTGCTCAAGGCGGCCAGGTCCGAACCGGCACCGGGCTCGCTGAAGAGTTGGCACCACGCAAGCTGCCCGAGCAGCGTCGGGCGCACCCACCGCTCCTGTTGCTCTTCGGTGCCGTAGGCGATGATGGTCGGGAGCGCCCAGGCGCCCACGGCGAGGTGCGGTCGGAAGACGCCGGCCGCCGCCATCTCCTCGTCCAGGACCAACTGGTCCAACGGATCCGCCGAGCGGCCCCATGGGGGCGGCCAGTGGGGCATGAGCAGACCTGTCTCGACCAGCGCCGCCCTCTGCGCCACCCCATCCTGCGCCGCCACCTGCTCTACCAACGGCCGCAGCGCGGCCCGGCGGGTTTCGGCTTCGGGCGGGAGATCGGCCGAGAGGCTGCGCCGGCTCCCCGCGAGGGCCAACCGGGCCACGTTCTCTTCGAGACGTTCGCCCCCGGCGAGGAGCAGTCGGGTGGCCATGGCCCGCTTCAGATAGAAGTGGGCATCGTGCTCCCAGGTGAAGCCGATGCCACCGAGAATCTGGACACACTGCTTGGCGCAGTGCGCTGCTGCATCGAGGGTGAGGGCTCCGGCCACCTGCGCACTGAGCGCCCGTTCGCCTTCGGCGCTGTCACCGCTCCACACCGTCGCGGCATCCCATGCGACGGCGGCACACTGCTCCACGGCGACCAGCATGTCGGCCAGGGCGTGCTTGATCGCCTGGAATTGACCGATGGGTCGGCCGAACTGCACGCGCACCTTGGCGTACTCGGACGCCGTGTCGAGGCACCAGCGGGCCACGCCGGTTCCCTCGGCCGCCGCCATGACCAAGGCCAGATTGCGCACTTCCTCGGTTGTCACCTCGGGGAGCAACGCATCGGGTGGGAGGGCGGCATCGGTGAATACGGCCTGACCGAGGCTCCGGGTGGCATCGAGCGCGGGGAGGGACGCCGTGTCGGCGTCACGAGGGTCGAGCACGCACCAGCCACCCTCCTCCATCGGCGCGAGCAGCACGGAGGCCGTCGCCAATCCGAGCACGGGGCGCAGTGACCCGCTCACCCGCGATGCGCCGCTCTCCGACCGCCTGATCGACTCGGTGCCGAGGGCGACCGCGGCGGGCGCGGAGCCGTCCAACAGACCGGGCAGGTAGCGGGCCCGTTGCGCAGCACTTCCGTGCCGCGAGATCACGGCTGCCGCCACCACGGTGGGCAGGACTGGGCCGGGGAAGAGGGCGTACCCGAGCTCTTCGAGGACGACGGCAAGTTCACTCAGACCGAAGCCTTGCCCACCGTCGGCCTCTGGCACATGGAGCCCGAGCCAACCTTGGGCAACCATCTTCTCCCACACCGGGGGAAGGTCGTCCGTCGTCGATTCGGCCGCCGCCCGCGGCTCGGTGTGTGGGCAGTGATTCTGCAACCAACGCACCGCACCGAGGCGCAGCGCTTCGTGTTCTTCGATCACCGCTATTGGCATCAGCCCTCCGTCTCTCCTGGGACTATGGCAACCCCGTCTCTCGACAACGAGATGGCGCCGACAGGACAACCTTCGGCCGCGATGCGCAACCGCGCCTCGTCGGTCGCGGCCGCATCAAGGACGACCGCATGGCCCTCCTCGCCGAGATCGAATGTCCCGGGGGCCCAGAACACGCAGTTCCCCGAGCCCATGCACCGTCCCTCGTCGATCACGATCTCGATCGGATCACTCATGGCGCCTCATCGCCTCTCCCCCAGCCTCGCGCTCAACCGGCTCGCAACAGGATCGCACCCGTCGGCACGCCTTCTCCCGAAGTCACCAGACAGTTTGTCGCACCCTCGACCTGACAGGTGGAGGTGCCGCGCACCTGGCGCACGCCTTCGGTAATGAGGTTGAATCCGTGCACATAGGCCTCGGACAAGCCCCCACCCGATGTATTGGTGGGAAGCGAGCCGCTGCCCCAGCGCAGGTTGCCCTCAGCCACGAAGTCGCCTGCCTCCCCGCGCCGGCAGAACCCGTACCCCTCCAAGGAGAGGAGGATCAGCGGGGTGAAGGCGTCGTAGATCTGCGCCACGTCCACGTCCTGCGGCCCGAGCTCGGACTGCGACCACAGCTTCTGCGCACAGGCCCAAGCCGGGCCAATCAGCGGGTCATCGGAGTAGTAATTCACCATCGTCTCGTGCTGGCGGTTCAATCCCTGCCCGAAGGCATGCACCAGGGCGGGGGGGTGTGGGCAGTCCTTCGCTCGGGCCGCCGGGACGAGGACGACCGCCAAGGCGCCATCTGTCTCGAGGCAATTGTCGAAGAGGCAGAGCGGCTCGGAGATGAAGCGCGACGCCATGTAGTCGTCCAGCGACATCGTCCTGTCATGCATCAACGCGACCGGATTGCGGTTGGCGTGGGCTCGTATCGCCATGGCGACCTCGGCCAGGTGGGCACGCGTCGCTCCGTACTCGTACATGTAACGGCGAGCCAGCATCGCCACCTCGTCGACCGGACGGAGCAGACCAGAGGGTCGGGTCCATTGTCCCTGCATGGGCAGTCCGGTAGGCGCGGCCGCCCACGGCCGCGACCCGGCCGCGCCGCGCTTGCGTGACCTCCAGGCCACGACCACTTCGGCCTGACCGGTGGCAATCGCCATGGCGGCGTGCCCGACCGTGGCGCAGCCGGCGCCGCCGCCGTACCCCACCTGGGAGAAATACGTGATGTCGCCTGCCCCTATGGCTTTGGCCAGGGTGACCTCGTCGGTGGTCTCCAACGTGTACGAGGACAAGCCGTCGACCTCGCCTGGTGTGATGCCGGCATCGGCCAACGCTGCGACAACGGCTTCCGCCGCTAGTTGGGACTCGGAGCGGTCAATCTGCTTGGCAAATTCGGTCTGCCCGATGCCGACGATCGCCGCCGCATCTTGGAGAGGGCTCCGACGTCGGGTCATTGGACGACGCTATCCCTCCGCACGACGAATGCGTCAACCCGCCGTGAAGGTCACCGGCAACGACAAGGGAGAGCGGAACGCCAACCCCTCGATGTGGGGAGCCGGCGCCGCAGGATCCAGCGCAAAGGGGCCGAGTCGATCGAAGAGGGTGTTGAGCGCGATACGCGACTCCATGCGGGCGAGGTGCATGCCGAGGCAGACATGGACGCCGAACCCGAAGCCGAGATGCTGACGTGCCGGGCGGAACATGTCATACCGATCCGGATCGACGTAGCGCCCCTCGTCCCGATTGGCCGCCCCGAGCAGGAGCGCCACATCGGCTCCGGCGCCGACGGTCACGCCGGCCAGCTCCGCGTCACGAGTGGCCTGCCGCAGGATGACGGTGACCGGCGGCTCCCAACGCAACGACTCCTCGAAGGCCTGCGGGAAGAGGGAGCGGTCGGCGAAGAGGGCCTCGAGTTGGGTGCGATCGCGCAACAGCGCACACAGGAGGTTGCCGGTGGCCCGGTACGTCGTTTCGACCCCGGCGGGAAGGAGAAGGCGCAGGAAGGAGTAGATCTCCTCGTCGTGCAACATCGCCCCATCCACTTCGACCCGTACGAGATCACTGATCAGGTCGTCGCCCGGCGTCACCCGCCGCTCTGCCATGACCCTGGCGAAGTAGTCGCGCAACGATGCGGAGGCGGCGATGCCCCGTTCCCAATTGGCCGTCACGCTGGTCAGCTCAAGGGCCCAACGCTGGAAGCTCGGATAGTCGGCCCGCGGCAACCCGAGGATGTGGGCGATCACTTGCGCCGGAAAATTGAACGTCACCTCACGCACCAGATCGGCGCGACCCCGATCGATGAAGGTGTCGATCAGTTCGTTCACGACCACCGTGACCAGGCTCTCTTCCCAATGTGCGAGCACCTTTGAGCGAAAGCTGGGCGAGACCATGGCGCGGGCGACGCGGTGTTCAGGCTCGTCCATCTGCAAGATCGTGCGACCCATGACCTGACCGATCACGCCTTCGTAGATGCCCGAGGAATACGTCTCGTTATCCCGCAGCACCTGGACCACCTCGTCGAAGCCCAGCACGGTGATTGGTGGTGGACGGTGCGGATCCGCGGGTGGCGCTCCATCTCCGAGGTCGATCGGACCGCTATGGACCGGCGACTGCCGGCGCAACTCGTGCATCCTGGGGTACGGGTCGCGGATGTCGCCCGACACCACGTCCTTGAGCTCGAAAGGATCGAACGGAACGACGGTGACCGGCCTGCTCTCGGTGATGGCCATGGGGCTCCCTCTCTCTGGCAGCGTCGGCAGCTCCATCTGTCCCAGAAATGTGACGCTGGCGTCATGCTATCAAACGTTCGTTTGGGAGCGACGGCGGGGCCGTGTTCGACGGCGGGACCAGAAACACCGAGAATGGGGTAATGGCGAACGCGGACCAGGGCGAAGGATCGTCGACGAGACATCGGATCCTGCAGGTCTCCCTCTCATTGATGTCGCAAAAGGGGGTTGACGGCACGAGCATGCGCGATCTGGCCGCGGCGGCCGGCCTCAATGTCGCTTCCCTCTACCACTACTTCCCTTCCAAACGAGAGCTCCTCGAAGCCGTACTCGTCGAACGGGGCTATTTCCTGGAGTGGGAAGCGGGCCCCAAGCCGGCCGCCGGCCCAGCGACCGAGTCTGCGCTGGCTGCGGTGCTGACCGACATCCTCGTCTCCATGTTCGACGTCGAGGATTTCGTGCGGCTCATGGCGGGCGAGGCCATGCGAGGCGAGGAGACGGCGCGCGCGGTGGGCGTCGATCTCTTCACGACCTTCGAGGCTGCGCTCGCGGAGTGGATCGTCACCCACCGCCCGGATCTGGACGAGCGGGCCGGGGCATCGGCTGTGGCCCACCTGTTGACGGCGATGGTGGTCGGGATCTTCGTGCAGTACGCGGCGGGCGTCGGCGGGGAAGGCGACCGCGACATGCCTTCGGTCTTGGCCGAGCGGGCCAACGAGATCGCGCGGCTCCTCGGGCCTTCCTCCACTTGACCTCGAGGGCTCAAAGCGCCTACCTCGTGAGCCCCGTACCGAAGGAGATGACAGCACTCCCATGACCACCGCTGCAGACCCCCGCACGCCGTGCATCATCGGCGTGGCCCGCCGGACCTGGCATCCCGCCGACGCCCCCGAAGGCGCGCCGGAGCCCCTCGCCATGTGGGAGGAAATGGCCCGGGCGGCGGCGGCCGACGCCGGGGTACCCGGCGCCGTGGCGCAGCTCGACGGCATCGACATCGTCTACTCGCAGTCGTGGCAGTATGACGACGCGCCGGCCCGCCTGGCCGATCGCCTGGGCGCCTCCCCCGCCCGGCGGGCGTACTCGGGCATCGGTGGAACGGTGCCGCAGACGCTGGCCGTCGACGCGGCGGAGCACATCTGGCGAGGCGACCTCGACCTGACGCTGATCGTCGGCGCGGAGGCCCTCGCCACCGTCCGCCGGTTGAAGATGGCGGGGGCCGAGCCTCGGTGGTCGTACCCGCCGGGCGAGCCACGGCCCTTCCCGATGAACTTGGACTTCCTTCCTTCCGAGATCAGCCATTCGGTCCACGAGGCCTTTCTCACGTTCGCGCTCTTCGACAACGCGCGCCGAGCGCATCTGGGTCGGGAGCTCGACGCGCACCGGGTCCAGCTCGGCCGCGTGCTGGCGCGGATGACCGAGGTGGCCGCCGCCAGCCCGCATGCCTGGTTCCCGATCGCCCGCTCGGTCGAGGAGATCATCACCCCGACCGCCGACAACCGGATGGTGTCGTACCCGTACACCAAATTCATGGTCGCCATCATGGACGTCGACATGGCGGCCGGGCTGCTGCTGGCGAGCGCGGCCAAGGCCGATGCGCTGGGCGTCGCCGAGGACAAGAGGGTCTACCTGCGGGGGTGGGGCTACGCGGAAGACCCCGAACACGTGGCCGAGCACCCCGACCTGTGGCGCTCGCCCGCCATGGCAGCCGCCGCGCGCTCAGCGCTGGAGAGTGCCGGGATCGGCCTCGACGAGATCGCGTATTTCGACTTCTATTCGTGTTTCCCCAGCCCCGTCGGCTTCGCACTCGACACACTCGGCCTGGCCGTGGACGACCCGCGGGGGGTGACCCGGACCGGCGGGCTGGCGTACCACGGCGGCCCGGGCTCCGATTACGTGACACACTCGCTCGCAGCCATGGTCGAGACCCTTCGGACAGATCCTGAGTCCGTCGGTCTCGTCAGCGCCCTCGGGATGCACATGCAAAAGCACGCCTATGCCCTGTGGTCCACCGAGCCGGGACCGCGCCCGTCGGCCGAGCCGGCGCCACACCCTCTGCGCACCCCCGTGCTCGATACTCCTCCCCAGGGCCCGGCGACCGTCGCCACCTACGGCGTGCTGCACGGCCGGGACGGGGCGCCGACATCCGGCCTCCTGGTGTGCGACCTTCCCGGAGCGGCCCGCTGCTATGCGCGCCTCGACGGTGGGGATGATGCCCTGGCGGAGGCCGAGGCGACCGAGCTGATCGGGCGCACGGTCACCCTCACGCCCAAGGACGGGCTCAACCTGGCCCGGATCGATTGACGTCGATGGAACCTGCTCCCCGCCGCCGTCAGATGAGCCGGCCTCGCGTGGCCGAGATGATCGCCAACGAGATCCGTCATCGCATCCTCGACGGACAATTGGTCGACGGCGACATGCTGCCCAAGGTGGACGACCTGGCCGACGACTTTCGGGTCAGCAAGCCATCGGTGCGCGAGGCGATGCGCATCCTCGAGACGGAGGGTCTCATTTCGGCCCGTCGCGGCGGCGCGGGTGGCGCCGAGGTCCACATGCCCACGGCAGCCACCGCGGCCCACACACTGGGCATGATCCTGCAGTCGACGCACGCCACGCTGGCGGACCTCGCCACGGCGCTGCTCGCGCTGGAGCCGACGTGCGCCTCCAAGACGGCCGAGCGAGAAGACCGCGGCGAAGCGGTGATCCCCCATTTGCACCATCTGCACCGGGAATTGGAGGAAAGGAGGGGCGATCCGGCGGGTTTCAGCATGGTGGCCCGGCAGTTTCACCAGGCCATCGTCAGCGGATGCGGCAACTCCGCCCTGGCGCTGGTGGCCGGCGCGCTGGAGTCGCTGTGGTCGCAGCACGAGTCGACATGGTTGGAGTTCAGGGACGCCGAGCTCGACGACGATGAGGTGGCGGTCAGGGTGCTGAAGGCTCACGTCCGCATCATCGAGGCCATCGAGAGCGGCGATGCGGTGGACGCGCGGAGACTCGTGGCGCAACACCTGGCCGAGAGCCAGACCTACGTGCTCTCGGAGAGCGCCAACCAGCACATCACGGTGGCCACCGCGTATCTCGGCCCATTCTGAGCTGGAGGCGCCCTTACGAATTCCAGCGGTAGTACTGGATCTCGACCGCCAACGGCATCCGGTAGCCGATGTAGCAGTTGATCAGATCGACCTGCTTGCCCGGCATGCGATCCAAGATGCTCTCGTCGATGTCGTAGGACGAGACCGCCTTGTCGACGATGACGACGTCACCGTCGCTCTTCTTGTACTCCTTGGCCTTCTCGAGGATCTCGTTCAGTTGGTCCTCGCTCTCCACGACGAACCCGAAATGGTCCACGGGAGTCGCTTTCATGGCGTTCTCCAGCCCGTAGAGAAAGATGAACTGACCCGAACCTGTGAGCATGACGAGGGGTGGGTGGGCCGGCACGTCCTCCCCCACCAGAGCGGCCAGCTCGAGCGTGAACTCTTCGAGGAACTTCTCGTCCTCGACGTATTCGGACCAGTTGAACACCTTCTCGTAGAAACCCAGCAGCTCCTGGCGGCGTGCACCGGTTATCTCGCCGGGCAGCATGCTCAGGGCCACGTGATTCATCTGGAAGCTCAGTGCGTCGCTCATCGGGCTTACCTCACTTTCGATTGCAACTCGGCCTCCATCAATCGGCTCCTCCACTGATCGCGGTATGTCAACCCCTGCACCATGTACGAACCGGGGAACGTGTCGGGGTCGTAGACTTCGGGCTCACCGATCAACCGCTCCAGGGCGCTGTCGCTCATGACCTCCTGGAGGAAGATGGCCTCTGGCCTGTGGCCGCTCCCCGGCGCGACCAGAAAGAAACCCCACAGCTTCACGACAGCCGCCCCCGAGCTGGCCCACTTCTGCAGCGGCTCCCAGTACTCCCGGCGTTGGAAGTCCACGTAGTCGGCCACGCTCACGTACGGCCAGCCGGTGTCCTCCATGAAGATGCGGCGACCGTTCCCCCGTGACTCGAGAGCCGTTGCCAGCTCGTCCCACTCGTTGAACGGTGACCATGGGGCCGCCAGGAGAACCTTGCGCTGGAACGCATGTGTCAGACCCTGCGACCGGGCCCGCCAGGCCGCCCCCTCGCTCCCCGAGATCCAGCGGGTGTACGTGCCGAGGTCCTCTCCCGATCGCAGCGCGGTCAGGGCGATGGCGAATTCCCCTTCGATGCCGGTGCGCTGGCGCAGGAACCACAGGGGCTCGATCCCGTCGATGGCCCGCACCTTCGGTGCCACCTCGTTCCAATACGCCTCTTCGAACTCGTCCAATCCGCCGTGGACGATCTGGAACGTCTCGTGCAACAGGATCACAATTCCACCCTTTCGTGGCTCGACGAGACTTCTATTGCAGCGGGGACCACGACGAAGGCCGCAGTACCCATGTCGACTCCGCCTTCCCCAGCACATCACTCGTGTCCGACTCACCGGTCAAGATGTCGAGCACGGCGGCGGGAGACTCCTTGCTCAAGATGGAGATGCCATCCGGCGAGCCCCCCACGCACCCGCGCATGACGAGGCCAGGCTGACCGATGGCCGTCTGGCCGCCGGCATCGGGTGGGATGAACCGCTGCACCCACAGCCCGGGCGAGGCGGCGTCTGCCGCCGGAGGCACCTCTGACAGCACCTCGAGGACTGACGACTCGGTGTCGTACCTGGTCGCATCCAGCTCTTCGGTCACAGCAGAGAGCTCGCCATAGGCCACGGACCGCGCGTAGTCCTCCCACGCCGACCAGTCGGCGAGACGCAGGCCGGTGGTGACGCAGTACGAGGGGCCGGTTCCGTGCGACACCTCGAAGAACCACGCCGGGGTCACCCCGAGCGGTGCCGCGGCCTTCCAGAACTGCTGCGTGGTGGACTCGAATTCCTCCACTGAGGCACCTTTGACCCTGTGAACCTCCTGCACCACTAACACGCGTCTTCTCCTTGTCGTTGATACGTCATGGTCGTCGATGGGCCATCACATTGCAGCGTCATGCGCTCACTACGAGGGGCTTGCCGGCTACCGCGCCGCGCTTCATCTGGCGCAAGAGCGGCATGAGGCCGGCGAACGTGGTGTCGGTCGGTTCGAGGAGCACCTCGTGAGGAAAGGCGTGGTCAGAGAGCATGTCGAGTGCATCCTCGAAACCACGGTCGGCGTGTTCGGCCGATCCCACGATCTCGGCCTCCTGCACCAGCACGCGCAGCGGATCCAGGGGTACCGTTCCGAAGTTGCTGCCGACGATGACCAACCGCCCTCCTCGGCGGAGTTGGGTCAGGCCCTGGGTGGTGGCGGCCACGGTACCCGAGCATTCGATCACAACGTCGTACGGCGCCGACACGGTGTCCAGGTAGCTCTTCACCTCTTCCAGCTCCGCCGGCGTGGTGACCGTCGCCCCCAGGCGTTCGACCGTGGCATGGCGCTCGGGAACGGGCTCACTCACCGTGACATCCGTCAGGCCCCGGGCCTGCAGAGCGGCCAGCGTCAAGAGCCCGATCGGACCTCCGCCGGTGATGAGCACCCGGTCCGAAGCCGTGGCGCCCGAACGCGTCACGCCGTGCAGCGCCACCGCCAGGGGCTCGGCCAACGCTGCGGTACGCAGGTCCATTGCCGGCGGGACGGGATACAGCGTGTCCTCGTGCTCCTTGAGGAATTCGGCAAATCCCCCCGATGCCGGCCCCACGACCTTGTCGCCGACCTTCCAACGACCTACTCGGGCACCGACGGCGGCGACGACGCCCGACCATTCGTGGCCGTAGATCGAGCCGGGAACACCCCATCCACCATCACCGAAGACGATGTGGATGTCCGTGCCGCACACGCCGCAGTAGGCCACGCGCACCAGGACCTCGTGATCGGACGGCGTCGGCACGGCAACGCTGGACTCGTCGAGTTGCTCGATCCCCCGGAAGACGACTGCCCTCATGATGTCAGGCGTACTCACATCATCCTTTCTGTCGGCTCATGGGGGAGAGGCCCGAACCGGTGCTACCGGGGACGGCCCCTCACGCAAGAGATCGGGCTAATTCAGGAGATCGGGCTGTAGCTGGACGATGAAGTCGAACAAGGGCTGGAAACTGAACCAACCAGCCAGCGGGGCCCCATTCATGGTGCTCGTGGCCCGGGCCAACTCGTCGCTGAGTGGCTGCACCGTGCCCAAACCGCGGGCGATGGCCTCGGCCTGACAACAGCGCTCCATGGAGATGAACCACCAGGCTGCTTCGTCGATCGTCCTGCCCACCGTGAGCAATCCGTGATTCTTGAGAATGAGCGCCTTGCGGTCCCCCAGCGAGTCGGCGAGCCTGTCGCCCTCCTCCGGCGTCAGGACAACTCCGCCGTAGTCGACCACCGCGTGGTCGTTGTAGAAGGCACAGGCATCCTGGGTGATCGGGCTCAGCAACTCACCGACCGCCGACCAGGCCTTGCCGTACATCGAATGTGCGTGCGCCGCCGCGACCACATCGGGACGGGCCTTGTGCAGGCGAGAATGAATGGCGAAGGCGGCCAGGTTGAGGGGCCGGTCTCCCTCCACCACGGTTCCGTTGGCGTCCACCAGGAGAAGATCCGACGCCCTGACATGGGCGAAGTGCAAACCGGCCGGGTTGACCCAGAATGCATCCGGGCGACCCGGGTCACGCGCCGTGATGTGGCCGGCGAACCCTTCGTCAAATCCGAAATGGGCGAACAACCGACATGCCGCGGCGAGACGTTGCTTGCGGTAGAGGCGTTCCTCCTCGTCCGTGCCGAACACGGGCGGGCTCGGGAAGTTCGCGGGCCTCGGGATCGCAACTTCCTCGTCGACCTTGCTCATCGGTCCCCCTCTCGCACATCCGTCACGGGACGGCTGTCCTTTAGCTGATAGTAGGTTTCTACAAAAAAGGAGTCAAGGGAGCGGCGCCGCTCGCCGCCGACCTGAAGCTATCTGTTGGCGCGTCACCGAGCATTGAGATGCAAATCACTCTTACGAGCTGGCCAAGCCGTCCCAGAGTCACCCCTCAAGGAGGCGTCCGGGTCAAGAAGGTGCATCTGTTTGTTTGGTGGGCTTCGCTCCCACCGGCCCCGTGCGACGACGCCCTCGGTAGGCACTCAGGACGAGGAACACGATCGCCAATGCCGGCAGCATGAGATAGCCGGACTCATGATGATGGCCGAGGAGTAGGGCGACTGCCACGATCACCAATGTGGCAACGAACAGTTCTGGCGTGTCGCCCACCAGGAAGTCCCACCAGAACAGCCCAAAGGCTCGCCCCCATCGTTTGATGAGCTTCATCCCTCGACCTGCTCTCGTTCAACTCCGGATCCGACAGACATGGCGGCTGGAACGCGCAATGTGCGTAACCACGAGGTGGCGATCACCGTGACGACCACGAACACTCCGATCAGCACGATGATGGCGAGATCACTACCTGGCCAGTGCACGCCGGATCCTTCGCCCACCCAGAACAGCCCGAAGCTCGTCAGCATGATGCCCACAACAGTCTTGATGAGGTTCTCGGGAACCTGAGAGAGTTGCTTGGCCACGATGGCACCGACGGCGGCGACAATTATCGCAGCGGCACCCGCTGCGGCGGCCGCGATCCCGAGTCGGTGCTGGCTGGCTCCCAGGCTCACCACAATCAGGACAACCTCGGTGCCTTCGAGAAAGACACCCTTGAAGGCAACGGCGAATCCGACCGCGTCGCGACCGCCCTTCTTGGCACCTGATTGCCCGGCCGCCAGCTCGGCCGTGGTGGTGGCGAAGATGACGTCTTCGTCGTGAAGTGCCTTGTGGCCGCTGGCTCGAAGTATCGACTTGCGGAGCCAGGACAACCCGAGAACCAGGAGCAAGCTACCAACGACGACGCGCAACGTGTTGATGGGAACCCAACGAATGAGCGGGACCCCGACCACGAGGACCACGATCGTGAGCACCGTCAAGGCAGCCGCGGCACCCTCGAGGGCGGACCGCCAACCTCGCGTCACCCCAGACGCCACCACGATCGTGAGGGCCTCCACCATCTCGACGGTGCTCGCGCCAAACACGGCCAACAGCAGGACGACGGTGGACGACGTGCTCACTGGCAATTCCCCATTCGCTCAACGTTGTTCATGTCTCCCCATCCAGATTCAGGCCTTCCACTTCGACCAGTGCCTCCATCGCGCTCGTCTCCAGGGCATCTTCGGAAGACTCGGGGAAGGCCATGCAACCCGTCGTCTCGATCCGTAGTCCAACTGCCGCAGATCGGACCACCCGTACTTCTGAGTGGACGCCATTGAGGCGCCCCCCACCTTCGAGATCGACCGTCAGCTCGTAAGCCCGTCCGCGGAACGCGACATCGCTCACCCGACCCTTGAGATGGGCCGTCGGGTCCTGGGTGTCACACAGCCGCACCGCGCCGGGCCGGATAGTCAAGGTAGCGTAGTCAGACGTCGGCTCACCCTTGGACCAGAGTGCTTCGACGGGCCGGCTAGAGCTGGCGCGCTGGAGTTGCACATTGACCGTTCCCAGGAGTGAGGGGGCGCCGCAGAGTCGGACTCGCAACTCGCCGGCGAGACCGGTGAAGCGAGCCACGAAACGAGTGGCCGGATTGCCATACACCTCTTCGGGAGACGCCAGCTGTACCAGCTCGCCATGCGACATGATGCCGATCTGGTCCGCCAAGGCAAAGGCTTCCTGCTGATCGTGCGTGATGTAAATGGTGGTCGCTCCGACTTCTCTCACCAGCGTTGAGATTTCGACGCGCATCCGTTCGCGCAGGTCAGCGTCAAGATTGGAGAGCGGTTCGTCGCACAAGAGCAGGCCCGTATCACCCACAAGTGCACGAGCCAAGGCCACGCGCTGCTGTTCTCCCCCAGAGAGCTGACCCGGGTAACGCTCCGCCAGATGCTTGAGCCCAACTCGTTCCAGCATGACAGCGGCCAATCTTCGACATTCACTCCGAGCGTGGTTTCGGCGGCGCAGCGCAAAGGCGACGTTGTCGACCACCATGAGGTGCGGCCAGAGCGCATAGTCCTGGAATACCATGGACAGGTCGCGTTGCTCGGGTGGACGGTGCGCGCGCGTTCCCGCCACTTCTTGAGTGCCGATGACGATCGAACCACTGGTCGCCCGCTCGATGCCGGCGATTGTCCGCAGCAGCGTGGTCTTTCCCGAACCCGAGGGGCCCAACAAGACCAGGAACGTGCCCGGTTCCGCCGTGAAGGTCACATCCTTCACGGCCTGGGTCCCCCCCGGGTATACCTTGCCCACCCCATCGACAACGAGTCGCTCAGCCACGGGTTGCCGTCCCGATCCTTCTCCACCCCGCCGGCGCCAGCAACCGGTAGGCACCGAACACCAGCCCAACCACCACGAAGGCGATTGCGACAGCGAACACCGCCTGAGCAAGGCCGAGACCGTAGTGGTACGTGCCGAGATTGTCCTCAATGGCCACCGACAGGGGCGGGGAACCGGGCGCGTAGAGGAGCTGGGAGATCGGGAGCTCGAGAAAGATCCCCCCGAATGCCAAGAGCCACGCCATCATCATGGGGCGTGAGATGA
>Ga0307373_10003464_pt1 | contig 27469 bp, 22 predicted proteins | sample OX2MG_FD_202534 | JGI IMG/M metagenome (GOLD analysis project Ga0307373, IMG submission 202534) | Soil microbial communities from Risofladan, Vaasa, Finland - OX-2 | ecosystem: Environmental > Terrestrial > Soil > Coastal area > Acid sulfate soil | place: Finland: Risofladan, Vaasa | collected... | reverse complement strand
CCGGGCGCGCTCGAAATCGCGCGCCGGCTGGTCGAGGCGAGCGACGTCGTGACCAACAACTTCGCCGCCGGCGTGATGGAAAGATTGGGGCTCGGTTACGAGGATCTGCGCAAGATCAAACCCGACATCATCATGATTTCGCTCTCCGGCTACGGCGACACGGGGCCGTTCCACGAATACGTCGCCTACGGGCCGGCGCAGGTGCCGCTCTCGGGGCTCTCGTCGCTCACCGGCTACAAGGGATGGCCGCCGATGCACGCGGGCTTCAGCTATGCCGATCCCAACGCCGGCGTGCACGGCGCGTTCGCGCTGCTGGCCGCGCTCTACCATCGTAAGAGAACCGGCGAGGGCCAGTACATCGACATGAGCCAGTGGGAGTGCGCGATGGGGTTGTTGCCCGAAGGAATCATGGATTACACGATGAACGGGCGCGAGCCGGCACGCGACGGAAATCGCGATCCGTTGATCGCACCGCACGGCGTTTTTCCGTCCAAGGATCGATTCGAGAACACCGGCGTCACGATCGACATGTGGGTGTCGATCGTCGCGGCCGACGATGCGGAATTCGGCCGCCTCGCCAAGGCGATCGAAAAGCCCGGGATGGCGCGCGATCCGCGCTTCGCCACCGCCGCCGCGCGCAAGCGCAACGAGGACGAACTCGAGACCGCGATCGCCGCGTGGACCTCCGAGCGCGGCGCCGCCGAGGCTGAACAAATCCTCCAGGCGGCGGGCGTGGCGGCCGCGGTTTGCGCACCCAACAAATTCGTTTCGGAAGATCCGCATCTCAAAGAGCGCGGCTACTGGGTTTACCTCGATCATCCCGAGGTCGGCGTGCAGCAGCATTGCGGAATCCCGTGGCGGATGAGCCGCACCGTCGGCAAGGTCCGCGCCCCCGCGCCGCTTATCGGACAGCATACCGACGAGGTGCTCACCCAGGTGCTGGGCTATAGTGCGGACGAGGTCGCGCGGCTGCATGAGGCCGGCGCGTTGGAATAAAAACTGCGGTCATACGGTTGCGCGCGCGTGCGCGAATCGCCGCGGAGGAGCCATGAGACAATTTAAAGCATTACTTGACAATCTCGCTTTCGGCGAAGGGCCGCGATGGCATGACGGCAAGCTCTACTACTCCGACATGCACGCGCATACGGTCAACGCGGTCGACCTGCAAGGCCACAACACGGTGCTTGCGGAAGTCGCGGCCTGGCCCTCGGGATTGGGATGGCTGCCGGACGGGCGGATGCTGGTGGTCTCGATGACCGACCGCAAGCTGCTGCGTCAGGAGGCCGGCGGACTCAAGCTGCACGCCGACCTCAGCACACTCGCGTCGCATCACTGCAACGACATGGTGGTAGACAGCCGCGGGCGCGCCTACGTCGGCAACTTCGGTTACGACATCATCGCGGGCGCCTCCCAGAAGCCGGCCGAGCTGGTGATGGTCGAGCCCAACGGCGCGGCGCGCGTGGTGGCGCGCGACCTTCAGTTCCCCAACGGCAGCGTGATTACGCCCGACGGCCAGACGCTGGTGGTGGGCGAGACGATGGGCCATCGACTGACCGCGTTCGATGTCGCCGCCGACGGCGCGCTTACCAACCGCCGCGTATGGGCCGAGCTGGGCGAGGCCGTGCCGGACGGAATCGCGCTCGACGCCGAGGGTGCGATCTGGGTGGCGTCGCCGTTCACGCACGAGCTACTGCGGGTGAAACAGGGCGGCCACGTGGCGGAGCGAATCAAGCGCGAGCAGATGCCGATCGCGTGCATGCTGGGCGGCCCCGGCCGCCGCACGCTCTTTTTGCTCACGGCCGAGTCGATCGACCCCGACGTGCTGCGCGCCAAGCGCAACTCGCGTATCGAGACCACCGAGGTCGAGGTTGCCGGCGCCGGACTTCCCTAAGCGGCGAGGCAGACGAGGAGTGGCGGCGTGAGTGCGGCGAGCCCCAGCGGTTGGGCGGAAACTTTCAAGGCGCGGCGCGCGCGCTTCATGGCCGGGATCGGCGCGGCGGTCGCGATTTTGCCGAGTGCGCCGGTCGCGGTGCGCTCCAATGACGTTGAATTCGTCTACCGCCAGGACAACGATTTCTACTACCTGACCGGGTTTGCCGAGCCAGAGTCAGTGGCGCTGTTCGCGCCGGGCCATCCCGACGGCGAGTTTGTGATGTTCGTGCGGCCGCGCGACCGCGAGCGCGAGACCTGGACCGGGCGGCGTGCCGGAGTCGAAGGCGCGATGCTCGACTACGGCGCCGACAAGGCCCACACGATCGACGAAATCGACCGCGTGTTGCCGCGCTACCTCGAACGGGTCGAGCGCGTTTACTATCCGCTCGGCAACAACGAGCGGATGAACGCGCGGGTGCTCGAGTTGATGCGCGGGGCGCAGGCGATGCGGCCGCGGACCGGCTCGGGACCGGTGGCGATGCTCGATCCGCGCGAGCTAATCCACGAGGCGCGGCTTAAAAAGCGGCCCGAGGAGCTCGACGCGATGCGCCGCGCGGTCGCGATTTCGTGCGAGGCGCATAAGGACGCGATGCGCCGCGCGCGGGGCGGAATGATGGAGTGGGAGATCGAGGCGCTGGTCGACTACGCGTTTCGATCGCGCGGCGCCGCCGGGCCGAGTTACCCCTCGATCGTCGCCTCGGGCCCCAACGCCGCGACGCTGCACTACATCCACAACGATCGCCAGATGCAAAGCGGCGATCTGCTGCTGATCGACGCGGGGTGTGAGGTCGACTTTTACGCCTCCGACGTGACCCGCACCTTTCCCGTCGGCGCGCGCTTCAATCCCGCGCAGCGCGCGCTCTACTCGGTCGTGCTCGAAGCGCAGCGGCGCGGAATCGAATCCATCAAGCCCGGCGTGCGTTTCGACGACGTGCACGAGGCCGCGCTGCGCGTGCTGGTCGAGGGCCTCGTCGATCTCGGCCTGGTCAAGGGACCGCTCGACGATGCGCTCGTGACCGGCTCCTATCGCCGCTACTACATGCATCGCACCAGCCACTGGCTCGGGATGGACGTGCACGACGTGGGGCTGTATCGCGTCGGTGGCAGCTCGCGCACGCTCGAGCCCTCGATGGTGCTGACGGTCGAGCCGGGAATCTACGTCTCGCCCGACGACGAGAGCGCGCCCGAGTCGATGCGTGGCGTAGGCATTCGGATCGAGGACGACGTGCTGGTCACGGCGGAAGGTCACGAAGTGCTGACCGCGGCGATTCCCAAAACGATCGACGAGATCGAAGCGCTCACCGCGCCCTGAACACGGTTCGCGAGTTTCAACAAATCCACTCGTGCCCGGGGCTATCCCTTGGGTAATCCGAGCACGCGCTCGCCGATGATGTTGCGCTGAATCTCGCTCGAGCCGGCCGCGATCGTCAACCCGCGCGACGCCAGCATCCGGTAGAGCCATCGCCCCTCCGCAATCGCGAACGGCGCGTCGAGCTCGATCTGGCTATAGGCACCGAGCAGTTCGGTCGCGAACGTGTTGATTGCGAGGTTTATCTCGGTGGTCACGACCTTGACGATCGAGCTTTCCGGACCGGGCGGCAATCCCTTGAGCTGGCGGGTTAGCTGGCGCAGGTTCAGCAGCCGAAGCGCACTGACCTCGCATGCGAATTGCGCGATTTGTTGGCGAACGTCGTCGTCCTCCCACGCGGGGTGGAGGTTGCGCCGGACCGTTTTGGCCAGCTCGACCAGCTCGCCGACGCTGTTGTCCAGCCCGCGGTAGCGCCGCTCGAACATCAGCGAGGTCAGCGCCACCAGCCATCCGTTGTTCTTCTCGCCGACCACGTTCTTCTTCGGCACCCGCACGTCCTCGAAGAACACCTCGTTGAAACCGGTGTCGCGGGTCATCTGGGTCAGCGGGCGCACGGTGATGCCGGGGCTGTGCATGTCGACCAGGACGTAACTGATGCCCTTGTGCTTGGGCGCCTCGGGATCGGTGCGCACCAGCAGAAAGCACATGTCCGCGTGATGCGCGTCGGAGGTCCAGACCTTCTGCCCGTTGACGATAAAGTCGTCGCCGTCCTCGACCGCGCGCGTCTGGAGCGAGGCGAGGTCGGATCCCGAGCCGGGTTCCGAGTAGCCCTGGCACCAGATTTCCTCCGCCGCGAGCATCGGCGGCATATAGCGCCGGCGCTGTTCCTCGGTGCCCCAGATCATCAGCGTCGGACCGACCAGCCCGATCCCCTGGCCGTTGACCAGCACCGGGCCGCGCGCGCGCTCGAGTTCCTCCTGGTAGATCATCTGTTGGGTGAGCGTCGCGCCGCGCCCGCCGCACTCTTTGGGCCAATGCACCGCGACCCATCCGGCGGCGTGCATCTTCTTGTGCCACGCCACCCGCCGGTCCCATTCCTCGCCGGCCTCGCTGTGCATGAACTCAAGCGCGAAGCGGTTGCGCCGCTCGCCTAAGGGCAGATTCGTGTCGAGCCACGAGCGGAGTTCCGCTCGAAACGCCTCGTCCTCCGCGCTCAGCTTGAAATCCATCTATGTTATCGATTCCTCGCGCGAGTCTCGTTTCGCGCTCAGCCCTTGGGCAGGCCGAGCACGCGCTCGCCGATGATGTTGTGCTGGATTTCGCTGGTACCGCCGGCGATCGTGTAGGCGCGCGCACCGAGCATCCGGTAGCTCCATACGCCGCGGCCGAGCGCAAAGGGCGCCTTGTGCTCGAACTGGCTGTACGGCCCGAGCAGCTCCATCGCGAACTTCGCCATCCGGAGATGAAGTTCGCTCGCGCCAAGCTTCATCACGGAGCCTTCGGGCCCCGGCGGCCGTCCCTTAAGACGCCGCGTGATTTGGCGATAGCCGGTGTATTTGAGCGCGGCCGCCTCGGCCGCGAACTGCGCGATCCGCTGACGCACGCTGGTGTCGTCCCATGCGCTCGCGCCGCCGCGCGGGAGCGATTGCGCGAGCTGCGCGAGCTCCAGCACCTGGCTGGTGTTCATGTTGGGGTCGCCGACGCCGGTGCGCTCGAACATCAGCGTGGTGATCGCGACCTGCCATCCGTGGTTCTTTTCGCCCACGATATTCTTTTTCGGTACGCGCACGTCTTCGAAGAAGACCTCGTTGAAGCCGCGCTCGCCGGTTATCTGGGTCAGCGGGCGCACCGTGATGCCGGGGCTGTGCATGTCGACCAGGATGTAACTGATGCCCTTGTGCTTGGGCGCGTCGGGATCGGTGCGCACGAGCAGGATGCACATGTCGGCGTGATGCGCGTCGGAGGTCCAGACTTTCTGGCCGTTGACGACGAAGTAGTCGCCGTCCTCGACCGCGCGGGTCTGCAGCGAAGCGACGTCGGAGCCGGAATTCGGCTCCGAATAGCCCTGGCACCAGATTTCGTCGGCCGAGAGGATCTTCGGGACGTGGCGCTTTTTCTGTTCCTCGGTGCCCCACTGGATGAGCGTCGGCCCGACCAGCATCGTGCCGAGTTGGTTGACCAGCGCGGGGGCGTGCGCGCGGCTCAGCTCTTCGCCGTAGACGAGCTGCTGGGTGAGCGTGGCGCCGCGGCCACCGTATTCCTTGGGCCAGCCGATGCCGACCCATCCGCCGCCGTGCATCTTTTTATGCCACGCTACGCGGCGCTCCCAATGGCTCGCGCCCTGGTCGGAGATGGCGTCTTCGAAGTGCTCCGAGCGTTCGCGGCGGGGCAGGTTGGCCTCGAGCCAGCTTCTCAACTCGGTGCGAAAGGCCTCGTCCTCGGCGCTGAATTTGAAATCCATTGTTCCTCGTATGTGCGAAGAAATATTCGCACAGATTCATCCGCCGGCGCAAAATGGTTCGGGCCCAGTATCCGCGGCTCGGTCCTCGACTCCATCGCCCATTTTCAGGCTCGACGCGCGAGAACGAGCCCGCTAGGATCCATTCCATGCGAATTGCCACCGGAAAGATCATCGCAGGAAAGGTTGTAGTCGACGGAGCACCTTTCGAAGAGGGCGCCAAGGTCACCGTGATCGCCGCCGACGACACGGAAACGTTCGAACTCGGAACGGAAGACGAGGCGGTCCTCCTCGCCGCGATCATGGAAGCCAACCGCGGCGAAGTTGTCGATGGCGTCGAGCTCGTAGCCAAGCTGGGCTCGCGCGCAACTTAGGCACGATTGGCCACTCGTCTTGCGATCCGCGTCGTACGCCGGGCCGCCCGTGAGATCGCGGAGGTCGACCGGTGGTGGCAGAAGAACCGTCCGGATGCGCCCGACGCCATTCGTGAAGAAATCGAACGTGCGTTCGATCTGATCTCGTCGCAGCCCAAGGTAGGCGCGCGGGCCATCAACGCAAGCCTGCAAGGGATCCGGCGGGTCCACCTGGCGCGGATCCGCTACCATCTCTACTATCGGAGCACGTCTTCGGCCGTCGAGGTGCTCGCGTTCTGGCACTCGAGCCGAGGCACCGGACCCGGATTGTAGCTGCGTCGCCCGTACTCGGTCCGCCCGGCGCCGGATGCGTCGTCCGAACACGAAATTCGGGCACAGATTCATCCTCGGCCCCGCGCGATCGCTCAGGCGTGGCCGCGCAGACTCAGCACCAGCATCCGCGGCTCGGTCATCGATTCCATCGCCCAGCGCACGCCCTCGCGTCCCAGCCCCGAACCCTTTACGCCGCCGAACGGATAGGTGTCGACGCGGAACACACCGGTGTCGCCGACGATCACCGCGCCCGCCTCGATCTCGCGAAACGCCATGAAGGCGTGTTCGAGTTTGGGAGTGAAGACGCCGGACTGCAGGCCGTAAGGCGAATCGTTGGTCGCCGCGATTCCTTCGGCGAACGAATTGATCGGCTCGACGGTCGCGACCGGGCCGAAAATCTCCTCGCACCATACGCGCAGCCGATGGAGTTTCGGTTCCGAAAGCTCGACCAGCGTCGGCGCCACCACGTTGCCCTCGCGCCGATCGCCGGTGAGAATTCCGGCGCCGGCCGTCTTGGCCTCGCCGATCCATTCCATCACGCGGTCGGCCGCCGCGCTCGAAATCAACGGACCGACCACCGTGCGCTCGTCCATCGGGTCGCCCACGCCCAGGCGCTCGGTCGCGTCGACCAGGTGCTTCAGGAAGGCGAAGTAGACGTTGCGATGGACGAAGATGCGCTGGACCGAGAGGCAGACCTGGCCGGCATGCACGAACGCGCCGCGCGCCGTGCGCGTGGCGGCGTATTCGAGGTCGGCGCCGTCATCGACGATAAGACCGCCGTTGCCGCCGAGTTCCAGCGCCACACGCTTGGTCCCGGCCATGGCTCGAAGCGCCCATCCGACCTTCGCGCTGCCGGTGAAGCTCACCATCTTGATTCGTTCGTCGAGGGCGAGGCGTTCGGCGACCGGCGGGTCGGCCGAGATCACGTTGAACGCGCCCTTGGGCAGTCCCGCGTCGGCGGCCAACTCGGCCAGCATCAGGGCCGGCCCGGGACACTGCGGTGGTGGCTTGACGACCATCGTGTTGCCGGTGGCGATCGCCGGGGCGACCTTGTGCGTGACCAGGTTGAGCGGAAAGTTGAACGGCGCGATCGCCGCGATGGGGCCGAGGGGAAAGCGTTCGACGATTCCGACCGCCCCCGTGTTCGCAGTCTCGAAGTCGATTGGCTCGGCGCTCTGCCCGAAGCGCTTGGCCTCCTCCGCGGCGAGCGCGAGGACGCCGACGGTGCGGCCGACCTCGGCGCGCGCGTAATCGATGGGCTTGCCGGTGCCGAGCGTGATGGCGCGTTCGAAGTCGCTGCGCCGCTCGGCCACGCCGCGGCTCATCGCACCGAGAATTTCGGCGCGGCGCGCGCGAGGGAGGCGGCGGGTTTCGTCATAGGCGCGCGCCGCGGCCGCGATCGCCGCGCCGGTCTCGTCCTCGCCGGCCCGCGCGACCGTGCCGACGACTTCGCCGTTGAACGGATAGCGCAGATCGTAGTGGTCGGAGGTATCGATCGCTTGGCCGTCGATGAACAGCCGGTACGCTGGAACTGCCATGGCAAAAACCTCCCGCCGCGAGTTCTTTGCGGAGTCTCATTTATCGCGCACTTGCGCGCGGCAAAAAAGAGCGCCGGGGTGGGGGGGTAAACTGGAAATGGCCCTGACGGCGGGGGCTACGAGGCGGCGCGGCGGCGTGGCGGTTCTTCGTCGGTGTGCTTGCCGCCGCTCAGCGGATGCGGCTCCGCTTCGGCCGGCGCCGCGGGGCGCCCGTGCCGCGGGGTTATCCAGGCGTGGAAGGACTCCATGTAGGTATAGATGACGGGCGTGATGTACAGCGTCAGCAGTTGCGAGAAGAACAGTCCGCCCACGACGGCGACGCCCAGCGGGCGGCGCGAGTCGGCGCCGGCGCCCATCCCGAGCGCGATCGGCAGCGTGCCCATCAGTGCCGACATCGTGGTCATCATGATCGGCCGGAAGCGGATGATGCAGCCCTCGAAGATCGCCTCGGCCGGGCTCTTGCCCTCGGTGCGCTGCGCATCGAGCGCGAAGTCGATCATCATGATGGCGTTTTTCTTGACCAGGCCGACCAGCATGATGATGCCGACGAAGGCCAGCAGGTCGAGCTCCATGTGAAAGATCATCAGCGTGAGCAGCGCACCGAAGCCGGCCGCCGGCAGGCCCGAGAGAATCGTCACCGGATGGATGAAGCTTTCGTACAGGATGCCTAGCACCATGTAGATGACCAGGATCGCCATCACCAGCAGGATTCCGAGGTTGCGCATCGAGGACTGGAATTCCTCGGCGGTGCCCTGGAAGGCGGCGCTGATGCTGGCCGGCACGGTGTCGTTGGAGAGCTGTTTCACGTCGTCGAGCGCCTTGCCGAGCGAGACCCCGGGCGCGACGTTGAATGAGATGGTGACGGCCGTGAACTGCCCTGAGTGGTTGATCGCCAGCGGCCCGAGCGTGCGCTGCAGGCGCGCGATGGTGTCGAGCGGGACCAGTTGTCCGCTCTGCGAGCGCACGTACAGCAGCGCGAGCGTCGCCGGGTTGTTCTGGTACTTCGGCTCGACTTCCAGGATTACCTGGTACTCGTCGTTGGGCGCGTAGATGGTCGAGATCTGGCGCTCGCCGTAGGCGCTGTCGAGCGCGTCCTCGATCGACTGGGCCGAGATGCCGAGTGAGTGCGCCTTGTCGCGGTCGATCACCACGTTGACCTGCGGGTTGGAGATCTGAAGGTCGCTGGTCACGTCGGTCAGCTCGCGCATCGCGCGCATCTTGCGCTCGAGGATTTGCGCGTACTTGTAGAGCTCCTCGCTGTTGGGGCTCTGCAGCGCGAGCTGGTAGGTAGCCTCGGTGAACTTGGCCCCGATCTGGATCGGCGGCGGGTTCTGCAGAAAGGCGATAATGCCCGGCACGGCGGCGAGCTTGGGCCGCAGCTCGTTCATTATCTGATCGACACTCAGCTTGCGCTCGCTGCGCGGCTTGAGGCGCGCGAACAGGATGCCGGTGTTGCCGCCGCCGCTGAAGCCGGTCGCGCCGGCGCTGGAGAAGTAGGTCGTGACGTTGGGATCGTGCCGTACGATGTCGGCGATCGCCTCCTGATGCTTGACCATCGCGTCGAAGGAAATCCCCTGCGCCGCCTTGGTGAACATCAGTATCTGGTCCTGGTCCTCGCTCGGCAGGAAACCCTTGGGCACCACCGCGAGCAGGTAAAACGTGGCCGCCAGCAGTCCCAGCGCGACCGCAAGCGTCGTGCGCCGATAGCTCATCACGACGGTCAGGCTGCGGCGGTAACCGTCGAGCAAACGGTCGAAGCCGCGCTCGATCGCCAGGTACAGGCGGCCGTGGCGCTCGCTCCCGGGCGGGCGCAGGAAGCGGCTGCACAGCATCGGCGTCAGGCTCAGCGAGACAAAGCCCGAGACCAGGATGGCGGCCGCGATGGTGACGGCGAACTCGTGCAGCAGGCGCCCCATGATCCCGCCCAGGAAAAGCACCGGGATGAAAACCGCGGCCAGCGAGAAGGTCATCGAGAGAATCGTGAACGCGATCTCGCGCGAGCCGTCGAGCGCCGCCTCCATCACGCTCTTGCCCATTTCCATGTGACGCACGATGTTCTCGAGCATCACGATCGCGTCATCGACCACGAAGCCGACCGACAGCGTGATCGCGAGCAGCGAGAGGTTGTCGACGGTATAGCCAAGCGCCCACATCACGCCGAAGGTGCCGATGATCGACATCGGCAGCGCGGCGCTCGGAATGACGGTGGCGGAGATGTTGCGCAGGAACAGGAAGATCACCATCACCACCAGGAACACGGTCAGCAGCAGGGTGAACTGCACGTCGGCGACCGAAGCCTGGATGGAATCCGCGCGCGAGTACAGATTCGTGATGCTCACCGAGGCCGGGAGCTCGGCGCGGAAGGCGGGCAGGATCTTTTCGATCGCGTCGACCACCTCGACCGTATTGGTGCCCGGCTGGCGCTGGATCGCGAGCACCACCGCGCGCTGGTCGCCGACCCATCCCGCCACCTTGTCGTTCTCGACACTGTCGAGCACCCGGCCCACTTCCTCCAGCCGCACCGGCGCCCCGTTCTTGTAGGCCACGATTATCGGCCGGTAGGCGGCGGCGTCGGTGAGCTGGCCGTTGGCCTGCACGGTGAACGCCTCGTGCGAACCGTAGAGCGTGCCGGTGGGCAGGTTGACGTTGGCGTTCTCGATTGCCTGCGCGACTTCGTCGATTCCGATCCCGCGGTAGGCCAGCGCCTGCGGATCGATCTGGATGCGCACGGCGTATTTTTGCGAGCCGTACACCACCACCTGCGCCACGCCGCTGATCATCGAGATGCGTTCGGCGAGGTAGGTCTCGGCGTATTCGTCGACCTGCGAGAGCGGCAGGGTCGGCGAGCTCAAACCCAGGTAGAGCACCGGCTTGTCGGCCGGGTTGACCTTCTGGTACGACGGCGGACTCGGCATCCCCTGCGGCAGCCGCGACTGGGCGGCGGCAATCGCCGCCTGTACGTCCTGCGCGGCGGCGTCGATGTTGCGGTCGAGCGCGAACTCGAGCGTGATGCTGGTTTGGCCCTGCATGCTGGTCGAGGTCATCTGGTCCAGGCCGGCGATGGTCGAGAACTGCCGCTCCAGCGGCGTGGCGATCGACGACGCCATGGTCTCGGGACTGGCACCGGGCAACGAGGCGGTGACCAGGATGGTGGGAAAGTCGACGTTGGGCAGGTCGCTCACCGGCAGCATCCGGTAGGCCATCAGGCCGAAGAAGACGATCGCCAGGGAAATCAGCGTCGTCATCACCGGGCGGCGGATGAAGGGCTCGGCTAGGTTCACGAGGGCACCTGCTGCGCCGGTTGATCCAGCCCGCTCTTGATTTTCACCTTGGCGCCGGGGAACAGGCGCAGTTGGCCGTCGGTGACCACGGTTTCGCCGGCCTTGAGCCCGCGCTTGATCACCGTTTGACCGTCGAGCGAATCGCCCACCACCACCGGGCGTGTCTTGGCTGACATATCCCGTTCGACCACGAACACAAAGGACCCGTCCTGTCCCGTTTGCACCGCCTGCGAGGGTACCAGAATTGTGTCCGGGAGCTCGCTGAGAGTCAAAGTGACGTCGACGAACTGGCCCGGCCACAGCCGCTCCGTCTGGTTGGGCAACAGTCCCTTGAGCTCGAAGGTGCCGGTGTTGGGGTTGACGGCATTGTCGATGAAGCTGAGCGTGCCGCTCTCCGAGGCCGCGTGGAGCTCGCGGCTGCGCGGTCGCACCAGCACGGCGAGCTGATGGCCGGTCATGTCGCGGCGGACCTCGTCGAGGTCCTTCTCGGGCACGTTGAAGTCGACGTAGATGGGTTTGATCTGGTTGATCACGACGATCGTGCTGGCGGAATCGTTGGCCTTCACCAGGTTGCCCGGATGGAGCATCAGGTTGCCCGTGCGGCCGTCGATCGGCGAGTGGATCTCGGTGTAGCCGAGGTTGATCTTCGCCGTCTGCTCGGCGGCCTGGTCGGCCATCACGGTGGCCCGTAGGGCCTGCGCGGTGGCATGCGCCTGGTCGGATTGCTCGCGCGAACCCACGCCTTGCGCCAACAGGTAGCTGTAGCGCTTTTCGTCATTGACGGCCTGCGCAAGCTGCGCGCGGTCGCGCGCGAGATTGGCCTGCGCCTGATGCAGGGCCGCTTCGAGCGGCCGCGGATCGATCGTGACCAGCAGGTCGCCTTTTTTTACGTCCTGGCCTTCGTTGAAATGAATTTCCGCGATCTTGCCGTCGATCTGCGAGCGTACCGAGACGGTCGAGTAGGCTTCGACCGTGCCGATGGCGTGGAGTTGAATCGGAACCGTTTTCATCACGGCCTGTGCGATCAGCACCGGCACGGGTCCGTTCATGAAGCCGCCGCCCGCGGGCCCCGACTTGGAGCATCCGGCGCCGAGCGCGGCGGCGATCGCGATGGCGGCCCCGATTCGCACCAGGCGGGCGAATCGAGCCGCTCGGCTGGCAATTCGATCGACGGAGAACAGAGGCGGTTGGAGCGGCGGTTTATGAGGGACCGGCGAGGGCGAACCGCCTGGCAAGTTGTGTGCGGCCAAATTGAGTCCGTCCTCGCAGTCCTGGCTTCGCAGTCGTAGTTTCGCAGCGCGGTTCCGGTTTCGCAGTTCGGGTTTCGCAGCGCTGAGATTTAATTGCTCCCGGCGCGGCCCTGTCATCTTCCGACCATTACGGTAACCGCCAACCCGCAGGATAAATACTATCAGGGTTGCCGAGCGCGGGGAAAATCGCCGCCCGGCGCCCACCTGCGGCGCCGCTTCGCCCGGCGATTTCCACCCGCGATTTCCGCCCGCGCCGGGCGCTAGCGTGGGATCACCGGCACAACCACACGAGAGCAATAGCGGCTGTCGTGGAAAACGCCCTGATGTGCCCGCGCCAGTGCGTCGTCGGCGAAGAGATCGTGGCCGGTGTTGGGGTTGCGGTCGTAGCGCGGAAAATTGCTCGACGAAACCTCCAGCCGCAGGCGATGCCCGGCCTTGAACAGATGGCTGGTCGCCCACAGCTCGAGCCGGTATTCGTAGACCCGTTCAGGCACGATCGGCGACGGCGCCGCGAGCGATTCACGAAAACGCGCGCGCACCACGCCCTCGACGATATTGTGCGCGTAGCCGTCCGGCCTCACGTCGCACAGTTTCGCCGTGAAGTCGGTGTCCGGCGCCGACGACGCCGCGTACAAAATCATCGTCACCGGCCCCGTGACCTCCAGGTCGCTCGTCAGCGTTTCGCCGGTGTAGACCAGCACGTCGTTGCGCCGCTCGACCTCGCGCTGATCGAAAACGCCGGCCTTCAGCCCGAGCGTCGTGCCGCCGCGCGTCGGCGCCGGATCGTTGGGGTCGTATACGTAACGGTCGGCTGGTTCGTCGGCCGGCCGCGCGGGGCCGAGCCGCCCGTCACCCTCGAGCGTGTTGGCGTGCCCGCCGCTATGCAGGAACATTTCGGTGTATCGGGTGCGGGCGAGCGGCCATTCTTGCTCGTCGCGCCATCGGTTCTCACCCATTACGAACAGCCGCACCGGCGGCTCCTCGAGCACGCCGTTGCCGACACCCTTGAGAAAATGATCGAACCATCGCAGTTGGAGGGCGTGCAGCTCGATTAGCGCTTCGGGGCCAAAGTCGATGTCGCCGGTGCCGCGCGAAGTCGGGATCGAGTAGGGCAGCAGATGTGCCCACGGACCCATCATCAGCTTCTGCGCGCGCCGCGTCCGCTCGCTGCGCGCGTTGTCACGCATCCCGAGGTACATCGTGAGCGTGTCGTACTGGAACACGTCGTACCATGAGCCGACGTGAAACATCGGCGTGTCGAATTCGCCGAAGCGCGGGCGCAGATCGGTCGCGGCCCAGTACGGACCGTCAGTCCAATGGCGCAGATAGTCGGCAAAATAGGGCGCGCCGTCCTTCAACCGTTCGCCCCAATCGCCGACCGGCAGATGTCGATAGACGTCGCGCTTGAGCGGAGCCATCGGGATGTCCGGGCGCGAGACATAGCTGTCCAGCCGTTCGCGATGCTGATCGTAAATTCCCTTGCGCGCCAGCGTGTCGCGCGCCATGAACATGAAGTAGGCGAGCATCCATCCCAGTTCGAACGCGCCGCGCCGATAAGCGAAATTCTCGAAATAGCTGACCGGCCCTGAAACCGGCGCGGCTACGCGCAGAGCGGGCGGGCGCAGGCTGGCGGCGTAATACTGCGTCAGGCCGAGGTAGGATTGCCCTACCATCCCGACCTTGCCGTCCGACCAGGGCAACGCCGCCGCCCATTGCACGGCGTCGTAGCCGTCGCTCGCCTCGTGCACGAAGGGATGGAAGTCGCCCCCGGAGCTATGGCGTCCGCGGGTGTCCTGCACCACCACGACGTAGCCGCGCGGCGGGAAGTAATCCTTCTCCGTCAGCGCCATTCCGGCGCTTTTGTCATAGGGCGTGCGCACCAGCAGCACCGGGAAGCGTCCAGGCGCATCGGGACGATAGACATCGGCGCGCAGACCCACGCCGTCGCGCGCGTGCATCAGCTGATCCTTTTCAACCACTACCTTGTAGGCCGGCTCACTTCGATACGCATTTGCCATCGCCATCGCTCCGTCGCGCGCGATCATCGACTTTTGGGCGCGCCGATTGTTTCACGTCATCGACTTAATCAAGGGTGTAGAACATCCGGGCGCAAAAAAGCCAGCTGGTATCAGCTAGGCAAAAACGTCTCACATCCGCGCTCTGACGGCCGGACCTATCGTGCGCGCGTCAAGAGTGTCTCCCATGTGGGCTGAGGAGCGCCGTCCTTTCGCCACTGTTTGCGCTTTCAGCGAACGCACTGGCGTATATCCAAATTTTCGTCGCCAACTTTTCGTCGTCCTCAATGGCAATAACGACCTCTGCTCCGCTTGTTTTGGTACTGGCTCTTTTCCCTCGGTTGGTATCCGCCTTGCAGTCATCGTCGTCGCGCGGGCGGCGGGGTCTGGACGGGGGCGGGGCTGATGCATAAGCGGCCATATGAGCGGCCGCGGGCGGGTCCTTATGAGGGGCGGATGAAAGATCACCTGAAGACGGAAATCGCGGCAACCGACGACGCGCATGCGGGCCGCGCAAGGGTCTGGCTGGGGCCGGGCTTGCCGCGAACAATCGAACCGCTGCTTTCGGGATTGGGAATCGAGCTGCTCGCGCCGCTCGACCGCGAGCGCGCGACGATACGGGTTGAAGCAGTTGCTGCGGACGCCCGCGCCGGCCCGTCCACGGAGGGACTGCGGACGGAAGGACTGCGGACGGAAGGGCTGCGGATCGATCGCGCCGACAGCGAAACGCGCGATGCGCACGGTGTGCATGAAGCGATCGAACATGAAGCGGTCGAATTCGAAGGGCCCGCCGTGTGGGCGGCGGCGAGCTACGTCGTCTCGCAAGCCTTTGGTCTTTTTCCGCCCCTGCTGACCGCCGACGCGGCGATGTTCGCGGTCATTCGCGCTGCGGCGAGCGCCGGACAGGTAGATTCGCCTATCCTTGTCACCGGCGAGACCGGCACCGGCAAGGAGTTGCTGGTGCGCCTGATCCACGCCGCCAGCGGACGCGCGGGCGGCATGGCGTCGGTCAACTGCGCGGCGCTCAACGATCCCGTCCCCCTCTCCGAGTCCGTTACGAAAGACGTCTCCGATGATGCGGAGGGCGACGAACACCGGCTCCAGACGCTGTGCGCGGCTTCCGACACCACGCTTTTTCTGGACCAGGTCTCGGAACTTTCGCCCGTCGCGCAGACCCGGGTGATGTATGCGATATTGCGGGGTGCCGATGGCGTGGCGGGGGCGGTCCGGCCCGGCGCCCGCCTCGTGTCAGCGACCAACCGGCCTTTGGGACCGCTGGTCTTGAGCGGTGAGTTCAAGCGCGATCTTTACGGCCGGCTCGCCGTATTGACCCTGGCGCTGCCGCCGCTGCGCGAGCGCCGCTCCGATATTGGCCTGCTGGCCGCCGCCTTCCTGCGCGCCGTGGCGCCGCAGCTCGGCTTCACCCCCGGCGCGCTCAAGGTGCTGGGTAATTACCCGTTCCCGGGCAACGTGCGCGAGCTGCACAATCTGATTACCCGGCTTGCGATAATGCCGCGCGATGGCGCCGGCCGCCTTATCGATACCGCCGACGTTCGCGCCCAATTCGTCGCCCCGGTCATGAGCGCCTCGATCTGGAAGTCGAGTCCGTTCCGGATGCGGCGCGAGATGGCGATGCAGGCGCTGATGGCGTGCGGCGGCGATCGGGCAGAGGCCGCGCGCAAGCTTGGCATCAGCGTTCGCGCACTCCTGCAGCACGTCGTCTCCGGCGCGCCTTCGACCGCACCGCGCAACCGCTAGTTTCCCGAATTGGAAATTCGCGACATATGTTTTGGCAGAAAGCCGTCCTGGTGCCCCCGATTTTAAGCTTCGACACGGGGGAGGGGCTCGGAATCGCCGGGCGTTTGCCCCCAGCGCTTTAGCCCTTGGGCAGGCCCAGCACGCGCTCGCCGATGATGTTGTGCTGGACCTGGTTGGTCCCGGCGTAGATCGTCGGGCCGCGCGCCGCGAGCATCCGCTGCGACCATCTGCCGTGGTCCAGCGCGAAAGGTGCGTCGTGCTCCAACTGGCTATACGGCCCCAGCAGCTCCGTCGCGAACATCGCGATCTTCAGCCCCAACTCGGTCGCGCACAGCTTCATCATCGAGCCCTCGGGCCCCGGCGGCAGCCCCTTGAGCTGGCGCGTGAGATTGCGCAGGCCGGTGTACTTGATCGCTTCGACCTCGATCGCGAATTGCGCAACTCTCTGGCGCACGCTGGTGTCCTCCCAGGCGCTGCGTCCGTCGCGCACCAGCCGCTTCGCCAGCGCCGTCAGCTCGCCCACCTGGCGCCGAAGCCCGCGGTCATGATTGCCCGAGCGTTCGAACATCAGCGTGGTGATTGCCACCTGCCAGCCCTGGTTCTTGTGCCCGACGATGTTCGCCTTGGGCACGCGGACGTCCTCGAAGAAGACCTGGTTGAAGCCGCGCGCGCCGGTCATCTGAACCAGCGGCCGCACGGTCACGCCGGGCGTCTTCATGTCGACCAGCAGGTAACTGATGCCCTTGTGTTTGGGCGCCTCGGTGTCGGTGCGGACGAGCAGAAATATCCAGTCGGCGTGATGCGCGGCGGAGGTCCAGATTTTCGATCCGTTGACGACGAAGTAGTCGCCCTCTTCGACCGCGCGGGTTTGCACCGAGGCGAGGTCGGAGCCCGAGTTGGGCTCCGAGTAGCCCTGACACCAGATTTCCTCGGCGGTGAGAACCTTGGGCACGTGGCGGCGCTTCTGCTCCTCGGTGCCCCAGTGGATGAGGGTGGGGCCGAGCAGCGAAACGCCGAAGCCGACGAACGGGACGGCGGTGCCCGCGCGCTCGAGTTCCTGCTCGTAGATGATGTTTTGGAGCAGCGTTGCGCCGCGGCCGCCATACTCTTTGGGCCAGTTAAGCCCGATCCAGCCGCCCTCGTTGAGCGTGCGATGCCAGCGCACGCGCGCTTTCCACTCGTCGTCGGATTCGTCGGCCAGCAGCTCGCGCGCGGGAACGGCATACTGGCGATTTCTCTCGAGCCAGGCGCGCAACTCGGCGCGAAACGCCTCGTCCTCGGGGCTGTAGTTGAAGTCCATCTGTCGCTTGCGCGCCTCCTTGCTCCGCGTGCCGGGGCGAGTTCTAAAAATGCATATCACAGGGTGGCTTTCAAAGCTTCGCCACGGCCGCGCGCGTTCTCGCGTTGGTACGCGCATGCGCGCTTGCACGATTGACATCCCGCGCCCGATCGCGGAAAAAGAGCCAATACCCGCCAGCAGGGGAGAACAACCATGCGGCTTCTGCACACGATGATCCGAGTCAACGACCTCGACGAGACGCTGAGGTTTTACTGCGGCGCGATGGGGATGAAGCTGCTGCGCCGCAAGGACTACCCCGACGGCAAGTTCACCCTGGCCTTCGTCGGCTACGGCGACGAAGAGGACAACACGGTAATCGAACTGACCCATAACTGGGACACCAAGAGTTACGATCCGGGCACCGCGTTCGGCCATCTGGCGGTCGGCGTCGATGACGTCTACAAGACCTGCGAGGAGCTCAAGCGCAAGGGCGTGAAGGTCGCGCGCGAGCCCGGCCCGATGAAATTCGGCGGCGCGGTAATTGCCTTTATCGAAGATCCCAACGGCTACAAGATCGAGCTGATCGAGCGCAAATAGCGCAGGGGCGCGTAGCGCTGGAAATCCTTCATGGAGGCGGTTCGATGAAGGCCGCGGTCTACAAGCGACAGAACGAGATGGCCGTGATCGACGTGCCTCAGCCCACCGCCGGGCCCGGCGAGGTCGTGCTCAAGGTCCATGACTGCGGAATCTGCGGCTCCGACCTGCACGCCGTGCAATACGGCTTCGGGATGCCCCCCGACTCGGTGATGGGGCACGAGTTCTGCGGCGAGATCGTCGAGGTCGGCCCGCGGGTCAGCGGCTACGCGATCGGCGACCGCGTGACCTCGCTCCCATACATCGGCTGCAACACCTGCGAGCAGTGCGCCGCCGGCCACGGGATGCACTGCGAGAACATCCGCGGGCTCGGCCTGGGGCAGCTCCCGGGCGCCTACGCCGAGTACGTGATGTGCGGCGCGAAGAGCCTCTTCAAGCTGCCCGACAACGTAAGCTCGCGACTCGGCGCGCTGGTCGAGCCGCTCTCGGTCGGTCTGCACGGCGTCAACCGCTCGGGCCTCGGTCCGGGCGCCGCGTGCGTGGTGATGGGCGCCGGACCGATCGGGCTTTCGACCCTGCTGTGGTGCAAGGCGCGGGGCGCCACGACGGTGCTCGTCTCCGAGCTTGCGCCGGGGCGCGGCGCGCTTGCGATGCGGCTCGGCGCGACCGAAGTCGTCAATCCCATCATCAAGGATCCGGCGGAGCGGATGCGCGAGCTTAGCGGGCGCGGTCCCGATCTGGTCTTCGAGTGCATCGGGGTGAAATCGACCCTGGAGTCGGCGATCGGCATGGTCTCGACGCTGGGACGGGTGGTAGTGCTCGGAGTGTGCATGGAGCCGGATGAAATCACGCCGGTGCGATGCATTTTCAAGGAGATCGGCGTCGACTTCGTGCTCGGCTACAACGACGCGGAATTCCAGCAGACGATCGACGCGCTGGCGGCCGGCAAGATCGACCCGCTCCCGATGGTGACCGACGTGATCGGCGTCGACCAGGTGCCCGAGATGTTCCAAGCGTTGCGCAAGCCCGGCGGCCGGGCCAAGGTGATGGTCGAGTTTCCACCTTCATGAATTCAATCACGAGGGCGATCTCGGCCACATCGATCGCCAGCCGCGATTCAGGAGCAGCCGATGAGCGAAAACCGTCATGCAAGAACGCTGGTCGATGAGATAGCCGAATACGCGCTGAAGGTCGGAAAGGAAATCAGTTGGTTTCGCGACCCGCTGACGCCCGGGCGCGGACGTGCGTACTTGCTCCAGCATATCCTGAGGAACCGCCTGCTGAGCTCGGTTTTGCGTCCAGCCTGGATGAGCCGCTGCTCCGATCCCGAGGTGGTCCGCAAGACAATCGGACAAATGCGTCAGGAACTGCTCATGGACGATCAGATCGGCACCGGCCACACCGTAATTCTCCGGCAGATGTGCCGCAACGTCGGACTCACCGACGTGGAAATGGACAACGTGACGCCGCTGCCGCTGGTGGACGCCGCCTTCAACGTCTGGGAAAACCTCTGCCGCACGCGTCACTGGATCGCCGGATGGCTCACGACTTCAGCCGACGAATTTATCCTCAGTACCATGCCCGAGAACAATTTCCGGCCCGAAGTCTGGAAGCGCACCTTCGGGCTCGACGATGAGAAGGTCTTTTTCTTTTCCTACCACCTCAAGGCCGACGAGGAGCATGCCGGACAGGAAGTGTGGGAGCCGATTCTGCGGCACATCAAGACCGACGCGGACCGCAAGGATATCCTCTCGGGGCTGGTGACCTCGCTCACCGCCGGACAGCTTTTCTACCGAGCCATTTGCGAAGCCGGGGACCAATGGGATCGTGCGCAGCGCACGGCCCGCGCCGCATCGTGATCCGGTCTCATTAGCCGCGGCCAAACCGCCGGCGCACCATCGACTATCCGCCGCGGCCTGTTCGGCGGTGCCGACCGCCCTGGGCCGTTATTCCTGCGGCTGCATGGCTGATCGCCGCGCTTAACCCCGTCCATTCGTGCCGGCATCCATTCGTGCCGGCATCCATTCGTGCCGGCATCCGGTCGTGCCGGCATCCGGCCACGCGTCGGGGAGGCTCGCCTCCTGCCGCGAACGATTTCATCGACGTTAGTTGGAGCTGTTTTAGACACTCTATAGATAAAATTAGCAAGCAATGACTATCAAAAGTAATTTTAGCGTTTATTCGTGTGTAGAGATGTAAATTACTCTATTACCATCACTAGACACGATAAAAGAGAATAAGTATCTTCAAGAGCGGTTGAGAGAAGCATTGAGTCCTGCAAGATAAGAAAATGGAATCAGAGATGAAGACGTTCAACCGTGGAGGAGACATGAGCAAAATATCGATTGTTATCTGTTCCTTGCTGAGCTTAGCCGTAGCCTGCCTTCCGGCCTACGCGAGTCCGACCAAAAGAAAGATCACGCTTACCTGCAACAGCGTCAGCGGTGACGCCATTAGCGGCTCCGCGACCGTAACATTGTGCGATTCGTCCGCCTGCACCCAGCAGCTTTCTTGCAGCCCGGTTACCTGCGATAGCAACACCGTATCGACTACCATGGTTTGTCCTACGTCATTTAAGGTCGGTTGGCTGACCGCTGACATAACGTTCAGCGACGGTGATGGTTCCTCAGGCGAGTCTCAGTCAAGCAGCACCTTGGGCGGGAAGGCATATTCCACCGTAGCCGGGTATTACCAGACTCCTGAATCCGGTGGCGATGGCGATACCGATAACGATACGTTCACATTGACTGTCAAGTAACATCGGCGGTTTCCCCCGACCGGCCCTGGATTGACCGACCCGGCCCGACGAAAACGGGCCGGGTCTATATTTAAGCGCGTAAGTCTACAGGCCACGCCGTCGCATCGCGCGACAACCCGAGCGTTGGTCGGCCGCCGACGCTGAAGCCGATTTTTGCGCCGCGCGAGGGCTGCGGCGTGCACTACGCCTTGGCTGCGTCGAGGAAATCGGTTATCGCTTCGAGCGCGACCGGCTCGATCAGCGATGGCGCGTGAGCGACGCCGGGCACTTCGACCAGGCGCACGCCGCGCTGCACTTTGACCATCCGCGCCGCGGTCTCGCGCGAGAGGATGTCGCTTTCGGCGCCGCGCACGATCAGGATCGGCGCCATCACACGATTGTAGGGCAGCCACAGATCGATCGGGCGCGCAGCCGAGCCGCCGCGCGGCGGACGGCGAATCGCCGGGTCCATCTTCCACGTAAGCGCGCTGTCCGCGGCCGGCTTGACCGACCATCGCACCCACTCGGTAAGGGCCTCGTCGGAAAGCGTAACCGCGGGCGGATAGGTTTGGCGGTAGTAGGCCCGGACCTCGGCCATATCCTTGAAGCGCTCGGGGGCTTGCGCGACGTAGGCCATGATTCGCATCAGGCCAGCCGGATCGATCTCGGGGCCGATGTCGTTAAGCACCAGGCGCTCGACGGCTTCCGGATAGCCGCCGGCGAACATCATCGAGATCACCCCGCCCATCGAGGTTCCCACCAGGTTCACGCGCTTGATCCCGAGTCCGTCGAGAAATTCCTTGAGGTCGTTGACGTAAACCTGCGGATTGTAGTCGAGCGCGGGACCCCATTCGCTGTCGCCGCGGCCGCGCACGTCGAGCGCGAGCACGCGGTAGCGCGGCGTGAGATGCGGGATCAGCGCGTCGAAGTTGTGGGCGTTGCCGGTCAGCCCGTGGATACAGACCAGCGCCGGCTTCCCCGCGCCGCCGAAGTCGAGGTAGTGCAACTTGAGTCCGCCGGCGGTCTGAAACTTGTCCTCGGGCATCTAGCCAAAGCTCCTTGCGGGGGCGCCGCGTTGCGGCACTTGAAAATCGTGTTCGGAATTCGAATTTTGCGACAAAGAACAGCCCGCATGAAAATGAGACTCGGGCGAAGCTAAGACTCTTGAGTAATCGCGCCGCGATTTCAAGCCGCCTCCAAGCCGCTCAAACGATGATGGACGAGTCCGGGCGCATGGGGAAAGCTGCCCCCGGTCATCCGCGAGGTCGATTGCGCGCGAGGTCGATTGCGCGCGAGGTCTATCGCGTCGCGACCATGCGGCGGAGGAGGAGTGCGGGCCGGAGGACGCTCCGCCGCGTATAGGTGATAAATGGAACGTTGCACGTAGCACTCATTGATGACGTTGCACCGATGACGTTGCACCGTGCGTAATGAGTCGCATGTTGGGAACCGAACGTTGAATCTCGCTTGGCCAAAAAATAGAAAGAAATTCCCGCGAGCATTTCCCGCCTGGTGAAGCACTTGCTTCTTTTCTCGGTTCTCAGACTAAGCCCGGGTTAAATATTCCTTCGGGCGCCGCTGCCGTGGTCGTCGCCGCCGGCGACCGGCTTGTCACCATGCACCAGCGCGAGCAAACGATCGGTGACGATTATGAGGCGGCGGCCGTCGCGGATGATCACGCCGGTGCGTTCGAATTCGCTCAACTGCTCGGTGATTCGCTGGCGTGAGGCGCCGACCAGCTCGGCGAGGTCGCTATGCGTCAGCTTCAGGGTTAACAGCCGGCCGCGCGAGTCCTCGGCGCCGAACTTGATCCCTAGCTCCAGCAGCGCACCCGCCAGCCGCTCGCGTAACGCGAGTCCGAGAAAATTCGTGTAGCGCAGGAGCATCGCCCACCAGCGTCCCACCGTGACGTCGAGCACCCGGCTCAAGTCCTCCAGGCGCACGCCGAGCGCCGAATCAACGAAGGCCTCCGGGCTGGTGACGCCGACCAGGCAATCGCTGAATGCGTCGCATCGAAAGGGCCGCTTGGCCACCGTAAGCAGCGACGAGACGCCGAAAACCTCCCCCGGACCGACCAGCGAGACCAGGATACGTTCGCTGGCGTTGAGAAAAGTCAGTTTGGCTACGCCTGAGAGCAGTAGGTAGACGTGGTTGGCGTCCTCGCCCTCGAAGAAAATCGTTTCGTGGTGCCGCACGCGGCGCGTGATGGTAGCGGCGGAGAGTTTGCCGAGTTGCGCATCGGACATCCAGGCGAGCGTTCGCAGCTGGCCGAGCAACTTTTGCTGAGAGGGTTCGGCGGTCACCGTTCATTGGTTAGCACAGACGGCGGCGATGTCGCCAAGGCGACCAAATGCGATGGTTAAGTCCAGGACATGTCGTCGTTTGTCGCACCTGCGACAAACGTTAACAGAACTAATGTTGTTACAGGATAAACATCAGATATTCTACAGGCACGAGGTTGGAGCGGGAGCGCGTCGTGAATCGTGCAACGACAATCCGGCCTTCATCGTCCAGTAACCAAATCACGTAAAACTTGGTCGTGATCCGGGTAATCTACGTTACCCGCGGCGAGTGCCCAAAATGGCGGCAAGCGCGCATTGAGCGGGCAGGCGGGCGCAACCCGGTCGCAGGAACAGCGATAGGAAACGATTTGAGATTATTGGCATGGATGCTGCTCCAGCAAAGCTGGAAACTCCGTTGACGCTGCTCTCGACCACGCGGATGGCCTAAAGGGGTAAAATGAAATTCTTCGAACAGTTGAACAAATTGAGCGCGGCGATGGTCGAAATGCCATTCGTGGCCGCCCGGAGCGTCTTCGCCCAAAACAGCGAACAGGCCAACGGCGAGCAGGAATTGCAGCAAGCGGGATGGAAGGCCTACGACGCCTGGGTGCGATTGCTCAGCGAGTCCGCCAACGGGCTCTACGCGAGTCCGGAGGTGGGCGCCTCGGTGGGCCGCTCGATGGACGCCTCGCTCAAGTGGCAGCGCCTGGGCTCGGCGATGACGGGAGCGTTTTTCGCCGCGCTATGGCCGGCGCTGGGATTGCCCTCGGCGGCCGAGTTGACCGAGTTGCGCGCAGAAGTGGGGGCACTTCGCGATGACCTGGCGGAGGCCCGCCTGGAAGCCGAGGAGGCACGCGCTGCCGAGGTCGCCGCGCCCGCCGGCGAGCATCAGGAACGCGATCTGCTGACCGCGATGTGGAATGGCGGATGGACTCCGGCCACCGCGCCATTCGTGCGCAAGCGAGGCGAAGATGCTCCAGCCAACTGACACACCGATCAATGCGATCGCGGGCCACTTGCTCGACGGCGCGATGCGCATGCTCGACGGCTTCAAAAAGGGCGCGTACGCCACCGTCGACGATCCGCCGCCGGTGACGCCCTACCGCGTGGTCTTCCAGAGTGGAAAGGTGCGGCTGCGCCACTACGCGGCTTCCGGCACGGCCCATCGCACGCCCATCGTGCTGGTCTACGCGCTCATCAAGCGGCCGTTCGTGCTCGACATGCAGAAGGGCCGCAGCGTGGTCGAATATCTGACCCGCGCGGGCTTTGACGTTTACCTTACCGACTGGTTGCCGCCCAATCCGACCGACACCTGGCGCGGCTTCGACGCCTACGTCAATGGCGACCTGGACAAAGCGGTGCGCTTCGTGCGCGCGGTGACGCGCAGCGCCGAGGTCACGGTCCTGGGCTACTGCTTCGGCGCGCTGCTGAGCCTGGTCTACACCGCGCTTCATCCCGAAAACGTGCGCAACCTGGTGACTGTGACCACGCCCTTCGACATGGGTACGCGCAAATTGCCCATCTACAACATCGTCGACCGGATGAGCGAGGAGGCGACGGAGATGGTCACGCGGGTTCACGGCAACTGCCCGGCGTGGATGGTGCAATCGTTTTTCAGCGCGATGGCCCCGGCCCATCACGCGTTCGACAAGTACGTCGGGCTGTATCGCAGCGCGCAGCGCGACGGCTACGCCGAGCAGTTCGATCTGTTCGAGCGCTGGATGAACAGCGACGTGGCGCTGGCCGGACGCATCTTTCGCGAAATGTCAGGCGATATCTTCAAGCGCAATCTGCTCGCGCGCGGCGGGTTCGAGGTCGGCGGGCGCAAGGTCGAGGTCGGACAAATCAGGTGTCCGTTACTCAACGTGGTTGCCGACCACGACGATGTCGTGCATCCGAGCTCGAGCCTGGGCCTGATCGATCGCGTGAGCAGCCGCGATCGGCGCAATCTGACCTTTCCGACCGGGCACGTGGGCGCGATGGTGAGCAGTGGGGCGCACAAGCAACTGTGGCCGCAAATCGGCGCATGGTTGGGAGAACGATCGAATTGAGTAAGAAATACAAGGGCAAACGTCACGAGGATGCCCAAACGGCGGAAAATGTCGCACGCGCGACAAAGCATCCCGAGCCGCTGGCGGATTCGTGGTTAAATTCCGAACCTGTGGAGCAAGGCTCCCAAAAGAATGTACGGAGGAGATTACCGATGTCAGAGAAAGAACAGAGCGGAGTGTACGAGGGAATTTCACGCATCGCCGAGACCTGCTTCAACCCGGCGAGCGCCAAGAAGGCGGCGGCGTGGTATATCGACACCACCGAGAAGCTCGCGACCCAGGCGCTGGATTTCCAGGTCAAGGCGACCGAGTGGGCCAAGGAAACCCCGATCTACCCGTTGATCGAGGTTCAGCAGACGATTGGCCGCAAGCTGGTCGAGCAGAGCGTGACCACCGCTCGTTCGCTCTGGAAGCTCTAAGGAGCCGTTCATAGCTCGCGCGGCGGCGGGGTCTGGATGGTGACTCGCTCCGCCGACAGATGCTGATTTTGCGGGCGGTTCGCGCGCCAGTGGCGCGGGCCGCCCTTTCCATTTTCGATTCGCGGCAGTGCTGAATGTGCCGGACGCTTCCCCGCGAAGCGGGATCGCACGGAGGCTGCTTCGACCATGACGATGTGGTGGGCTGGTGGCGTGCGTGAACACTCCGTTAATATTTCCCCAATACTTTTTTATGGTCTTGACTCGCGTCACTAATAGCCAGATGTCTGGCGCTTTCATGGCGCTATATATTCATGGCGCTATGATGGATTGTCGTTAGAGATGCCCTTGGATCAGATGAAACACTATTTGCTCGCAAGCGACTTCGATCAGACGCTCAGCTTTAACGATTCCGGTATCGCGCTGAGCGAGCTGCTTGGTCTCACGGGCTTCGAGGACAAGGTGAGCGGACTCTCACGGCTCAACCTGGTGCAGCAGGGCGGCGAGCTGGCCTATCTTCTGCGCCACGACCCGGAGTACCGGCGCGTGCGCAGGCAGGACCTGGCTGAAGTCGGCCGCCGCGTCCGCCTCAAACGCAACATCCCGCTGCTGACCCGGCTGCTGGAAAACGGCATCGACGGTCATCGCTTTGACTTTTACGTCATCTCGGCGGCGCCCGAGGAGGTCGTTCGGTCGGCCTTGGAGGGAATCGTGCCGTCCGATCACGTTATCGGCACGCGGTTGGGGTATGCGGAGGAGTCGGGCGAGATCGAATCGATCGCGCGAGTGGCCGCCGGCTATGGCAAAGTGGCGGCGATCGACGAGTTGCGTGTGGCGCTGGGCATCCCGAGCGACCGCGTGATCTACGTGGGCGACGGCAGTTCGGACATCCACGTCATGCTCGAGGTCAACCATCGCGGCGGATTCACGATCGCGGCCTCGGAGGCCAAATACATCACGCAGATCGCCAAGCGCACGATCGTCAGCGACGACGCGTTGAGCGTGCTGGTGCCAATCCTCGAACAGCTCGCCGGATGGAGTTCGGAGCGTATCCGTGCGCTGTTCGAGGCGCACGGCGTGCTGATTCAGCAGTGGGACAAGGTGCGTACCGACTGGCTGACCATCGGGGAAACTTCGACGGCGGAGCAGGGCAAGCAAGCGGGGAGCGACGAAAATGCACAAAACGAAGAATGATAAAGCGACGAACTCGGCGACAAGAGCACGGCGGTAGCCGCGCCGGCTTGATTTTTCACCAACCCTTGGCCGGCCCGCGCTTGCGCGGCGTCTGGCCTTTGCGCCGCTTGGGTGCCGGCGCTAGTATCGCGGCGCGCCGGCAGACGGCATTCGCCGCACGTGTACGATCGTTTGCGCGCTCGATTATTTTGTCCGCGCGGCGAAAACCCAATTGCGACGGAGAAATCGGATGGCCGCAGGAACATTTGCCCGGAGTAAAGACGGAACCAGGATTCATTACGAGATTCGCGGCGAGGGCGAGACGCTCGCGCTGATCTTCGGCTACGGCGGGTCGAGCCGCGCATGGGGCGAGCCGTTCCTGAAGCTGCTCGAGGCGCGCTTCAGGACCCTCGTGATCGACAACCGCGGCACCGGCGAGAGCGACAAGCCCGAACAACCGTTCTCGCTGGCCGACATGGCCGCCGACGCGGCCAGCGTATTCGACCATGCCGGGATCGATCGCGCACATGTGATGGGCATCTCGATGGGCGGGATGATCGCGCAGGAGTTTGCGCTCAACCATCCCGCGCGCCTGCGCGGATTGGTGCTGGGCTGCACGCTGTGCGGCTTCACCCACGCAGTCGCGGGCGATCCCGAAGCGCTCGCCGCGCTCCAGGTAAATCCGGGCGAGCCGCTCGCGCCACAAGTCG
>Ga0307373_10003463_pt1 | contig 27471 bp, 26 predicted proteins | sample OX2MG_FD_202534 | JGI IMG/M metagenome (GOLD analysis project Ga0307373, IMG submission 202534) | Soil microbial communities from Risofladan, Vaasa, Finland - OX-2 | ecosystem: Environmental > Terrestrial > Soil > Coastal area > Acid sulfate soil | place: Finland: Risofladan, Vaasa | collected... | reverse complement strand
TCGGGGGCCCGCCGGAGCCATCGGCACGCCCGGACAGACCACCGGCACCCCCGGAGCCGCATGGCAGACCGCCGACACCGACCGGGCATACGGGCGCCCCACCGACCACCCCGCCGGCACGCACGACAGTCCCGGTGCGCCACCCGGGGAGGTGGGTCGCCAGCGGGGTGATCCTGGTGTTGGTGGCCATGCTGGTCAACACCCTGGTCTTCTCCCACGTGACCCGGGGCGGGATGGTCGAGGGCCGGTTCCAGTGGCCGGTGGTCTGGAAGTACCTCTTCGTCGCGCCGGTCCTCCGCGGCATCGGCGTCACCCTCGAGCTGACCGCCATCGCCATGGCGGTGGGCATCGTCCTCGGCGTGGTGCTGGCCGTGATGCGGCTGTCACCCAACCGCCTGCTGTCCGGGTCGGCGTGGATCTACATCTGGTTCTTCCGGGGCACCCCGGTGCTCGTGCAGCTCACCTTCTGGTACGTCGGGATCACCTACCTCTACCCCGAGCTGACCCTGGGCATCCCCTTCGGCCCGGCCTTCTACACGGTCAACGCCAACACCCTGGTCACCTCGTTCATCGCCGCCGCCCTCGGGCTCAGCCTCAACGAGGGCGCCTACATGGCCGAGATCGTGCGGGCGGGCATCATCTCGGTGAACGAGGGGCAGACCGAGGCGGCCCAGTCCCTCGGCATGACCAAGGCCCAGACCCTGCGCCGCATCGTCCTGCCCCAGGCCATGCGCATCATCATCCCCCCCACCGGCAACGAGACCATCTCCATGCTCAAGACCACCTCGCTGGTGATCGTCATCGCCGGGGCGGACCTGTTCACCGCCACCCAGAACATCTCCAACACCAACTACCAGATCGTGCCGCTGCTGTTGGTGGCCAGCCTCTGGTACCTGTTCTTCACCTCGGTGCTCACCATCGGGCAGTACTACGTCGAGCGGTACTACGCCCGGGGGTCGACCCGCGCCCTCCCCCCGACCCCGTTCCAGCGACTGCGCCGCGATCTCTTCCGCATCCGCACCGAACCGGTGCCGGCCCTGGCCGAGGCCCCCTGGGTGGCACCCCATGGCTGAGCCGATGGTCCGGGCCACCCAGGTCCGCAAGTGTTTCGGGCGCGTCGAGGTGCTGCGGGGCATCGACCTCTCGGTCGATACCGGTGAGGTCCTCTGCCTCATCGGCCCCTCCGGCTCGGGGAAGAGCACCTTCCTCCGCTGCATCAACCACCTGGAGAAGATCGACGGCGGGGAGCTGGCCGTGGACGGGGAGCTGGTCGGGTACCGCTCGAGCGGGAGCAAGCTCTTCGAGCTGCGCGACCGCGAGGTATGCCGCAAGCGGGCCGAGATCGGCATGGTCTTCCAGAGCTTCAACCTGTTCCCCCACATGAGCGTCCTCGACAACGTGATCTCGGGCCCGGTGCGGGTGAAGAAGGTGTCCGCCGCTGTCGCCAGGGAGCGGGCCCGGGGGCTGCTCGACCGGGTGGGCCTGGCCGACAAGGTGGAGAATTACCCCAACCAGCTGTCCGGCGGCCAGCAGCAGCGGGCGGCCATCGCCCGGGCCCTGGCCATGGAGCCCAAGCTGATGCTGTTCGACGAGCCCACCTCGGCGCTCGACCCGGAGCTGGTGGGTGATGTCCTCGACGTCATGCGGGGGCTGGCCGACGACGGCATGACCATGATCGTGGTGACCCACGAGATGGGATTCGCCCGGGAGGTCGGGGACACAGTGGTGTTCATGGACGGCGGCGTGGTGGTCGAGAGCGGGCCCCCCGAAACGGTGTTGTCCGCCCCGCGGCACGAGCGGACCCGGGTCTTCCTGTCCAAGGTGCTCTGAGCCGGCGCTCCAGGGCGACGCCACGGCCGGCGGGTTGACCGGGACCTGGCTGCGCCGTTCTGTTGGTCCGTACCACCGTTCCCCCGCTGCCGGGTGGGTGACCCCCGACCTGAGATCATGGACACGTGACCGAGTTCAAGTCGGCCGAGGCGCAATGGATCGAGCGGCTCGGCCATCTTCGCAACGTGATCCGCCAGGAGGTCATCTCGCGCCAGCTCACCACGTACGTCAGAGCCGGGATGGACGTTCTCGATGTGGGTTGCGGACAAGGCACCCAGGCCCTCCGCCTGGCTGCTGGGGGTTGCCACGTCACCGGAGTTGACCCCTCCGAAGAGCTCCTGCAGATCTGTGCCGACAGAGCATCGGCACGCGACCTCAGAGTTGAGCTCCTGCACGGTCACATCGAGGCGCTCGACAGAGTCTTGGCCGGTCGTCGATTCGATCTCGTGTGCTGTCACGGTGTGATGATGTACCTCGACCACCGAGCCCGCGCCCTCACGAGCCTGGCGGCTCGCCTCGCACGGGGTGGTCACCTCTCAGTGACCTTCCGCAATGGCCATGCATTGGCATTGCGACCTGGCCTCCGGGGCGATTGGGCGGGGGCTCTCTCGGCATTCGAGTCGAAGGAGTACGTGAACGAGTTGGGCCTGCCGGCGACAGCGGACCGCATCGAGGACATTGATTCGGCCCTCGACGCCGCCGGGCTGCGGATGCTCACCTGGCACGGCATTCGAGTGTTCAACGACGCCATCCCGACCGACGCCATCCCCCCCGATCCCGATGAACTCCAGCTCCTGCTCGAGGCGGAAGAGAGGGCGGGGACGACCGATCCCTACCGGTGGATGGCTTCGCAGCTCCACGTAGTCGCTGAGTTGGCTCCACCCTGAGCGGGCGCCGAGGCGTCGGGGATGCACCCACCCCGGAGAGGCGGGCCCGGTGGCACGGGGGATGCGCTCTCGGACCTCCGGCCAGCCCTGAGATCGGCCGATGGCGAGCTCAGTCGGCGAGCCGATCGGCTCGGATGGCCTGGACCAAGGCCCCGAGGTCGGAGGCCTCGATGCGCCCCGTGGCCCGCAACGACGCCCGTCCCAGGCTCGAGCCGAAGGGCAGGGCGTCCACCAGCCCGCGGCCGATCCAGCTACGCACCAGCCGCAGCTCGGTGGAGCGGGACAGGGCCCGTTCATCGACCGTCCTGCCCTTGGACATCAGGGCGGCGTTGGTCAGACGGCGCACCTCGGAGCGGTCGACGGCGATCCCCGACGCGTTGAGCCGGCGCACCAGATACGAGCCCGTGTTGTACCAGTCACAGAAGCCGTGGACCACGGAAGCCACCTGTCCGACCCCCCCGTCGATGGCCAGGGCCAGCACCGGGCCGCCCTCGAGCGTCGATGCCGCGGCGGCGGCCACCAACGCCACCTGCAGCGCCCCGACCGCAGTGGAGATGGAGCGGCCCTGGCGGGCGGACAGCAGCTCGACCCCCTCCCGGTCGTAGAGGATCGCCGGGTGCTCGAGCACCTGGCCCGACATCCAGTCGAGCAACCGCGGCGGCGCCCCCCGGATCTGGTTGTGCACCCTGCGGAGGTGTCCACGGCCACCCGAGACGAGCTCGCGTCCGAGACCGACGAAGGCGGCCTCGAGCTGGGCGGCGGCCTCGGCCGGCAGGCCCTCGGGCCGGAGCAGCGACCGGAGGGCCTGGACGAAGCTGGCCCGGGCCCGGGCCCGGCGTGACGCCCGCGCCGGCGGCCATGGTGGTCCCGGCAGGTCCGGCCCCGGTAGGTCCGGTCCCGACGCCGGCCCAGGGGCCGGCGGCCCCACGGGCTCCGTCTCCCAATTCCTCCCCGCGGTCATGTGGTGAGTCTGCCGACCGCACCCACGGTCGGCAAGGGCCGGACCCACGCCCGGTGGCCGGCCGCCCTCCCGGACCGATCGGGCCTACCATCGGGTGTCCCGCCGCCACGCCGCCCGATGGCCGGACGCACCCGGTGCTGCGGGATGAGGAGCGGAGCAGCTCTCATGGCACTGGACATCGGGCGGCGGCGGTTGGAGTGGGAGGTCCGGGCCGCCCGGGCCGAGGGGCGGCCCACACCCCGGGTGGCCATCGTCGGCGGTGGCCTGTCCGGCCTGGCCATGGGCATGCAGCTGGTTCGGTCGGGCATCGACGACTTCGTCATCCTCGAGCAGTCCGAGGGGGTGGGCGGCACCTGGCGGGACAACACCTACCCCGGCAGCGGGTGTGACGTCCCCTCCCACCTGTACTCCTTCTCCTTCTCGCCCAAGTCGGACTGGACCCGCCGGTTCGCCGAGCAACCGGAGATCCTGTCCTACGCCGAGGAATGCGTGGAGCGTTTCGGGCTCTGGCCGCACCTCCGCCTGGGCACCACCGTGAAGAGTGCTTCGTTGGACGAGGGGCCTAGGCGGTGGCGGCTGGCTCTTTCGGGCGCGAGCGGGGACGAGGTCATCGAAGCCGACACCGTGGTCTTCGCCTGTGGGCAGCTCAACCGGCCCCAGGTACCTGATGTCCCCGGCCTGGACTCGTTCGCCGGGCCCCGGTGGCACTCGGCCCGATGGGACCACGGCTGTGACCTGGCCGGCCGACAGGTCGGCGTGGTGGGGAGCGGGGCCAGTGCCATCCAGTTCGTCCCGCCGGTGTCCGAGCAGGCGGGCCGGGTCACCATCTATCAGCGCAGCCCCAATTATGTCGGCCCGAAGAAGGACCGGGCCTACTCCGGCCCGGAGCGGCTGGCATTCATCACCATGGCGCCCGTCGAGCGGCTCTACCGGTGGTGGATCTACCTGGGTCTCGAGTTCCGGTGGCTGTTCTTCCGGAAGGACAGCTGGCCCGGGCGCAAGCTCGCCGAGGCGTTCCGGTCCGGGATCCGCGACGACGTGGTCTCCGACCGATTGCCCGAGGGATCGGTGGTCCCCGACTATCCGATCGGGTGCAAGCGGATCCTCATCTCCAACGACTGGTATCCGACTCTGATGAGACCGAACGTCTCGGTGGTCGACCAGCCGATCGCCCGTGTCGAGCCGGATGCGGTGGTCACCGCCGACGGCGAGCGGCACCCGACCGACGTCCTCATCTTCGCCACCGGCTTCTCGACCACCGACTTCCTCTCGCACATCGACATCGCCGGCGAGGGCGGGCGGTCCCTGGCCGAGGAGTGGATGGACGGGTCCCGCGCCTACCTGGGGACGGCGGTGCCCGGCTTCCCCAACTGCTACCTCCTCTACGGCCCCAACACCAACCTCGGGCACAACTCGATCCTCTTCATGGTCGAACGCCAGATGAACCTCATCCTCCAGGCCATGGCCGTCCAGACCCGGGCGGGGGCCCACGGGCCGACCCCACTGGTCGGGGTGGGGGCCGACGCCTACCGGAGGGACGATGAGCGGACCCAGCGCCTGATGGCCGGCACGGCCTGGGTGGCCAACTGCCGGAGCTGGTACAAGGCGGCCTCGGGCAGGGTGACCAACAACTGGCCCACCTGGACGGTCCGCTACTGGTACGACACCCTGCGCCTGCGTCCCTCGGACCTGGGGCTGATCGACATCGACGGTCCCGCCCCGACGCCTCCCGCACCGAACTCCTCCGTCCCTCACGGACAGGAGCGGCCCGTGCACCGGGACGACGGGGACGACGGGGACGACGGGCAGAGCCTGTCTCCTGCCACCAGATGAGCAGCCGCGCTTGCTACCGTCTCTGGCCATGGTTCGCAGCGCCCGGACGGGCCTCCGCTCAGCCCCCGTGCCTGTTCCCGCCATCCGGATCCCACGGATGAAGCGGCTCGGCGGCCACCAGCCTCGATGACCGGGGCGACCGAGAATCCCGACATCGCCCACCCGAAAGGCCCACAGCACCGGCGGAGGCCGGGACGCCGGGCCCCGGGGCCCCGGGCCGGCTCCGGCCCGACCGGAACCTTCGACGAGACCGGGCTGCAGTCGATCGCCGAAGAGTTGGAGGCATCCGGCGGGCGGGCGCGGAAAGGGGCGGGGCGGCACCACAAGGCCAGATGGATCCTCGGTTCGCTGGGCGTGTTCATCGTGCTGGTGGTGGGGGGCACCGCCGGCTACGCCTGGTATCTCAACCATGAGATCCACCGGATCGACGTGCGGGGACTGTCCGATGTCCCGACCAACGGGGCCGACGCCGGCACCGAGAACATCCTGATGGTCGGTTCGACCGACCGTTGCGCGCTGGCCGTCCAGAACGCCGCCTACGGTCTGTGCTCCCAGGGCGTCAACGGCGTCAACAGCGACGTGGTGATGGTCCTGCACCTCGATCCGGCCAAGCACACCGTGTCCATCCTCTCCATCCCCCGCGACCTCTTCGTCCCCAATGCCCGGACCACCGGCGCCAACAAGATCGATGCCGGCCTGTACCAGGGCCCGAGCCAGCTGGTGGCCTCGATCAACGAGAACCTGGGCATCCCCATCCAGCACTACGTGGTGCTCAACTTCGACACCTTCGCCAACGTCGTGAACGCGCTGGGCGGGGTGAAGATGTACTTCCCCGAGCCGGTCTATGACGCCTACTCGGGCTTGAAGCAGCTGACCCCGGGGTGCGTCTCCCTGGACGGGTTCCATGCCCTCCAGGTGGTCCGGGCCCGGCATCTGCAGTACAAGGGCCCGGGAATCACCACCAGCCTGCCCGAATACTGGCCCTCGGAGAACCTGAGCGACCTGGCCCGGATCCGCCGTGACCACGAGTTCCTGCGGGTGCTCGCCAGCGCCGTGGCCAAACAGGGTCTGGGCGACCCGATCACCGACCAGCAGCTGGTGAGCGGCGTCGCACCGCAGCTCAACGTGGACAGCAAATTCTCGAGCACCGACATGGTCGACCTCGTGCTCAACTTCCACTCGGTCAACGTGAACTCGGCGCCCCAGTTCACCCTGCCCGTGGAGGTGGGCCAGTTCGGCTCCTACACCTACAAGGGCGGCGACTACGGCAGCATCGAGTTCCCGTCGACCGTCGAGGACACCCAGGTGATCGACCAGTTCCTCGGGATCGACTCCTCCACCGACACCATGACCGGCCAGAAGCTGCCCGGCCCGGCCACCGTGTCGGTCTCAGTCCTCAACGGCACCGGCACCTACAACCAGGCCACGACGACCGCCGACTCCTTGCGGGCGCTGGGGTTCCAGATCGCCGGCGTCGGCGACACCCCGTCGGTCGGAACCGAGTCCGAGACGGTCGTCTACTACGCCACCAAGACACCGGCGGCCCAGGCCGCGGCCCAGGCCGTGGCCCGGTCGATGTCCGGTGCGGTGATCACCGCCCTCGGTCCCACCAGCGACGGCGCCGAGGTCACCGTGGTCACCGGCTCGCAGTTCGCCGTCAATGCCCCCGTCGGCTCCCCCACGTCGGCCCCGGCCGGCGCCGCCCCGTCCACCCCGTCCACCACGACCGCCACGACCGCCACGACGTCGTCCGGTGGGGCCTTCCAGCCCCCCACCGCGGCGACGAGCCCGCTGCAGGCCTGGGACCCGAGGTCCTGCACCCCGCAGGGGGGCGAGGGACCCTGACCCGGTAGTCGGGCGGTTACGACCCGATGTGCTCCGCCGGGATCGTCCCCAGCTTTCCGGCCTGGTAGTCCTCGAACGCCTGGGCCACTTCCTCCCTGGTGTTCATCACGAACGGGCCGTAGGCGTAGACCGGCTCGCCGATCGGGCGCCCCCCGAGGACGAGCACGTCGAGGTCGGGGGTGGCCGAGTCCTGGGCGGCGTCAGCCGTGATCGTGACCGAGTCCCCCCCGCCGAACACCGCCAGCTGCCCGGTCCGGACCGTGTGCCCCCTGTGGCCCACGGTGCCGGCGCCGGCGAGCACGTAGACCAAGGCGTTGAACTCCTTCGGCCAGGGGATGTCGACCGAGGCGCCGGGCGAGACGGTGGCATGCACCATGGCCATCGGCGAGTGGGTGGACCCCGGGCCGGCGTGGCCGGCGACGTCACCGGCGATGACCCGGAGCAGCGCTCCCCCGTCCGCCGAGGACACGAGCACCACGCTGGAGCGACCGATGTCCTGATAGCGCGGCGCGATCATCTTGTCGGCGCTGGGCAGGTTCACCCACAGCTGGATGCCGTGGAAGAGTCCGCCGCTGGCCACCAACCGCTCCGGCGGTGCCTCGATGTGGAGAATGCCCCCACCGGCGGTCATCCACTGGGTGTCCCCGTCGGTGATGAGGCCGCCACCGCCGATCGAGTCCTGGTGCTGGAAGGTGCCGTCGATCATGTATGTCACCGTCTCGAATCCGCGATGGGGGTGCCAGGGGGTGCCTTTGGGCTCGCCCGGGGCGTATTCGACCTCGCCCATCTGGTCCATGTGCACGAAGGGGTCGAGATGGTGCCGATCCACACCGGCGAAGGCCCGGCGGACGGGGAAGCCCTCGCCTTCGTACCCGGACGGGGCGGTGGTCACCGAGATGACCGGCCTCCCGGTGGTCGAGGCCGAGCCCACGGGCCCGATCCTCGGAAGCGCAAGTACGTCATCGACCGTCACTGCCGGCATGGCCAACCCTCCTTTGACTCGCGGGCCGCCGCCACACATGGTCGCCGAGCAACGTCCCTTTGTCCATGCAACATTGGTTGCGCTCGCAACATTCCCGGCCGGCGCCGGCGCCCGGGGTCGGAGGCCGGCTCAGCCGGCCTGGTCGGTGTGCGGAATGACAATGGGTGACCAGGTACGCTTGCCCTACGGGAGAGTCAGGAGACACCACGTGATCCGGCAACGCGGCGGGGCGACACGCCGGCGCGACGAGCAGCAGGAAGAGACGATCTCCTCGGCCGAGGAGATCGGGCGCCAGCTCCGGGACGCAAGGGCGGAGCGCGGCCTCGACCTGCTGGCCGTGCACGATCGGCTGAGCCGGCCCATCACGCTGCTCGAGGCGCTCGAGCAGGGCGACCTGGCCCGCCTGCCCGATCAGGCGCTGGCCCTGTCCACCCTGCGGCGCTACGCCGCCTTCCTCGGGCTCGACGGGGACGCGCTGGCCCTGCGGATGATCGACGCCTGGTCGGCGTGGGCGCCCCCGTCGAACGGGGTGCAGCCGACACCGGCCGGGTCCGCGGCGCTGACCAATGTGGTGGCCGCGGTCGGGACGGCTCCCGACCACCTCCGGGCCTTCACCCAGACCGGGCCGGTCCCGAGGATCGGCGGGGGGTCGACGGCTGCCGTCGGGTTGTCCACCGGACCTCCGACCGGCACCTTCCCGGTGGTCCCCCGCCACGAGATCAAGGACAGCAAGCGGGCGGTGGCGAGGGCCCGGCGCCGGCTCCGCGCCCCCACCCCGCTCAAGGTGGTCACCTGGCTCACCGGGGCACTGGTGCTGGTGGCCCTGGCCGGGTTCGGCGTGCGCCAGTGGCGGCCCCAGTGGCTGGTCCGGTCACACATCATCCGAATCGCCGAGCCCGGCGGCGCGCCGGCGGCCACCCAGCCCCCGGCCACCGGCGGGCACGGGACGACGCTGCCGCCGGTCCAGCTCACCACGACCACCGGCCAGACCTCCACCTACTCGGTCCGGGCCCGGCAGTTCACCATCGACATCGCCACGTCGGGGCAGGTCTGGATACAGGTCACCAGTGCCGACTCACCCGTCCCTCTGGTCAGCGGGGTGCAGGGGGCCGGCAAGGCCCTCACCTTCCCGTCCAAGGCGGCGACGACCGTGGAGGTCGGTGCGTCAGCGGTGGTCGTCGCGGTGAGGATCGGCTCGAAGGCGGTCTTCTCCGACCAGCCCGGCGCCACCCCGTACACCTACGTGTTCAACCCGACCGGGTAGCTCCTGGTGGTCCGCGACCCGGGCGGTGGCACGGGTGGCCGGGACGGGCTCGGCGGCCAACTCGGCGTCGAGCTGCGCGTCGTAGCGGGCGGCCTTGCGCTCCTCGTGGCGGACCCACTGCACGAACACCGGGATCAGCGCCAGCAGGGTGAAGAGCTCGGCGCCGATCCACAGGATGGCGGCACCCGCATGGGTGCCTCCCACCGTGTACATGGAGGCGGCCGGCCGACTGGTGCTCAACAGGGCCAGCGCCAGGAACGACTCGATGGGGACGCCGACCAACAGGCTGGTCAGCCGCACCCCGTGGCCCATCCGCCAGTGCGGGATCGGGTCGAGGCCCACGATGGGCCACCAGAACAGCGTGGAGGCGCCCAGGAAGGCCAGGTTCACCAGGTCCATCACCCACATGTGGTCCATGGCGAAACCGAGGGCGAAGGTCAAGAAGAAGGCGAACATCGAGAGGTAATAGAGGACCCAGACCGGAAGCGGGTGGGTCAGTACCTGGAAGGGCCGGGAGTTGAGGACCTTGAGCAGGCGGACCTTGGCGACCCGGCCCGAGGTCTGCAGCGCCAGGGTCATGGGCGCCCCCATGGCCAGCAGCGGGGGGCCGACCACCATCAACAGCAGGTGCTGCACGACATGGGACTGGAAGTAGCCCATGGAGAAGGTGGCCACCGGCGACTGGAGGGCGAGGTCGACGGCCGCCAGGCCGGCGATGAACGAGACGGTCCGCTTGGTCCGCCACGGGTGGCCCCGCGCCGACAGTCGGGACGCCGCCCGCAGGTACCAGGCGGCCACGGCGAGGACGGCCACCAGGACCAGCAACGGGAACGGGCTCAGGTCCCACTGGGTCAGGGCATTGTGGACGTCGAAGGGCAGGCGGCCCGCCCCGTGCATCCCCGGCATCCCCGGCATCTCCGGCATCGGCTCCACACTATCGACCTCCCCCCCGGGTCCCCCACCGAGGCGGGCCCTCCGGTTCCGCCTTACCCGGGGGGGCCGATGGCGACGATAAGGAGAGAAGATGGCGGGATCTCTTGGATCCGGTCGTCGACGGGTCCCCACCGTGGCGGCCGCCGCGCTCGTGGCGTGTTCGATGAGCCTTCTCCCCGCGGGGGTCCATGCGGCCGGAGCATCGGGCCGGACCGGCTCCCAACAGGTGCAACCGACGCTCTCCGCCCAGCTGCAGTGGTCGGCGGCCATCGCCGCGCCGGGAGGCGCGGTCAGCGTCTCCTCCCCCAACATCGCCGACCTCCCCGGGGGCCGGGCCGTGGTGGTCGGAGACGAGTTGGGGTACGTGGACGCCAACTACCTACGTCGGCGGCTATCAGGCCATCTCCCCCCAAGGTGGTGATCAGTGGTTCGTGCAGGAGTCGAACCCGGGTACCGACCCCTTTCCCCACAACGGCGTCAAGGCGTCTCTCGCCGTCGGCAACCTCCAGGGCGCGACCGACGTGGTGGCCGGCTCACTGGGCGAGAACATGTACGCCATGGACGCAGCCTCGGGCTCGGTGCTCTCCGGCTTTCCGTGGTTCCAGGCCGACAGCAGCTTTCGCCACGCCGGCCCTCGCCGACGTCTACGGCAACGGCCAGACCGACATCATCGAGGGGAACGACTCGAGCAGCGGATTCGCCTACAACACGCAGTACAACGACGGCGGCGAGCTGCGGATACTGCGCCCTACCGGCAACGCCGGCCAGAGCCAGCCCAACGGCGGGCTCGCCTGCAAGTACGAGACCAACCAGGTGGTGCAGTCCTCGCCCGCGGTCGGGAAGTTCCTCAATGCCGGCACGGCCTACGGCATCGTGGCCGGCTTCGGCGACTACTACCCCGGTGCCTCCAACACCGACCAGCTGATCGCCATCGACTCGGGTTGCAACCTGCGGTGGGCACAGACCCTGGACGGCAGCACCGCGGGCAGCCCAGCGCTGGCCGACGTGTTGGGCGACGGCGAGCTGCAGGTCGCCGAGAGCACCGGTAGCTCGGTCTGGGTGTTGAACGCCTCCAGCGGCCAGCCCATCTGGCACCAGCCGATCCCCGTAGGCGGTGGCTCGGCGGTCACTGCCGACCTGACCGGATCAGGGGCCCAGGACGTGATCGTCCCAATCTCCGGCGGTGCCGATATCTTCGACGGCCCGACCGGACGGCTGCTCGGGACCCTGTCCGGCGGATCCGGGGAAAACTCACCGCTGGTCACCGACGATCCCAACGGCACCATCGGGATCACCCTGGCCGGGGGCAGCCAGATCGACCACTACGAGATCCCCGGCTCGAACGGAGCGACGGTCTCCGGGGTCGGGGCATGGCCGATGTTCCACCACGACCCCCAGCTGACCGGGCTGGTCGACAGCCCGCCCCCCAGCATCGAGGTGCCCTGCGACGCCCCGGCCGGGGCCGCCCACGGCTACTACCTGTCCGCCTCCGACGGCGCATCTTCACCTTCGGCAATCTTCCGTTCTGCGGATCGACCAGCGCCATCACCCTCAACCGGCCGGTGGTCGGTACCACGGGGACGCCCGACGCCGGTGGCTACTGGGAGGTGGCCTCCGACGGCGGGGTGTTCGCCTTCGGCGACGCCGCCTTCTACGGGTCGACTGGCGCCCTCCGGCTCAACCAGCCGGTGGTGGGGATGGCGGCCACGCCGAGCGGCCACGGCTACTGGCTGGTGGCCTCCGATGGGGGCATCTTCAGCTTCGGCGACGCCGCCTTCTACGGGTCGATGGGCGGGCAACCCCTCAACCAGCCCATCGTGGGCATGTCGTCGCGCTGACCGGCGCCTACGAGCCCACAACTCGCACGATCTCCCCGGTCTCGACCCGGTAGCGCCACCCCTCGACGGTCACGCCCGGCGCCAGCCCCTCACAGCGGCGAATGGAGTCCACGTCCGCCCGCAGCGAGGCGTCGGGGTCAGGCATGGCCAGGAACTCCCAGGCTTCGGAGCTCTTCTTCCGGTCGGGGGGGAGGTCCGACCGGATCGACTCGTCGGTGCGGTGGGCCAGGGCGCAGTCGGTGTGCTGCATGACGGCGATCCTTCGCACCCCGAGGAAGCTGGTGGCGAGGATGAACGAGCGGAGGACGTCGGAGGTCACCCGCCCGCCGGCGTTGCGGAGGATCTTGGCGTCGCCGGGGGCCAGGCCGAGCATGGTCAGCGGTTCGATTCGGCTGTCCATGCAGGTGAGCAGCCCGAATCCCTTGGCGGCCCGGGACGGCAGTCCCTCCAGTGAGAACCGGGATGCGTACAGGCGATTTTCGGCCAGCAGGTCGTCGAACATGGAGAGAGCATGGCAGACCGGTATCGGCGGCGGCGGCCATGGCGTGCACCTGGCCGGCAGCCGTGGTCACCGCGGTGGCGCGGGCTTCGCCGTCGACGTTCCCGGTGTTGCTCACCGCGAAGGTGAGGCCGTTGATCCGTATGGCATTGCCGACGGACCCGGCCGCCCTGTCGATGACCTGGCCGGCATCGGCGAGGTCGTGGAGGGTCACGAGGAGGCAGTTCGAAACCTGGTACCCGGTGATCGATCCGTTCTTCGCATACGTCGGGTCGATCGAGAAGTCGGTCGGCTGGATGTCGGTCGGAGCCACCCCGGAGCGCTTGAGGGTGTCGGTCAGGCTGGCGGCCTGACCGTTGGCATCGGAGAGCGCGGCCGCCGCCGTGGGCCCGGAGACGTTGATGCCGATGGTGATGGTCAAGATGTCCGGGGAGGCCGAGGCGCTCGTGCCACAGGCGGCCAGGGCCCCGGCCTGCACGGCGCGGGATCGGCGGGCCCCTGTGCTCCGGAGTCGACGATGGTGGTCATGGTGGGGCTCCCAGGCGGGGCGGTCGGCGCTGCCGGGTAGGCAGGCCCGCCCTGTTCTCTGCACCTACCCGTACGAGCGGGAGCCGGGAGGGGTTGACACGACCGGCGGTGGTAGCGTCTGGCCGGCCTACCAGCTGCCCGAAGGAGAAGACCGTTGGCACCTGAGGGCGGGAGCCGGCCGATACGGCTCGGCATCACCACACCGGTCCTCACCATGCTGCCGGACGCGCACGCCTCCTGGGAGCGGGACGGCACCATCGACGACGTCGCCGCCATCGCCCGGGTCGCCGAGCGGCTCGGGTACCACCACCTGACCTGTAGCGAGCACGTGGTCGTCCCCACCGATGCGGCCCCGGTGCGGGGAAGCCGGTACTGGGATCCGCTGGCCACCTTCGGCTACCTGGCCGCGGTCACGTCCAGTATCCGACTGGCCACCAACGTGCTCGTCCTCGGCTATCACCACCCCCTCGAGATCGCCAAGCGCTACGGCACCCTCGACCAGATCTCGGGCGGCCGCGTCATCCTGGGACTGGGCGTGGGCTCGCTCGAGGAGGAGTTCGACCTCCTGGGCGCCCCCTTCCGCGACCGGGGCCCGAGGGCCGACGACGCGCTGGAGGCACTGCGGGCGTCGCTGTCCCAGACGCTGCCCGAATACGAGGGCCCGTACTACCGGTTCTCGGGCGTCGTCGTGGACCCGTGTGCCCGCCAGCCTTCGGTTCCCCTGTGGATCGGTGGTCGCACCGTCCGCTCCCTTCGCCGGGCCGTCGAGTTGGGTGACGGCTGGGTGCCCTTCGGGATCCGTCCGGCCGATCTGGCGTCCATGATCGCCGCCGCCCGCGCCACCCCGGCCTGGGCGGCCCGCCGGGACCCGCTCGAGGTGGTGCTGCAGAACGGCCGGCCGACGGACCCCCTCGGCGATCCCGAAGCCAGCCGCCGGATCGTCGGCAAGCTGATCGACGCCGGTGCCACCGGCCTGCAGCTGCGATTCGTCCACCACTCCCTCGCCCACTACCTTGAGCAGCTGGAGGCGATGGCCGAACTGGTCGGGACCTATGAACCCACGGGCTGACGCCACCATCATCATCCCAGGGGACCATTGAACCGGGTCAAGGTCGGCTTCTTCTCGCTGTCCCACCACTCGCCGACGGGCGACGACCGCCCGTACCTCGAGTGGCACCAGCTGGACCACATGCCCGAGCAGTACCAGCTGCCCGGGTTGATCCTCGGCCAGCGGTGGGCGTCTACCCCGGCCTGCCGGGCGGCACGGGGGGTCGAGGTCGGCGACTGGTCGCGGGTCGAGCACGTCGTCTGCTACCTGATGGGACGTCCGGTGGACGAGACCATCGACGAATTCCTCGCCCTCGGCCGCCACCTGGCCGAACTGGGCCGGTTCCCCCAGTCCCTTCCCTCCCAGTACCGGGGAGGCCTGCGCCTGCTCGAGGCGCACGCCGCCCCCCGGGCGCTCATCTCGGCGGAGGTCGTGCCCTTCCGGCCCCACCGCGGCGTCTACCTGATCGTCGAGGAGCCCGCCGACCCGGCGGCCCAGGACGAGTTCCTTCAACGCCGGCACGTCGAGCTGCTCCCCGAACTGGTGTCGGTGCCCGGTGTGGCCGGAGCCTGGCGCTACACCACGACCCCCTCCATCCGCCGGCCGATGTTCACCGACGGTCAGTTCCAGATGACGGTCTGCTACCTCGATGAGGACCCGGCCACCGTCGCCGTTAGCCTCGCCCCGGTGGTGGCCCGGGCGCGGACGTCGGCGCCGTCCCGGGTGCTGCTCGCCGCTCCCTTCGAGTCACTGATGGCCTGGGACTGGGACCGATTCGGCCCGCCCGGTTGACTCTGCCCCGGCCCAGACCCCGGGGCCAGCGGGTGGCGTCGCGGCGGGGGCATCGTTCAACCGGCGCCCCGCTGGTGGAGCTTCTGGAGAGACCGCACCAGTGATGCCTCGATGAGCTTGTCGTTGCCCTCGGAGATGAAGTCGTGCACCCGTCGTTCGAGCAGCGCCCGGATAACCGGGTTGAACACCTCGTAGGTCTCACGGAAGTAGACCCTGGTCCGTCCCCCGCCGAGGTCTTCCAGCCGGGTCCATCCCGAGGCCTTCGACCAGAGGGGCTTGCCGATGGCGTCGTAGCGCCACGACACGGGACGCCGGGCCTCGGTGATCCACTCCCACGACTGCGCCCTGCCCTTGGAGAGCAGGTACTTCGGGACCGGGAAGGTGCAGTGTCGGACCAGCCCATTCCCCTGTTCGTCGCCGGGGTGGAGGATCTCGATCTTCACCGTGTCGGTCTCGACGCCGACCCGGGTGCGCTTCCAGATCACGTCCCAGACCTCCTCGGGTGTCCCCTCGACGGTGAAATCGAACCGGTGGTCCTGCACGGCGTCTCCTCTCGGGCCCCTCGGCCTGTGAATCGGTCATCTGCTCCGCCGGGTCATGGATGCGTCACGGCCGGGTTGCCGGATGCGTTGATGCCGGATGCGTCGCCAACCGGCCCTTCAGCACCTTCCCACCTGCGTTCCTCGGGAGCTCGGCCAGGTAGTGGACCTGGCGGGGAACCTTGTAGTCGGCCAGGCGCTCGGCTGCGAAGCGCTGCAGGTCCTCGCCGTCCAGGATCTCGCCGGGGCGGAGCACCACGTAGGCGGCGACGTCCTCGCCCAGCACGTCGTGGGGGATGCCGACGACGGCGGCCTCGACCACCGCCGGGTGGGCATGGAGCACCGCCTCCACGTCATCGGCGTAGACGTTCATCCCGCCCCGCACGATCATCTCCTTCGTCCGACCGACGATGTACAGGTAGCCGTCGTCGTCGAGATAGCCGAGGTCCCCGGTGTGCAGCCACCCGCCGGCCCACATCCGGGCGGTGGCCTCTTCGTCCTTGTAGTACTCCCGGTGTCCCTCGGGGTTGCGGGTGAGGACCTCGCCGACGGCGCCGGTCGGACACCCGGTCCCGTCCTCGTCGGCGATCCGGACCTCCGTCGGGGGCCGGGGCCGTCCCACCGCCCCCGGGTGGGTCCGCGACCCTTCGGGGTCCATGGAGAACGTGGCGTGACCTCCCTCGGTCATGCCGTAGCTGTTGAGAACCGGGACACCGGGCAGCCGGGCCTGGAGGCGTTGCAGGGTGTCCGGGGCCAGGGGGGCACTGCCCAGCACCAGCGTGCGGAGGCTGGAGAGGTCCGCCGACTCGAATCCGGGATGGTGGAGGAGGAGCTGGGCCATCGCCGGCACGACGAAGGCGATCACCGGTCGTTCGGACTCGACGGCCCCGAGCCACCGCCCGGCATCGAATTTCGGCAGGAACAGGACGGTCATCCCGGCCTTCATCGGGTTGTAGATGAAGCCGAGCCCGGCAAAGGTGAAGACCGGAGTAGCGGTCAGCCAGGCGGTCCCCTGCCAGGCGGGCCGGGTGTTGGCCAGGAGGGCGACACTGCGGTGACGCACGGCCACACCCTTCGGCCGGCCCGTGGTCCCCGACGTGTACATGACGTCGGCGAGGTCGTCCTCGCCGATGGGCACCTGGATCTCCCGGTCGTCCGCGTCCTTCAGATGCTCGATGTCGATCGAGCCCTCGGGTCCCGGCCCACCCACCGTGGCCAGGACGGCCAGGGAGGGGAGCAACCCGGGCAGCGGGGCGAGCGCCTCCCCGTAGGTGCCGCTGGCCACGACGACGGTGGGCTCGGCGTGGCCGAGGATGGCCAGGACTTCGGGAGGTGACAGCCGGTTGTTCATCGGGACGGCGACGGCGCCGATCTTGTGCACGGCGCTGTAGGTGACGATCCAGTCCAGGATCTGTCCGGACTCGAGGTAGATGGCCACCAGGTCGCCCTTCTCGACGCCCCGGTCCCGGAGGCCGCGGGCCAGGCGGTTCGATTCCCGTTCCCAGCAGCCGAAGGTGATCGACCCGTCGCCCAGGTTCCGGTAGGCGACCTGGTCCTCGTGGGCTGAGGCCATCCACCTCAGCTGGTCGGGCAGCCGGTCAGCCACGACCAGGCTGCTCGGGGATGGGTTCGATGGCCATGTGGGCTCCCGGGACGAAGGGCGCGGGCGGGTGCGGTCAGACTCTAGCCAGCCGCCCGACGACGGCATCGGTGCAGGCACCGGGCTAGCTTCGCGCTGGCGACGTCACCACCAGGGAGCGGCTCCGGGAGTCTGATGAATGAGAGACGGCAAGATGGTTGAGGAGGACGGATCGACCGCGGCGCCGTCGTTCTTCGACGTCGTCTTCCGCCAGCGTGCGACCCGGGAGTTCGCCGACCGCCCGGTGGGCGACGACCTGGTCGAGGCCTGCCTCCGGGCCGCCACCCACGCACCGAGCGCCGAGAACCTCCAGCCCTGGGTGTTCGTCGTGGTCCGGGACGACGGGCTCCGGGCCGCGATCGGAGAGCTGACCCGCCGGGCCTGGAGGGCCGGCGGTCGGGCACACTCGGAGGGCCGCCTGTCGCCGTCACTTCTGCGTGATGTCGACCGGGGGGCAGAGGGCGGGGTCGGGTCCGCCCCGGTCATCGTCGTGGTGTGCGGCGACACCGACATCGGGCTCGAGTCAACCCTTCCGTCATCGGTGTACCCGGCCACCCAGAATCTGCTCCTGTCGGCCGCCGCCCTCGGCCTGGGATCGGCCATGACCACCCTGGCCACCCAGTTGGCCGGCGAGCTCTCCGCTCTGCTCGGCCTCCCGGCCTCGGTCCGGCCCATGGCCGTCGTCCCGATCGGTTGGCCGGTCCGCCCACCCGGTGCCCCCCGGCGCCTGCCCCTGGGCGAACGGGCCCACCGCGACCGCTACGGGGCGCGCTGGTGACGGATCCGCGGAGAGGAGCCCCCGGCCGGACAGGGACGGGGCGGCGTTCACCGGTCAGCTCATCGCCGCGATCGGCTGCTTCGGCGGGTACCGGCCGAAGGTCCCGAAGTGGGCGGCGATCCCGCTGGTGAAGCTGTCGATGTAGGCCAGCTTGCGGATCATGTAGCTGCGACTCTCCTTCGGGTCCAGGTAGAGGTTGTACAGGCGCCCGTGCGAGTACTTCTGGGTCACGCCGGTGAACCCGCCCAGGTTCAGGCAGTCGCGGTCGTCATCGGACGTGGAGGCGACCATGAACTTCCACTCCCCGACTCGGAGGGCCGAGAAGACATTGGTCAGCCAGTAGTAGAGGTACTTGCGGTTGGAGGCGCCGTCCGCGTCGAGCAGGAACGAGGTCTGGTCGACCCCATCGATGTAGCGGTCGACCGGTACGGCCCCGGATGCCCCGGCCAGGGTGAGGAAGGTGTTGAACAGGTCCATCTGGGAGAAGAGGCCGTCCGTGGCCCGGTCCGGGGCGATCATGCCCGGCCAGGTGACGACGGCGGGTACCCGCTGGCCTCCCTCCCAGGTGGAGCCCTTGGCACTGCGGAATGGCGAATAGGCCGCATCGGGCCAGGTCTCCATCTCCGGGCCGTTGTCCGAGGAGACGAAGATCACCGTGTGATCCATCTGCCCGGTGGCCTCGAGCTCGGCCACCAGCCTGCCGACGATGTCGTCGAGCTCGATGATCGTGTCCTTGTAGGGGTGTCGGGCCGGGGACGATCCGAGGAACCGCTCGTGGGGATAGTTGTCGAAATGGGCGCCCCGGGTGCAGTGGTAGAGGAACCACGGCTTCCGCTGTCCGGGATCGGGCCGGGCCATCCTCCGGATGAACTCCAGCGAGTAGGCGGCCCACTTGTCGTCCAGCAGTGACAGGACGGGGATGGTCACCTCCTCGACGTTCTCGGTCTCCGCTCCCCGGGTGGCGTGGACGAAGCACTTGTTGAAGGGCAGGTTCTTGACCCACTCGGTGCGTTCCCCGCTGTAGACGATCTCCGGGAAGAAATTGGGGTCGCGCCATTCGGTGTACATGTCGGACACCGACAGGAAGCCGTAGAAGTCGTCGAAGCCGACGTTCTGGGGCTGGGACGCCGCGTTCTCGCCGATGTGCCACTTGCCCACGGCCTGGGTCACATAGCCCGCCTCCGACAGCAGCGAGGCCAGCGTGACCTCACCGTCGAGCCCGCCCGGCTGCCCGTACATGGGGGGCCGCAACAGGCCGTGGCGCATCGGGAGCCGCCCGGTCATGATCGAGGCGCGTGACGGGGTGCAGGACGGCTCCGAGTAACAGGAGGTGAGCAGCTTGCCGCGTCGGGCCAACCGGTCGATGTTGGGCGTCGGTGCCCCGACTGCCACCCCGCCTCCGTAGCAACCGAAATCGCCCCAGCCCACATCGTCGAAGAGGATCATGAGGATGTTGGGCTGCCTGCCCGTCGAGCCGCGATAGCCCGCCAGCGCAGATCGGGCCCGCTCCTCCTGCTCCGCCAGCACGAACCGGGGCTCGAGGCTGTCGCGTTCCCGTATCGTCTCTACTACTACCGGATCATGCGCCATCGCTGCCCTTCCCCGGCCGGACTTCGGCCCGAGCCCGCCACTCTACGTTGACCCGGTTGGGATTGGTTTGAACCACTTCGGTGCCGCGAGCCCGGTTCTCAACCCGAGCCGCGGGCCTGCTCGGCTGTCCCGTCCTGTCATAGGGCTGTCCCACCGGTCGCCGGCGGTCTCAGCGGGTCACGCGTCCGCTCTTCGGCCCGTTCCGCGTGTCTGGTCATCTCGGTCCCGTCGGCCGGGACATCGGGGGAGCTCGCCCGACGGGGTCGGGTCAGGACGATCTGAACCGACGACACCGCCAGCACCGTGAGGGTTACGACGCGTTCGCTCCTTCCCACCGGATAAAATATGGCGTAGATCTGCACACCGGCAGCGATGGCGTTCGCGGCCAGCGGAAGGGCGATCGCCCGCATTCCGGTGATCTTGTGGCCCTCCCTGTCCTCCGCCGACACCCGGGTCCATGCGGCATACGCAAGGAACAGCGCCCCCAGCGTCCAGACGAACGCGTAGCTCTCATCGGTGCCGACGCCTCGCGCCTCTTGGACTGCAAATGCCGCATCAGCTCCGGCGGTCGCCACTATGGCCAACCCGATGAAGATCCACATCCGATCGGGATGCCATCCCAGCAGTCCGAAGACGCCGAGCACCGATCCGACCAGTAGGACGTCGAGCACGGGATAGCTGAAGTCGACGATGATCGCCAGCGTCCCCTGGGTGGCGTGCTCGACGGTGGGCTCGATGACAACGGCGAATCCGAGGACAAGTACGAGCAGGGTGACGGCCAGCCCGTCCATCCAGCGGTGGAGTTCGAAGCGGGGGAGGCGGAGCCGGATCAGATGGACGATGCCCACCACCATCAGTGGATACCACAACAGCCACAAGATGTCGGCGAAGGTGGGGTAGGGCACCGTCGTCCGACCGCCGTAGACGGCACTCCAGGCAATGCTGCCCGAAGCCCAGAACACCATCGCCATGCCAAACGCGAGCCAGGCCAGTCTGGTCGTCGACTCATAAGCGGCCCGGGCCAGTACGAGGACGGCCGCTGCGACGATCACCAGATCGTGGATCCATATCTGGTAGATGGCCGGTGGACCGCCGAACCCGAACAGCTCGTTGAACGCCTCGAGCACGATGAGCACCACGAGGAAGGGCCAGACGAAGCGCAGTCCCGGAGGGCTGACGTCGAGCTCACCCTCGGCGTCGACCAGGCCGGAGCCCCTCAGTTTTCGGGCATAGGTAGGAATCTGACCATCGTGTCATCCCGTCGCCGTGCGGGCGCAGCCACTCCTTTCCGCCATCACCGAGGCACCGTCTCCGGGGCGGACAGGGTTGTCCCGTGCATCCAGAGGAGCCGTCGGTTCTCTGCCGGGATGACCGCCGCCCGATGCGGGATGGACGTCTCCAGCTGCCGATCCGATCGTCAGCAGGCAACCCGCGCGTCCGCCTCCTCGCCAGGTGAGAGGACCCATGATGGTGATACTCTGCATATCATCATGAGGGATGTCAAGTTGCTCCGGGGATCGACACCGCTCCACGACCAGGTAGCCGCCGAAATCCGCCGGGACATTGCCCACGGACTCGTGCGACCAGGTCAGCGGCTCCCGCCCGCCAAGGACATGGCGGCCGTGTCCGGGGTCCACCCGAACACCGTGCTCCGTGCCCTCCGGCTCCTCCGAAACGAGGGGATCCTGGAGTTCAGGCGGGGCCGGGGCATCACCGTGGTGGGCGAACCCGAGCGGGGAGTGTTGCTCGCCCAGGCCAAGGCACTGCTCGCCTCGGCCCGTCAACATGGGCTCGGTCGGGAGGATCTGGTCTCCATGCTCCGCCAGATGCCCTGAGGAACCACGAACGGCAGGCACCCGCTGACAGCCGATTCAGACGGGCCCGCCGGTATCCTGAGTCTTGACCGGAGGACGGTCGGGCGGAGGAGGTCGAATGGCACCGAGAATGGAAGGAACCTCCGCCCCAAAGTGGTTCCGAATGCGGCTGGCCTTCGCGCTGGCAGTGCTCGTCCTGCTGGCTTCGACTTGTCGGGTCATCGGCCGTGGCCCGTGGCTCTCCTCCAGGCAGTGCTCATCGCGGGGATCATCGTGACCAGTGTGCTCGACCTCCAGGACCTCCGACGCAGACGAGCGGCCGGATCCGGGCCGCGCTCGGAGTGACCCCGACCCCGCCGATCTGCCGGAGCCGGATCTGGCTGGAGCTCCGGGCTGGAGAAGTCCCTTCTCCTGTATCGGCGATCGGGAGCAGCCGGGCTCAAGGCAATCGACAGGCTGGCCGATGCGTACTCATGACAGTGCAGCCACCCGAGCCGGTCGATGGGGCCTGGGCGGAGGTCGAGCCGGTGTGCCCGGATTGTGGCGGGCCGGTCGAGGACGGACCGGTCGTTCGCCTCTGCCGGGGTTGCTATGACGCCTACGTCGACAATGCCGGCCGATAACTGATCTCGCCTGCGTCGAGCCGGCGACGTCGGTGCCGACGCTGAAGACGGGGCCCATCGAATGGCCTCGGCTTTTCCGGCTCGATCCCATGCCGGCCCCCATCGGTGGGGATGGTCGCTCATCCTCTCCCTTCGACAGGCTGTCATCGGGCTGGCCATGCCCCACCTCGGGGGATTGTCGATTTGAGGAATGCCGGCGACCGATGGCGGTGGGTGAGGAAGCCCGGCTCAATCCGGAGTGCTGAGATGATCTTCGTCGTCTCGAGCTCGGCCGACCTCCTCGGGTATCAGGTAGGCGCCGCCGTCGGATTGCCAACTGAAGTACCTTGGTTTCCTGTGGATGGCGATCGATTCGGCCCGATCGACTTCGAATGGTTCCATCGCCAGCACCTGCCGAGGCTTCTGAAGTCCCGGGGTCGCGTGTTCTCCGGCGCCGACGCCAAGGTGGTCCGACCGATCGCCTTCCGACTCGATACCGGCAACGCTTATACCTACCTTCCGTCCGGAGGAACCTTCGAGGTCGAACCCGGCACCGAACGTGCCCACACGGTCGTCGACCTGGCTCCGGGTCCATGGTGCAATTTCGTATGGGATCTGCGCTCGTGCTTCGCCCTTCTCTATGGAGAAATGCTGGAGATCGAGCGGGGGAGCTTCGGACAGCTGGCGCGCTGGGAACCCCCATTGCGTGTCGCATTCGAAGCCCGTACAACCTACGACATCGACGATCCACCTCCGGTACTCGATGCGGCCGGCGAGCCCCTCCGTCTCACCCGGTCATTTGCGCTCGACGAGCCTCAGGCTGAGATCGCCGACTTCCTTTCTCGAGCGGGATTCGTCCATCTCCGTGGAGTTCTTGACTTCGTCGAGCTCGAAGCGCTTCGGGCCGAGGTTTCGCAGGCAGTCGCTGACGCACGACCCGATGATCGACGTTCCTGGTGGAGCACCGTCGGGAACAGGGAGGTCTGCAACAGGGTCAACTACATAAGTGAAAGATCGCCGCTCGTTGCCGGCTTGGGCGCCGATGACCGATTCCTTCGCATTGCGGCGCTCGGCGGCCCCGATCTTCGCGACGCGCCGGACCGGCTGGACGGCAGCGGAGTCGTCATCAAGGTTCCCGGTGCAACCGGGGGACTCGTCGACCTGCCATGGCACCGCGACTGCGGCATGGGTGGGCACCCCGTGAAGTGCCCGATGCTCAATGTCGGCATCCAGCTCGATGCTGCCACAGCGGAGAGCGGCCAGCTGCAGGTGATTCCCGGCTCCCACAGGGGGACGTCCCGGCTTCCCGGTGCAACCGAGTTGGCTGGTCTCCCGATCACACCGATCTCGACCGAGCCGGGGGACGTGACCGTGCATTTTGGGCACACGCTCCACGCGGCCCCCGCTCCGACGGATCTCAATGCCAGCGGGAGGAAGGCGCTCTACCTCTCCTTCGTGCCGCCAATCACATTCGACATGGTCGGTCCCGGGGAGGGGTACAACGACGTGCTCTTCACCCGCCAGGACGGCCATGTGCAGCACGTCGACCAGTTGCCCGAGATGGCTTGAGGCCGTCGGGCCCGGAATCGCGCCAATAAGAGAGCGCGAGCTCAAGTCGGAGTCGGCTCGAAGAACTGGCGGACGAGTGCTTCGAGGCCGGAGGCGAAGAGTGTCCACTCCTGATCCTCACCGTTTGGCCCGGTGGGGCGGGTGATTCGCTCGATGTTCCCATTGACGCGGTCACGTAGCGAACACCCTTCGCTGAGTGCCGTGACGGCCATCACGAAGTGTTGCATCGTCCATGGCGGTCGAATCCGAACCCTGAGGAGATCAGCCAGTGCCGCGTAGGTCTCCTCCCAGAATTTGGAGACGGCGTCGTAGCCTTCCTGGAGAGCTGTCTGGATCCGTCGGCGCTCGTCGGGGAGCGCCGTCGAGGTTGCGATGGCCACTACGCTGATCCACAGTGACAGACTCGCCGAATTGGCGATGGCGTTGCTGCTTGCCGCACCTCCGATCCGGCAGACCTCTTGAAGGGCACGGGCGCGTGATTCTGGAGTCGAGAGTTCGACAGCATCGAGGGCGGCGGCGACCGCCTGGACCGCCGAGTCGGCTTCGGGTCGTCCCTCGTCGTGAGCAATGGTGACGAGTACATCTGCCTGGTAGTCCGCTTGGTTGTCCCAAACACGCCTGATGACCGAGGCGTTGGTAACCCGCAGACCCGTCTTGTCCTCGACGCGTTCGAACACTCTCTTGAATGTGAGATTTGCGGACCCGGTTTCGAGTCCTTCCTCGAACAGGATCTCCCGTCCGGCTTCCAACAGAGTGGCGCGCAACTCTTCTCGGGTCTGCTTGGCCTTTCGTCTTTCTGCCACGAGCCATCGTATCGTTGCCGCCCGACCAGCTGGCGATGGCGTATGCCTCCATTGCCCGATCATGTGCCTTTCGGTCGCCAGAGTCGAAGGTTCGTGTGATCGGTTTCAAGACCCATGGTTGCGGAGTGGCCATCGGTGTCCGCCCGGTTGACCGGGGCCGGTGAGCCTGCGCCGGGCAGTCCTCTGGGATCGGCCACCGATATGCAACTAGGAGTTGCAATGGTGGATGTGACGAGCAATGATGTGGGCCAGAGGCGGCGGATCCTGAACGTGCTCAGGCGAAAGGAACGAGGCGCCGAGCACGCGGGACGGAAGGACGGGGCATCGCCGGTCGATTGCCACCCGGCCGTGGGGCGGTGGCCGGGGCCGGTTCGACGATGACCAGCGACTCGGCTACGGCTGCACCCCTTCCGTCTTCGATTCGGCCATTCGGATGGTCAACGGGGCGACGTCCCCTCCAGCGCCTGCCCACCTACCATCATCGGGTCATGACGATTCTCGGCCTGTGGGGCGCTGCCGTATCGGCAGGGGCCGGATCGTCCCTGGGACGACGACGCCATCGCCTCCAGAGGTCATTGACAGTCGCTGTCGCTCTGATTGCTGGGGGTACGGTCGTGTTCGCGGTGGGTGGCGGTGCCGAGGCCGCGTCGGCGGCCGGAAGGGTCCCGAAATCCCTCGTGTCGAAGTCCTACGTGGCGCTGGGAGACTCCTTTACGTCCGGCCCCGCCGTCCCGGCGCAGCTGGGACCCAATACCAACCCGAGCGCACCGAAGGCGTGCTTGCGCTCATCCGACAACTATCCGTCGCTCGCCGCGCGGGCCCTGGGCTTGGTACTGACCGACGCAAGTTGCGGGGGTGCCACCTCTGAGGACCTGACAAGATCCCAGGGCCCGGGAATACCCGCCCAGCTGTCAGCCATCAGTTCTTCCACCTCGCTCGTCTCGATGGGCATCGGCGGAAACGATCTGGGCTTCTCGACCATTGCCGCCAACTGCGTGGCGGCCACCCCGTGGGGTCCGACCCGAATGGGTTGGAGCTGCAGGTCGCACTACACCGCCGGCGGTACGGATCGACTGGCGGTCAACGTCCACGAAGTGGGCTCCAAGGTGAGCGCCGTGCTCAAAGAGATCAGAGCCCGGTCCCCGCACGCGAGGGTATTCGTCGTCGGTTACCCCGACATCGTTCCGCCGATCGGGTCGGGATGCTGGCCCCGCCTCCCCTTCTCGGCCCACGATCTTGGGTACCTGCGTGGCGTCGAGGAGGATCTGAACGCGACCCTGGCCGAGGATGCGACGGCTGCCGGCGATGTCTACGTCGACATGGCATCGCCGAGCGCTTCGCACAACGCGTGTACCTCCGAAGACACCCGCTGGGTCGAGTCGATTGTGCCCTCGCCGGCCGGCTACCCGCTACACCCCAGCGCCGCGGGAATGGCCGGTATGGCCCTGGTACTCGAAGGGGTCCTTCGGCCTGTCGAGGGGATCCGCAGCAATCGGACGGTGTCGACCCGGTGAGCATCGCCCAGCGCCCAATCCGGTAGGAGCGCAATTGGGCTGCCGGACCGCTCGTGGCCGAGGGATCACCGACTCATCCGTTGGTTCGGCCGCCTCTCCCCGCCAGTCAGTAGGCTTGCCGGCGGTCGAACCCAATGACACCTAAACCGAAATCCCCGACTCTTGGTGTCCCCGGACGGGCACGGCGGTGACCGGCCCCGCTTTTCGGGCCGGCGGCGCTGGCATTGGCGGCATGAGGTCGGACGACGAACTGCCATGACCTCGGGGCGGAGTCCGCACTGATGCACATTGCCAGGTCGGCGAGGGCTCGTGGATCGGGCGCGTAACCCGTTCCGGGGGGTAAGGGTCGGGCTCGGGGCCCTGGCGCTGGTGCTCATTGTCGGGACCCTTGGTTATCTCCTGTTTGGATTCGGGCTGCTCGACGCCGTCTTCCAGACCGTCATCACCATCACCACGGTGGGCTTCAACTCGCCGCACCCGCTTGACGGGGGAAGCAAGGTATTCACCATCGTCCTCATCCTCGTCGGTGTGGGCACCGCGCTCTACACGTTTTCAGCGGTCCTCGAAGTGCTCATTGACGGCCACATGCGAGATCTGATCAGGAGGCGCAAGATGGAGCGAGAGATCGACCGGATGCATGGTCACGTGATCGTTTGTGGATGGGGGCGGGTCGGACGTGAAGTGGCCCGTTTCCTGGCCAATGGGAACACAGATCTCGTCGTCATCGATCGCGACCCGGAGCGCCTGAGCGGGATCTCGTATGCCCACGTGTGCGGCGACGTCGCCGACGACGAGACCCTGCTCAAGGCCGGCCTCGACAGGGCGGCAGCGTTGGTCGCTGCACTCAACACTGATGCCGACAACCTCTATGCCACCGTGGCCGCCAAGTCGATGCGACCGGACATCAAGATCATCGCCCGAGCCCGGAACAACTCGTCCGAGTCGAAGCTTGCGCGCGCAGGTGCCGACAGGGTGGTGAATCCCCAACTGCTGGGGGGTGATCGCATGGCGTCGTTCGTGACTCAGCCGCATGTGGTCGACTTCGTCGATGTGGTCATGCATGACGGGACACTGGAGTTTCGACTGCAGGAAGTGACCCTGGGGGCCGCATCTGCATTGGCCGGCAAGACGCTGCGTTCGGCGCATCTGCGCGACCAGACCGGCGCACTGGTTCTGGCCATCCGGCGGCCAGATGGCCGCTTTGTCACCAATCCCTCACCGGAGGACACGATCGAAGAGGCGGACGTCCTCATCGGCATCGGCACGGCCGAGCAGCTCGAGGCGCTTGCTGCGTTTGCCAACCGGCCCCGGGACCGCCACCAGGCTCCGCCCGACCCTTGATCCTCGACGGGGAGCCGAACCTTGGTCTCAGCCGCTCGAGCT
>Ga0307373_10003462_pt1 | contig 27475 bp, 25 predicted proteins | sample OX2MG_FD_202534 | JGI IMG/M metagenome (GOLD analysis project Ga0307373, IMG submission 202534) | Soil microbial communities from Risofladan, Vaasa, Finland - OX-2 | ecosystem: Environmental > Terrestrial > Soil > Coastal area > Acid sulfate soil | place: Finland: Risofladan, Vaasa | collected... | reverse complement strand
GACGGGAGAGCCGGCGGGGTCGACGACGGATGGCTGACGAGCCGGAGTTCGACGTCGAGGCTCTGCAGGCTCAGCTCGCGGCCCTCAGCGTCCAGCAGTTCCTGGTCTCGGCTGCCTCCACGATCGCGAGCCTGGCCTACGCCAAGCTCGACCGGCGCGAGCTCGACGAGGCTCGGCAGGCGATCGACGCCCTCGCGGCACTCGTTCCGCAGCTCGCAGGGGAACTGGCGGGCGACCTCGCCTTGGCGCTGACCCGGCTCCAGATCGCCTACGCCGAAGCGGCAAATCCCTAACACCCTCCGGGGCATGTGATACATAATCGCCCGCGCCGAGCCCTTCGGCGCTTGACTTTGTGAGGGAGCGAAACCGATGGATTGGTTCATGCATCATCCCGTGCTCCTCGGCCTCGTCGGTGCCGGCGTGGCCGTCTTGTACGGCCTCTACCTGACCTGGTGGCTGCTCCGGCAGCCGGCTGGTAACGAGCGGATGCGGGAGATCGCGAGTGCCGTCCAGGAGGGCGCCGCGGCCTACCTCAAGAAGCAGTACACGACGATCGCGATCGTCGCAGTGGTGCCGTTCGTCCTGCTCGGTGTCTACAACAAGCTCGGCTGGGGAACCGCCTTCGGCTTCCTGATCGGCGCGGTTCTGTCGTCAGGTGCGGGCTTCATCGGCATGAACGTCGCCGTGCGCTCGAACGTTCGCACCGCGGAAGCTGCGCGGAACGGGCTCAAGCCCGCGCTGAACGTCGCGTTCCGCGCCGGTTCGGTGACGGGGTTGCTCGTCGTCGGTCTCGGCCTCTTTGGCGTGACGGGCTACTACTGGCTCCTCACCGGCGGCCTCGGCCATACGCCGACCTCGGCGATCCACGACCTCATCGGGCTTGCGTTCGGTGGCTCCCTGATCTCGGTCTTCGCCCGCCTCGGCGGCGGCATCTTCACGAAGGCCGCCGACGTCGGAGCCGACCTCGTCGGGAAGCTCGAGGCAGGGATCCCCGAGGACGACCCGCGCAACGCGGCGGTGATCGCGGACAACGTCGGCGACAACGTCGGCGACTGTGCCGGCATGGCGGCCGACCTGTTCGAGACCTACGCGGTCACCGCAGTGGCCGTGATGCTGATCGGGACGCATTTCACGGACTCGAGGCTCTACCTGTACCCGCTGGCCTTGGGTGCGGTCTCGGCGGTCTCGTCGGTGATCGGCACCTTCTTCGCCCGGCTCGGCAAGGGCGAGAACGCAGTCATCAACGCGCTCTACAAGGCGGTGCTCGTCGCGACGATCCTGTCGGCGGCTGGCTTCATCCCGATCACGATCGCGTTCGACAAGGGCGCGTACAGCTTCACCGACCTCTATGCGTCGGCGCTCGTCGGCCTTGTCGTGACCTTCCTCCTCGTTGCGATCACCGAGTACTACACCGGCACCCGCTGGAATCCGGTCAAGGCGATCGCCAAGGCGTCGCAGACCGGCCACGCGACGAACATCATCGAAGGCCTTGCCATGGGCATGCAGGCAACGGCGCTCCCGGTGGTCGTGATCGTTGCCGGCATCCTCGTCGCGCATCACTTTGCCGGCCTGTTCGGCATCGGCGTCGCGGTGATGGCGCAGCTCTCGATGACCGGTCTGATCGTCGCGCTCGACGCATACGGCCCGGTGACCGATAACGCGGGCGGCATCGCCGAGATGGCCGATCTGCCTGAGGGCGTTCGCGCGATCACCGACCCGCTCGACGCGGTCGGCAACACGACAAAGGCCGTGACGAAGGGTTACGCGATCGGCTCCGCGGCACTCGCGGCGCTGATCCTGTTCGACTCGTACACGACCGGGCTCAAAGACCAGGGCCTGCCGACGGCGTTCTCGCTGTCGGACGCTTGGGTGATCGCCGGCCTCTTCATCGGTGGTCTGATGCCGTTTCTGTTCGCGTCGCTTGCCATGCAGGCGGTCGGTCGCGTCGGCGGCGAGGTCGTGCAGGAGGTGCGCCGCCAGTTCCGTGAGCACCCCGGGATCATGGATTACACCGAGAAGCCGGACTACAGCCGCGCGGTCGGCATCGTCACCGGCTCGGCGATCAGGTCGATGCTTCTGCCCGCGCTGATCCCGATCGGCTTTCCGATCGTGGTCGGGATCATCAGCGCCAAGATGCTCGGGGGCCTGCTGATCGGCACCATCGTCACCGGTCTCTTCCTCGCGATCTCGATGACCTCGGGCGGCGGCGCCTGGGACAACGCGAAGAAGTCGATCGAGGACGGTCTCTACGGGGGCAAGGGCTCGGAGGCGCATGCCGCGTCGATCACCGGCGACACGGTCGGCGACCCGTACAAGGACACGGCAGGCCCCGCGATCAACCCGATGATCAAGATCGCGAACATCGTCGCGATCCTGATCATCCCGCTGATCGTCTCGATTCATAGTTGACAGACGCCGGCTGCTGCGCGGGGGCTCGCCCCCCGCGCACCAGCTCGGCCGCGACCAGCGCGCCGAGGACGGTGGCCGGCCTCTGAGGAGTAGCGTGGCACCGTGAAACGAGGCGGTGATCTCGTCGCCGTCGCGGGCTCGGCGGCCGCGGTGCTTGTCGCGACCGGGCTCGTGTACGCGCTGAACCCGATCGCCCCGATCCTGAGCCTCGGGGTGCTCTACACGCTCGCGGTGCTCGCCGCCGCCGTGCTCTACGGCCTCGGCTATGCGGTGGCTGCCGCGCTCGCGTCGATGGTTGTCTTCAACTTCCTGTTCCTCCCGCCCGTGCACACGTTGACGCTCGCGGACGGGCGGAACTGGGCGGCGCTCGGCGTGTACGTCGCTACGGCCGTCGTCGCCAGCGAGCTCGCGGCGCGTGCGCGTAGGCGCGCAGCGGAGGCCGAGCAGCGCGAGCGTGAGGCATCGCTGCTCTCCGACGCCGCGGCAGCGCTGTTGCAAGAGGCGCCGCTGGACGAGATCCGCGCGCGAGCCGCGCGCGTGCTCGCGGGCGGTGACGCAGTTGCCCAGCGGCGGTTCGAGGCGGCGGTCGACTCGCTGCTCGCCGTCTCCGACGAGCGACGGGAGGCAGAGGCGCTTCGACGCTCGGACGCGATCAAGACGGTGATCCTGCAGACGGTGTCGCATGACTTCCGCACGCCGCTTGCGACGATGCGGGCCGCGGTCGGCGGGCTCGAGGACAAGGAGCTCCAGCTTTCGGACGCCGACCGGGCCGAGCTGCTCGAGACGATCCGGCTCGAGACGGCGCGTCTGAGCCGTCTCGTCGAGAACGTGCTCGACCTGTCACGGCTTCAGACCAGCGCCGTCGCTCCGCGCCTCGAGTTGTGGGCCGTCGACGATCTGATCGGGCAGGCGGCCGGCGAGGTGTCGGACCGGTCGCGGCTTCGGATCGACGTGCCGGGCTCGCTGCCGGCGGCGCGCGTCGATGCGGTTCAGATGCAGCGAGTGCTCGTGAACCTCTTGGAGAACGCGTTGAAGTTCTCGCCGGGCGCCGTCGAAGTGTGCGCGGACGAGCGGGACGGCCGCGTTGTGATCGACGTGCTCGATCGCGGCCCCGGCCTCGGCGACGGCTCGTCGTCGAAGACCGGGCTCGGGCTCGGTCTCGCGATCGCCCACGGGTTCACGGCGGCGAACGACGGGACTCTTGCGCTGGCTGACCGAGACGGTGGCGGGACGCGTGCGCGCCTGACGCTGCCGGCCGAACAGGTGCCGACGGGGGTGCAGGAATGAAGCAGCGCGTGCTCGTCATCGACGACGAGCCGCAGTTCCTGCGCGCTCTTGCGACAAACCTGCGTGGTGCCGGGTACGAGGTCGAGACGGCTGCCACCGCCGCCGAGGCGCTCGCCGCCGCGGGGCTCAACCCGCCCGACGCTGTGATTCTCGATCTTCTGCTGCCGGACGGGTCGGGGCGGGACGTGTGCACCGAGCTGCGCCGATGGAGCGAGGCTCCGATCGTCCTCATCTCCGCGGTCGGGGACGAGGGCGAGAAGATCGCCGCTCTCGACGCAGGCGCCGACGACTACGTGACCAAGCCGTTTGCGATCGGCGAGCTGCTCGCACGACTGCGTGCAGTGCTTCGGCGGGCCGGACCGCCCGGCGAGCCGGTGATCGTGGTCGGCTCCATCTGTGTCGACCTCGATGCGTTGTCCGTCACGGTCGACGGCAGGCCGGTGCACTTGACACCGCACGAGTTCCGCATCCTCCGCCTGCTCGCCCAGAACGAGGGGAAGCTGCTTACGCACCGCGCGATCCTGCGCGAGGTGTGGGGGCCGGCGTACGGTGACGAGTCGAACTACCTGCACGTCTACGTCTCCCAACTGCGCCGCAAGCTCGAGCCCGATCCGGCACGCCCGCGCTACCTGCTCACCGAGCCCGGCGCCGGCTACCGGCTCGTAGCTCCTGCCACTTGAGAGAACCTTGAGGCGGAGGCGCGGGATCCTGAGCCGCCGCTGAGACGGCCGCCTCTACCGTCTGGGAGATGGCGTCCAAGTTGCTTGGTCCCGTGCGGAGCTGGGAGGCACGCCGTGCGCTGCGCACGGCACGCCAGCGGGCAGACGAGGAGATTCTCGCGACGCGGCTCCCGCTACCGCGGCTCGCCTGGCGCACCGAGGAGTTGCTGGAGCCCTCGAACCGCATCGCCCTCGGACGTTCGCTGGCCGACTCCGTGCACCGGGCCGACGAACGGCTGTTGCCGAACGCTTCGCCGCTCGACCGCGGCTCGGTCCGCGAGTGCCGCCCGCAGCTGCTCGAGCTCGCGGCGTTGCTCTGCGACCTCGACCACGCCGTGACATCGCGCGGCGTTCTGCTCGTTCAGCAGCTCCTCGCCGACGGCTCCGGCCCGCTCTACGGCCACGGTGACCCGAACCGCCTTCGCATCGCGCTCCGGCGTTGTCGCGCGACGCTGGAAGGCTTGGATGACGGCGCTTCGTGAGTTCGAGCGGCGCACCCCGCGACTGAAGCGCGTCGTCGTCGGACGGCCGATGGCCTCCGACGAAATGGAAGAGACGCTGCTTCCGAAGTGGCTTGCGCTGCCGATCTTCGCGTCCGACCCGCTCTCGTCGGTCGCCTACGCGACCGAAGCGGCGCTCGTCGTGCTCGTCGCAACGAGCGGCGCCGCCGCACACCTCGCCTTCCCGATCGCCCTGGCGATCGCGACGCTGCTCGCGATCGTCGTGCTCTCCTACCGGCAGACCGTTCAGGTGTACCAGAGCTCCGGCGGGGCCTACGTCGTCGCCAAGGAGAACCTTGGCCGTCTGCCCAGCCTGATCGCGGCCGCGGCGCTGCTGACCGACTACGTTCTCACGGTCACCGTTTCGGTGGCAGCCGGCGTGCTCGCACTGAGCTCGGCGATCCCGTCGTTGCGCGGCCACGAGCTCGAGCTGTCGCTTGTCTGCGTGGTGTTGGTCGCGCTCGCGAACCTGCGGGGCGTCCGTGAGGCAGGTTTCCTCTTCGCGGTTCCGACGTACGCCTTCATCACCGTGATCTTCACGTTGGTCGGCGTCGGTCTCACGAGGTGTGCGGCGGGCACCTGTCCGCAGGCCGTTGTTCCGCATCCGCTGGTGGCGGGCACCGGCGTGGTGACCGCATTCGTGCTGTTGCGCGCATTTTCGTCGGGCTCCACTGCGCTCACGGGTGTCGAGGCGATCGCGAACGGCGTCAACGCGTTCAGGCGCCCGCAGGGGCGAAACGCCGCGGCGACGTTGCTGATTCTCGGCTCGATCGCGATCGCGATGTTCGTCGGCGTGTCGTGGCTGGCCGTGCGCATGCACGCACGGCCGACCGGAAGCGGCACTCCTTCCGTTCTGTCCGAGATCGCGCGCGGTGTCTTCCCGGCGTCGTCGGCATTCGGGTTCATGTACTGGGTTGTGCAGGTGCTCACGCTCTCGATCCTCGTGCTCGCGGCAAACACCTCGTACCAGGGCTTTCCGCGCCTGGGGGCGCTCCTCGCGCGCGACCGCTTCTTCCCGCGCCAGTTCACGAACCTCGGCGACCGCCTTGTCTTTTCGAACGGCATCATCGTCCTGACCGGGCTCGCGTGTGCGCTGCTGTGGGCGTACAACGCGAACCTCAATTCGCTGATCCACCTGTACGTGATCGGCGTGTTCACCGCGTTCACGCTGTCGCAGACCGGCATGGTGCGGTACTGGTGGCGTTCCCGCGACCCGGGCTGGGGGCACCGCATCATCATCAACGCTGTCGGTGCGACCGCGACTGGCGTCGTGACGCTGGTGGTCATCTGGACCAAGTTCGCCGAGGGCGCCTGGCTCGTGATCGTCGCGATCCCACTGCTCGTCCTGGTCTTCCTCGGCATCAACCGCCACTACCGTCGCTTCGCCCGCCGGCTTCGGGTCGGGGTCAGCGCCGTGCGTGCGGCACGCGCTCCCACCAACGAGGTCCTGCTCTGGGTCGAATCGCTCAACGCCGCCACCAAGGGAGCCCTCTGGTACATGCACCACATCACCCCGTCCCGGCTGCGCGCGGTGCTCGTCCCGACCCGGCACACCGATCCGGCGATCCGCCCGCGCTGGTGGGATTTTGCCGAGGAGGAGCCGCGGCTCGAGATTCTTGAGGCGGAGGAAGGGCGGATGCAGGCGCTCCTCGAAGAGGTTTGGCGGCTGCCTCGCGGTGAGTCCGACTTCGTCACGGTCGTCGTGCCGGAGCAGTTTCGCCGCCGGTCATTCGTCACCGCGGCTGGGCGCTCGTCGTTCCGGCTCAAGCTGCGCCTTCTTTCCGAGCCCGGCATCGTCGTCACCGCCGTGCCCTCCGTCGCTGCGAGCACGACGGCGCAGGGACAGATGCCAAAGCGGCTCGTCGCCCGCGTCTTGGTCGCCAACGTCCACGCCGGTGCGCTGCGCGCGGCCACCTATGCCGAGTCGCTCGGCATCGAAGACACGCGAGCCGTGTCGTTTGCCTTCGACGAGGACGAAGCGGCGCGCTTCCGCGCGGAGTACCTGAGCACGGGCATGACGCTGCCGCTCGACCTGAGCGATGCGCCCTTCCGCGATATCGGCACGCCGCTCCTTGCCTACATCAGGAGCCTCACGGCGGGCGGCGACACCGTCGTCAACATCGTGATGCCGGAGATGGTCGTCCGGGGCTGGGCGCGGCTTCTGCACAACCAGCGGGCGCTCTACATCAAGCGGCTCCTGCTGTTCGAACCGAATGTCGTCCTCTCGAGCGTCCCGTACCAGCTGTTCCGTTAGCGGGGCCCCCGGCCAGCCGACCATCTAGCATCGGCCGTCGTGCCCCGGCGGCGCCGTCAATCACACAGTCTGGAGCGGGTTCTCGGAGCTCCCGCGCTCTTCGCGACCGCCTACGGCAACGTCGGCTCGTCGATCTACTACGCGCTGGGCCTCGTGGCGAGCATCGCGCTCGGCCTCACGCCGCTCGTCTTCATCATCAGCGGCCTGATCTTCGCGGCCACCGCCGCGACCTACGCCGAGGGCACGGTTCGCTACCCCGAGGCCGGCGGGTCGGCGAGCTTCGCGCGCCACGCGTTCAACGAGCTCGTGTCGTTCGGGGCGGCGTGGGCCCAGATGCTCAATTACGTGATCACGATCGCCATCTCGGTGATCTTCGTGCCGCACTACCTGTCGATCTTCTGGGCGCCGCTGCGCACGAACCCGTGGGACATCGTCGTCGGCGTCGCGTTCACCTGGGTGCTCGTCGGGCTCAACGTGGTCGGTGTCCAGGAGGCGGCGAAGCTGAACATCGTGCTGGCCGTCGTCGACTTCGCGACCCAGCTCCTGCTCGTCAGCCTCGGGTTCTTCCTGATCTTCAACGCACACGTGCTGATGCACAACGTGCACCTCGGCGTTGCCCCTTCCTGGAGCGCGTTCCTGCTCGCGATCCCCGTCGGGATGATCGCGTACACCGGCATCGAGACGGTGTCGAACCTCGCGGAGGAAGCTCGAGACCCTGTGCGCACGATTCCGCGCTCGATCTCCTGGGTTGCGATCGCCGTCTTCGCGATCTACTTCACGCTGCCGTGGATCGCGCTGTCGGCGATGCCGGTGGTGCACGAGGGTGCGCACTATGTGACCCAGCTAGGCCAGAGCCCGCCGAACGGCTTCAAGAACGACCCCGTGCTCGGGCTCGTCGAGAACCTCGGGCTGCACGGTGCGGTGCTCTCGATCGCGAAGATCTACGTCGGCATCCTGGCCGCGACGATCCTGTTCATCGCCACGAACGCAGGTGTGATCGGCGCTTCGCGGATCACCTATTCGATGTCGAGCTACCGGCAGCTGCCCGAGATCTTCCGGCGGCTGCACCCGAAGTTGAAGACGCCCTGGCTCGCGCTCGTCGTGTTCGCCGGCATCGGTACGACGATCTTCCTCGTTTCGGGCCAGGTCGACTTCCTCGGGCGGATGTACGCATTCGGGGCGATGCTGTCGTTCACGATCGCGCATGTCTCGGTGGTCGCTCTGCGCGTTCGTGCGCGGGGCGAAGAGCTCGAGTGGCGCGCTCGCCCGAACCTCAGGCTGGGGGGGATCGACTGGCCGCTCTTTGCGATCGTCGGCGGGCTCGGCACCGGCATCGCCTGGGTCGTGGTCGTCGTGCAGGACGCGCCGACCCGCTACGCCGGCCTGGCGTGGCTTGCGGTCGGGTTCGTCTTCTACGTGTTCTACCGGCGCAGGTTGAACCTCCCGCTGAGCACCACGACCCGGGCGCCGGTACCGCTCGGCGCGGCGATTGCACTCGAGTACCGGTCGATCCTCGTGCCGATCGTGGCGGGCGACGAGTCGAGGGAGGCGATCGAGCTGGCCGGACGGCTCGCAACCGAACGCGCCGGGCGCATCGTCCTGCTGCGCGTGATCGTCGTGCCGCTCGAGTTGCCGCTCGACGCCGACATGACGGATCAGCTCCGCGCGGCCGACGATCTCCTCGACCGGGGGCGCGCGATCGCCGAGCCGTACGGTGTGAGGGTGGTCGAGCGCGTCATCCGCGCGCGGAACGCAGGACGGGCGATCATCGAAGAGGCAGACCGCCGCGGCTCGGAGATCATCGTGCTCGGCGCGCGGCGCGGCCAGCACAAGACGATCTTCGGCAGTACCGTCGACTTCGTGCTCAAGCATTCGCCGTCGCGCGTCATGGTCGCGGCGGGCAGGAAGGTGGCGTGACCGGGGCATGAGCAGCTACCGCGGGCTCGTCGTCTTCATGGCGCTGCTGATGATCGTGCTCGGTCTGGTCATGTTCACGGTCACGGTCATGCACGGCTTCGGCGTGGGCGTGATTCTCGGCGTCCTCTTCGTCGCGGCCGGCGCCGGCCGCCTGACGATGCTGCGGAGGCGGAGCTAGTGGCCCGCAAGCTTCCCGGCCTGCGCCGCGAGCTCGACGCGCGTGCGCTCTTTTCTGTCGCCTACGGTGAGATCGCCTCGTCGATCTACTTCGCGCTCGGGATCGTCGCTGCGCACGCGCTCGGCTTCACGCCGCTCGTCCTGCTCGGCGTGGGCGTCCTCTTCCTGACCGTGTCGTTCTCGTATGCGGAGGGCACCGCGGCCCTGCCGGAGACGGGCGGCGCCGCCACGTTCGTGCGCCGTGCAGCGAACGATCTCGCCGGCTTCCTCACCGGCTGGGCCCTCTTCCTCGACTACCTGATCGTGATTGCGTTGTCGGCGCTCTTCCTGCCCCATTACCTGTCGGGCGCACTCGGTGTAAGCGCACTCGACCGCAACCCCTGGGACGTGATCGTCGCGGTGTCGGTGATCGTGTCCGTTGCGCTGATCCGCGTCGTGCGGCGGCCGTCCCTCTACGGCATCACCATCGTCGTGCCGGCTCTCGACCTGCTCACCCAGCTTCTGCTCGTCGTGCTCGGCTTCGTTCTCGTCTTCTCGCCGCATGCTCTCGCACGCGGCACGTCGCTCGGCACGCACCCGAGCTGGCACGCCATCGCGTTCGCGCTGCCCCTTGGCATGCTCGCGTTCACCGGGCTCGAAACGGTCGCCAATCTGGCCGCCGAGGCTCGCCGGCCGGGAGTCGACATACCGCGCTCCGTCTTCGGCGGCATCGCCACCGTCGTGACGATGTACGTCGCGATCGCGATCGTGGCGCTGTCGGCGTTTCCGGGGCCCGACACGGCACTCGGCAACCGCTGGATTCGCTCACCGCTGCTTGGGGTCGCGCACCGCATCGGCGGGCAGCTGCCACACTTCCTCGGCGGCACGCTCGAGTTCTACGTTGGCATCACCGGTGCGCTGATCCTGTTCGCCGCTATCACGACGTCGATCTCCGGCTTCACCCGCCTCGCGTACTCCCTGGGCGAGCACGGCCAGCTGCCGCGCAGCTTCGGGCGGTTGAGCAGGCGTGCGCATGTCTCGCCGCAGGCGATCGTCTCCGCCGCCGTGATCTCGTCGGCGCTCGTGGTCGGCTCGTCCTTCCTGAAGCACGACGTCTCGTTCCTTGCAGGCCTCTTCTCGTTTGGCGTCTTGCTCGCGTTCACCGCGGCGCAGCTCGCTGTGATCAAGCTCCGGATCGACGAGCCCGACCTGGCGCGGCCCTACCGCGCGCCGTTCAACGTGCGCATTCGTGGGGTCGAGTTGCCGCTGCCGGCGATCGTCGGCTCCGTTGCGACCTTCGCGGTCTGGCTGATCGCGCTCATGACGCACCCGGCGGCGCGGTATGCGGGCTTCGCCTGGCTCGCGGCCGGCCTCGCCGTCTTCGTCGGCGTCCGCAGCGCGCACGGCGAAGGGCTGATGGAGAAGGTCACGGCGCCTGACGAGCGGCCCGTGGAGACTCCCGTGACGTTCAGGCGGATCCTCGTCCCGATGAAGCTCGGGATCATCGGCGAGGAGATGCTCGCGACCGCCGTGAAGCTCGCCGCCGAGCACGGGTCGGAGGTGCAAGCCCTGCACGTGATCAGCGTCCCGCTCGACCAGCCGCTCGACGCGCCGCTGGCCGGGCAGGAGGAACGCGCGGCCGAGTCGCTCGCCGAAGCGAAGCTGCTCGGCGCCGAACACGGTGTGACCGTGGAAGGAACAACGGTTCGCGCGCGGTCGATCGGCGCGGCGATCGTCGTGCGGGCGAACGAGGTCGGCGCCGATCTGATCGTCCTCGGCTCGGCGCCGCGCTGGCGCCGGCAGTCGCGCTTCTTCTCGCCCACCGTCGACTACGTCCTGCGCAAGGCTCCCTGTGAGGTGCTGATCGTCGCGTTCCCGCAGACCGTGCTGGACGAGGAGCTGGCCGCGACCTGACACGCGGACAGGGTGAGCCGGGGGCGCTGCGTGGGCGCCCGGGGACAAAGGCGCTCCCGCTCGTAGGCGCGCGCGCCGTGGGCGGGCCTGTCGCACTCGGTGTGTTTGGCGCCCTGGCGTTTGTCGCCCTGGTCGCATGGCTCGCCGGGGCCTTGCTGCTCGTCGTCGCGGCGCCGCAGCTCGCGGCGCACGATCTGCTCGCGTGGCAGCCGGTCCTCGCGGCGCATCTCGTTGCGTTGGGGTTGCTTCCGCCGGCCGTGACGGCCGCTGCGTTTCATCTTCTGCCCGTGATGCTGCGCAACGACCTACGACGGCCTCGCCTGCTGCGCCTGGTGCCGATCGGGCTCGCGAGCGGACCGGTCGCCGCGGTCGGGATCTCGCGGAACCTGCCGTTCCTGCTGTGGCCGTCGGCGGCACTGCTCACGTGCGGGCTCGCCGTCGTGCTCGTGGAGCTCGTCGGGCTCGCGGTGCGGGCGCCGCGGGGCCGCACGCTCGTCACGAGCCGTGTCGGCGTGCTGCTCGTCTGCGCCCACGTCCTGGCTGCTCTCGTGCTCGGAGCAGTCGTCTTCGCGCATGGCGACCGGAGCTCGCTCGGCGTCACTCACGACCGCTGGGTGCTTGTGCACCTCCATCTCGCCGTGCTCGGCTGGTTGACCCTTCTGATCGTCACCGTCGCGAGGACGCTCGGGCCCATGCTCGCTCTTGCCCCCGCCGCGCCCCCGCGGCGCTTGCCGCTGACGGAGCTCGTGCTCTCGGGCGGGCTCTGGCTGCTCGTCGCGGGGATCGCACTCGGCGCGCCGGTGCTGGAAGTGGCCGGAGCGGCAGCCGTGATCGGTGCACTGGTGGGATTCGCGGCCCGGATGGCGCCGCTCCTCGCGCGTCGTCGACTGCCGCTCGAGGCACCGCTCGCGCATCTGGCCGTCGGAGCGGTGTTTCTCGTCCAGGCGGCGATTCTCGGTCTCGCCGTCGCCACGACCGAGGTTTCGCCGGGTCGCGCTCTCGGCGCGTACGTCGTCCTGCTGCTCGTCGGCTTCGCCGGCGGCATGACGCTCGGCCACCTGGGCAAGCTGTTGTCGCTCTCGATCTGGGTGTGGTGGCCGCCGGGACCGCGGCCGAAGCAGGAGGACCTCTACCCACGCCGGCTGTGGCTTGTCGAAGCGAGCGCGTTTGCGGTCGGCGTCGAGCTCCTCGCACTCGGCGCGCTTGCCGGAGCCGGTGCCGTCGCTCGGGCGGGAGCGGTGCTCCTCGTGCTTGCGGCCGTCCTCGCCGCGACCGCCTCGGCGCGAACCTGGTCGCGCCGACCCGGCCGTACGGAGTACGCTGCCCCGCTGTGAAAGCAATTGTGATCGGGTGTGGGCGCGTCGGTTCCGCCGTCGCGCAGCAGCTTCAGGCGTCGAGCTGGGACGTCACGGTCTGCGACGAGAACGAGGACGCCCTCGGCCGGCTCGGCGAGCATTGGACCGGCGGCTTCGTCGTCGGTCACGGTATGGACCTGCAACTCCTGCGTGAGGCGGGGATCGAGGATGCCGACGCCGTGGTCGTCGCGACCAACGGCGACAACACGAATCTCGTGATCGCGCAGGCGGCGCAGAAGCACTTCGAGGTGCCGACGGTGATCGTGCGGGTGCTCGACCCGGCGCGCGCCGAGTTCTACGCCTCGCGTGGGCTGCACATCGTCTGCCCGACCTCGTCGGCGATCGAGACGCTCGTCAGCGCCGTGCGCGATGCAGAACAGGCGACTGTCTAGGTGGAGGCACACTCGTGTACATCCTGATCGCAGGCGGCGGCAAGATCGGTGCGAACCTGATGCGCTCGCTGCTTCGCGCCGGGCACGAGGTGACGCTGATCGAGCAGCGGCCGTACCGGTTCGACAAGCTCGAGGCGGAGTTCGAGCACCAGGTGATTCGCGGCGACGCGACCGAGCTCTTCGTGCTCGAGCGTGCCGGCATCAAGCGCCCGCCCGACCTGCTCGTCGCAGCAACAGGCGACGACGAGGACAACATCGTGATCTGCCAACTCGCGCGCGAGCGTTATGGCGCCGGCAACGTGATCGCCCGCATCAACGATCCGCGCAACCAGCCCTACTTCGACCTGCTCGGCATCTCGCCGACGGTCAGTGCGACCGGCGCGATCATGGGCCTGATCGAGCACGAGGTGCCGGAGCACGGGTTGATCCAGCTGCTCGAGCTGCGCAAGGAAAACCTCGAGATCGTCGAGGTGACGGTCGACAAGGGCGCGAACTGCCAGGGCAAGCGCGTCCGTGCACTGCGCCTGCCCGAGGGGGCACGGCTGATCTCCGTCGTCCGTGACGGCAAGGCCGAGGTCCCGGACGAGGAGACCCAGCTCGAGGCGGGCGACCAGGTGCTGGCGATCCTCGAGCCGGGCAAGGAGGACGAGCTCCGGCGCGTCCTCCTCCACGACTAGCGGTCTAAACGGCGCTACCCTCCGGGTGTGCGTCGCCCGGCGACACCTGTGCTGCTGGCATGGTCCGCGAGCATTGCCGGCCTCATCTCGATCATCTCCGCGCTGACCCCTGACGCCGCCGGTCGCGTGGACCTGGTCGGCGGGGTGCTTCCGCCCGGCGTGCCGAGCGCTGCGCGCACGATCTCGCTGGCGCTCGGGCTCGGGATGATCTGGCTCTCCCGCGGAATCGCACGGCGCAAGCGGCGCGCCTGGTGGCTTGCCGTCGTGATCGTGATCGCCTCCGCGCTCGCCCACCTCGCCAAGGGCCTGGACTTCGAGGAGGCGAGCATGCATCTGATCCTCCTCGTCGCGCTCGTGCGCTCGCGCCGGCACTTCGTCGCGCCGGGAGATCCGGCGACGGTGATGCCGCTCGTCCAGGTCGGGATCGCGCTCGTCGTCTCCGTGACGCTCTTCCTCGTCGTGAACTCCCAGACGGACGAGCTCTCGATCCGGATCGAGACGGCCGGGCTGCTGCTGATCGCAGCGCTCGGCTTCCGGGCGCTGTGGCTCTGGCTCCGGCCTCATCCGATCGTGCCGCCGGGCGCCGACGAGCGCGAACGGGCGACGGAGCTCGTGCAGGAGCACGGCTCCGACAGCCTCGCCTACTTCGCGCTGCGCCGCGACAAGAGCTACTTCTTCTCGCCGAGCGGCGGGTCGTTCCTTGCCTACCGCGTGATCGGCGGGACGGCGCTCGTCGCCGGCGACCCGATCGGCGCCGAGACCGAGCGCCACACGCTGGTCGCCGAGTTCGTACGCGTTGCGCACACGAAGGGCTGGCGGGTTGCCGTCGCCGGTGCGTCCAACGAGGCGCTCGAGGACTACGCCGCGATCGGCTTCAAGTCGATGTACCTGGGTGACGAGGCGGTGATCAAGCCCGCCGAGTTCTCACTCGATGGTCGCGCGATCCGGAAGGTGCGGCAGTCGGTCTCGCGTCTCGAGAAGAGCGGCTACACCGTGTCGGTGCTCTCGACCGCCGATGCCGACGAAGCGCTGCGCGGCGAACTGCTCTCGGTCTCCGAGGAGTGGCGAGGCACGTGGCCGGAGCGCGGCTTCACGATGGCGATGGACGCGCTGTTCCGCTATCCCGACACGGTGCTCGCGGTCGCTGTCGGTCCCGACGGCGCTGTCGGCGGTTTCCTGCAGCTCGTGCCGTCGCCGGCCAGCGAGGGGTACTCGCTCGCGTCGATGCGCCGGCGCAGGGATACGCCGAACGGGTTGATGGAGTACCTGATCACCGAGACCGTCGCCTGGGCGCGCGACCACCACGTCACCGAGGTGTCGCTGAACTTCGCGGTGTTCGCCGACTTCCTCCGCGCGGACGAGGACGCGAGCTCCTTCACCCGTTCGGTGCGCTTCGTGCTGCTGAAGGCCGACCGTCTCTTCCAGGTCGAGCGGCTCCACAGCTTCAACCGGAAGTTCTTCCCGCACTGGCGGCGCCGCTACTTCTGCTTCGAACGGTGGAGCGACCTCCCGCTTGCCGGTCTCGCCTACCTGCAGGCCGAGTCGCTGCTCACGCCGCCGGGCCCCTGGGTCAAGTCGCCGGATCTCGCCGCGCAGTGAGGTGGCTCGTCGCGCTCGCGGCGGGCCTCGTGGCGGCCGTGCCGAGCTTCGCGTTCTCGGGCGGGCCGAACACGGACTGGGGACGCTTCGGCTACGACGCCGCCCGGCACGGCAGCTCACCCGACTCCCGCATCACCCCACAGAACATCGCAACTCTCGTGCGGACGCAGGTGCAGGTCGACGGCACGGTCGACTCATCCCCGATCTACGTGCGTGGCATGTTCGTGATCACGACAACCTACGGCAAGACGGAAGCCCTGAACGCCGACACGGGCCAGGTGATCTGGCGGTTCACGCCGCCTGCGTACGCGCGCATCGCCGGGTCGGCGCAGATCACGACCGCGACGCCTGCCGCTTCGACCGACCGCACGGCCGTCTACGCCGCGGCCCCGGACGGCCGCATCCGCAAGCTTCGGCTTTCGGACGGCAAGGTGCTGTGGACGACGGCGATCACGCGCGACCCAGCCCACGAGAAGATCGCCTCGGCGCTCAACGTCTCCCGGGGGCTCGTGATCGCGACGACCGGTGGCTACTACGGCGACATCCCGCCCTACCAGGGGCACGTCGTGACGATCTCGGAGGCCACCGGGCGCATCGCGCACGTCTGGAACTCGCTCTGCAGCGACCGCCGTCAGTTGATCCTTCCGCGTACCTGCCCGTCGAGCGACTCGGCGATCTGGTCGCGAAGCGGCGCGGCCGTCGACCCGGCGAACGGCACGCTCGTCGTCGCGACGGGGAACGGGCCGTGGAACGGCCGCACCGACTGGGGTGACAGCGTGATCGTTCTCTCGCCGGACGCCTCGCGCATGCTCCGCCACTGGACACCGTCCGATCAGCAGCACCTGAACGCGACCGACGGCGACCTCGGCTCGACCGGCCCGGCGCTCCTCACGGGCGGCTACGCCTTGCAGGGCGGCAAGGACGGCGAGCTGCGGCTACTGCAGCTGCGGCGGCTGCCGGGTGTGAACGCCGACGTCGGCGGGGCGCTGCAGACCGTCTCCGGACCGGGTGGGGCGGCGCTTTTCAGCGAGCCCGCGGTCTGGCAGGGAACGTGGGCATTCGTCGCGAGCGGCGGCGGCACCGCCGCCTGGCGTCTCGAGCACGGCCGCCTGCGCCGGGTCTGGTCGAACGGCAACGACGGCACGTCGCCCGCCGTTGCAGGAGGCCTGCTCTACGTGGCCGGCAACGGCGCGGTGCGCGTCTACCTGCCGGTGAGCGGCAAGCTGGTGGCGAATCTCCCGACCGGGGCCGTCCACTGGCAGAGCCCGATCATCGCGGACGGCCGGGTGGCCGTCGGCGAAGGCGATGCGAACGACCACGCCGCCACCGGCGTGCTCGACGTCTACCGGCTCCCCTGAGCTCAGCTCGTGCGGCGACGGCGCACCTGCGGGCCCTGTGTCCCCAGAGCCGCGTAGGTAATCGCCTGGAGCGACTCGTTGAGGTTGCGCAGCTCGTGCGCGATGATCGTCAGCTCCTCGCGCCGCTCCTCACGCCGGTTCAGGCGCGTGAGCTCCTCGGCGATCCGGTCGAGGCGGCCGAGCAGCGCTTCGAGCTGGCGGTCGGTGACCTCGCCGTGCTCCATCGGGTGATCCTATGTGGCCGCAATGACGACGGCGGCCGCCACGATCACCCACAGCCCCACGCAGGCGAGAAGCAACCGGTCGGTGAGGAGCACCGTCTCGGGCTCTTCGCCGAGGTCGTCGTGGCGGACGAGCCACAGATAGCGCGCAAGGCCCGCTGCGACGAACGGAATCGTCGCGGTCATCCACTGCGTGTCCGGCGAGTAGAACGCATAGGTCGAATACGTGACGAACGTGCCGGCGAGCGTTGCGGTCAGCAGGCCGTTGACGACCGGGAGGCTGTATCCGCGTAGCGCGCTTCGGCCCGGTGTCTCGCCGCGACCGGCACTGACGAGCTCGCCGCGACGCTTGGCGAGTCCGAGGAACAGTGCGAGGAGCGCCGTGCACGCAAGGAGCCAGGACGAGATGTGCACCTCGACGGCCTCGGCCCCTGCCGCTGCTCGGATCACGAACAGGGCGGCTATCGCCAGCACGTCCAGCAGGGCGGCGCGCTTGAGCACGAGGGTGTAGGCGAACTGCAGAACGGTGAAGGCGACCGCGAACTCGAGCACCTGGTGTGCGAGCGCGGCTGCCGCGGCGAGGCCGCCCGCGACCATCAGCGCGGACGCCGCGAGCGCCAGCTCGGGCGAGATCGCGCCACGCGCCACGGGCCGGAATCGCTTGGCGGGGTGCAAACGGTCGGAGGCAGCGTCGCGTGCGTCGTTCAGGAGGTAGGCGCCGCTCGAGAGCACGCAGAAGATCCCGAACGCCGCGATGGCGTCGGCCCAGCGCACCGGCTGGTTGACGACCCCGGCGAAGACGAGCCCGGCGAACAGGAGCAGGTTCTTGATCCACTGGCGCGGGCGCATCGCCTCGACCAGCGCGGCGCCGGTCCGGCCGAGTGCGGTGACCGCGATCGCTGCCGCGGTCATTTCAGCGGCACCGAGAGCGAGAGGTGGGGGATTCGGCGATACACGGCGAAGAAGTCGCGGTCGTCGGGCGAGAGATAGCGCGTTGCCTGTTGTTGCCCGTTGGGAACGATCTTAACGGCGTTCCGGCCGCCGCTCGCGGCGAAGACGTTGAAGCTCGGCCATTCCGCGTTGATGTCGAGCTGCATCGCCCGTACGGCGCCGGCGCGGATCAGGATGTTGGCGAGCGACGAGACGGTCTGATAGTTCGCGGCCGCGTAGATCAGGTTGCCGCGCTTGTCGATGCCGACTCCCGAGCGCCACACCCTGATCGCGTTACCGAGCGTCGCGCCCCAGGCGCGGCTGTCGTTCAGCCTGGACGACGGGCGGCCGTCGACCACGATCAGCGGCAGGTTCTGGCGCGCCAGCACGATGTTTCGCGGTGGCGTCGGGCCGCCGTTCCAGGTCTGGACGTTGACCGACCCGTTGCGGTGGGCGACGAGCGTCGCAAGGCCGCGCCGCAGCGGCTCATAGCTCTTCCCGTCGATCGCGAAGCCACCCTGGCCGTCTTTGTAGGTGAAGCCGCTGTTGAACGCCGCGATCAGCCGCCAGCGCTCACCGTAGGGAACCTGCATCGGGCCGCGCACGGGGGCGGACGGCGGCTCGTAGCGTCCGGGGTAGAGAGCGAGCTGTGTGCGGCTGTGGTCGATCCACGCGAGGTAGGCGACGTTCTGCGGGTACACCGGGTCGCTGCGGAACGTGGTGACGTACACCGGCGAACCGCCGATCCCGACGGGGTGCCACACGCCCTCGCCCGGCAGGCGGGGGCGGATCGCGAGGCGCAGGGTGTCCGGCAGTGCGACGTGCCGCGCCGCCCGGCGCGCCGGCGTGCCCGGGGTCGTGATCTGCGGCAGGGTGGTCAGCGCCGGCCCGCCCTTCGCCGGCGCGTGCCAGCGATACCAGACGTTCTCGGCGTCGTTGACGAGCCAGCGGAAGCCGTGTTCCCGCGCCCACTCGACACTTCGGATCCCGAGTGGGAGGCTCGACGGCTCGAGCATCGTCGTGACGTACGAGTATCCGAAAGGGGCGATCAGGCCGGCGAGCACGGCGGCAATCGCGGCCCGCCGGCGGCGCCGCGTGACCTGTGAGCGCCGCGCCGCGCGGCGCTCAGCGCGCGCGCGAACACTCGGCATGTGGCCGCTCGTCCCTACCGCAGTCTCGTGCTCCGTGGTCATCCTGCCGGGCCCAAGCTATGCCCCCGATGGTGAACTGAGGGTGAAAGACGTGTTACGCCCGCTGAAGAATTCGTGTCGGCAGTAGTCGCAGCACCAGGGCGATCAGCCGCATGCTGCGAGGGGCCCAGACGACGGCCGACCCGTTGTGCAGCCCCGCGACGACGGCCGTCGCCACCTCGGCGGGGCCGACGGCGAAGGGTGCGGGTTTCAACGAGGTCGTCATACGTGTGCGCACGAACCCGGGCCGAACGATCATGACGTGCACGTCCTCCCCGGCCAGGGCGAGCTGGAGCCCCTGGGCGAACACGTCGATCCCCGCCTTGCTCGCGCCGTACACGTAGTTCGACCGGCGTGCCCGCTGTCCTGCGATCGAGGAGAGGAGGACCGCCGTGCCGTGGCCCTGCGCACGCAGATGGTTTGCCACATGCGTCAGAGCGGACACCGCGCCGACGTAGTTCGTCTGCGCGACGGCGACGGCCGCTGCGGCGTCGCGCTCGTCGTGCTCCTGGTCGCCGAGCACACCGAAGGCGACCAGGACGACGTCGACGTCGTCGCCGGCGAATGCCTCTGCGAAAAATGCGGTGTGCGTTTCGTGCGCGAGTGCGTCGAACGCGACGCGCTCGACGGTGGCGCCGAGGCGTTCCAGCTCCGCTGTCTCGAGGGCGTCGGGTCGACGAGCTGCGAGCACCGCGTGCAGCGGCCCTTCGGCGAGCAGCGCTACGAGCACGGCGTGCGCGATCTCGGAGCCGCCGCCGAGCACGAGTACACGCTGGATGCGTCCAAGCGCGTCCTTCACCGGGTCACCAGGCGGACGCGCCGCGCAAGGTCGCAGCGCATCACGCCGTTCTGGTCGAGTGCCGACTGCGCGGATCGCCACTCCTCGAGTCGTGGGTACATCCGCTCGAGCAGCGACGCGTGCATGCGCGCGTCCTTTGCAAGGTAGATGCGCCCGCCGGCCTGCGCGACCACCTCGTCTGCGTCGTCGAGCAGCTGCGCGAGGCCGGAGGTCGAGGCGGCGAAGTCGAGTGCGACCGTCCAGCCCGGGAACGGGAACGAGAGCGGCCCCGACGCGTCGCCAAACTGCTTCAGCACGACGAGCACCGGGTTCGCAGCCGCGAACCGCTCGAGCAGCGAGCGCACCGTCTCTTCCGCGCCGAAGGGCACGGCGAACTGGTACTGCACAAGCCCGCGGCGCCCGTAGAGCCGGTTCCAGTCGGCGATCGCGTCGAGCGGGTAGAAGAAGGTGTCGACCGTCTCCGTGCTGCGGCCTTCGCGGGCCCGCCGGAAGCGCGCCACGTTGTAGGCACTGAGCGCGGGGCCGCGCAGCAGCAGGGCCGCTGAGACGGCGGGTGGGACGCCGAGGCGTCTGCCGCGTTCGCGCGCCAGGCTGCCGCCCGGGAGGTCGTCCCGGGTTGCGTGGTCGCCGCGGAGCAGCACGGAGCGCCCGAGCTTCGCTCCGCGGGCCCGGCCGTCGACCCAGGCGACGGAGTAGCGGTAGAGGTGGTCGGTCGAGGTGAGCTGTGCGAGCAGCTCGTCGATTCCTCGCGCCCGCTCCGTCGTCACGACCATCTGCCCGGTCTCGACGGGAAGCAGGCGAAGCGTGCAACGCGCGACGATGCCGGTGAGGCCGAGCCCGCCGGCTGTCGCGTCGAAGCCGGAGGTGCCCGGCCCCAGCTCGAGCTGTTCGCCCGCCGGCGTGATGAGAGTCAGCGATTCGACATGTCGCGCGAACGCGCCGTCGCGGTGGTGGTTCTTGCCGTGCACATCGGCGGCGATCGCGCCGCCGAGCGTCACCGACGCCGTGCCCGGGGTGACCGGGAGGAACCAGCCGCGCGGCAGCACGACGTCGACAAGCGCGTCGAGCGAGCACCCGGCCTCTGCGGTGATCACGCCGTGCTCCTCGTCGAACTCGACGACCCGCGTCAGCCGGTGCGTATCGACGACGAGGCCGCCCGCGTTCTGGGCGACGTCGCCGTAGCTCCGTCCGAGCCCACGTGCGATCACTCCACGCGGCGGCGCTTGCGCGACGATCTCTGCGAGCTCGTCGCACGAGCTCGGTTCGACGACGAGCGCGGTCGACGGAGCGGTCCGGCCCCAGCCGCGCAACGTGCGCCGGTTTGTCAACGAAGGCGCCGCCACGCTCCCAGTCCGATCAGCGCGCCGGCGGCGTCGATGCCGACGTCCGTCATGTGCGCGCACTTGCGCAGGACGACGTCCCAGCCACCGGGGCCGGTCGAGAGCGACGGGATCGACGAGCGGGTGAAGATCACGCCCGCCCAGGCGAGTACCGGAAGCCACCGGGAGGTCATCACGGCTATATTCGCCGGACCAACGGGCGAACGGTGAGGGAACCCGGTGCAAGTCCGGGACGGTCCCGCCGCTGTAAGGGGAGTTGCCCTCTGCCACGAAGCCACTGAGCGCGAGCTCGGGAAGGCGGCAGAGGGGGAGCCTCGAGTCAGAAGACCTGCCGGTCGCCCCCAGATCGATCCCCTCGCGGAAGGAGGAATCGTGGCCAAACGGCTACTTGTGTTGCTCACCCTCTCGTTGGTCCTGCCGGCCACCGCAATCGCGGCGACGGTGCACGTTCGAGTCGAAGGCATGACACGGACGCTCTTTGCGCCCACCGAGGTCACCGTCACAGCGACGAATGCCCTCGACGCGCTCGAGCAGGCGTCGCTGATCGGCGAGTTCTACTACCACGTCACCCAGTCCTCGTTCGGCCCGTACGTCGACCAGATCGGTCGCTACGGCGGTAGCGCTTCGAGCGGCTGGGTGTTCAAGGTCGACAACGTCTCGCCACCTGTCGGGGCAGACGCCGTTCAGCTCAAAGACGGCGATCACGTCCTTTGGTACTACGCGACGTTCGGTCCAACGGGCGGCCCGCCGACGCTCGACGTGACTGCCCTGGCGAGCGGGTGTTACCGCGCGACCGCTTTCGACGACAACGGAAAGGCGGCGTCCGTGAACGGTCTCGTCTGGCATGTCGGCTCGAAGAGGACCGTCACGGGGTCGACTGCGACACCGCTCTGTCCCGGGCCGCATCCCGGTGTGCTCGTACGCGCGACGGCGACCGGTGCCGTCCGCTCGAACGCCGTGAAGTGAGGAGCGCGCTCGTCCTGGTGCTCGCTTCGCTCGCCCTCGCCGGTTGCGGCGGGGGCGAGCGAAGCCATGGAACCGCGACGCTGTGGGTGACGCGCGACCGAGGGGCGCAGGTCGTGTTTGCGGGCGCCGTGCCGGCCGGGCTCGACGGCATCCAGGCGGTCGAGCAGAAGCTGAAGGTGACGACGAGCTACGGCGGTCGCTTCCTGCAGTCGATCGACGGAATCTCGGGCTCGCTGTCGGCGCAGCGCGACTGGTTCTTCTTCGTGAACGGCGTCGAGGGCGATCGCAGCGCGACGGAGGTGACGTTGCACGCCGGCGACGTGCTCTGGTGGGACTACCGCCGGTGGGACGCGGCGACGATGAGCATTCCCGTCGTCGTCGGCTCGTATCCCGAACCGTTCATCCACGGCTTTCCGGGGAAGACGAGCGTCGTCGCCTCCGACCGCACGCTTGCCGCGCAGATCGCAGCGCAGGTGCACGGTGTCGTCGACTCGCCGCAGGCTGCGCGCAACTCGATCGTGATCGGCGGGAACCTGCCGCCGCAGACCGCCCGGATCGAGCGTGTCGGGAACGGCGCTCGGCTCGAGCTCGGCCTCGCGGCCGCGCGCCGGCTCGCCCGCGACCCGCACGCCCTGAGGTTCCGGTTTTGAACGGCGGCGTAGGCTTGACGGAGCCGCACAGGAGCGCAGGCGCCGGCTTCGCCGGGGCCGGAGCGGGGTTGAACGCTGTACCCGCGGCCGCACTGCTGGCTGCGCTCGCGGTCGCGGCGCTGCTGGCGACGCACACGTGGTCGGTCGCCGCGATCGCCACGGTGCTCCTCGTCGCCGCGCTGAGGGCGCCCGCGCGGCGACGCTGGCCGTACCTCGTGGGCACGTTGACGACGGGTCTCAGCGTGTTTGTGCTGACGCCGTTCGTCGAGGTGATCGGCACGCATGAGCTGTGGGTCGGGCCGACGATTCCCGTGCTCGGCAGGCTCGACGTCACGACCGAGGAGCTTGGGAACGGCCTCTACCAGGGGCTGAGGCTCGTGGCGGTCGGCCTCGCGTTCGCCGTCTACGCGCTGCTGCTCGACCACGACCGCCTGCTCGCCTCGGCGGGGTGGGCTCGACGCTCGACGCTCGCCGTCGCTCTCGCCACGCGCCTGGTGCCGCTGCTCGAACGCGACGCGCGCGACCTGCGCCTGGCGCTCCGCGGACGGGGCGTCGAGCTCGGTCCGGTGCGGCAGCTCTCGCCGCTCCTTGCGGGCTCGCTCGAGCGGGGGCTCAACCTGGCCGAGGCGATGGAGGCGCGCGGCTACGGCCGGCCGGGTGGCACGCGCGCGCCGCACGCTCCATGGTCGGCGCTCGACGGTGTGGCGCTTCTCGCATCGCTCGCCGTGATCGCCGTGGGAGCGCTATGGCTCTAGCGCTCGTCGAGAACCTCGGCTTTTCCTACTCGGGCGGGGTGCCGGTGCTCGACGGTGTGACACTCGAGATCGCCGACGGCGAGCACATCGCGCTGTTCGGTCCCTCGGGTTGCGGCAAGTCGACGCTCCTGCGCGCGCTCGCAGGTCTCGTCCCGCACTTCCACGGCGGGTCGTTCTCCGGGCGCGTCGTGGTCGGCGGGATCGACACGCGCGAGGCGCGTCCCGCCGAGCTCGCGGGCGTCGTGGCGTCGGTGTTCCAGGATCCGGAGGACCAGATCGTGATGTCGAAGGTCGTGAACGAGGTCGCATTCGGCCTCGAGAACACCGGCGCCGACCCGGGGGAGATCTGGGCTCGCGTCGACCAGGCGCTTGCGCTCGTCGGTGCCGAGCAGCTTGCCGACCGGTCGACCGGCGAGCTGTCCGGCGGCGAGCTCCAGCGGGTCTCGCTCGCCTCGGCACTTGCGCTGCGACCGCGTCTGCTGCTGCTCGACGAGCCGACGTCGCAGCTCGACCCCGAGGCCGCGGAAGCGTTCTTCGACCTGGTGGAGCACCTGCCGTGTGCCGTGCTCGTCTCCGAGCAGCGGCCGGCGCGTCCGCTCGCACACTGCGCCCGGGTGCTGTTCATGGACGGCGGTCGCATCGTGCTCGACCGGCCTCGCGAGGAGGCGCTCGAGTGGCTTGCAGCACACCGGCCGCTCTACCTGCCCCATGCGCCCGATCTCGTCGCACACTGCAGCGGCGTGCGCTTCTCCTACGGCGACCGGCTCGTGCTCGACGGGGCATCGCTCGAGGTTCGGCGCGGCGAGATCGTCGCGCTCGTCGGGCCGAACGGCGCCGGCAAGACGACGCTCGCGCAGATCGCGGCCGGGCTGCTGGAACCTCAGGCCGGCGAGGCGACCCGGCAGCCAGCGGCGTACCTTGTGCAGGATCCCGGCAGGCACCTCGTCACCGAGCGGGTGATCGACGAGGTCGCGCTCGGCGCCGACCCGGATCGTGCACGAATCGCGCTCGCGCAACTCGGGCTCGCGGAGTACGCCGAGCGTCATCCCCGCGATCTCTCCGCGGGCGAGCGGGAGCGGCTTGCGCTGGCGGCGGTGCTCGCGATGCGCCCCGACTTTCTCGTCCTCGATGAGCCGACGCGCGGTGTCGACCCGGAGCGCAAGGCCGAGCTCGCACGGCTCCTGCGGGCCGAGGCGCCCGTGCGCGGCACACTCGTCGTCACGCACGACCTGCCGTGGGCGGCCGAGGTGGCGGACCGCATCGTGGAGCTGGACGTGCTGGAGCGAGTGCGTGCGTAGGCTCTTTGCCGTCTCGGTCGTGCTGCTTGGCGCCGCGCTCGTCGTGAGCGACGGTGCACTCGCGACCGCGCTCGGCGCTCTGGCGCTCGTGGTCGCCGGGGTCGCCTGGTTCGAGGCCGGGACCGACTCGACGCGCGAGCTCGCGGTGGTGGCGACGCTGGCCGCCGCGGCCGCGGCGGGCCGGGTGCTGTTTGCCGCGGTACCGGGCGTGCAACCGGTGACGGTGATCGCGATCGTCGCGGGCGCGTCGCTGGGGATGCGCGCCGGCGTTGCGACCGGGGCGCTCGCAGCGTTCGTCTCGAACCTGTTCCTCGGGCAGGGCATCTGGACGCCGCAGCAGATGCTCGGCTGGGGGGTGTGCGGCGCGGTCGGGGCCCTGCTCGCACCGGCGTTGCGCAACCGCTATGCGCTCGCGGCAGTGAGTGCCGTGCTCGGGTTGGCGTTCAGCGCCAGCATGGACGTGTGGCTCTGGTACGGGTTTGCGCCGCACACGCTGGCATCGCTCGCCGCCGTCACCGGTCGCGGCCTCTGGTTCGACGTGTCGCACGCGGTGGGCAACGTCATGCTCTCGCTCGCCGCCGGGCCCGAGCTGCGGCGAATGCTCGACCGCTACGCCGCGCGGCTGAGGACGGTGGTCGTGTGGGCCTAGCCGCGGTCGCCGCGACCGCCGCCGCCGTCGTGCTCGCTGCGACGCCCGCGTCGTTCGTCCAGGCGCACGGCGCGAACGGCGCGTTCGCCGAGCCGGGCGGGACTCCGGATGCGCTGCTCAGCTCGTGGGCCGTGCTCGGCCTGCGCGCCGTCGGGCAGCCCGCGCCGGGCTCGCTCGCCTATCTGCGCTCGCAGGAGGCCTCGCTGCACTCCTCGACGGACGTCGCGCTCGTCGCGCTCGCCGAGGAGGCCCTCGGTGCGAAGCCGGCGGCGCTCCTCGACCGCCTGCGGGCGGCGACGGCGGCCACGGGCCAGATCGGCGGGGCGCTCAACGCGACCTACTGGGGGGTGCTCGCGCTCGGCTCCTCGACCGCGGCGACCACGAGGTTCATCCTCAGCCGGCAGGCCGGGAGCGGTGGCTTTGCCTGGGCCGTCGGCGGCCAGCCCGACTCGAACGACACGGCGGCCGCGCTCGAGGCGCTCCGCGTTGCCGGCGTGCACGGTGCGCCGGTTGCCCGGGCGGTGCGCTTCCTGCGCTCGTTCCAGGGCAAGGACGGGGGTTTCGAGCTGACGCGCGGCCGCGGCTCGGACGCGCAGTCGACCGCCTGGGCGATCCAGGGGCTCGTCGCAGCCGGGCAGCAGCCGCCGCGCAGCGCCTTCGCCTACCTGGCGAAGCTGAAGCGGCCCGACGGGAGCTATCGCTACTCGGCGCAGTACGTGACGACGCCGGTGTGGGTCACCTCGCAGGTGCTTGCGGCGCTGGCCAAAAAGCCGTTTCCCCTGTCGGCCATTTCATGAAATAGTTCGGCTCGTGAGAATTGCCACACGGTGGTGGCCGCTGCTGGGACTGCTCGGGATCGCAGCCGCGTTCCTGCTCGCCCCGTCTGCGCCGTCGGCTCCTGTGGCGAACACGCCGCCGAAGCTGACGCCGATCAAGGCGATTTTCATCCCGCGGTTCTTCGAGACGTCATATACGGCCTCGGCCACCGACACCGACGGCGACAAGCTGAAGCTCAGCTGGCAGCTCTCGCCGCCAGTCGTCGATCCGAACTGCAAGAAGTTCGCGACGGTCTCTCCGAAACAGGCGATCTGGCACCACGGCGACCAGGACGGCTGCAACCACGCCGTACAGGGGCCGCGTGGCCATCGCGGCGTCGTGCGCTTCCTCGTGTACGACGGCTTCTGGACCTGCACGGAGATCTACAGCGGGACGCTCACCGGCACCGGCACCGGCGGTGCGGTCTGCCTCAAGACGCTGCCGCCGCCACCCCCGGCGCGGTACTCGTGCACGGGCTCGCAGATCAAGCTCTTCGACAACTCGAACGGCGGCGGCGTGCAGAACGGCGGCAAGCCGCCAAGCTTCAGCACGAACGGCAAGGCGTACTGCCTCGCCTCGATCACGACCTACCACTGGAACAACGGCCAGGGGAAGACGCCGGGCACGATCGGGCTCACCGGCAGCAGCACTGCGGGTCCGTTCGCGGCCAAGGGGAGCTCCGGGCAGGGCGGCGCGCCGAACGTGAACTGGACGGTCAACCTGCCGACGACGAAGCCCGTGGTGATCAACGGCACCTACACCTGCCAGGACTCCGATCCTGCGAGCTGGTCGCAGGACCAGCAGTCGGGCGGCAACGGCTTCTGCATCGTCTACGTCGTGAACGCCGTCAAGAAGGCCGGCTCGGGGACGACGACCACGACGAAGACGACGACCACCAAGAAGCCGACCACGCCGGCGAAGAGGAGCAACAAGCTCGCGATCAAGGCGACGCCGGACTCGGGCAACCCGCCGCTCACCGTGACGCTCACGCTTTCGTCGCCGGCGGTCGTGCAATGGCGCGTCGACTTCGGCGACGGGCAGTCGAAGGTGGGGATCGGCCGGCCGCCCGCGACGCTGACGCACAAGTACGCGGCGAAGGGCGACTACAAGCCGCGCCTCTCGGTGATCACCTCGCCGACCGCCGCCACCGCGAGCAGCGTGACCACGAACGTGCAGGTCGGCACGGCGCTGATGGCCTTCACCGCAACGCCCGCGACCGGCAACCCGCCGCTCAAGGTGACGTTCGCGCTCGGCACGATCGTGCAGAGCATCACGACGTGGTCGCTCGACTTCGGTGACGGGCAGCACACCGGCGGCGGGGGCA
>Ga0307373_10003461_pt1 | contig 27476 bp, 25 predicted proteins | sample OX2MG_FD_202534 | JGI IMG/M metagenome (GOLD analysis project Ga0307373, IMG submission 202534) | Soil microbial communities from Risofladan, Vaasa, Finland - OX-2 | ecosystem: Environmental > Terrestrial > Soil > Coastal area > Acid sulfate soil | place: Finland: Risofladan, Vaasa | collected... | reverse complement strand
GACGCACGGAGCGAGACCCCGCTTGCGACGGTCAGCGTCGTCCTCGCTATGCGCGCGGGCGCGGCGCAGCCCGATATTTCGAATGCCGAGGGCGTCAAGCGCCTGCTGCTCACGGTTCCGTCGATCGCATGCCCGAACGCGGCGGCAGGCGCGGCCTGCGGCGTGAGCTTCGAGGCGACGCTAACGAAGCTCGGCATCACGGAGACCGTGGCGCCCAAGATCAAGCCCGCGCCCAGCGGCTGGGAAGCGATCAAGATGCTGGCGCGCGGCGAGGTCGAGCTGGGCATCACCTTCGAGAGCGAGAACGATCCCGATCCGGACGTTGCCATGCTGGGAGCGTTGCCGCGCGAGATCTCGACGCCGACCGGCTTCGTCGCGTTCGTTCATGCGCGCTCGCCGGAGCCGAAAGCCGCAACGGCGCTGGTCCAATTCCTCGGCTCGGCCGCGGCCGCTAAAATTTTCCGCGCCTGCGGCATGACCCCCGGCACGTAAGCTCCGCTGCGCTGACCCGGTGGCCTCGCGGCTCACGCGAATTTCGCAATGCGAGGGTATCGGGTCGGAGGTCGGTAGCGTCGGGCGCGGCCAAACCGCGTGGTCGTGCCCGAATTCTTGGCAAGAGGGGCGGGGAGCGGGGTAGTATGCCCGGTAATGACGTACCGACAGTCAATTTGGGGGGAACGATGGCCGGTCGAAACGCGCTGCTCCGCTGCCTGATTGTTTTTGGCATTCTTTCGGCTGCGTCTGTCGCTCTGGCGCAGGCGCCGGCCGGCGATCAGGTCGCGCGCGGCAAGTATCTTGCCGAGGCGGGCGACTGCATCGCCTGCCACACCGTTCCGGGCCGCACGCCCTACACCGGCGGCCGTGCGTTCAAGCTGCCCTTCGGCACGATCTATTCGCGCAACATCACGCCCGATCCCAAGACCGGCATCGGCACTTGGAGCGACGACGATTTCGTGCAGGCGATGCAGCACGGCGTCGCCAAGGGCGGCGAGCATCTTTATCCCGCGTTTCCCTACACGTCTTATACGAAGCTCTCGCGCGCCGACGATCTGGCGATCAAGGCTTATCTCTTTAGCCTGCCGGCGGTCAAAAATTCGACACCCGCGGACAGCCTCTCTTTTCCCTATAACCAGCGCTGGGCGCTGGGCCTGTGGAATCTGCTGTTCAATCCCAACAAGCGGCTCGTGTCCAATTCCGCCGAATCGGCGCAATGGAATCGCGGTGCCTATCTGGTCGAGGCGCTGGGCCATTGCGGCGAGTGCCATACGCCCCGCCGCTTCACCCAAAGCCTGAACAATTCGCAGAAATTCTCCGGCGCCATCGCGCAGGGTTGGCAGGCCTACAACATTACCGGGGCGAAGCGCTCCGGCATCGGCGGCTGGACCGACGACGCTCTGGTCTCCTATCTCTCGACCGGCCACGCCTCCGGCCATAGCTCGGCCAGCGGACCGATGGCGGAGGTCATTTCCGACAGCCTGCACAATCTGACGCAAGACGACATCCGGTCGATCGTCGTCTATCTGCGCTCGATCCCCGCGATCGATAGCGGCCCGCAAGTCGCGCCCAATCCGCCGGCGAAAACCGCCGCCCCGCCGCCACCGGGGCTGGGCGAGCAAGTCTTCGCCGGCAATTGCGCCAATTGCCACAATTGGGACGGCAGCGGCGTGCAATCGCCCTATGCCGATCTCGCCGGCAGCCGCACCGTCAACGATCCGGCGGCGACCAATCTGATGGCGGTGGTACTGAGCGGCTCGACCACCCAATTGGGCGATCAGCACATCTTCATGCCGCCATTTGGCAACGGACCGTCGGATGACGAGCTCGCCGCGGTGGTGAATTTCGTCAACGGCTATTTCGGCAACCGCACCGCCAATGTCACGACCGGCGATATCGCGGCGATGCGAGAATCGCTGCCCTGAAAAGCGAAGCCGGTTGCGATCTGGCGCGGAGGCGGCCGGCTTTCCCGGTCGGATAGCGTCGATCAGGTGATCGTCAGCCCGGCCTTCACGCGCGCGGGCGACATCGGCAGGGCGCGCATCCGCTTGCCGGTGAGCTTGTAGAGCGCATTGCCGACCACCGGCGAGATCAGCGGGAGCGTCGCTTCGCCCATGCCCTTGGGCGGGTTGTCGGTCGCGATGATCTGGATGTCGATCTCGGGCATTTCGGCCATGCGCAGCACGGGATAATCGTAGTAATTGTTCTGCTGCACCTTGCCGTCGACAATCGACACGCGCTCTTTCAGCGTCTGGCTGAGCCCGAAGATCACGTTGCCTTCGGTCTGCGCCAGCACGCTGTCGGGATTGATCACGATGCCGGGGTCGAGCGCGACCCAAAATTTATGGGCGCGGATGATACCGGTCTTCTCGTCGACCGAAATCTCGCCGATGGCGGCGACATAGGTCTCGACCACCTTGGCATAGGCAAAGCCAAGCGCGTGCCCGTCCGCGACCGGCTTGCCCCAGCCGGCTTTGTCGGCCACCGCCTTGATCACCGCTTGAGCGCGCGGCTCGTTCTGGAGCAGGCCGAGCCGGAACTGGACCGGGTCCACCTTCTGCGCGGTGGCGATCTCGTCGATGAAGCTCTCGATCACGAATTTGTTGTAGCCCGCGCCGATGCCGCGCCAGGAAGACAGGCCGACGCCGCGGTTCTCGCGCAGATAGGCGATCGACTGGTTGGGGATGCCGTATTCGTGCTTCGAGCCTTCGAGCACGATGTTGTCGAGGCCCTTGGTGAACTGCATCACCTTCTCGCCCGCGCCATAGACGATGATGGATTCGGCGACCACGCGATGGCGCCAGCCGACGACCTTGCCGTTTGCGTCGAGCGCGGCCTCGATCTGGTGCCCGGTCATCGGGCGCATCTTGGCGGTTTTGACGTCCTGGTCGCGCGTCCAGATCATTTTCACCGGCCGCTGCATCGCCTTGGCCAGCGGCAAGACCTCGAACATCAGATCGGGCGGGCTGCGCCGGCCATAGCCGCCGCCGAGATAGAATTGATGATGCTTGATCTTGTTCGGCGTGGTCTTGAGCATCTTCGCCGCGGCGAGGACGTTGGGGCCGGGGCCCTGCGTTCCCAACCAGATCTCGGCGCCGTTGCCGGCCGGGTCGATCGCCGCGGTGGCATTCATCGGCTCCATGCCCGCGTGATAGACGTAGTCGGTGGTGTATTGCGCGGTCATGGTCTTGGCCGCCTTGGCGAAGATGCCGTCGACATCGCCCGTGGCGAGGAAGCTTGCACCCTTGTCGCCGAGATTGGCCGCGCGCGCGAGAAATTCCTTCTGGCCCGCAACGCTGCCATAGGCGTCCGCCGGCATGCTCGACCAGGTCACCTTGAGCGCACCGAGTCCGGCAAAGGCGGCCTCGACGGTCTCGGCGACGACCGCGATCGCATGATCCAGCGGGATCACTTTGAGCACGCCCGGCACGGCGAGAGCGGCGCTGTCGTCGACATGATCGGGCGTCGCGCGGTCGACCGGCGCGTGCAGCAAGGTCGCATAGACCATATTCGGCACCTGCGCATCGATGCCGTATTTGGCGGCGCCGGTGGTCTTGTCGGGAATGTCGAAGCGCGGCGTCGCCTTGCCGATGATGCGATAATCCGCGGTCTTTTTGAGCTCCGACTTGTCGATCGTCGGCATGGTCGCCGGCACGGTGGCAAAGCCGGCGATCTCGCCATAACTCAAGCGGCGGTTGCTCGCGGCATGAACGACGGCGCTCGGCTCGGTATGAATGTCGGCCAGCGGCACCGCCCATTTGTCGGCCGCGGCTTGCATCAGGACCCGCCGCGCGGCCGCCGCCTGCAGCCTGATCTTGTCCCAATAGCCGCGGATCGCGCCGCTGCCATAGGTGACCATCTGGCCGCCGAACATCGGATTGCCGTAGATGCCCGGGACGACCGGCGGATAGATCGTCGATACCCGCGACCAATCGGCGTCGAGCTCCTCGGCGACGATCATCGGCAGAGCGGTGAGCGAGCCCTGGCCCATTTCGGCGGTCGGGATCGCGAGCACGATCGCGCCGTCCGGCGCGATGCTGACCCAGGCGCCGATCGGCTTGGGACCGGCGGCGCCTTGGGCCAGCGCCGCGCCGCCTTCGGCGACCAGGAAACCCGGCAGGCTCAGCGCGAAGGTCAGGCCGGCAGCGCCGCCGAGGAAACCGCGACGCGAGACTTTCGTGGCCGCCGCTTGATCGATCATGGTCATGTCAGGCTCCCTGCTTGGCGGCGCTTTGGATGGCGCGGATGATGCGGGGATAGGTGCCGCAACGGCAGATATTGCCGTCCATGTGTTGGACGATCTCGTCGCGGCTTGGGTTCTTGTTGCTGGCCAGCAAAGCCGCCGCCTGCATCAACTGGCCCGATTGGCAATAGCCGCATTGCGGCACCTGGAGATCGACCCAGGCCTTCTGCAGCGGGTGATCGCCATGCTCCGAGAGGCCCTCGATGGTCGTGACCTGCTTGTCCGCGATCGTCGACAGCGGGGTCTGGCACGAGCGGATCGGCTGGCCGTCGAGATGCACGGTGCAGGCGCCGCACATGCCGGCGCCGCAACCGTATTTCGTGCCGGTGAGCTTGAGATGCTCGCGCACCACCCACAGCAAGGGCGTGTCCGGCGCGGCGTCGACATCGACCGCCTTCCCGTTGATCGTGAAGCTGATAGCCACCATGCGATCCTCCAAGCTCGATTATGAGCTATTTTAGCGCTTTCTCGCGGTCCGGTCACGGCGGTTGATATGCCAAGGTACAACGCAGGCGCCCGATTGTTGCAGTGCGGCATCAGCCCGAGGACGCGATCCCGGCGCGACGCGCGATCGTCGCGTAGATCAACAGAATCGGCAGCATCAGCAGCAACATCATCACGGCGACGGCCGAGCCTTGGCCCAACGAGTCCGAAAGGACCAGGCTCCACACGATGACCGACAGCGGCTGATTGTTGTTGGTCGAGAGCACCACCGGGATCGTCAGCTCGCGATAGGACAAGAGCGCGATCCAGAGCCAGGAATAGAGCATTGCCGGCGTCAGCAGCGGCAGCAGCACCGAGCGCATCGTGCCGGCCAATCCTGCGCCGCTGACCATCGCCGATTCCTCGAGCTCGCGATGAATTTGGATAAGCGCGCCGTTGATCATGCGCGTGCCGTAGCTCAGCGTTGCGACGACATAGACCGGCACCAGAATCCAGATCGTGCCGTAGATCGGCAGCGCCTTGCCCAAGACGAACAAGGCCAGCAGCCAGGCCGCGACGCTGAACACGATCTTCGGCACGGCATGCGGCAGGAACGCGAAGAAATCGAACAGTGCCCGCCACCGCAGGCGCGATCGCAGCACGACCCAGGATATCGCGACGCTGAGCACCAGCGTGATGCTCGGCACCAGCAGCATCAGCGCCGCGGTATTGCGGAGGCCGCTCGCCACCAGCCCTTGCGGCAGGTCGCGGAAATTGTTCAAGGACAGGCTGGCGAAGGCGGCGGCATCGACCGGCTGCAGATAGGGCAGGCCCGCCGACCACAGCAAGGTCAGGGTCGGCAGGAGCTGGCTGATCGCGAGGTAAAGGGCGACAAAGGCGACGGCGAGCCAGCGCCAGCGGCCGAGACGGATGAGCGCGGGGCGGTAGGCTTTGCCGGTAACGACCGCGTAACGCGGCGCTTGCCGCTGCACCCGGTTGTACCAGCCGCTGAACATGACGGCCAACGCCAGCATGAAGACGCTCAGCGCCGCGACCCCGCCATATTCCGGCAAGCCATCGGTCGGACTGATCTGCAGATAGACATAGGTCGAGAAGGTGAAGATGCGGGCCTGCAGCCCGAGGATCGCCGGCACGTCGAACGTGCCGAAGCCGATGGTGAAGATGTAGATGCCGGCGGCCAGTACGCCCGGCCAGGCCAGCGGCACGGTGACGCGGCGGAGCGATTGCCAGATCCCCGCGCCGGCGACGCGCGCGGCCTCGTCGAGCGACGCATCCATCGCTCGGAACACGATCGCCGTCATGACAAAAGCCACCGGCGCGAGGCTCAGCCCCTCGACAATGCCCATGCCGGGCAGGGTCGAGATATCGAACGGCGCCGACCGCAAGCCAAGCAAGGATTCGAGTGCGAGATTGATCAGCCCGATGCGCGGATTGAGCAGGAACAGCCAGCCGAGCGCGACCGAGAAGCCCGGTATCAGCAAGGCCACCGCCAGCAGCGTAAAAACCACGCGCTTGGCCGGAAAATCGGTACGCTCGATCAGCCACGCCATCGGCAGGCCGAAAACGAAGGCGACGGCGAGCGCGATACCCGAAAAGACGAAGGTGTTGGCGATCACGCGATAGGTGAAGGCGCTGAGCAGAATTTCGCCGTAATGGGCGAAAGTGTAGCCAAGGTGGAAATCGCCCGGCGTGCCTTCGGCAAAGCTGAGCCAGAGCGCCGTGCCGAGCAGCACGGCAATGACGAGGCTGGCGAAGACGGCCAGCGCCAGCATCACCGCCGCCGGCCATGCGCGTGCCCAGCGCCGCACCGGGCCGAGGAGCGGCGGTTCGGCGACCCCGGCCACCTATCGGTCTCTCACTGCCGGGTGATGATCTTGATCAGCTTTTTGAGATCGTTGTCGATCTCCGCATGCGAGCCCCACCAACTCAGGGTCACGTCCTGGAATTTGACGCCTTGCTGCTCCAGCGCTGCGGTCGTCGCATGCGATCTCGCGTCGGGGTAAGTGTCGAGATCGGTGCCGTAGAGCGAATACTGGATTTGTCGCTGGCCTTCGGGCGAGGAAACGTAGAGCGCGAACAGAATGCCGGCATCGGGATGCTCGGCATTGGTCGGGATGCAGAGGTAGTTGAACCGGCGCATGGCGGCATCGCGAAAGATCGTGTGGCCGAGCACGCCGCCATATTTCGGCAAATTCTGCTGGCCGCCGCCGCAATCCATCGCGAGCGAGGGAATCTCGCCCGACGCGACCTGCTCGGTCGCGCCGCAACGCACGAGGCCCGCCACTTGCGGCGACAGCGCATGCACGAAGGCGGCGGTCTTGGCGTAGCCCCAGACGCCGCTGGCGACCAGCACGTCGAAGCCGGCAAGATAGGGCTCGGTATCGAGCCGGCCCTTGTAGGCGGGCTTCAGCAGGTCGCTCATCACGGCGACCTGCGCGAAATCGGCGCCGACGCGCTTGTTATAGAGGATACCGGGCGTCGCGGTGACGACGCGCAGCGCCCTGCCGCCGGCTTCGGAAATCGTCGGCGTGATCCGCCCGGGATAGAGCGAGGTCCAGGGAATGCTGCGGAACAGCCCGCGTTCCAGATAGGGATAGATCTCGACGGCGGTTGCGTTATAGACGTCGGTCGATGCCTTCTGGCCGGCCTCCATCTCGGTGTAGAGCCTGCTCGCCATCGGCGCGAAAGACGGGCCGGGATGAAAGCTGACCCGCAAATCGACCCCGAACATCGCTTTGATGCCGGCGGCGGCGACCTGCGCGCCCCGCGATCCGCCGAGGATCGCGTCGCCATAGGACAGCGTCAGCGCGCCTTCCTGCTTCGCGCCGGCGACGATCTGCTGCAGGGCGGGCGATGGCGCGATGGTCGCTGCCATAGACGGAGCGGCGATAATGCCGAGCAGCATCGCGACGAGACATCCGCGGTCGGCGTGAAATCTCACGGCATCCTCCCTGCACGCGCGTAACCGCGCTGTTGTGCGAAAAGCGTAACCAGCCTCTTCCGGCTATGCAAGCGATGACGGGGCTGTCGCCTTAGCCCGGAAAGACTTACCCTTCGCGCCACGGTCGCGGCGCGCGGCAATCCGTATAGCGAGGAAGCCCATGTTCGCAAAAATCAATCATATGGCGATTGTGTCGTCCAACCATCTGGGGGTCGGCAAATTCTACGAAGCGATCTTCGGCATGAAATTCGCCTCGGACCGGCGCGGCGGGCTCGGCGCGGTGACGGTCCGCGACGGCTATGTCGGGCTCAACATCAATTCGCGCAAGCCCGGCCGCCCGGGCGGGCTCGATCATTTCGGCGTCGAGGTGGAAGATGTCGAGACCGTGTTCGCGCGGATGCGCTCGAACTACCCGCAGGTGAGATGGCTGAAGCGGCCCTCGAGCCGGCCTTATGCCGGCATCTCGACCCACGATCCGGACGGCAACGTGTTCGATCTCTCGCAGAAAGACATGGCCAATCGCGGCGGCCTCTATGCCGAAGAAGAGGACACGCAGCAAAAGCGCTACATCAACCACTACGCGATCCGGACCATGCACCCCGAGCTCTGCGCCAAATTCTATCGCGACGTGCTCGACCTGACGCCGACCAATCGCCAGGCGGGCGATCCGAATTACTACCTGAGCGACGGCCGCGTGACGCTCGAGGTCATGCCGTGGGAGGTGCAAACCTTCGACAAGACCGGGATCGCGCGGCCCGGTCCCGATCACATCGGCTTCAAGGTCGAGGATGCCGAGCTGGTCAAAAAGCAGATCGAGGAATTGGCGCTGCGCGCCGGGCATTATGGGCCTTGGCCGCTCGACCGCGACGAGGATGCCGTCCGCGGCGAGATTCTGAAGCGCAGTTGTCCGCTCGGGATCTATCAGTTCTGCGACAATGACGGCGTGATGTTCGACATCGCGAGCTGAGACGCGCCGCTTATTCCGCAGCGAGCGCGATCGGCCGCAGTCTTTCCGCGAGAAACGCTTTCGAGCGCACCATCGCGCGGCGCGCGGCGTCGGGAAACGCCGTGCCCCGCAGGGTGAAGCCGTGGTCGGCTTCGTAGACGTAATAGGTAAGCTCCTTGCCGGCGGCGGTCATCGCCGCGGCGAAAGCCGGAATCTTGCCGGTGATCGGGGCGTCGGTCGAGGCATAATGGCCTTCGAGCGGCGCAACGATCTTTGCCACCAGATCGAGCTTGGGCGGGCCGCCGTAATGGATGACGCCGGCCGCCAGCTCGGCGCCCGTCGCGGCCAGCTCGCCGACCAGGCGCCCACCCATGCAGAAGCCGATCGCGCCAATCGCACGGATGTCGCTGTACCGACGCAGGTGCGTGTAGGCGGCCAGAACCGTGTCGATATAGGTGTGGCCGGGGCGGGCGTTGAGCCATGCACGCGCTTTGACGATCGCCGCCTGCTGTTCGGCGGAATATTGCGCGAGCTGGGCCGTCTGCTTGGCCGCATCCGCCCCCATATGCGCGGCGATTTCGATATCCTGGTGGCGATGCTGCCGGAAGCTGGGGTCGCTGGCGTAGATATCGGGCGAGGCCGCGTAATAGCCTTCCGCGGCAAAGGCGTTGCAGAGCCTCTCGATATGCTCGTCGATACCCATGATCGCGTGGATGACAAGGAGCGCCGGCCAGGGCGGCGCACCGGCCGGCTTTGCGACAAAACCGCGAATGTTGCCGCCGATCGTGGTCCATTCGCCGTGAATCGTCATATCGCCCTCTCCTCCGAATCGGCACCGCCCCCAAACGGCGGGGCCGCGATTGTCGCCGTGTCGTGCACGAGATAGTATCGGCACGTCATGGAAGAGGCGAGGGAGCGATGAGCGCGAGCGTGCGGGCAGCGGTGGCGATCGAGCCACGTCGAACGGAAGTACGGGAATTCACGCTGCCGGAGATCGCGTCCGATGCTGGTCTCATGCGCGTCGAAGCGACCGGCATCTGCGGCAGCGATTGGGGCATGTATCTCTCGGCCAAGCCCGGCCCGCGCATTCTCGGCCACGAGATGGTCGGCATCGTCGAAAAGCTCGGCGACGTTGCGCGCGCGCGCTGGGGCGTCAAGGAAGGCGACGTGGTCGCGCTCGAGGAGTATCTCCCCTGCGGCCATTGCGAATATTGCCGCACCGGCGAGTATCGCTCCTGCCTCGAGACCGATTCGCGCATCGCCGGCAGCATCCGCTACGGCTCGACGCCGCTGACGGTCGCTCCCTCGCTGTGGGGCGGCTACGCGCAATACCTTTACATGCATCCGCGCAGCGTGCTGCATCGCGTGCCGCCGGGCATTCCCGCGCATATCGCGGCGATGGCTTTGCCGATCGGCAACGGCTTCCAGTGGGCGTTCCTCGACGGCAATGCCGGGCCGGGCAAGACCGTGGTGATCCAAGGCCCCGGCCAGCAAGGCCTCGGCTGCGTGATCGCCGCGAAATCCGCGGGTGCCGCGCTCATCATCGTCTCCGGCCTGGCGCGCGACGAGCGCCGGCTTGCCGTGGCGCGCGAGCTTGGCGCGCATCACACGGTCGCGGTCGATCAGGAAGATCTCGGCGCGGCGGTGACGCGGATCACCGGCGGGCGCATGGCCGACATCGTGATCGATTCGAGCGGCGGCGGCCCCGCGATCGTCAATCCGGCGCTGGCGATGCTGCGCAAGCGCGGCACGCTGATCATGGCGACGCGGAAGGGCGCGATCGACGGCTTCGATCTCAATCAGATGGTCGACAAGCAGATCGTGTTGCGCGGCACGCGTGGCCACAGCTATGGCGCGGTCGAGCTGGCGCTGAAGACGATGGCGGCCAAAACCTTCCCGCTCGAGAAAATGTCGAGTCATGTCGTCGGTCTGTCGCAGATCGACCACGCTTTGAAGATGGTGGGCGGGGAAAGCGACGAGCGCTCGATCCACATCACCGTCGATCCCTGGAAAAATTGACACCGGCGAAGAACCGAGGCGATCATGCTGAAGCGCGAGGACAATGAGCGCCTGTGCTGGGTGAGCGCCGGCACGCCGATGGGGAACCTCATGCGGCGTGGCGGCGCCGGGCGCCGATCCGGCGAGTCATCGCGGCGTTCGGCCGCACGACACGCTGATCCCGGCCAACGCGAATTGGCGCGAGGCCTTCGGCGACGAGCTGGTCGCGAAATGGTAGGTAGGCCGTCGCTCGCCTAGCCCGCGTGCCTCTTCCCGGGCGCACGCGGTTTGATTTGCCGGTCTTGCAGCCTCATATTCCCTCCAGACATAAGGATGCGAGGACGACATGGCACCTGACGAGGTGATTCGTGGCAGAATGGAAGCGCCGGCGGCGGGCCGGCCGATGCTCAGCGAGGCGGAGCTCGAGCGTCGCCGCGGTCGGCCTTGGACCCTCGAGGTGGTCAAGGCCTTCGATATCGGGCCGCGCATGCGGCGCCTTCAACTCATCCTCACGGGCGATGCGGCCGGCGAATTTCAGCCCAAGCCCGGTCAGGAAATCGTGCTGCAGATTCCGCACGCCGCCGGCGACGTCGCACGGCGCCATTACACCATTCGCCGCTACGACGCGGCGACCAGGCTGATGGACGTCGATTTCGTGCTGCACGGCCATCGCACGCCCGGCGTCGGCTGGTCGCTCGATGCCAAGCCCGGCGATGCGATCGACATTCGCGGTCCGCGCGGCCGCATCGGCCTCGATCCGGCCGCCGATTGGCATCTCTTCCTCGGCGACGAGACCGCCATCCCGGCGATCTTGGCCTTGATCGAGGCGATGCCGAAAAACGCGCGCGCGTTCGCGTTCCTGGAGATCGGCACGGACGAGGATAAGCAGGAGCTTTCGAGCGCCGCCGATCTGACGCTGCAATGGCGGCTGCGCAACGGCGCCGCGCCCGGGCCGAACAATTTGCTGCTCGATGCGCTCGCGGGTTTCGTTTTCCCGGCAGGCAAGGGTCACGCGATCGTCGTCGGCGAGACCAGCAATGTCCGCAACCAGCGCCATGCCTTGTTAGCGCGCGGTTTCGACCGCAGCCAGATCTATGCCGAAGGCTATTGGCGGCCCGACCGGATCGGCGGCCACGATCACGTCAACGACTAAAGCGCGATCCGATCCGATAGAATCGGATCACGCTTTAGATTCCTTGATTTTGTCGCATTGTCTGCGGCGAACCGCTACACACTTCGCCCGACAATGCTCTAGCGGGCCTTGTCCTTCGGCCGCTGGTGGTGCGGTGCCTGCTCGTAATGCAGGCGCAGAAGATCGCGCCCGTAATCATTGCCGTTCGGCGTCCGCACGATGGTGTGGACGTGGAACTTCGCCGGTTCGGCATTGGTCAGGAAAACGCCGATATGGTGGTCGAACTCGATCAGCACCACCGGGCTCTGCACGCGATAGTAAAACGTGCTGTCTTCTTTATGTCCGCCGATCCAGCAAAAGCGCGTGGCCGCAAGATGGCGCTCGATTTCCGCCATGCGCTGCTTTTCCGGCTCCGGCGGCAGCGGCGCGACGTAGCGCGCGATGAGATCGAGCAGATAGCGGCGCTGCACCGGCGACATCGCGGCAGCGGCGATGCCTTCATAGGGGATGACGCGATTGTCCTGATGCGCGCCTGCCACATGGAGATTGTCGGCGAAGTGGCGCCGGCCCGGCGGCAGATCGCCACCGACCATCGAATGCGCGACGATCGCGCGGCGTTGCTGCTCGGCCGAGAGCGAGCGCATGAGGTCGAGCCCGGCGCGCTCCTCATCCTCGAACAGGCTGGTGCCTGCGAACGGCCCGACATCGGCATGCGACGGCTCCGCCCCCATGAAGGTCGGCGTCAGCACCATCTGCTCGCCGATCGCCATGCAGTTGAGGCTCAGATGATGACCGAACAATTGCCAGCCCCAGGGCTCGCCGAGCGAAGGCGTGCCGAACAGGCAGAAATTGTAGCTCCATTCGCCGAGCACCGCCGGGCAGCCGACCAGATCGCCGAGGAAGCGGTTGAGTCGCATCACGTCGCGCGTCATCGCAAAGCCCGTGGCGCTGAGGCTCGCGCGCAACACCGCCATCACCGCGTCGCGCAGCGCTTCCGGCACGTCGTCGAGCCGCAGCCCATAATCTTCCAGGTAAAGCTCGGTGTTCTGCCAGCGGCGCCAGTGATTGGAATCGACGGCAAAGCATGCCGCCACGCGTTGGCTGGCGCTGAGCTGCCCGAGCAGCGCCTTGGCAGCGTCGGCCATCGCAGCCGCCGGCGCACCGTTGGGCGCGAGCGTGTAGAGGTCCGGCACGACCTGGCCGTCGGCGGTAATGCCCGTGAACGGCTCTGCCAGCAGCTTTTCCCATTGGGCAAAGAATTCGCGCCCGCGCGGGCTTTGGCGCCGCACCTCGGCATGGGCGCGCGCCGTCGGACCGGCAATCTTCGATTGCGCTGGCGAGGGCAGATAGGGATGGTAATCGGGTCGCGGCATCGAGGCCCTCCGGGCGGGTGAGGGACCGAAGTGTAAAGGCGATACGGCGCGCGCAACAAGCGCCGAGGGAATCGATTGGAACTTCGTGTCCTCGCCTGTCGTTCACACTATGGCGGGGATGCCGCAAAGGATCATTTGATGGACCGTATCGCGCTGGTGATATCGGATGTCGACGGGACGCTTGTCACCACGCAAAAGCGCCTGACCGAGCGGACGCGTCAGGCGGTCGCGGCGCTTCACGCGCGCGGCATCGGCTTCACCCTGGTGAGCAGCCGGCCGGTCTTTGGCCTGCGCATGCTGGTGGAGAGTTTGGGCCTCCGCCTGCCGCTCGCCGCTTTCAACGGCGGCGCGATCGCGACCCCCGAGCTTGCGGTGTTGAAGCACCGTGCGCTCGATCGCAATGTCGCGGGCGAGATCGTCGCGTTCTTGCGGGCGCGCGAGCTTGGCGTGTGGCTGTTCACCACCACTGCCTGGTTGACCAGCGATCCCGCCGGCGCGCATGTCGAGCACGAGACCATGACCGTCCAGCAGCCGCCAACCGTCGTCGCGAACTTCGATGCGGTTGCCGATCGCGCCATCAAGATCGTGGGTGTCAGCGACGATTTCGCGCGCCTTCAAGCGATCGAGGCCGACGCACAACCGTTTTTCGCGGCCAAGGCGACGGCGGCACGCTCCCAGTCCTATTATCTCGACTTCGTCGCCCCCGGGATCGACAAAGGCTTCGCCGTGCGCGAGCTGACCGACGCGATCGGCATCCCGCTCAGCGAGACGGTGACGCTCGGCGATATGGAGAACGACACGCCGATGTTCCGCCAAAGCGCTTTCAGTATCGCGATGGGCAACGCCAGCGATGCGGTCAAGGCCGAGGCGCATGAGACAACGCTTTCCAACGACGAGGATGGCTTCGCCGCCGCGATCGAGCGCTTTGTCTTGCCGCGCGCCGGCGCTGCCTGATTGGCGATGACGAGCACCAATCCGGCGCCGGGTTGGCCCGGCATCGCGGGGCGCTGGACCTCGAGCGCGAAAAGCGGCGTCGGCACGGCGCTTACCGCTCAAAGCCGCGTCTGGTACACCCTCAGCCACGGCATCCTCAACGAGATTTATTATCCGCGCGTCGACTATGCCTGTACGCGCGATTTCGGCTTCATCGTGACCAACGGCCGCGATTATTTCTCGGAAGAGAAACGTCATGCGCGCAGCACGGTGCATCCGGTCGAGGACGGCGTTCCCGCTTTCACCCTTGCCAACATCGCCGCCGATGGCCGCTATCGGATCGACAAGACGGTGCTGTCGGATCCCGGCCGCGACGTGGTCTTGCAGCGCGTGGCGTTTCGCACGCTCGACGGGGCGCGCGATTATCGCCTCTTCGCGCTCTTGTCGCCGCATCTGGTCAATCGCGGCGCGGATAACGACGCGTGGCTCGGCGACTATAAGGGCAAGGAGATGCTGTTCGCCGAGGGCCGCGGCAGCGCGATGGCCCTTGGCTGCTCGGCGCCGTGGCTTGCCCGCTCGGTCGGCTTCGTCGGCAGCTCCGACGGCTGGCAGGATTTGTCGCAGCATTTCGCGCTCGCCTGGCAATACGATTCGGCGCGCGGCGGGAACGTCGCGCTGACTGCCGAGATCGACCTCGCCGCCTGCCAGGGCGAATTCACGATCGCGCTGGGCTTCGGACGGCGGGCGGAAGAAGCCGCGCATCGCGTGATCGGCAGCCTCGCCGACGGGGTCGATGCCGCGCTGGCGGATTTCACCGCCGCTTGGCGCGACTGGCAGGCGGGATTGATGCCGCTCGATGCGCCGACCGATACTCGGCAGAGCAGCACCTACCGCATCAGCACGGCGGTGCTGCGCAGCCACGAGGCCAGCTCCTTTCCCGGCGGCATCATTGCCAGCCTCTCGATCCCCTGGGGCTTCGCGCGCGGCGACGAAGACCTCAGCGGCTATCATCTCGTCTGGCCGCGCGACCTGGTCGAAACCGCAGGCGCGCTGGTCGCCGCGGGCGCGCTCGACGATGCGTGCCGGGTCCTACGCTGGCTCGAGGCGACGCAAGAGGCCGACGGTCATTGGCCGCAAAATTGCTGGCTCGATGGCGAGCCCTATTGGACCGGCGTGCAGATGGACGAATGCGCGTTCCCGATCCTGCTGGTCGATCTCTTGTGGCGCGAGGGCGGGCTGACCGAAGCCGAATTGTGCCGCTATTGGCCGATGGTGCAAAAGGCGGCGCAATTCGTGATGCAGAACGGCCCGGTGACCGGTCAGGATCGCTGGGAGGAGGATGCCGGCTATTCGCCATTCACCCTCGCGGTCGAGATCGCGGCGCTGCTGGCCGCGGCCGATATCGCCGACCACGCCGATGCCGCCGCGGCCGCCGCCTGTCTGCGCGAGACGGCGGACGCGTGGAACGATCAGATCGAGCGCTGGATTTATGTTTCGGCGACCTCGCTGGCGCAGGAGTTGAAAGTCGACGGCTATTATGTCCGGATCGCGCCCCCCGATGTTGCCGATGCCGCATCGCCCGCCGACGGGTTCGTTCCGATCAAGAATCGCCCGCCCGATCACAGCCAGGAGCGCGCGTCCTTGCTGGTCAGCCCCGATGCGCTGGCGCTGGTGCGCTTCGGCTTGCGCGCGGCCGACGATCCGCGCATCCGCAACACCGTGCGCGTGATCGACGCGCTGCTGAGGGTGGAACTGCCCGGCGGGTCATGCTGGCGACGCTACAACGGCGACGGCTATGGCGAGCATGAGGATGGCGGCGCGTTCGACGGCACCGGCACCGGCCGGCCGTGGCCGCTGCTCACCGGGGAGCGCGCCCATTACGAGCTGGCGGTGGGGAACCGGGCCGGCGCCGAAGCCTTGCTGCGCGCGATGGAAGCCTTTGCCAGCGACGGCCATCTGATCCCCGAGCAAGTTTGGGATGGCGACGACCTTCCCGAGCGCGAGCTGTTCCGCGGCCGGCCTTCGGGCTCGGCCATGCCGCTGGTCTGGGCGCATGCCGAGCACATCAAGCTCTTGCGCTCGCTGCGCGAGGAGCGCGTGTTCGACATGCCGCCGCAACCCTATCGGCGCTATCAGGTGGAAGGCGTGCGCTCGACACTGTGCTTATGGCGCCTCAACCAAAAATGTCGCGCGCTCGATGCGGGCAAGCTGCTTCGTGTGGAGCTGCGGGAGCCGGCGCTCGTCCATTGGAGCGGCGATGAATGGCAGAGCGTCGCCGATCAGCCGACCCATGAAACCGCGTTCGGCCTGCATGTCGCCGATCTCGATACCCGGCATCTCGCGCCTGGCGCCGCGGTTGTGTTCACGTTCTTTTGGCAGCGCGAAGCGCGCTGGGAAGGCATCGATTACCGCCTCGACATCGTCCAAGGCGAAGGATGATTTAACGATGTGCGGGGAGCGCGCCGCCTCAGGCCGGCTGGTATTTCCCGCTCAGTTGCGGCGCCATGACGTTCTCGAAGCCTTTTTCCTGACGTTCCAGCCGCGTCTCGCGCGTCCAGCTGCGCTTCAGGTCATCACGCACCTTGATGTGCAGCCGGCCGAGGCCGTCGGATTCGATCTCAACCGCGTCGCCGTCCTGGAAGGCGTTGAGGCCGCGATGATTGGTGCCGGTGGCGAGGATGTCGCCCGGCTCCAAGGTATGGATCGCGCTGATGAACTCGACGCAGCGCGGAATCTTATGCGCCATGTCGCTGGTATTGAAATTCTGCTTCAGCACGCCATTGACCCAAAGACGGATCTGCAGCTTGTGCGGATCGGCGATTTCGTCGGCGGTCACGATATAGGGGCCCAGCGGCGCGAAGGTCTCGCGCGCCTTCATCTGATAGAAGGTGTTGCCGGCCGGCGGCAGGCCGCGCGCCGATCCGTCGATAAAATTGACGTAGCCGAAGACGTGGCTCATCGCGTCGGCGGCCTTGGCGTTCGCGGCGCGCTTGCCGATCACCAGCGCTACTTCGGCCTCGCCCTCGAACACGCTCGCCGCCACGTCGGGCAGCACCATCGTGTCGCCGTTGCCGATCACGCTATTGGGCGATTTCATGAAGGCGTTGATCGGCGCCGGCTCCTTGCGCGTGCCGTCTTCCATATAGTTGACGGCCATGCAGTCGATATTGTTGGGGCGGGGCAGCGGCGCGCGGAATTTGACGCTCGCGACCGGCACGCCCTTGCCGGTTGCGGCTGCGTCCTCGATCTTCTTGCGGTAATCGCCCCAGCGCTCGATCAGGCCGCTGATCAAATTATGCGGTCCGGTATGCGGAATGTCGCGCGCGGCATCCGAGACATCGACGATCATGTCGCCTTTGATCACGCCCAGACGATAATCGTCGAAATAGCCGATTTTCATGATTTATCCTCCCGATATTTCCTGCCCTTCTACTCCGCCGGGCCGGGCGCGGCAATCTCGCTTATGCCGCCTTCTCGATTACCTTGCCCCAATCCGCCAGCATCTCCATCTCCTGCCCATTGCGCAGGTGGATGGCGAGCTGGTTGAAGCCCGCTGCCCGATAGCCGCGCACGCCCTCCACCAGCTCGGCCTCGGGCCCGGTCAAGGTGACCGCGCGGATGAGTTCGGGCGACAGCAATTGCTGCTCTTCCGGCCGCAGGAACATCAGATGCCCGCGATGATTGGTCAGATAACGCGCATCCGCAGGCTCATAGCTCTTGTAGATTTCCATGTAGCGGTCGTAGAGCGGCTTCAGATGCGGGATCGGTTTGATGATCGAGCCCAGATCGTCGTGTTCGGCATAATCGTGGAACAGCATCGTCACCGAGGGGCCGGCCTGGGCGCGGGCGCGCGGGCTGTCGGCGGCTTCTCCCTCGGCCAGTACGCAGCCGCCGCAGAAGGTGGTGGTGTAGAGATCCTTGGCGTCGCGTCCCGCCTCCTGCCAGGATTTGCGCATGGCTTCGAGCGCCGTCGCCGCTTGCGGCGGCTTGCCCCCGCCCGACAGCCAGCCGGTGCCGAGCTTGGCGACCAGCGCGCGACCGCGCGGCCCGAAAGCGGAAATATGCGCCGGAATCGGATCGTCGATGTTGATGTAGCCCTTCTCGGGATTGAGGAAGCGCACTTTGTGGGTTCCGCCTTCCTCCGACCAGTCGGTGGTCTCGCCGCGCAGCAAAGCCTCGACCACGCGCAGATATTCCTCGAGCCGCGCCAAGGTGATCGCCGGCAGGCCCATCGTGCGCCGCCCGGTGAAGCCGGTGCCGAGGCCGAGCATGACGCGGCCCGGCGCCAGCGCGTTGATCGAGGCGAGCGCGCTCGCCGCCACCGGCGCGATCCGGTTCGAGGGGATCAGGACGCCAGTGCAGAGCTTGATCTTGGTCGTGTGCATCGCCGCCGCCGCCATCGCGACGAAGACATCGGCATTGAGCAGATGCGTGTCGTAGAACCAGGCATGGGTGAAGCCCATTTCCTCGGCGCGCTTCACCACTTTCCAATGATGCGCCGAGGTCGCGAGTTGAATGCCGTATTCCATGCGGGACTCCCCTACGATATCGTTGCTCGATCATAGCGCCGCGCCGGCGTCTCGATCGGCGGCGATAGCGGCGCCGCGCCAAAAGAGGAGCGCCGCCGCTCCAGCGGCGCAGCTTGGTAGAGCGTCGTGCGCTGCCAAGGCGTACGGCCGAGATCGCGAATGATCCGCTCCATCGCCTCGGGCGGCATTTCCTGGCCATGCGTCGCGCCCGCGGCGCGGGTGATGCTCTCGTTCATCAAGGTGCCGCCGAGATCGTTCGCACCGGCCCGAAGGCAGGCCGCCGCGCCCTCGGGCCCCATCTTCACCCAGGAGGTCTGGATGTTGGGGATGACCGGGTGCAGCGCCAGCCGCGCGACCGCATGGATCAGCACCGCCTCGCGAAAGGTCGGGCCGAGCCGACACGCGCCGCGCAGGTGGATCGGCGTCTCCATCGGGACGAACGGCAGCGGCACGAATTCGCTGAAGCCGCCGCTGCGAAGCTGCTGGCGGCGAAGCTGCAGCAGATGCCGTGCCCAATTGTGCGGGCGATCGACATGGCCGAACATGATGGTGGCGGTGGTCTTCAGCCCGATGCGATGCGCGGCCTCGACGACGCCAAGCCACTGCGCGGTCGTAACCTTATCGGGACAGATGATCGCGCGGACCTCGTCGTCGAGGATTTCGGCGGCGGTGCCCGGCAACGAGCCGAGCCCGGCCACTTGCAACTCGGCGAGAAATTCGCCAACCGAGATGCCGAGCGTCGCCGCGCCCTGCGTGATCTCGAGCGGCGAGAAGGCGTGAACATGCATGCCCGGCACCGCCGCTTTGATCGCGCGGCAGATCGCGAGATAGGTGGCGCCGGTGTAATCGGGATGGATGCCGCCCTGGAGGCAGACCTCGACCGCGCCGCGCTCCCACGCCTCGCGCGTGCGCCTTACGATCTCGTCGAGATCGAGATCGTAAGGCCGGCCGCGCAGATTCTCGCTCAGCTTGCCTTTGGAGAACGCGCAGAACTTGCAGCGGAAATAGCAGATGTTCGTGTAGTTGATGTTGCGGGTGACGATATAGCTGATGCGTGCGCCGCTGGTCTCGGCGCGCAGCGCATCGGCAGCTTGACAGACCGCGGCGAAATCGCTGCCGCGCGCGGCGAACAGCGCGGCGATCTGGTCCTTGCTGAGCTCCCGGCCCGAAGCGGCGCGGTCGAGGATCGGGTTGAGCGTCGTCGGCTGCACGGCCGGCATCGGCGGCGGCGCGAGTGCGGCTCCCGGCATCCAAGCATCGGCGCGGGCGAAGCCTTCGGCATCGGCGGCGCGCAGCACCGGCGTGCGCAGATCGGCAGCGAGCCAACGCGCCGGCGCGGCGACGTAGGATGGATAGATCGCGAGCCGCTCGACCAGCACCTTGCCGGCGGCCTCGGTTTCGCGTGCCAGCGCGTCGAGCGCCGGCCACGGCCGCTCGGGATTGACGTGGTCGGGCGTTACCGGCGAGACGCCGCCCCAATCATTGATGCCGGCGGCGATCAAGCGCGGCAGCGTGCCGGCGGCGAGGTTGGGCGGCGCTTGGATGTTCATTGCCGGCCCGAACACGAGCCGCGCGACGGCAATGGTCCAGAGATGCTCGGCGAGATCGGGCTCGGGCGCATCCGCCATCTTCGTGCCGGGCTTGGCCCGGAAATTCTGGATGATGATTTCTTGGAGATGGCCGTAACGCTCGTGCAGCGCGCGCAAGGCGAGCAACGCCTCGATGCGCTCGGCCCGGGTCTCGCCGATGCCGATCAGGATGCCCGAGGTAAATGGCACCGCGGCCTCGCCGGCCGCGGCGATCATCCGCAGCCGCAGTGCCGGCGCTTTGTCGGGCGAGCCGAAATGCGGCCCGCCGCGTTCGCACAACCTCTCGGACGCAGATTCGAGCATCAGCCCTTGCGACACCGACACCGCGCGCAGCCGCGCAATCTCGCCTTGCTCCATCATGCCCGCATTGAGATGCGGCAGCAGCCCGGTCTCGCGCAATACCAGCGTCGCCATCGCTGCGAGATAGTCGAGCGTCGTGGCGTAGCCGAGTTGCGTCAATTCCTCGCGCGCAACCCGGTAGCGGTCTTCGGGCTTGTCGCCGAGCGTGAACAGCGCCTCGCGGCAACCGGCTTGCTGCCCCGCACGCGCGATCGCCAACACCTCGTCCGGCGTCAGATAGGCATGCTCGCCGCGGCGCGGCGGATGAGCGAACGTGCAGTAGTGGCAGGAATCGCGGCAGAGCTGGGTCAAAGGAATGAATACCTTGCGCGAATAGGAGACGACGCTGCCGTGACCTTGATCGCGCAGGGCGGCGGCTTGCGCCATAAGACCGGCAAGGTTGTCGCAGGCAGCGAGCGCCACGGCGTTCTCATGCGCGAGTACGCTCGTCATGCGGCGCTCCCGGTCTCGCGGCGCAATCCGATGTCGGTGGCATCGAGCAAGGCGCGGGTTCTGGTGCGCGACGGGCGCGTCAGAAATGCGGCGAGGTCGTCAGGCGTGTCGATATCGAGACCGATGCCGGGAAGGCGCAAGATCTCGGGCTCGATGCCGTCGGCGCGCGCGGCCGCGAGATGCGGAAAGAAGCTGTCGTCGCCGAAGCGCAATGCGACGCGGTCGGCGGGCGCGCACAGGATCGCGTTCGAGCCGCGCTCGTCACGCGCCGGCACGATGGCGAAGCTTGCGCCGCGGCGATGCGCTTCGATCACGCGCTCGATTTCCGCGGCCGTCGCCAGCGGCACGTCGCCGGGCATGGTCAACATGGCCGCGCCCTCGGCGACAAGGCGGCGCGCCGCCCCGGCGACGGCCGCGCTGTGTCCGGCGCAAGCCGAGTCGTCCGAAGCCACCGCGCCATAGCGCGCGGCGAGGCGCAGCGCCGCCTCGTCGATTGTGACGATCAAGATGCCGGCAAGGCCGCGCGCGCCGGCCAAGGCAGCCAGCACATCTTCGAGCATCGCCAAGGCCAGGTCGCGGCGGAAACTCTGCGAGGCGATGGCGGCAAGACGTTGCTTGGCGCCCGACGTCTCTTTCACGGGCACCATCGCCCAGATCGGCAACATTGCACTCACGACGCCGGCTCCAAGACCCGATCGGCGGCTTGCAGCGCGATGCGCGCCAGCGCCTCGCGATCGGCCAGCGTTTCCATCAATGCTTTCGCCGGCACGACCGCGCAATCGAGCCCGGCGCAGCCTGAGGCATCGGCGTCGTCGACCACATAAGCGTCGATCAGATCGCCATAGCGGCGCGCGACTGCCGCGGCACTCGCCGGGATGCCGAGCTCGCGCATCATCTTGGCGGTTGGCCCTTTGACTGCGTGGCCGCCGATGATCGGCGCCACCGCGACCACGGGCGCGGGACAAGCGCGCAAGGCGGCGCCGATACCGGGCAGCGCCAGGATCGGCTCGATGCTGATAAACGGATTCGAAGGGCAGATAATGACGGCGCGCAGCGCGGGATCGGCGAGCGCGGCAAGGAATTCCGGCTGCGGCCGGGCGTCGCCCGCGCCGCGGAACTCGATCGCTGAGATTTCGGGCCGGCATTGGCGGCGCACGAAATAATCCTGAAATTCGAGCCAGCCTTCCGCGGTGCGAACCTGGGTGCGCACGGGATCGTCGCTCATCGGCAGGATGCGCGCGGCGATGCCCAGCCGGCGGCGGAAATCATCGGCGATCCGCGATGGCGTTTCGCCGGCTCGCAATCGCCGCGTGCGCTCGACATGGGTGGCGAGGTCGCGATCGCCGAGCCGGAACCAGGCCGCCCCGCCCAGCGCCTCGAGCGCTGCGATGAATTGCCAGCTCTCGTCGCGCCGCCCCCAGCCGGTCTCCGGGTTGTCGATGCCTGCGAGCGTGTAGAGCAGCGTGTCGAGATCGGGCGAGATGGCGAGGCCGAGATGCTCGAAATCGTCGCCGGTATTGGCGATCACGGTGAGGTCGCCCGGCGACAGGATGCGGCTCAGGCCCAAAGCCAGCTTGGCCCCGCCGACGCCGCCCGACAGCGCGATGACTCGATGCTTGCTCATCAGCGAAACAAATCTTCTTCCGCGGTGCGGATCAAGGTGCCGGCCGGCGTATCGGGCGCGGACCAGGAAAGGCCGCGCAGCAGCACGGCGGGAACGGCTTCATCCGCCTGTCCCATCAGCAGCGAGGCGGCGGCGGCAATCTCGTCGGCAAAGCCGATCTCGGTGACGCGCAAGCGCCGGCCGTAGAGATCGGGCCGGCCGCGCAGATCGACCAGCGCCGGCAGCCCGGCGGCGCCGAGCGCAATGCCGGCGGTGCCGCGCCGCCACGCGCGGCCGAAACTGTCGCTGACGACGACCGCCGGTTGCCTGCCGAAATGCCGGCCCAGCCGCTCGCGCAGCGCGGCGGCTGATGCGTCGGGATCGCGCGGCAGCAGCAGCACAGGCTCGGCGCTCGCCTCCGGATCGATATTGGAGCGGTCGACGCCGGCATTGGCCATGACGAAGCCCAACCGGTGCTCGACGATCAGGACGCCCGGGCGATGCCGGACCACGCGCCGGCTTTCATCGAGGATGACTTGCACGAGGCGCGGGTCTTTCTCGGTCTCGCCGGCAAGGCGCCGTGCCTCGGGCCCGGGCTCGACGCGCGCGAGGTCGACATAGCGGCCTTCGGCTTTGGAGACGATCTTTTGCGCGACCACCAGAATATCGCCGGCCGCCAGTTCGCTGGCCTGCCGCTCGATCGCGGCCGCAAGCAACTTGGCCAAATCGTCGCCCGGCCGGATCCGCGGCATGGCCGGAAGCGCAATCAACGACACCGTGTCGGACATGGCCCGTTTCGTTATGAGGAACCTGCGGCCGGAAAGCCGCGCCAAGCCTCGCGACAATTCCCATTGCTGTCAATCGCCGCGCCGCCGATAGTTCCGCGGTTGCAAGGGGTTCGCGGGAGGGAAACATGCCTGGGCGATCGACGGTTGCGGTGATCGGCGGGACCGGGGCGGAAGGTGGCGGTATCGCCTTGCGGCTCGCCAAGGCCGGGCACCGCGTGGTGATCGGCTCGCGCGATCCCGGCAAAGCGAAGGCGATTGCAGCGGAGCTACGGGGTGTGATCGGCACAGCGGAACTTGCCGGCGACGGGAACCGGGCTGCCGCCGCCACCGCCGAGATCGTGATCCTCGCGGTTCCCTATGCGGTGCAGCGGGCGACGGTCGAAGAAATCCGCGATTGTCTTGCGGGCAAGATTCTCGTCGACGCGACCGCGCCGCTGGTGCCGCCGCGCGTCAACCGCGTGCAGCTTCCGGCCGGCGGCTCGGCGGTCGCAGCGATCCAAGCCCTGCTCGGCGAGCAGACCCGTGTGGTGTCGGCATTCCAGAATGTCGCGGCGGACAAGCTGCGCCAGCTCGATCGCGGGGTCGATTGCGACGTGCTGGTCTGCGCCGACGATGCCGCGGCGCGCCAGGCGGCGATCGAGCTCATCGCGTCGATGGGGATGCGCGGCGTCGATGCCGGGCCGCTGTGCAATTCGGCGGCGGCCGAAGCGTTGACCTCGCTGCTGATCTGGATCAACCGCAAATACCAGGTCCCCGGCGCCGGCATCCGCATCACCGGCATCGATCCCTGAAGACTTTTATCAGCCGAGACTGGGATCGAGGATGATCTTGCCGGTCGCAGGCGAGGATTCGACCAGCCGGTGCGCCGCGACCGCCTCGGCGAGCGGCATCACGCGCTCGACCAGGACGCGCATCTTTCCGGCAGCGGCATCGTTGAGCGCCGGCATTGCGTCCTCGCCGCGGCTGACGGGGCTGCCCATGATGGTGATGCGGTGGTCGTAGACATGAAAGAAATTCACCGGCACCACCGGCCCGCCATGCGCGCCCGCCGTCACCAGCCGGCCATCGAAGCCCAGCGCCTCGATCGCCTTGGCGGTGGGTTCCGGGTTGGCGATGTTGTCATAGACCAGGTCGACGCCTTTGCCGTGGGTGATGCGCATCACCTCGTCCTTGAGGTCGGCATTCTTGTAGTTGATCGCATGATCGGCGCCGAGCTCGCGGCCAAGCCGCGCGCGTTCGTCCGAGCCGGCACAGGCAATCACGCGGGCACCGAGATTCTTGGCGAGCTGGATGCCGATCGAGCCGAGATTGCCGGCGGCGCCCATCACCAGCACCCATTCGCCCGGTTGCAGCTTGCCCATGCGCACCAGCAGGTTCCAGGCAACCGGCGCGTGGCGGGCGAGCACGCAGGCATCGGCGAACGAGACGCCTTTCGGCACGACGCAAGTTGCAAAGACCGGCGCCTTGGTGAATTGCGCATTGCCGCCCCAGCAATGGATGCCGAACATGCGGCGCTCGCCGAGGCCTTGGAACACGGCGACTGTGTCGCCGATCTTGCGATCAGTCACGCCCGGTCCAAGCGCCGTCACGATGCCGACGGGATCGACGCCCCCGATATGGGGCAACTGCACATGGCGCTGCGGCTGCTTGCCGGCGCGCACCGCGACGTCGAGCACGCGGTTGACCGAGCAGGCATGGACTTCGAGGACGATCTCGCCCGGGCCCGGCACCGGGTCCGGCACCTCCTCGTAATGCAGCACGTCGGCCGGGCCGAAGTCGCGATAGATCATCGCTTTCATGGGGTCTTTTGCGCTCCGTGGACAATCGAAAGCACGATTACTTCGCGCTGCTCGTCGCGGACCTGGTAGACGATAATGTAGGGGTACTCAATGAGCTCCCGCGTTCCCGCGACCGTTCCCGGCCGTCCCATATGCGCGAGCGCGTCGGTTTCGAGGAAGGTTACACGGTCGCGAATCGCGACCACGACTCGGGCTGCCGCAATGGGATTTTCTTTTTCGATCCACGCAGCGATGTTATCGAGATCGGCTGTTGCCGACTCTCGAATGATGACCTTCATACTCCGTAGCGACGGCGGAGGCGCTCGTTGAATTCCGCGAGCGTGAGTGTCTTCGGGTTCTTTTCTGCGAGGCGCCGGCGAACTTCTGCCGCCTGCTCGTCCGTTAGCTGGACGCCGCTCTTATCCTGCTCTTCCATGATTTCGACGACACGCGCGACATCCGCTTGGCGCTCGGCAGGCCAAGCGAGCACGCGGTCGAGGATTTCCTTTACATCGCTTTTGGTCATATCACCATTATAGCCGAATTATGCCTCCCAAGATACCTCGGGCGGATTGAATCGCGCCGGCTAATGGGGCGCTGTTTTATAGTCGCTGACTCTTGAACCCTTCGTACCGCGGTTTCAACCGGCACTGAAGAAAGCTTTCTAGCAGCGAGAGGACAGGCACTCCGACCTGCTCATCCATCAGGAAATTCACCCGGTCGATATTCTGTCTGATCCAGCCGCCTACGGCGGCTTCGTCGACATCGGCAAGATTGAGCCGCTCTCGGTCGCCAAGAATCGACGCTGCTAGCGTACTCATCGCGCTGCCTGGATTGTAGTGCTGGCTGGTATAGCGTGCCTGACTCTTGGCGCCGACTTTGCCTACCTTGAGCACATCTGGTCCGTTCGAGAAGACATACACCGCTATCTTGCCCGTAGGCAGGCGCGTCGGCGGCACATGCGGTGCTGCAAGTTTTTCAATCGCGATGGCGCGCTCTGGCAGCGCGATGCCGGCTAGCCGAGCGACCGTTCGAAAGTCTGCAATCGCGGCTTCTGCGTCCCAGCTCATGACGGCGCTCTATTCGAGAAAATAGGATCAAAGTTGATTTTGCTTTCGTAATGCAGCACTTCGGCCGGGCCGAAGTCGCGATAGATCATTGCCTTCATGCGGTAGCCTGTCCTGTCCCTGTGTCTCGCACGGTCCTCAAAGCCGCGACTTGGCGTCGAGCTTGAAGAGCTTGCGCGCGTTATCTTCGAAGATGAGCTTCTTGTCGCCGGCGGCGAGCCAGTCGAAGCCTTTGATCATCGGCGCGATATCGTCCATGTAGCGGCCGGTATCGGGGTTCGTGGCCGAGCCGGTGCCGGGGCATTCGGTCGCGAAGAGGCAGCGATCGGCGCCCACGGTCTTGATCAACAGCTCCAGCGCCAGCGGCGTGTAGAGCGTGGTGTCGAACCACAGATTGCGCAGCTTTTCCGAAAAGCGCTTGCCGCCATGCGCCGCCGCGCGGATCGTCGGCGCGTCGAACCGGCCGAGCTGGTAGGGGATCGCGCCGCCGCCATGCGGGATGATGAATTTGAGCTTCGGGAAATCGTCGAACACCTTGGAGTTCAAGAGGTGGACCGTCGTCAGCGTCTCTTCGTTGATGAAATGCGTCGAGTAGCTGGTGCGCTCGGACTTTGAGCCGACGCCATGCAGCATCGCCGGCACGTCGAGCTCGCAGAGCTTTTCATAAAGCGGATACCAGTAGCGGTCGCCCATGCCCGGCGCCTCGGTGCCGGAATTCTCGTACGGGTCGGAATTCACAAGGCAGCCGACGAAGCCCAGCTCCTTGATGCAGCGCTCCAGCTCGGGCAAAGCGACGGCGATCGGTTGGCCGGCTTGTTGAGGCAGCATGCACACGCCGGCGAAGCGGTCGGGCCAGAGCTGCACCGCGCGGTGGATGATGTTGTGGCACTCTTCGTGGAACCACTGCACAATCTTGCCCGGCTTCTCGCTGTGCATCATCTGGAACGGGCGCGGCGAGATGAGCTGGAAGTCGGTGCCGTGCTTGTCGAGCAGATCGACATGCCCGGCGCCGAAGGTCTCCTTCGCGTGATAGGAAGCGCGAATCTGATCGTCGCTGACGGTGACCTTGCCGCGGCCATGCGCGCCGCGCCCCGCGAGCTGCACCGCCTTGTAAGCCCACAGCTCGGCCGGGGCGCTCATATGGCCGTGAACGTCGATGATCATCGTTTCCTCCTCGTTGTCTTCGGCCGCGCTTGATTCGGCGCGCGTCCCGTGCGCGGCGCTGCCTTAGAAATCGTATTCGATCGGGTGCATCGCGGGCAGCGGCAGATCGATCGCGAAGCTCTCTTTCGCGAACAAATCTTCGAGCCTCGGCCTCGGCCCGGT
>Ga0307373_10003459_pt1 | contig 27479 bp, 26 predicted proteins | sample OX2MG_FD_202534 | JGI IMG/M metagenome (GOLD analysis project Ga0307373, IMG submission 202534) | Soil microbial communities from Risofladan, Vaasa, Finland - OX-2 | ecosystem: Environmental > Terrestrial > Soil > Coastal area > Acid sulfate soil | place: Finland: Risofladan, Vaasa | collected... | reverse complement strand
TTGCGGCACGCTTGACCAATGCCGCGGCTACAAATTTTCTCTAGTTGCGCCCGTAGCTCAGCTGGATAGAGCGTCTGGCTACGAACCAGAAGGTCGGGAGTTCGAATCTCTCCGGGCGCACCACTTCGCTGCGCTGTGGTATGAATAATCGTTGTGGAGAAATCGACGAGAGCCTTTGCGTTGTGACGTCCCAGCAGAGTAATTCCACGTGCGGGGTATATCTCCTGCCTCTTCATTAACCGCCCCATCTTGGTCCGGCGATTTTTCAGCGCGAGATTTTTGATGTTATCGAGCGGCATGTTGTCGCCCATATCACGCGCATCGGTGACGCCCGTCACTGTTTCGTTTTCTGGACTACGACAGATTACGACTAGGCCGCAGTTGAGCTGGATGTGCCGGTCATGGAGGTCTAAGATGAAGAAGAGAATAGGAAAGAAAACAGCGGTTAGGACGAAAACAAAGGTAACTCGTCATCCGAAGAGGAAAACTGCAACCGGGCATGGTCAGAACACGCAGCCCAGAAACTACGTACTCGAAGGACATCCCGAGCTCTGAAAAATGGGACGACTGCATTTTGCCGGTGGTCATACGACGCGTGGCAGGGACTCTGCAATTCGTGAATGCGGCGGGCGCCGAAAATGGGTGTGTTGTTGCGTGCTCAGTCCTTTTTTTGCCTTTGGTCTTTTGGTTCGACGGGAATCGGTGATTGAAATCGCACACCCCTGCGACAATGAACTGTACGAATGCTGTGTGTTCGTGAGCCGATCACCGATGTGAAAGTGCCCATGGTCGTGCGAAAAGCGCATAGCGAAGCGATTGCAAGCGAGATGCCGAGCAACGTGCTCGATCGGCTGCCTTTGTGGCAACTGGACATCGTCGAACTGACGGGACACAACCTCGAGTCCCGAGGCCGGGAAGAAGTTAACCGGCTCCTCAGTGCAGGGTGGCGATTGCTCCACATCTACACTTTGAAGTACGAGGAGGATGGCGTGTGGCGCGAGCGGCCGATGGCGATTTTAGGGAGATTGAAAAATGGTCAGCCACGGAGCCGTGATTGAACTTGGGGGCTCATTGCCATGAGATCGGAACTGCAGATTACATTTCGAAACATTCGACCATCGAAAGAGGTCGAAGAATGGGTTCGTGAAGAAGCAGCGAAGCTTGAAACGCTCTATAGCCAATTGATGGGATGCTATGTGGCGGTTGAACTGCCGCATCATCACCACAGGAAGGGCAGCCAGTATCACGTTCGCCTGAATCTCACCGTCCCTCGGGGAGAGATCGTTGTGAAGCGGGAGCCAAGCTTGAGCGCCCGTGCCCGCCAGTTGGGCGAACGTGAAATCAAGAAGCATGCAGAAGTGAAGGTCCGGCATAAGGATCTTCGGGTCGCAATTAACGATGCGTTCAAAGCTGCGGGACGACGTTTGCAAGACTACGCCCGTCGTCAGCGAGGGAACATAAAAAATCATGCACCGCTTTCCGAGGCTCGCGTGAGCAAGGTCTTCCCGGACCAAGGTTACGGATTCTTGACGTCGGACGACGGACGCGAAATTTATTTTCACAAGAATAGCGTTCTTGGCCGAAACTTCACGCGTTTGAAGGTCGGGACCGTAGTCAGGTTTGTTGAAGAGCCGGGAGAAAAGGGGTTACAAGCCAGCACTGTCCGCATCCGTCCAAAACAAAAGAATTCAGCAACGAGTTAAAGAAATCCTTAAATGACATTAACCACATAAAACGTGATTCCTCATCGAACTGGCCATCCAGTCCCTTTGAACTGCAACCTGTGATCTGAATCACTTCATTGCTCGGCTCATTTGCAGTAGATAGGTCTAGCAGCCGAATACCTCTAACGGACACATTCGAGAAGACTGCAAGGGAGATCGAAATGTTAGTAAAGGAAGTAATGTCGAAGGAAATTGCCTTTTGCATACCATCGGACACAGCGCAAGCAGCCGCCAGAACGATGAAAGCTCGCAGATTCGGGGCGCTTCCGGTTGTCTCGGACGCTGAACACCGCAAGTTGGAAGGCATCGTAACCGGCCGTGATCTGTGCTGTGGCGTTATCGCCGAAGTAAAACTCGCTGAAACCACCAAGATCGCAGACGTCATGACCTCCAATCCCGTGACTTGCGCTCCCGAAAACACGTTGGACGATTGCGAAAAACTCATGCAGGTCCATCAATTCCGGAGACTCCCCGTGGTGGACTTACAGGGACGATGCGTGGGCATGATCGCTCAAGCCGATGTTGCACTCGCACGAACTTTCGCGGAGATTTTGAGGGCCCCAAGAGTTATGCACGGGCTCCATGCCGTAGGAGCGTAATCCAGCCTCGGCGGGCGAGTTGTCGCGACGGATTCGAAATGCACCCGAGCGGAAGGAATAGATATGATCTTTCAAAATCGAGTCGAAGCCGGCCATCAGTTGGCCATAAAACTCGGGGCATATGCCGGACGGAAAGATGTAATCGTCCTAGGAATTCCGCGAGGGGGCGTTCCTGTTGCGTTTGAGGTGGCAACAGCACTGAAAGCGCCGTTGGATATTTTTCTGTCGCGAAAGCTCGGTGTTCCGGGGGAAGAAGAGCTAGCATTTGGCGCGGTTGCGACCGGAGGTGTCCGGATTCTCGATCAAGATCTGATCGAGGAACTGAACCTTTCCGAACGAGATATCGCTCAGATAACGAAGACGGTAAAGGCAGAGTTGGAACGGCGCGAACGCACCTATCGCGGCACGCGGCCTTCGGTCCAGGTGGAAGGAAAAACGGTGTTGCTTGTAGATGACGGAATTGCAACGGGCTCGAGCATGCGCGCGGCGATTGAGGCTTTGCGACAGATGAGACCCGCGCGCCTCGTTGTTGCCATACCGGTGGCAGCTCTTCACATTTGCAAGAGGCTGAGATCTGAGGTAGATGAACTTGTCTGCGTCCACACATCCGAGTTTTTCTACGCCATCGGTCAGTTTTACGCAGACTTTTCCCAGGTTACGGACGAAGAAGTAACCGAATTGCTTCAGCGCGCCGCTCAACAGGTCGAGATCCCGCCAGTTTCTTCCGTACCTGTAACAATTGATACAGTGGAGGAGGCATCGCGCGAGTCGTTTCCGGCAAGCGATGCTCCGGCATGGATTCATTAGTGAGAGAGGAGATTGCCATGATCCCAAGTCGAAAATTTCAGAGAGAGGGAACGGAAACCGAGATTTCGATTGATGCGGGCAAAGTAGCCTTGCAGGGCACTCTCGGGCTTCCTAAAGGAACTGAGGCAGTTGTCCTTTTCGCGCACGGCAGCGGGAGCAGTCGGCGTAGCCCGCGAAATCGTTATGTCGCGCAGGTACTCCAATCGCATGGAATCGGCACCGTGCTCTTTGACCTGCTGACGCGCGAAGAAGAGTCCGTCGATGAGGTCAGCGGCGAATTGCGTTTCGACATTCGCTTCCTGGCTAATCGACTGATGGACGTAACTCGCTCGCTCATGCAGCGCCCTGATATGAAGCATGCCAAGCTTGGCTATTTCGGTGCCAGCACAGGAGCGGCTGCTGCCTTAGTCGCTGCGGCGGAACTTCAAGAAGTGATTGGTGCGGTTGTGTCGCGAGGAGGCAGACCGGATCTCGCCGGCAAGGCCCTCGGTTCCGTCCGAGCACCGACCCTGTTGATCGTGGGAGGAGATGACGAGCCGGTGATCGGGATGAATCGAGATGCGTTAGCGAGGCTTCGGTGCGAAAAGGAATTAGTCATCGTTCCCGGTGCGACTCACTTATTCGAAGAGCCCGGTACTTTGGAAGAAGTTGCGCGGCTCGCGGCGGAGTGGTTCACACAGTATCTGGCGAATGTTGGCAAGCGGAGCGCTCATGCCTCGGCGCGCCAGTGAAAATTCCTATGGCGAAGTGGGAGCATTTTTCGCATGGTGCTGACATCGGTGTTCGTGGATTCGGTGAATCTGTGGAGCAGGCGTTCGAACAAGCAGCACTTGCGCTTTCTGCGATTGTTGCCGATATTTCAACAATTGCGCCTAGCGAAAGTGTCGAAGTTCACTGTGATGCTCCTGATCTTGAACTCCTGCTGATGAGCTGGCTGAACGCGATCATTTATGAGATGGCGGCCCGCAGGATGGTATTCAGTGAATTTCGCGTCGTGATTTCCGAGCTTTCGTTGACCGCCGGCCTCGCTGGCGAGAAGGTCGACCCGGAACGTCATCAAGTAGCTGTCGAAGCCAAGGGAGCCACGGTTACGGCGCTCCGAGTCGGGCGCGATCCGGACGGTCAATGGCTTGCGCAGTGCGTTGTGGATGTCTGAAGCTTGGGGGAAGCATGGACCGAAAGTCGCTGGAACGCCATTCGGATTTCGAATGGTGGATCAAACCCACCGGGCAGATGCGCGTGCCGGGAATCATCTATGCGGGCGAGCGGTTGGTCGAGGAGATGGACGAGAAAGTCCGCGAACAGGTCATGAATGTTGCGACTCTGCCAGGAATTCAACGCGCGTCGTATGCCATGCCGGATGCTCATTGGGGTTATGGTTTTCCGATTGGCGGAGTTGCCGCCTTTGATCCAGAAGAAGGCGGGGTGATCTCGGCGGGAGGAGTCGGATTCGACATTTCCTGCGGTGTGCGCACTTTGCGCACCGCACTAACTATAGATGAACTGGCACCGCGGAAAGACGAGCTTGCCGATGCGCTGTTCCGAAGCGTTCCGGCGGGCGTGGGAAGCACGGGTGCAATACGACTCAATGAAGGGGAAATGGACGAAATGCTGCGTGGTGGCGCGCGATGGGCTGTTCTCCATGGATACGGGGGGCCTGAAGAGCTCGAACGCATCGAAGAAGCTGGGTGCGCGTCAGGCGCAAGGCCGGAGTGCGTTTCGCATGCGGCGAAAAAGCGGCAAGCGCAGGAGATGGGAACGCTTGGCTCGGGCAATCATTACCTTGAAGTGCAGCGCGTCGCCGAGATCTTCGATTCCCAATCGGCTGCTGCTTTCGGCCTTCAGCAAAACGACATCGTTGTGAGTATCCATTGCGGATCAAGAGGGCTCGGCCATCAGGTTGGAACGGACTACCTAAAGAGCATGGTTATTGAGGGATACCGGCCGATTCCTGACCGGGAACTGGCCTGTGCCCCAATTCGCTCCGAATTGGGACAACGTTACCTGGGCGCGATGCGTGCCGCGACGAATTGCGCTCTGGCCAACCGCCAGATCATTACACATCTGGTTCGTAGCGCCTTTCGCGAGGTCATGCCAAAAGCGAAGCTCACACTGCTGTACGATGTGTCTCACAATACTTGCAAAATCGAAGAGCATGTCGTCGGCCGTTCCAAGCGAGAACTATTTGTTCATCGGAAGGGCGCAACGCGTAGCTTTGGCCCGGGCCATCCCGAACTGACAGACTCGCTAAAGGAGATTGGGCAACCCGTTTTGATTGGTGGAACGATGGGAACAGAGTCTTACATCTTGGTTGGGACGTCCGAGAGTGAGCAACTTGCGTTCTCGTCAGCTTGTCACGGGGCCGGTCGCTCGATGAGCCGCACACAAGCAACAAAACGCTGGCAAGGGCGCAAGATAATTGATGAATTGCGGGAGCGGGGCGTGCTGATACGCAGCCGGTCCTTTCGAGGAGTAGCCGAAGAGGCGCCAGGAGCGTACAAGGACGTCAATTCTGTTGCCGAAGCCGCTGAACATGCAGGACTCGCGCGCCGCGTAGCCCGTCTCGTTCCTGCGATCTGCGTCAAAGGCTAATGCGGCGCTCCGCAGACGCCCCTGCTCCGGCTATGCATTACGAAGTCGTACTTCACACAGGTACTCAGGTCGAGGGCCGTTTGGCTTGGAGGAGGTAAGCATGGATAGGCTAAAAAATCTGGTGGGTATCGTCACGGGCGGAGCCCTGGGCATCGGCCGGGCGACCTGCCTATTATTTGCGCGCGAGGGAGCTATTGTTGCTGTGACCGACGTTCTCGATACAGAAGGAGCCCAGCTCGCTCGGGAAATCAACTCATCCGGCGGTGTCGCGGAATACTGGCATTTGGATGTCAGCAAGGAGGCAGAGGTCCGGGACGTTTTCAGCAAGATCCGGAACAGATTTGGAAAGATCGACGTGTTGGTGAACAACGCCGGAATATCAGGAGCGAATAAGCCTACTCACGAAGTGAGCGAGCAGGAATGGGACAAGCTGATGGCAGTGAATGTAAAGGGCGCTTTCTTCTGCACGAAACATGCTATTCCTTACATGAAGGCTGCACATCGCGGCAGCATCATTGATCTATCCTCTATCTATGGACTTGTTGGCGCAGCGGATTTCCCTCCGTACCACGCCTCCAAAGGCGCTGTACGGCTCATGGCCAAGAACGACGCGTTGCTTTATGCCGCTGACAACATCCGCGTGAATTCCGTGCATCCGGGATTTATCTGGACTCCGATGGTTGAGAACGTGGCAAAGGAATCAGGAGTCAGTGAATTCCGCAAAATGGTCGGCGCAAAACATCCGCTGGGACACATGGGCGAACCGAATGACATCGCTTGGGGAATCGTTTATCTTGCATCCGAAGAAGCGAAGTTTGTTACGGGAAGTGAATTGGTGATTGATGGAGGGTACACGGCGCAGTGAATCATCCTCCGGCCAAGCATGCCGGCTGATCTCCCACCTGCGGCTCGGTGATGAGCAAGTGGATGTCTTCGGGCGTTCCGTTGCGCCAGTGCTTCACGGAAACTTTGCGCCGTGGCGCCCGGCGGCTTCAAATACCGAGAGCAGGTTTGTGAGTCCCAGCAGATGCCTGACTGACTTGCTGTAATTGACCAGAAGGAGATCGCCGTTTCCTTTCCTGGCCGAAACATACAGACTCACGAGTGTGCCGAGTCCTGAACTGTCCATGTGGGTGATTTCATTGAGGTCAAGAATGATGCGCTTTTTGTTGGGGATCAGGCTCTTCACATGGTTCTTCAAAATCTCTGCGTGTTCTACCGTCAATCTGCCCACGCACCGCACGATCACCTCGTCTTCTCGGGCGGAAATCTGCAGATTAAAGGCAGCTTTCTTGGAATCCGCTGAATCTGGTGACACAGGAACTCCTATTCGGTCGAACCCCACACTCACTCCTTGGGTCTGTACTCTCCTCGTCGTGCAAAAACAAGGAATTTCGCCTGGCGGAGGGCACCTTGAACAGGACGAACTTCCTGGGGTTGCTAAACAGGGCTAATGACGGCAAGACTGCTGCAACCGGGGTGAACCAACATGCAAGGACTACTCGAAGCAACGGCGAATCTCATTCCGGGTCACGTGAAGACAAAGAATTCCACTGTACCGAGCGCGCCCCTTACGATTCACTACGTAAGGGTCTTGCGGAGATACCCTGCCACGTCGCTAACGAAGCGATGAACCGATGCCTCGGCGATGCGATAGCCGACGAGCGCGTTCATGGCCTTTCCCACAACGCCCAATGGTGGTTCGTAAAGACCTGAGAAATCCAACTGCGTCTCGGTAGCGGTCAGCGGATAGATGGAGAGATCGGCCTTCATGAGCGGGAACAAGCGTGGCATGGTCGCGGATTCCCATTCGAGCAGCAAGCGGGTGGAGGGAATTGCATCCAGCACCTTCTCCTCGATCTTCTTGACGGAAATTCTGACATCGGCCTTAACCCCAATACCGCCCATGTCGACGTGCAGTTCAGCGGCGACCGATCGCGCCCGAGAAGCGGCAGCCTTCGTAGCCGACTGGAAGACCGTGAGTGCGTCTTGCCTCAACGCGTCGCGAACGCGCTCGTACGGATGGTTCACATAATCGTAACTGCGAATCTCTCGCCTTTTCGTCATCGACGCCGTTCCCTCCAGATTGACTTAGCGTTTTCGGGAGTCACCACGCACTATCCTGCATCGGGAAAACACATTCTACCCTTGCTACGCGATGTCGGCGCCGCGAAAGCGAAAATTCCACGTACGCTTACTGACTTACAGCCGGCTTGGCCTGTAACTTTGCGAGCGCAGCCTTGAAGGCATCGCGATGAACCATTTCGTCCTGACGAATTTCTTCAAAACGATCGGCCACTGCTCTGTCACCCGCTGTTACAGCCTGATGCGCGAATTCAAAGTACATCGTCTGCACTTCGTACGATTCACCTTTGATGGCATCCCGCAGATTATCCTCGTCGCTGCCCACCAGCCCGGCAAGTTGAGCTTCTTCCGCGAAGTGCTGGAAGCGTTCTGTGTGCGCGGCCTTTTCAAACAGGTCCGCAACATCCTTGTTGCCGGCCTTGCGTGCGTGTTGGGCGTAGAGCATGTACTTTGCAAAAGCAAACGCTTCCCCATGCATGGCGGTGGAAAGATTGTCCATGGTTTCTTTGTTGAGGGTGACGTGGCTCTGCGCCGTGGTCCGGCCGACGGCAAAGAACACAGTCGCTACTAACACTAACAGCCAAGCAAATCTCATCTTCGCATTCATAATCGCCTCCGATTCCCGTCAAGGTTCTCTATGGAATTGAAAAACGACCTGCTGGGCTCGAAAACTTGTCCTGATGGCCGCCGTTCTTTCGAGCCCAGTTGGGTCGCATCTACAAAGCCTTCCGAAAAGCTCTGAGTCCCAGCGACATCGCCACCGCGACAAGTCCCAGCAGCCCGATCAACGGCATCTGGCTCGCTGTGTTCGGCAGCTTTTCTGGGGTCTCCGTCGCTTGAGCCTGCGTCGCAGGTTGAGTCTCAATGGATTGCGCAGGCTTCGTTGCAGGCATAGTCTCCATTGCGGTTGACGACTCCTTCGGTTCTGTCATCGCATGGTGGCCATGGGAACGCACGTCCCGCTCCGAGATCGTCATGGGTTCCTCAGTGGTGATGGTCGCCGTGATTGTCTGACCGCGCCTCAGCGTGTGCAGAGACGTTTCTTCTCCGTTCACGGTGATCGTAGCCCACTCCGGAATCCTGTAGTCCACTACTTTGTTGTCCTTGGTCCGAATGGCAAGTCTTGTCGGGCTAGCATGCCAGACGGTTCCGTCGGTGATCTCCACGGTCTTCACGACGACCGGCCGTGTCGTTGTGAAGGTCTGTTCCGTGAGAGTCATCCCGGGTTTCAGTTCGTGCAGGGTTAGTGTGTCTCCATTGATATTGAAGCGCTCGCCTGCCGGAATCCGGATGGCTTCGAGCGATCCGTCCGCCAGGCGGACGACCAGGTGATTCCCCTCGATATACGCAACGGTTGTGTTCCGGGTATCCACCTGGAACTCGGTGGGCCCCGTTTGTCTCTGTTCGACGGTTTTTTGCTGCGCGAACGTCTGGCCGGTGAAAATGCATCCCACCGCTGCCAGTGCAAGCGCCGCAAGAAACATTGAAGACTTTCTGGTGATTTGACTCATTGTCTTATTCCTCCTTGGAACGTGTCTTTGTTCGATTCGACTTCCGTTTTCGGCCCCACTTCTAAAGATTTTGTGATTTGGACTTCGCTTTCGAGATGGCCTTCCACAACAAAACGTTCGGGTGCGCTGCCAACGTAATAGAAGGGATAGCACGTCACCAGCGTGAGTGACCGGCCTGCCCTGGGCTTCAAGACGGATGTTTGTTCCGGCCTAACGATTTCAATTCTGTCGACGCGGAACGTTTCAGTTCCTTCCCGCGTCAGCAGCACGATTTCGTCTCCCCGGGCGACGTATTTCAGCTTGCGGAAGAACCCATCTCGATGGCCTGCTATTCCGACATTCCCGTTTTTCCCGGGAGCCGCTGTGCCTGGAATCCAGCCTGCGCCGCGATTCAGGCTTTGTACTCCGGCGTTGTCGAAAACAGGGACCTCGAGATGAATCTTAGGAATTCGCAGAACAGCAATGGGAAGATCGGACTTTGTGTTCCAACTCTTCTCAAATGCGGCTATCCGCTTGGCGGACCACAGACTGAAGTCCGCCTGCACCTCGCGTGATATGTCAACGAAACTGGCACTGGGTCTGGCTTCTCCAGACGAGGGCGGCCCCGATACCTGTGGGCTGAATTCCTGGATTGCCATGCGCGAGTGCGCGAAGCTGTCGAGAGAAACACCGGCATAGATGCCGAGGAGCACCACACCTGCGACGCCCAGCGCGAACTCAATCCAATGAAGTAGCTTGGTCCCCAAGTTTCCCCCCAACAAGCTCAAAGCTGCTGACGCTCTATGCTTCTTTGCCCGCAAGTTTCTTGACTCAGGGCATCCAGCAGAAATACCCTTCGTCACTATTTCCTCATCGCTGGCCTTTTGATACCGTGATGTGGGTCACCTCTTGACGTGGTCAATGTCACAAGCACTCCGGTCTGCTTTTTGCAGCCTGGATTCTCGGCGAGTGGAGAGGATGCAAGGCCGTTCCGGAATCGATCCAAGCCCTTGAGAACAAAGAAAATGGGTTTCCAGCTTTGGGAAGATAGGAGATAACCGCGTAGCACGTCGTTATTGGCCGGGTTCCAGTGCCAGTACCAATGCCAGCGAGCCAGTTCTCTTATGTTTGCGCGGAGACTCGATGCCCCGGTCCCACAAGGAATAAGGAACTGGCGCGGCGTTCAAGCCAAGCGCTGCTTGCTGAACCTCGCGGGCACTACGCTGTATCTCACCGTCGGAAAAACACAGTGTGCATAAGCCATCCAACTTTCTGGTAGAGTATTGAGAGTACTGAGGAGATGTTTATGGCGAAGAATATTCCCGAGAAATACGCCGATTTGTTCACCAAGCCCGCGTTTGCAAATCTGGCCACGGTTATGCCTGATGGCAGTCCGCAGGTCACGCCCGTGTGGGTGGATTTCGACGGAAGCCACGTTTTATTTAATTCCGCACTCGGGCGCGTGAAGGACAAGAACGTGCGGCGCGATCCGCGCGTATCGCTGGCGGTGCAGGATCCCGGGAATCCGTACCGGTATCTCGAAGTGCGCGGCCGCGTGGTCGAGATTACGCAGAAGGGCGCCGATGAGCACATCAACAAGCTTTCGCAAAAGTATCTGGGCAAGCCTGTTTATCCCTTCCGGCAGCCGGGCGAAGTGCGTGTTCTTTACAAGATTGAGCCAGAGCATGTGAGCGTGATGGGTTAGTGACGCGATTGGCGGGTGGTTGACGTGGGAGGCCGCGTTTCCGAGAAAGTAGTCAATACAATACAGACAGCGTAGGCCGCTGGGTGACGCATCGAAGGGAATGAACTCCACGTCCATTGCGCTGGCAAATTCGGCAATTTCCTGATAATCATCTCTATGCGGCAGCTTGCGCGGTTCCCATCGAATGGTCTGTTTTGGCGGCGCGTTCCGTTGAGCGCCTCGAAATCACGCAAACGTGAGAACGGAGTATAGTGTTCAGTGTCGACCTGTGAGTTAAAGTTAGAAGAGAGGATCGTGGGTGCCGAATGAAAATTGCGGGCGTTGCGGGTGCATTTCCGAAGCACTATTTCAGTCAAGAAGTTCTTGTAGCCGCGCTTAAGCACTACTGGGGTGAACGGCTGCCCAAGCCCGAGGTATTGGATCGCCTGCACTCACGCGTGGATGTTCGTGGCCGCTACATGTCTCTGCCGCTGGAGCGCTACGAAACGCTTTCGACGTGGGGCGAAGCGAACACCGCTTGGATAGAGACGGCCGTGGAGATAGGAGAGCAAGCCATCCAATCGGCTGTCGATCGCACGAATCTGACGGCGCGCGACATTAACGCGCTATTCGTGGTTTCCGTTACAGGCATAGCGAGCCCGTCGCTCGATGCGCGGTTGATTAACCGCATGAATTTGTGTCCGAACATCAAGCGCATTCCGATTTTCGGCCTGGGATGTGTTGCCGGCGCGGCAGGAATTTCTCGCGCCGCGGACTACGTTCGCGCCTACCCGGGCCAAGTGGCGGCGCTGCTGGCCGTGGAACTGTGCTCGCTGACGATCCAACGCGACGACGTCTCAATGGCGAATCTGATTTCCGCTGGACTCTTCGGCGACGGCGCTGCGGCCGTAATTGTCACAGGAGATGAACGAATTGCTCAAGGACCTGAAATCCTGGCCACGCAATCCGTATTTTATCCTGGCTCGGAAGGCGCCATGGGCTGGGACATTTCGGAAAAGGGATTTCAGATCGTTTTATCGCCAGCGGTTCCTGAAATTGTGAAGGAACATCTTGGAAACGATGTGGACACTTTTCTGGGAAACAACGGCCTCACCAGAAAAGACGTGGGTAGCTGGATTTTTCACACCGGCGGCCCGAAAGTGCTGGAAGCGGTCGCTGCCGCTCTTGATGTTCCCGACGAAGCGCTGGCTGTTTCCTGGGACTGCTTGAACAAGGTCGGAAACATCTCCTCTGTATCCGTCTTGCTAGTCCTTGAAGACGTGATTGAAAACCACCATCCGGAGCCGGGGACCTACAGCATATTGGGAGCGATGGGCCCTGGTTTTTGCTCGGAATTATTGCTGCTCAGATGGTAACGGAAACATAATCGGTTAAATGTTAACCATCATGATGGCCAGCGCGCATCCGTAAGCAGGGCCGCCGCATCGAAGTACGGACGATGCGGAATTTGGGCCACGTAGAAGAAACTCTCCTCGAAACAGAAGTCTTCATCGCCGGCGGCGGCCCGGCTGGACTTGCGGCCGCCGTCGCCGCGCGCCAGACGGGTTTTCGCGTCAGTCTAGCCGATAGCTCCATTCCCCAGTCGACAGACCCATGAGGCCATCAATGAACTGCGTTTACAGCGTCATCGCGATTCTTTGTGCCATGGGCCTTTCTCCGTCTATGCAGGCGCAAGCAGTTGCGCTCAATCTCAACCCGGCGCAAACCCAAATCACATACACGCTCGGCGCCGTGCTCCACACTGTGGACGGAACATTCAAATTGAAAAGCGGCAGGATTCAATTCGATTCCGCCACCGGACGGGCAAGCGGCGAAATCGTCGTCGATGCCACAAGCGGCGAGAGCGGGAACAACAGCCGCGATCGAAAAATGCACGAATCCGTTCTGGAAAGCCCATCGTATCGCGAAATCATTTTTGTCCCAGAGCAAGTTGAAGGGCACGTTTCTCTTTCCGGGGAATCGCAGGTTCAACTTCAGGGACTGTTGAGGCTTCACGGAAGCCAGCACGAAATCACGCTGCCTGCGGCCGTTCAGGTATCAGGAAATCAGCTCACCGCAGCCGTGCATTTCGCGATTCCGTATGTGAAATGGGGCTTGAAGGATCCCAGCACGTTCATCCTTCGCGTCGACAAGACCGTCAATATAACAATCCACGCTGCCGGAAGCTTGACCCGCCCATAAGCTGCGCATTGAACCCCACTGCCGTTGCCAAGCTGTTTGCCTTTGCCGCGAACTTGCCTTTCATTGACTTCGAAGGACACTGGGTGTAATACCGCTCCAAGGCGTGAATTGCCCCGCCGCGAAGAGGAGTCCCATGAAAAAAAACACGAAGGTGCCGAGACCTGCCTGCGAGACGATGCACTTGTTTGTAACACCCCGCTGGCGAAAACTGCGCAAGGGAGCATGGAAAACTGATTTTGGGGCTGGCCTTCCTGAAGTGGTGATCCTGACGATATCGAACGAAGAGTTTGAGGAGTTTCGTGCCTGCAGCGACCGCGAAAAAAAGAGCAAAATCAACAAACGCGGCGTTATGAAGAGGAATCTGATCGATGTTGTTCTTCAAAAACCGAAGCGACGAAAGCGTGGCGCCTGTGTCCTTTTGATGATCTACCATACTCCCGAGAGCACAGGGTACATGGTTCCGTTTCCACTCGGTTGAGATAACGCCGAAAACCCGAGAGGAAGTGGCTTCCGGGGCCAGCGAGACGTATCTCTTGCTGCTCGCCAGTCCTAATTATTGATAAGGCCAACCTGCCGCAGCAGTTGTGTCAGACGAGCGTCGCTCCGCAGAGGGTCGATGGCGCCATCGACCTTCAGCCAAGCCATATAGCGGTCGCGTTCTCGGAAGGCCGTTTCTAGCCACGTAAAGGCTTTATCCCTTTCACCCAAAGCCGCATAGATCGTGGCGAAAAAATAAGGAGGCACGTAAGTACGGCTGGAGAGCTGGCGGAGTTGGGCGAGAACTTTCACTGCATCGGTTTTCCTTCCAGCCAATGCGTATGCCCGGCCCAATCCCACAAGGCGCGTTGGGTCATTACTTGAAAGATCGCAAGCCTTTTGGGCCGCTGCGATAGCTTGCTCGTATTTGCCTTCGGCAAGGTAGCTGGTTCCCAGACAGTCATAGGCGCCCACCGAGTTCGGATCCAGTACCAGTGCTTTTTGACACTGCTCAACTGCTTTGTGGTAGTGACGCGTGAAATAGAATACATATCCCGCGGTAAGCTGCGCCCAAATCGACAACGGATCGAGTTCCTGCGCCTTCGTGCTCTCCGCCAGTGCCTCATCCGGTCGGCCGAGGGCCGCTAAAAAATAGGAATAGCTACGGTGCGCCTCCGCATCGCTGGGACTGAGTGCAATGGCGCGCCTGAATTCGTCCTCTGCGGCCACCCAGTTCCAGTCTGCGTAAAAGTGGATTGCGCCAAGGGTCGTGTGCGCATCCGCTAGGTTCGGATCAAGCTCCAGCGCGTCTTGCGCGTATTTCTTCGCCTGGGGCATTGCCGCGCGCGGATCGAGCCCCGGATCGGACCAGTAGTAATCGGCCAGACCAGCGTAGGCGGGCGCATAATTGGGATCGAGTTTTATAGCCTGTTCGAAATAGTCGCGGGCCCGGCGATGCTGCGAAGACGTTCCCTTAACCAAATAGGTTCCCTGGAGATAAGCTTCATAGGCGGCCTGATTTACGGAGCGTGGTTTGGCGAGGCGCGCCTGCTCGTCCGGAGTCAGCGTCACTTTCACTTCACTCGCAATGGCCCGGGCCACTTCGTCCTGCAGGTCCAGCACGTCTTCCACTTTTCGGTCGTACTCTTGCGTCCAAAGCAGATTGCCATTCGGAACCTGTATCAGTCGCGCGGTGATCCGTACGCGATCGTTGGAGCGCATCACGGAGCCTTCCACGATTGCATCCACGTGCAATTGCTTCGCGATTTCAGGCAGCGATTCGCGCGAGTTTTTGTAGCCGCTTACCGATGTTTGCGAAATCACGCGGAGCTCGCTGATCTGCGCCAATTGCGTGGTCAGTTCCTCCGTCATTCCTTCGGTAAAATATGCTTGCTGTGGGTCGCCGGAAAGATTTTCGAGCGGCAACACGGCGAGCGATTGAATTCGAGGCGAACCGGAGGTCGGCGCGACGCGCGCACGCCATGAACGAACGACCAGCGCGAGCACGATTATTAATGCGATCACAGCGGCAGTGCTCGCGAGTTTCGCCGTCCGACCACGCCACAGGTTTGGCTTTGGCGTCGCAGCGAGAGCAACGGGCCCTGAGCTAAGCGTTTGCAGGCGTCGCAAATCGACTTCTAATTCCTTCGCGGACTGGTAGCGATTCTCCGGCTCTTTTTCCAGACATTTCATAATGATTCGTTCGAATTCAGGGGAAATCCTTGGATTAACCGTACGCGGTGGCACCGGGCGTTCGCGTATAATCGCATCGATCAGCCGCGAGGGCAGCGTTTCCTGGCACGGCCGCCGGCCCGTGGCCATCTCGTAGAGCACCGCTCCCAAGGAAAAAATATCGCCCCGGGGTCCAGCAGTCTCTCCTCTCAATTGTTCCGGCGACATATACGGCAATGTACCGGCGGCGCCGTGTGACCCTGTGATGCTTTGCGTCGGATCCGTGTCGCCGGCAGGACGCAAGAGCCTTGCGATTCCGAAGTCGAGCACTTTCGCGCGATCCTTCGGCGTGATGATGATGTTCCCGGGTTTTAAGTCGCGGTGCACGATGCCGAGCTCGTGCGCTTCCTGCAATGCTTGCGCCACTTGCATGGCGAGCATGATGGTCTCTTTTTCGGGAAGCGGTCCAGCTTCGAGCTTCTGGGCAAGCGAGGCGCCCGCAACACATTCCATCACCAGAAAATCTGCTCCTGCCTCGGTATCGAATTCGTGGACTGTCGCTACGTTGGGGTGATTGAGCTTTGCAAGGAGCAGCGCTTCGTTGCGAAAGCGCCGGCGCGCTTTCTCGTCTTTCAACATGCCAGGCGGCAGAACTTTGAGCGCCACGTCGCGGTCGAGCTGTTCGTCGCGCGCGCGATAAACGTTGCCCATTCCACCAGCGCCGATTTTCTCGATGATGCGATAATGGCCCAGCGTCTGGCCAATCATATGGAGGGGGACATCTCCGTTGCGCCATCTTAGGCTTTGCCGCTAAGTGAGTCAACGCCGTGCCGTCCTTGCCAAAATCGTTTTTCTCCATCCCTGACAACGCGGGACGCCATTGCGGTAGACTCATGCGCTGAGGTTTTCTTCTCGTGTTCTCCGCGCGCACAAACTGGAACCTTGCCAGCAACCGCCTCGCTGAGGTCCTTGCCCGGCGGCGTGCGACTGGTAAGGCGTTCCTCGATCTCACGGCTTCGAATCCGACGGAATGCGGATTCTTGTACGACACACCAGCGATAATGAGAGCGCTTTCGAATCCAGCCGCGATGATCTATCAGCCAGAACCGCGTGGTCTCGCCACGGCTCGCTGCGCCATCGCTGAATACTACGGCGCGCGCGGCAGCAAGGTGCCCATCGAAGATATACTTCTCACCACCAGCACCAGCGAGGCGTATTCCTTCATTTTCCGGCTGCTCTGCAATCCCGGTGACGACCTCCTAATCCCCGCTCCCAGCTATCCGCTCTTCGATTTCCTCGCCGGGATTCAGGACGTAAAACTCGTTCGCTATCCACTTTTTTATGATCACGGATGGCAAATCGATTTTCACACCATGGAGCGGGCAATCACTTCGCGTACGCGTGGCGTTATCATCGTGCACCCGAATAATCCCACGGGAAATTTCATCAAGCCTGCGGCGATAGCGCGCCTGAATGAAATTTGCGGCGCACGCGAACTCGCCATCATCGTCGACGAAGTGTTTTTGGATTTCTCGCTTGCGCCAGAGCAGCCTCCGACATTCGCCGCAAATTGCGACGCACCCACCTTCACCATGAGCGGCCTTTCGAAAATCGCCGGCTTGCCGCAGATGAAAGTAGCCTGGCTGGTCGCCAGCGGCCCCGAACCATGGAAATCGCAAGCGTGCCCGCGTCTCGAAGTTGTCGCCGACACATATCTCTCGATGAACACGCCTGTACAATTGGCAGTTCCGGCTTTGTTGGAGCAGCGGCATGCATTCCAAAAGCAATTGATGGCCCGCGCGCGTGCAAATCTCGCTGAACTTGACCGCCAACTCGCCGCGCAACAATCCTGCGACCGATTGAAAGTCGAAGGGGGTTGGTACGCAGTGCTCCGCGTGCCCGCGACGCGTTCGGACGAAGATCTCGCCATCGATTTACTGGAAAATGGCGGCGTCTACGTTCATCCCGGGCATTTCTACGATTTTCCCGGCGACGGTTTTCTGATCCTCAGTCTAATCACCTCCGAGAGCGATTTCGCCGACGGAATTGTCCGCTTGCTTAGGCAATTTTAGGCGCCTAAGCAGGGTCCACTTTTGGCAACGCACTTCTTCTCATTGAACTCCAAGGAATTTCTGCGCCGGAATGCTTTCCGGTTCGGCAGGTTTTGAGTAGCGCGCAGCGTGACCGAGCATCAGCCGCGAGCATCAAATCTGCGAGTTAAAGATCGCTGTCCCTCGAGCCCTTCATCACGGCACGGACGCGGTTGATGCTCGTGAGTGACTCGTGTCCGCATTTTCCGCCACGTGCAGGTGCAGCGCAGCGCGTGAGAAATTGGATTCGGCCAACAGTGCGCTCAGAATGAGGAGACGACGACATGCTGGCTATACTTGCTGTGATTTTGATTATTCTGTGGCTGCTTGGTTTCTTCGCATTTCACGTGACCACCGCTTTCATCCACCTGGTGCTCATCATTGGTTTGATTCTGCTCGTGGTTCATTTCCTCCGGGGCCGGTCAGCGGCTTAGCTGGGAGTTTGAATCTGTGAGGTTGGGATGTAACACGAAGGATTTGAGGTGCTGAAATGAAGAATCTCATGTTTCTCCGATTGGTTGGGACCGCAACTTTGATCTTGGGTCTGGGCTCGACGCACTAACGGTAGCGGAATACTGGCACTTCCGTACGCTGATGCGGAAGCGTATATTGACCGAAGCGGAAGGCTCGTGGCTGTTGATTCTATTTTTGCGTCCCATCGCTACTAAAAAGTTGGCACTCCAGCATCGCCAGGTCGATTTCATTTCGAGGATGTATCAATCACGGCCACAAAAGTCAGGCCATGACTCCAGCGGGTTCGCAGGCCCGTTTCCTGCAAGGTGTAGCGATAGCCTCGCAGATAAGCCGCGACTTCCCCGGGCGTGTACACGCTGATATGCACGCCCATCATGCCGCCAAAAACAGAGTGGATGCTGGCCCAGAAGCTTGAGCGGGGAATCGTGACGATCACGCATTTTGTTGCAAGCGAGATGCAGCGCTCGAGGAACGATTTCGCGTCACTGATGCAATCGAGGACGCCGATGGCGATGACCGCGTCGAATTGCTGTGCGGGCGCATAAGAGAAAAAATCGGATTCGACTAGCGTGATATTGCGCGCGGCAGAGTTTTCGATGCGTTCGCGCAAAATTCGTGTCATACCTGCGGAACGTTCGAGCGCCGTTACATCTCGCACGTGGCCCGCAATATCGAAAGTATAGAAGCCGGTGCCGGCTCCTACTTCTAAAACATGATCCGCCGGACCAAGATTCTCGTCGAAGGTTCTACGTAGCGTTTGTTGTTCCTGCAGGCGAATCGTGCGGATGACGGGTAGCCGCAGCACGTAGTCATAGAGATGTGGAAAGCCTTTTTGGAGGAAAATATCAGCCATCGAGCAGGCCGCAAAATTGAAGCTTACACGATGCCCCTGGCGTGACGCTAGGAATGTCAAGCGAGTTCCGGGCGATACATCAACGGTTCATTCGCCAGAACGCTTGCAAAGAGATAAAATCGAAGGTGCCATAGGTGCGGTGTTCTCCGCATCCATCAGAATTGAGGCGATGCAAGAAAAATGGAAGCTCATGCCCAAATGACGACGTCTCCAATCAGCATCGACCAGCTTTGCATCAATACCATCCGCACTCTTTCGATGGATGCCGTACAGCAGGCGAACTCGGGGCATCCAGGGACGCCGATGGCGCTGGCGCCCGTTGCGTATACACTCTGGCAACGGTTCTTGCGCTTTGATCCGGATGATCCGATATGGCCCAACCGCGACCGTTTCGTTTTGTCAAACGGGCACGCCTCCATGTTGCTCTATTCGTTGCTCCATTTAGCGGGCGTCAAGGCGGTGAATCCGAAGTACGAGCGGCTGGGGGAATTGTCGGTGAAGCTTGAAGACATCAAGCGCTTCCGTCAACTCGATAGCAAATGTCCGGGCCACCCGGAATATCGCTGGACTTCGGGCGTTGAAACAACGACCGGGCCCCTCGGCCAAGGTGTCGCGAATAGCGTGGGAATGGCAATTGCCAGCGATTGGCTGGCGCGATATTTCAACCGTCCGGAATTCGAGATGTTTAATTTCAAAGTCTATTCCATATGTGGCGACGGCGACATGATGGAAGGGATTTCCGGCGAAGCCGCTTCGCTCGCGGGACACTTGAAACTTTCGAACTTATGCTGGATTTACGATAACAACCACATCACGATCGAAGGCAACACAGAACTGGCGTTTGATGAAGATGTGGCGACGCGATTCGTGGGCTACGGTTGGAACGTCACGCGCGTGGTCGACGCGAACGATATGGAAATGCTGAGCCGCGCCTATACCACATTTTTGCGGACAAACGACCGACCCACGTTGATTATCGTCGATAGTCATATTGCCTATGGCGCTCCCAATAAGCAGGATACGAGCGCGGCTCACGGCGAGCCGCTGGGCGAGCAGGAGATTCGCCTGACGAAGAAAAATTACGGCTGGCCCGAGGACGCCAAATTCCTGGTCCCCGACGGCGTGCGCGAGAATTTCGACGCTGGAATTGGCAAGCGCGGAAGGGAACTGCGGGCGGGCTGGATGAGCCTGTTCGACGCGTACAAAGCCAAGTTTCCGGAGCTTGGGGCGCGCGTGCTGCAGATGCAGCATCGCGAACTGCCAGAGGGCTGGGACAAGAATTTGCCAACGTTTCCTCCGGACGCGAAAGGCATCGCCAGCCGCGATTCGTCAGCAAAGGTCTTGAATGCGATTGCGCAAAATATTCCGTGGCTGATCGGCGGCTCGGCGGATTTGGCGCCGTCGACGAAGACGCGCCTCACGTTCGATGGGGCGGGCGATTTTGAAGCGGAAAATTACAGCGCGCGCAATTTTCATTTCGGCATACGCGAGCACGCCATGGGCGCGGTGTTGAACGGCCTTTCGCTCTCGAAAATACGGCCGTTCGGCTCCACATTTTTGATTTTCAGCGATTACATGCGCGAACCAATCCGGCTGAGCGCGGTGATGGAAGTGCCAGTAATTTACGTGTTCACGCACGATTCGATCGGAGTGGGCGAGGATGGGCCAACGCACCAGCCAATCGAGCAACTCGTCGCGTTGCGTGCGATTCCCGGGCTCATCACGCTGCGTCCGGCGGACGCGAATGAAGTGACGGAGGCGTGGAAAGTGATTTTGCGGCTCAATCACGAGCCGGTTGCGCTGGTGCTCAGCCGCCAGGCGCTGCCGACATTTGACCGCACGAAATATGCGTCCGCGGCAGGCCTGGCGAAGGGTGCATATACATTGGCCGAAGCGGAAGGCGGCAAACCGGAAATTCTGCTCCTCGCGACGGGCAGCGAAGTTTCGCTGGCAATCGAGGCATACGAGCGGCTGAAAGCCGATGGAATCCGCGCGCGCGTGATCAGCATGCCCTCGTGGGAGATTTTCGATCACCAGCCGCAGGAATACCGCGACAGCGTCCTCCTTCCGGACGTCACCGTGCGAATTTCGATCGAGCAAGCGTCAACGATGGGATGGGCGCGATATGTTGGCCCCAAGGGACAGTCGATCGGAATGCACACCTTTGGCGCTTCCGCGCCGCTCAAGGAGTTGCAAAAGAAATTCGGATTCATGCCAGAGCGAGTGGTGGCCACAGCGAAAGAGCTGCTGGGAAAGACGAGGTAAATCGTGCGAATCGGAATGGGCGCGGACCATGCTGGTTATGTCTTGAAGGATCAGCTCGCGGCGTTCCTGCGCGATGCGAAACACGACGTGACGGACTTCGGGACGAATGGCCCGGCGCCGGTGGACTACCCCGACTTTGCGCAAGCGGTCGGCGAAGCGCTGATCGCGGGCCGCATCGAGCGTGGCATCGTGATTTGCGGAAGCGGCGTGGGAGCATGCATCGCGGCGAATAAAATCCCAGGCATACGTGCGTGCATGTGCCACGATTCCTATTCCGCGCATCAGGGAGTCGAGCACGACAATATGAACGTGCTCGTGTTCGGCGCGCGCGTGATTGGACCAATGCTGGCGCAGGAATTGGTGACGAATTTCCTGGGAGCGCACTACAAGGGCCACGAAAAGGGCCAGGAGCGCCTCGAACGCAGGGTGCAAAAAATTAAGGCAATCGAAATGAAGTACAGTTTGCCGGCGAAAACCGGGAAGGGGTAGACGAAATGGCGACGCGGACGGTGGGAAACGCGGAAGCTGGGAAATCAACGAATCCTCTGAAGGCGCTGGCGGAATTCGGTCAGGCCGTGTGGCTCGATTATATCCGGCGAAATTTGTTGACGAGCGGCGAACTTCAGCGGCTGATTGACGAAGATGACTTGCGGGGAATGACCTCGAATCCCGCAATTTTCGAAAAAGCCATCACCGGCAGCACGGATTACGCCGATTTTCTGAGGTCGCTCGAATTCAAGCCGCAGCTCGACGCCAAGGCCCGTTACGAATTGCTGGCCATTCGCGATATTCAGGACGCGGCGGATATTTTGCGTGCAGTTTACGAAAAGACAAAGGCAGGAGATGGATATGTGAGCCTGGAAGTATCTCCGTTTCTCGCGCGCGACACGAACGGAACGATCGAAGAGGCCCGGCGGCTCTGGAAGATGGTCAATCGCGAGAACGTGATGATCAAAGTGCCCGCGACGCCCGAAGGTCTGCCCGCGATTCAGCAACTGCTGAGCGAGGGTATCAACATCAATATCACGCTGCTCTTTGCGCAGGAAGCGTACGAAAAAGTGGCGCTGGCATACATTGCTGCTCTCGAGACGTATGCCAAGAATGGCGGCGATTTGAGCAGGATGGGCAGCGTTGCGAGCTTCTTTGTGAGCCGCATCGACACGCTAGTGGATAAACAGTTGGACGCCCGTCTGAAGACCACGACCAATGCTGATGAACGGGCGCTGCTTCAGAGTTTGCTCGGCAAAGTGGCGATTGCGAATGCGAAAATGGCTTACGAGCGTTATCAAAAGATTTTCCAAGGGCCGCGCTGGGACGCGCTTGCGGCGAAAGGCGCACATACGCAGCGAGTGCTCTGGGCAAGCACCAGCACCAAAAATCCAAGTTATCGCGACGTGATGTACGTCGAGGAATTGATAGGGAAGGATACGGTCGATACGATCCCCCCCGCGACGCTGGACGACTTTCGCGACCACGGCAAGGTCCGCGCCAGCCTGGTCGAAAACGTCGATGCGGCGCGCCAAACAATGCAAGATCTCGCGAAGGCCGGAATTTCAATGAAGGAAGTGACTGATCAATTGGTCGTTGAGGGCGTTCAATTGTTTGCCGATGCGTTCGAGAAACTGCTGGATGCCGTGCAACAGACAATAAAGGCTCCAGCGAAACCGAAATCGGCGATGCAAACGTATAGCTTGCCTGCCGCTCTCGATCAAGCGGTCAAACAGGAGCTTAACGACTGGACCAGTGCTGGAAAAATGGGCAGGTTGTGGGCGCATGACGCCACGCTTTGGACCGGCAATGACGAAGCGAAGTGGCTCGGCTGGCTCGGTGTGACGGAAGACCAGATCGCCCATGCCGACCAATTGGCGGACGTGTCGAAGGAAGTGAAGTCCGCTGGATTCACGCACGCGCTTTTGCTGGGCATGGGTGGCTCGAGTTTGTGCCCGGAAGTGTTAAGCAAGACGTTTGGCAAAACGGCCGGTTTCCCTGAGCTGCATGTGCTCGATTCCACGGATCCGGCGCAGATTAAGGCCGTCGAATCAACAATCGACATAAAGAAGACGCTTTTTATCGTGTCGAGCAAATCGGGAAGTACCCTTGAGCCAAATATTTTCAAACAGTATTTTTTCGAGCGCGCGAAGCAGGTCTCAGGCGCGGAGCAGGCGGGTAAGCAGTTCATCGCCATCACGGACCCCGGATCGAAGATGCAAGCCGTTGCTGAAGCGGATAAATTCCGGCACGTTTTTTACGGCGTACCGAGCATCGGCGGGCGTTATTCCGCGCTCTCGGATTTTGGCCTGGTGCCGGGCGCGGTGATGGGCATCGATGTGAAGAAGTTTCTCGACCGCACGGAAGAAATGGTGCACGCGTGTGCGCCTTCCGTGCCGGCGAATGAAAATCCGGGTGCGGTGTTGGGAGTGATCCTCGGAGTGCTGGCGAAGAACGGGCACGACAAAGTAACGCTGATCACCTCCCCAGGCATTCGCGATTTGGGCGCGTGGCTCGAGCAATTGCTAGCGGAATCGACGGGCAAGCAGGGCAAGGGCTTGATTCCGGTGGATCGCGAGGAAATTGGCGCGCCGGAAGTCTACGGCAACGATCGTGTATTCGCATACGCGCGGCTGGAATCGGCCCCGGACGCGCAGCAGGACGCGAAGGTGGCTGCGCTTGAAAAGGCGGGACAGCCCGTTGTGCGAATCTCCGTGCGCGACGCCTACGATTTGGGGCAGTCGTTTTTCCGCTGGGAAATCGCGACGGCGGTGGTGGGCGCGATCATCGGAATTAACGCGTTCAACCAGCCCGACGTCGAAGCCAGCAAAATCGCGACGAAGACCTTGACCGAGCAGTATGAAAAAACCGGCTCGCTGCCACCGGAGCAGCCTTTCTTCGAGGAAAAAGGCATCAAGCTTTTCACCGACGACAAAAATGCCGCGGCGTTGAATCAAATCGTTGGAGCCAGCAAATCGCTCGTCTCATACCTCCGCGCGCATCTCGGAAGGCTGAAGGCCGGAGATTATTTTGCCACGCTGGCGTTCATTCCGATGAATGATGCCAACGAAAATAGTTTGCGAGCCGTGCGTCACGCGGTGCGCGACAAAAAACGTGTCGCCACGTGTTTGGGATTTGGTCCGCGATTCTTGCACTCGACCGGGCAGGCATACAAAGGCGGGCCGAACACGGGCGTGTTTTTGCAGATTACTTGCGACGATGCCGCCGACATCGCAGTTCCGGGACAGAAATATACGTTCGGCGTCGTGAAAGCGGCGCAGGCGCGCGGCGATTTCGCCGTACTTGCGGAACGCAACCGCCGGGCGCTGCGCATCCATTTGGGAGCGGACGTGCGCGCGGGACTCGCCGCAATCGATGCAGCGGTGCGCCAAGCGCTGGCCTGAAAACTCAACACGAAGATGCAATTCGGATTGTTTGCCTGCCCTCGCGCAAAACGGGATAATTGGGCAAATTTTAAGCGCGGTCTGAAAATAAAGGAGTGACTTGATGCAAATCGGGATGGTGGGCCTGGGTCGGATGGGCGCCAACATGGTGCGGCGCCTGATGCGCGGCGGGCACCAGTGTGTGGTATTCGACATGAATCAGGACAATGTGAAGCAACTGGTTGGCGAAGGCGCGGTAGGTGCGGCGTCGCTCGCTGAATTTGTGAAAAAGCTGAATGCGCCGCGCGCGATTTGGATGATGGTCCCCGCGGCCGTGGTCGATGAAACCATACAAGCACTGACACCGCTGCTTGGCCGCGGCGATATTTTGATCGACGGCGGGAACTCCTATTACATCGACGACATTCGGCGCGCAAAGGATCTCGAAACGAAAAGCGTGCGCTACGTGGATGTGGGCACCAGCGGCGGCGTCTGGGGACTCGAGCGCGGATATTGCATGATGATCGGCGGGCCGGACGATGTCGTGAAGCATCTCGATCCGATTTTCAAGACGCTGGCGCCGGGTCGCGGGAATTTGTCGCGGACGCCGGGGCGCGAAAAATCTTCAGGCACGTCGGAAGAGGGATATCTCCACTGCGGACCTTCGGGTGGCGGCCATTTCGTGAAGATGGTGCATAACGGAATCGAATACGGATTGATGGCCGCCTATGCGGAGGGTCTTAACATTTTGAAGCACGCGAACGTGGGGAAGAAAACCGCCGTGGCCGATGCGGAGACCACGCCGCTGCGAAATCCGGAGCACTACCAATATGATTTTAATCTTGCGGACGTCACGGAAGTTTGGCGTCGCGGCAGCGTTATTGCCTCGTGGCTGCTTGACTTGACGGCGATCGCTCTTTTCGAGCAGCCGGACCTGGCGAAATTTTCCGGCAGCGTGTCGGATTCCGGCGAAGGACGCTGGACAATTCAAGCGGCCATCGACGAGGCGTCGCCCGCCCCTGTGCTGAGCGCGGCGCTTTATGAGCGCTTCAGTTCGCGCGGCCAAGATGAGTTTGCCGCGAAGCTCCTTTCCGCACTGCGTTACCAGTTCGGCGGCCACGTGGAACGCGCTGCCGGGAAATAACATCTACCAAATAGAATATTCGGGAGAAGGAAACTGAGGATTTCCAGGCATGCGTAACGGCAAAGAAACAACCGTGGCTGTTCCCGCCAACAACAAGTCTTTTGGAGAAGCGGGCCGGCCCGCCGGTCCGTGCGTGATGGTGATCTTCGGCGTCGGCGGCGACCTGACCAAGAGGAAGCTTTTTCCAGCGCTTTACAATTTGGCGAAAGACGATTTGCTGCCCAAGGATTTCGCAATTGTGGGGATTGGGCGCGGCGAAATGTCGACGTCTGACTTCCAGAAGAAAATCGCGCAAGAACTTCACGAGTTTGCCACGGGTGATGTTGAGCCCACGCTGGTCGATTGGCTCACCGAGCGCCTTTACTACCACATGGGGAACTTTCAGGACCCTGCGGCGTACAAAGCGCTGGCCGCATTGCTGGTACAGCTCGATAAGCAGCACTCGACGGGAGGGAATTATTTTTATTATCTGGCTACCGCGCCGGACTTCTTCTGCGAGATCACGCGGCAGCTCGGCGCTGCGGGTTTAACGCAGCAGACGGACAATCGCTGGCGGCGCGTTATTTATGAAAAGCCGTTCGGTGACGGACTGGCATCGGCGCGCGCGCTGAATCGCGAGATCGAGGAAGTCCTCGCGGAAAACCAGATTTACCGCATCGATCATTATCTTGGCAAAGAAACGGTGCAGAATATTTTGGCGTTCCGATTCGGCAATGGCATTTTTGAACCAGTCTGGAATCGCCGCTATATCGACCACGTGCAGATCACCGTGGCGGAAACGATGGGCGTGGAGAATCGCGGCGGCTACTACGACCATTCCGGCGCCCTCCGCGACATGGTGCCGAATCACATCTTTCAGCTCATCAGCTTGGTCACCATGGAGCCTCCCGTTTCCTTCGACGCGGATGCTGTCCGTGACGAGCAGACCAAAGTTCTGCGCGCCATGCAGCCCCTCACCGAGCAGGATGTCCTAATGCGCACGGTACGCGGGCAATATGGCGAAGGGACGGACGGAAATGTGCGGCTCCCAGCCTATCGTTCGGAGCCGCGCGTGAGCCCCATTTCCGCGACGGAAACTTTTGTTGCCTTGAAACTTCTGATGGATAACTGGCGCTGGGCCGGTGTGCCATTCTATTTGCGAACGGGAAAGCGTCTGAAGATTCGCTCCAGCGAAATCGTTATCCAGTTTAAGAGCGTGCCATTCATGCTCTTCAGAAAAACCGCGGTCGAGCGCCTTGCGCCCAATCAATTCATCGTTCACATTCAGCCGCAGGAGGGAATCTCGCTGCAGTTCGGCGCGAAAATTCCAGGGCCTATCGTCAAGCTGGGAACCGTGAACATGGATTTCCGTTACGCGGACTATTTTGGCTCGAAACCAAGCACCGGATACGAGCGCCTGCTTTACGAATGCATGATCGGTGACGCCACGCTGTTCCAACGCGCGGATATGGTGGAGGCAAGCTGGAGCGTCGTACAGCCGATTCTCGACGTCTGGCAGGCGCTGCCGCCGCGCAATTTCCCGAATTATCCCGCGGGATCGTGGGGTCCTTGGGAAGCGAACGATCTGCTCGAGCGCGACGGCCGCCAGTGGAGGGAGCCCGGCCAATGATTCTCGCCGGAGATGTGGGCGGAACGAATACCAGACTGGCATTTTTCGGTCTGCGCGATGGCAACCTCAGTTGCATCGTTGAACACGTTTATTCCAGCCATGGGTACGCGAGCCTCGAAGACATTGTCGCAGAGTTTTTGGCGACGCAAAAAGTCCATCCGGACTCAGTGTCCCTGGGAGTCGCGGGGCCAGTGCGCGATGGCGTATGCCGCGCAACGAATTTGCCGTGGGTGGTCGATGCCAGGCTCGTTGCGCAGCGGATCGGACTTTGTTCCATCATATTGATTAACGATCTCGAGGCAAACGCTTATGGCATTGCGACGCTGGGCCCAAGTGATTTTG
>Ga0307373_10003458_pt1 | contig 27482 bp, 39 predicted proteins | sample OX2MG_FD_202534 | JGI IMG/M metagenome (GOLD analysis project Ga0307373, IMG submission 202534) | Soil microbial communities from Risofladan, Vaasa, Finland - OX-2 | ecosystem: Environmental > Terrestrial > Soil > Coastal area > Acid sulfate soil | place: Finland: Risofladan, Vaasa | collected... | reverse complement strand
TGCGGCAGGCAAGCCGCCGGTCTTGGCGGATCGGCCAGACCCTTCCGGTCCGGGTCCGGCACATCTACTACCGGGAGACTGCCCAGGAGACGGCGATCGCCCTAATGGGCCGGAAGCTCTACGCCAGCCTTGCCCTTGAGGGACGGTTCGGCGACTCGGCACTCCTTGAGCTGGCCGAGGCTGAGGTTCAGGACGGAACCAAGCTGGCCCGACAGCTCGCCGGATCGCTCGGTGGTGAGGACGTGTGGGATAAGCTCAGGGCACGGCGTGGGAAGTCGGCGGCAGCTCCCGTGGTCCCCGCTCCGTTGCCTCCCAAGGTGGAGCCCCGGCCCGTGCTGCGTGTGGTGGTGGCCGAGCCTGTCGACGGCCCCACCGAGCAGTTGAGTCTCTTCGGGTAGGTAACGGCTGGGCGATCACGATTTTAGTTGCCAGCTAATTTGTGGCCAAGAGGCTGGTAGTAAGGTGCTGTCAGCCAGTGGAGTGTCGCGGACCACGAAACGGGGTCCCCTCACCTCGGTTTCGCTCTCCTGCGCGTGTATGTTGCCAATGCTGTTCTCATCATATGACACCCGCACGGACACAAGACGGACAAAGCTCCATCTAGTGTCTGTTGCTTGGGTATACCCAAGCTTGACCAGTAGTCCTCTGGTCACAGACCCATCGCTGAGAAACTAGAGCAAACCTATTGATTCCCGCTCTGGTTTATGTGAGGGTTTATACGGAGCTGGCATAGTCTCAGACTGGACACCAGCCCACGCATCATGTCCAATGATTTGATCCTCTCCAACTGGAATGGAGTGAGTATGATCGCCGCAATCAGCATGCTGAAATTGCCACAGGTTCAGGATGTGGCGAATAAGCCCTTTGGCCGGACGCCGGCATTTTGATGCCAAGGGACTTTTTGTTGGCATACTAGCAATGATAGACGCAACCCACGGACATGCGTCGGACAAAACAGGGCCAGGGTGAAGTGAGAGATGGGCGTATCCAACTTGGATACGACGCTATTGGTGGAGCGACTGGCGATGGCACCGCCGATTTCGCGGCAGTGCCATCCTCTCATCCTTGGCAGTTCGCAGGCGTCCCGTTGACCCCAGGAACTAGTGCGGTCGGAGGATTGGTGGCAATCATGGACCAGCTCTCTTGACCGGAGTCGTCATCGACCAGAACTGTGGCTTGGATGAACTTAAATCCCTGCTGTGCTGGAGCGGTCACCTCGACTGCCCAGAGGTTTACCGGAGATGGCAGGGAATGACTCCAACAATTGCCCTGGACGTCCGTCACGTCCGTCACGTCCGGCTCAAAGACAGAGGTGGTAACGGAGTACCCCGTAAAGTCTGGACTCCCCAAGTGGTCGAGGTAGCTCAGGGCTACGGAAGTCGCTTGCTGAGCAGTCATCTGAGGCGAAACATGAGAGGCGGCTCGCACCGTGATAGTTAGCCCAGGGAGATGAACCTTGGTCAGGGCACTGCTGTTGCCGGGAAAGATCCCCAGGGTCAGAAGGGGCACTACGACCGCGAGAGCGACTGCACCTCCGAGTCCAAACAGGTACCGTGGTCGTAGGGACCTTTTGGCTTTGACCGCGTCGGCAAAGGGCAATCGCGCCGTCGCAGGAGCGGTCGCGAGATGCGTGGTTGCAGCAATCTCCGCTGTGACCCGCTTCAATTGATGAGAGAGGGCGTCGTCTGGAAAGTGGTCGTTCATAGCGTCTCCCTTTCTTGCTATTGGTTGGTGTAGCCTTCGCCTAAAATGGTCCGTAGTCGTTGTCTTCCCTTTCGCAGTTGGCTATCGACGTTTTGTGTAGAACAGCCAAGCATGGTCGCGATGGAGGCTGTGCTCTGATCCTCAACGTGGGCAAGGATCACGCACAGTCGCATCTTTGAGGGCAAGCGACGGAGCGCCTGCAGCACGTCGATCGATTCGACGCCTCCAGCCCCCGATGCAGCAGTGTTATGGCTCGGAGCGGTGTTTGCAGTATTTCCCGTAGTAAGCGCGTGCGAAACCGTCCCGCTAGGCGTACTGCCGTGATCCGAAGCCATGGCCACACAGGGTCCGTGAGGTAGCCTGGTTTGCGGCGCTCATGTTCTAGTGCGATCATGAACGTCTCCTGGGCGACCTCCTCTCCTGAGGCACGTCCCCCGGCTAGCATTGAGGCTAGTCCGACAAGGTGCTGGTAGTGAGCGACATAGATCGCAGCCACGCGGGCATCAGGGTCACCATCCCCTGCGACGGCCAAGTGGGTGGAGAAGCGGCTCTCGGGTGCTGCACTGATGTCCATACTCATATATAGGCAAGGAAGGGGCGAAAAACCAACCTCGGGGTCAAAACTGAGGCGCCGGTGACCTCTCTGCAGCAAGGTTGGAGAGCTAGGTGGTGCCCAGCTTCCCGGCAGTGCTGGGCATCAAGCGCAGATCCCGCTAGACCACGAGTCAGCCATGAATGACGGTGGACTTCATCTCAACGAAGTTGAAGTAACCCCACTCGGGGAAACCCAGGCCGAGATTGGCATGGCCGAAGGCGAAGCCAATTTCGGGGGCCAGATCGGCGAGGGCTTGGAGCCGAGTGAGCCTCCTATCGTAGGGTCATTGGCAATGAGGCGCCGTGGCAGACCCATTGCGCCTGACCAGCGGTTAGGGAGCAAGCACTTCTGGCAATGGCTGGTCAGCCCGCCTCAGGATGCCAGTTGTAGTCGAGGAAAAGAACCTCGCTGGCAATCGGGCAGAAGCCAGCTGAGAGAAGGGCGCGAAGTGACGCTACGTTTCCCGGACTGACCTGCGCGTACACCGCCTCGTCTGCGGAGACCAACTCGCGACAGGCGAGGGCGAGGAGCCGGCCAAGCCCATGTCCTCTTGCCCCCGTGTCTAGCTCAAAGGAGATCTCCCATCTGTGCGCTAGTCCGCGGCCAATGGAGACGAGGCCAGTACCGTTCTTGGTTCTCCAAGCACGTACGTCCGTCCGGAACCGCTGCGCCCCACGGAAGCGAGGATGCTCGGCGGCCGCGTCAACCTCCACTCGATCAAGACCATGATTGCCCGGCAGGGCTCCTTGGGCCACGAGCACGGCGTCGAGTTGTCCCGCGTGGGCACCCACATGGCGCCCAAGCTCGGCCAGGAAGTCAGGGCGCGTGGCGACTCCTGGGTCGTCAGGATCGAGTCGGGCGAGCACCCATGGCTCGTCCACGTCTGCTGCCACGACGATGTGAGACATGAACGCTACGACCGCGTGCACCGGCCCCGGCGGCCGGGCAATCACCTCAACGATCCCATCAGGCTCGGGCGGATGTCCGCCCGAAGCGGCTTCGAGCAATTGACGAAGGTGTCTCGCAGATCGCAGGCCTGGCGTGTCGCCGCTGCTCATGAAACGTGCCCCGGATTCCCACACCAAGGCGTCGTGGCATGAAGCCACGTTCGGTCAGGGTCGCGACGCATGGAAGTTCCAGATGACGCTGTCGGCCCCGGGAGCGCTGTCCTCGTGATAATCGGCCTTCACGGTGACGTCGGTGAACCCGGCTTCGACCAGTAACTGCTCAAATGCGGTGACACTCCAGTGCTGCAGGCGGAAGAGCTGCAGTTCGCTCGCGACCAGGGCACCGTCATGCCATTTCTCGTAGCGGAGCCAGCGGGTGGTCTGGTTGGCAGCCGAGTCGTGCTTGATGTGTTGGGTCTGGAGCGTCCACAAGAAAGGGTCGGCACGCCAGTGGCGCATCGGTTCCGGCTCTGTCACTAGCTGGGCGGGCGGCAGGTCCACCAGCAGCTGTCCGGACGGCTGCAGGCACTCGTGGAAACAGACGAGCGCTCGAGCAGTGGCGTCCCTCCCGTCGATGAGCGTGATGGAGCCGGCGGGGACGATCACGGCGGCGTAAGCAGCAGGTTGCACGAACGTGGTCATATCTGCCTGGCGCAGGACCGGATCTAGGCTGCGGTCCCGGCAGTGGCGACGGCAGACGTCGAGCATCTCAGGAGAGGTGTCGAAGCCGTCTACCTCGAGTCCCGACTCAAGGAGCGGGATAAGGATGCGACCAGTGCCCACCGCTGGTTCCAGTATCCGTCCGCTGACCCCGGCCAACAACTGCTTGTAGTAGTCGACGTCGTCGAAGCGGTGCCCGATCGGCTTGTCCAGGTCGTAGACCTCGGTACACAACGTCCCGTAGCTCGAGTTCAAGCGCGCCCACCAAGGAGCAGGACTCGTCCGGACTCGTCCCTCAGGATGATGCGCGCCGCTCGTCGCTGCTCTACCTTTTGCTTGGCCATGCTTCCAGTATCCCCCCGCCCCTCATCTGGGGCAAATGATCCGCCCTACTTGTAGGTGGCTTAATAAGTCACCTATAGGCGACGCCAGGCAGGCTGGTAGCAAGGTGCTGTCAGCCAGTGGAGTGTCGCGGACCACGGAACGGGGTCCCCTCACCTCTGTTTCGCTCTCCTGCGCGTGTATGGAGCCATTAGCGAGTTTTTGGGCGACTTCGAAAGTGACCCTCCGGGGCCCCGAAATAGAAGTTGTTCCAGCAACTAGGTCCGATTATTCCAATTTTTGATCTCAGCGGCCTTTGCGGGCGAGATCAGCGTCTGGGGGACGGGCGGGTTGGCTCTTTGCCGAGATACGTGCGAAGCTCTCGCTCATGGTCACTCTCAATCTCCCACAGCCAATCCGGACTCCTGTTCCCTCGTGGGACGGCACCTCCCTCTCCGTCCTCGACTATGGGGGAGTGGGGCGGCTGACCGTGTTGCTCCATGGCCTGGCAGGTCATGCGGGCGAGTGGACTGAAGTTGCATCTCGCATGACCTCCGAAACGCACAAGGTCGCGTTCGATCAGCGCGGGCACGGGCAGAGTTCGCGCCGGCCTTCTGGAGTCTCGAGGGCCGACTACGTAGCCGATGTGGTGGAGCTGATCAACCACTTCTCCCAAGGACAAGGGCCAGTCAACCTGGTGGGCCAATCGCTGGGAGGCCACACTGCCATGCTGGTCGCGGCCAGGCACCCGCCACTGGTGGCAAGGCTGGTGATGGTTGAGGCCACGCCAGACGGACCCTCATCTGAGTCCATTGAGCGGGCTCGCCGCTGGTTCGCCAGATGGCCCCGGCCGCTGGCGTCTGAAGAAGCAGCCATCGAATTCTTCGGCCCCACAGCACCAGCCTGGCTGGCGGGGATGGAGAGGCGCGAGGACGGCTGGTGGCCGTGCTTTGATGACGACGTGATGCTTGCCACGATGGGAGAGGCCAGCGGGGAGTGGTTGGACGACTGGGCAGTGGTCGGGTGCCCCACCCTTCTCGTCAGAGGAGGAGAGGGCTGGATGACCGAAGATCTCTCTGACTTGGAGAGCTCTGGCCCTTCACTGAGAATGGTTACGGTGCCCGGGGCGGGCCACGATGTCCAACTTGATGCGCCTCGGCGCCTGGCAGAGCTCATCAATGAGGATCTGAGGTCCGAGACAGCGTGAAGTAGGAGTCCGCACGATCGAGTATGATGGGGAACATCCGTTCGGCGGCTTTGGCAAGGAGACATCATGGCTACTAGCAAGAAGGACGCTTCTAAGGCTGGCAAGTTGCTGCAGAACCCCAAGACACCCAAGTCGGTGAAGAGTGTGGCTGGCAGCGATTTGTCCCAGCGGAAGCCTCCGAAGAAGCGGAAGTAACGAGCAAGGGCTCTCTTTAAAGCCAGGGAGTGACGGTCACTGTCTAGCCGACGCCCGCTGTTCGCTGTCCACCAGTCAGCTTGCCTTTGAACCGCATTTGTCCGGTGGCGCCTTCGCACTTGGCGCGCCGTCCCCCGGCTTGATGATCACGCTCGTGACCTTGTGCAGCAGTTGGACAAAGGCCCCGTCCGCAAATCCGAGCACGAAGGCCACGACGAAGAATGTCAAGAAGTCCGGATTGGGTGCAGTCTTGTTGCCTATGGTTAGCAGGACTAGATATATGGCCGCACCGATGGAGCCTGTGGTGGCTCCGAACAGCGGTCGGCAGTAATGCCAGTAGTTGAAGTCGATCTTCCAGTCCTGGTTGTGCGCAAAGATCCCATATAGGCTGGCTATGACCGCGCCGGTAGCGCCAAACCACACCACACCTGCTGGGATAGGGCCCAGCTTAAGCGGCACGTGCGCATGGAGCCATGGGACCGTGAAGTAGGCGACGAACAGGCTGAGTAGAAGCACCAAGTACGCCGTAGCGATGTAGAAGATGTGCGGAGGCATCTTGACGGGCGCCGCAGGGTCGGTGGTAGGCGTGGGACGTCCCGGGCCAGGTCCCACTTCCGGCCCCGGGGGCCGGGTTCCGGGCCCTACGGGAGCCGACTCATCGACAGGACTCCTGTCCTTCGCAAGAGGCTCTAGCATGCCTATCCCCCTCCCACCGCGGCTGATTTGCTGGGACTATAGCCCTGGTTGTATCGGAGGTCAAGGCCTTCCTCCGGCGGTGTCAGTGGGATCTAATCTAGACCGACGAGGTTCGATGGGCGGAAAGGGGAGCTGTGGTCGCTCCGATGCCAATGAGGTCCCGCCACTCGCTAAAGTTGCCCCGGCAGGGGAGGAGGCCCCCTCCCTTTCTGCTCCGACCCCGGGCTTCCCCAAAATGCCCGGGGTCTCCCTGTTATTGGGGTTCTCGGACATGATCTGGAAGTCACGGGAGTTCAGCTTGGTTCCCGCGATATCCAGGGCCGATTGTTAGCTCCGGCCATGCTGGACCCTTGAGAAACGCTCACATACCCTGGATCAGTTGAGCGGGGTCTGGCCACCCGCAGTACGGGTCGGTCGTAGGCCGAGTTAGAGTCCGATTAATGAGAGCAATGTGATCTCGCTGGCTTGGCACTCGGAGTTCGGAGGCGCGGATTCAGGGATCAAGAACTCGTTCGGCAGCAGGTTACTCGGACAGTGCCTCTGAGTTCGCTGGTATCGTCATGGCAGGCGGAAGAGTGGGAGGGACGGGAATGGTGGCCAAGCACTCTCGAACTACGTCAGTGTCGTGAATGCGCTGCGCCCAAAGCTCAGGACGCAATGTCAAACGATGGGCCAGGGCTGGCACGGCAAGCCGCTGAACATCATCTGGGGTGACAAAATCTCGTCCTTCGAGAGCGGCCTGAGCCCGGGAGAGCTTAAGCAACGCGAGTCCACCACGAGGGCTAGAACCTACCTGTACCCGAGGGCTGAGTCGGGTTGCCCGAACCAAATCAACGATGTAGCTAAACACCTCATCCGACACCGTCACGTGCTCGACGGCGGCTTGGCAAGCGAGGAGTGTCGTCCCATCCATGATGGGCGCCAGCCGGACTTCATCTTCGCCGCGGGTGTGACGCTCCTTCAAGATCCGCTTTTCCTCCTCCCGCTCCGGATAACCAATCTTTGCCCGAAGCAGAAAGCGGTCAAGTTGCGCCTCGGGCAACGGGTAGGTTCCTTCGTACTCGATCGGGTTTTGGGTAGCCACCACGAGGAACGGCCGCGGCAGGGGGGTTGACTTTCCGTCGATCGTCACCTGCCTCTCCTGCATTGCCTCGAGCAGAGCCGCCTGGGTCTTCGGGGGCGATCGGTTGATCTCGTCTCCGAGAAGCAGGTTTGCAAAGATCGGTCCCTGCTTCATCTCGAACTCGCTATTTCTGGGGTTGAAAATGGAGGAGCCCGTGATGTCGGACGGCAGCAGATCGGGAGTGAATTGAACGCGAGAGAAGCGAAGAGTAAGCGTCTGAGCGAGCGACCGTGCGATCAGGGTCTTGGCTAGGCCCGGATAATCCTCCAGAAGGACGTGACCATCGGCCAACAGCGCTGCGAGGACCAGTTCCAACACCGCTCGCTTGCCCACCACCACGCGCTCCATCTCATGGAGAACCCGGTCGGCATGGGAACGAACGTTCGCCAATTCGGCGCGCTGACCATCCAAGAACTAGTTGTTCCTACAACCATTCGCGACCCGCCGTCACTAACCTTCCACCATGCTAGCTACGAGCTCGACTCGGCACAGCTAGCCCGGAATTCAAACCGGTCTGCCGCGGATAAGTAACTTCTACTAACTCTGCATCGCGCGCCGTTGGGCAGTGTGCTAGGATACCACACGGGCTTCTCCAACGTGAACCTCTCAGGAGTCGGAATGCCCCGGCGGAGCGCCTGAGGTCCACGTGCATAGCACAGGGGGTAAGGGTCGGTTGGATTGCCGCCATGCTCGTCGCAGAGAGTGTCACCCGATACTCCTGACCCACTCCAGATAACTATGGAGGTTACGGATGTTCCGCTTGGTTGAAAGGTATACAGATCGCGTCATTGATTGGCTTGTACCGCAGCTCACAGCGCATGCGTCTGCCCCTCCTCTGTGCACGACCTATTGTTGGTGCACGTATTCCACCACCTGCGATCAGTATGTGATCAATTGTGTCATATACAACTGCACGGAGTGCCATGGGGGCTGCGCTAGTTCCGTCGACTGCAATCTTGGTGTATACAACGGTAAGCCTGTCGTCGACTGCATAGGCTGAGCTCCTTCGGGGGGGGGCGGCGTTACGGTTCCCCCCCGAAGAAGCCGACCATATGATGTCGCGAGCGCCCGACTATGAGGTAGCTACTACCGCATCGCATTTGCGGTAGCCACTGGGTAAGCGTAGCGTGTATCTCCCACTCGCGTGCCGGATCGTTATTGCTAGTACGTTTGCCCTGTCCATAGTCGTGAAGCTCCGAGTACCTGGATCCTTCACGGCACTCATTGGCACGATTCAGAAGCTGCCCCATCCGTCCTTCACTTCCCCACTTCTGCTGGGTCGCGCAATCGTAGGCGGCGAGAGCCTGGTACTGGTCCTAGTCATAATTCCGCTGACAGCCACCGCAGGGCTCCTGCTCGCTGGCGTGGCTTTTGTGACCTACTTGGTGGTGACCATGACTGCCATATGGCGCCACCTGAGAGTGGAGTGCAATTGCTTCGGCGCCTCCGGTGAGGTGATGGGAATACCGGGGCTGGTCCGGAACGCCGGTCTTCTGGTCGTAGCTTTGGTTGGAGCTGTGCTGACCTATCATCCGGCCGAATCACTCACAGGCAACGTTCTCCTCGACACAGTTATGTCTGCCTTCGGAGCCATGGCAGTCACAACCATGGCAGTCTATGCCGACGACTTCGCATGGCTCTGGTCCCGACCGAGTAGGCACCGGACGCACCTAACGGGGCCGATAGAGCCCCCTAAGGTGAGCTCGGGCTGGGTGGTGACATCGAAGGACCGTCAGCCGGGATGAGTCTTATGGGCGTAGCAGTTACCCTAATCGCTGCTGGTCTGATACTCAACCTTATCCTCACCACAGGTCTGGTCAGGCGCTTACGCGACTTCTCGGCGCGTGGAGAGCCGGAGCCTCAGCTGCGCCTTCCCGTTGCTCCAGGGCTCAGCCCAGGGGACGCAGTACCTGAATTCAGCACCACGTCAGTGGCAGGGCACAGCGTATCCACCGCGGATCTGAATGGTGTGCCTTGGGTGGTAGGATTTTTCTCTTCGGGCTGCCGAGCTTGCCGCGAACATATTGTCGACTACGGCGACTACGTCGCCAGTTTGCGATCAGGCTCGACGGCGGCTATTGCGGTCGTAGTAGGTACTGACCCTGGTGGTCGTGATCTAGTCGAAACGGCTCAACACATAACTGAGCTACTGGTCGTGGAAGACTTGGGAGGCGCTGTCTCCCGCTCGTTCGCAGTCGAAGCTTTCCCCTCGTTCTTTGCCGTTGATCGGTCTGGTCGGGTGAGCCACGCGGATCTGTCTGCTCGGCGCCTTCCACAAGGCCTCTCTTAGCCAACAACACGCTGATTGCCAGTGTCTTCGTGAAGGCGAAAATGTGGACGAATCCGCGCCGAGTACTGCGCGTCCTACGGTTGGCCTGGGACGCCAATCCGCGATCATTGGCAATACAGACTGCAATCCTTCTAGTCGCCGGTGCCTCACCGGTCGCGTTGGCGTGGCTGACGCGCCTTCTACTGAATGCCCTCATCTACGATCACAGGCCAAGCCGGGTTGGGTTTGCACTGATGCTGGCTGGGTTGCTGATCGCACTAACCACAACGATGGCAGCAGTACCTAGTCTCGCGACCTTGGCAGCGTCCGATCTCAGGCGTAGTTTGTCGCTGATCACCCAGAGTCGACTGTTTAGTGCCGTAAGCAACATTCCCGGCATGCGAACGTTTGAGGATCCTGGATTCCATGACCGACTCTCACTAGCCCAGCAGGGAGCCTATGGATCAGCGCCTCTGATCGTTGCCCAGGTTCTCGCACTTCTTCAAGCGGCAATCCTCCTCGTCGGCTTCAGCTTGGCTCTACTAAGCGTTAACCCGATTCTGTTCGTGATCGTTATGATCGCCGCAACTCCAGCCCTCGTTGGCCAGCTCTCACTATCGAGCTATTGGGCGCACACACAGTGGCGCATGTCAGGTCACGACAGGCGGCGGGCAGCGCTCTCGATGATGCAGGTGGACGAGCAGGCCGCCAAGGAGATCCGCATTTTCGGATTCGGTATCTTTCTGCGCGACCGCATGCGAGACGAGGTAAAGCTACTCAACCGAGCTGAGTCCTTGGTGAATCGCCGGCAGTTTAGGATCGAACTCGGAACTGGGCTTCTGAGTGCTCTTGTCACCGGCGGGGGACTCATCTACGCAGTGGCCTTGGCCGCCACGGGTAGGCTCGAGATCGGAGACGTCTCGCTATTCGTCGCGGCGGTCGCCGGTGTTCAGGGAGGTCTCGGCGGCATTGTGCAGTCACTCGCGCAGCTACAACGCTCTCTCTCCACGTTCGAGCACTACGAAGCCGTCCTTCAGACCCCCCCGGACGTGGAACTTGCAAAAACGCCCCGCCGTTTAGAGAGGCTTGGCTCTAAGATTGAGTTTCGGGGTGTTTGGTTCCGATATGATTCGGCCCACCCATGGGTGCTGCGCGACTTTCACGCCAGCTTTGCGGCTCACTCCACCACCGCTCTGATAGGACTCAATGGCGCCGGTAAGACAACGATCGTGAAGCTGCTTCTCCGGTTCTACGATCCGGATCGCGGCGCCATCCTCTGGGACGGTGTAGATGTACGTGAGATCGACATCCAGAACTTGCGGAGCCGGATGTCCGCAGTGTTCCAGGATTTCATGCGCTACGACCTGACGGCACGCGAGAACATCGCTGTAGGCGACATTTCAGGCATTGGCGACGACGGGCGATTAAGACAGGCAGCCAGTGAAGCCGGGCTCGATCAACGCCTTGACGAACTTCCGCGAGGTTATGACACTATGCTGACCAAAGTGTTCTGGGGGCCCGAGGGCGAGGGCGTGCCAGGTGTACGACTCTCGGGCGGAGAATGGCAGAGAATTGCGATAGCACGATCGCTAATGCGCGCTGATGCGGACGTGATAATTCTTGACGAGGCTAGCTCAGGACTCGACGCGGTGGCAGAGTACCAGCTCCACCAACAGCTTCGTCACGCTAGCCGTGGAAAGACTACCATCGCGATCTCCCATCGACTGAGTGCTATCCGCGACGCCGATCATCTTCTGGTTATCGAGAACGGGTCCGTCGTAGAGCAAGGATCACACGGGGACCTGATGGCGCGGTGCGGTACCTATGCACGACTGTTCAGCTTGCAGGCTAGTGGATATGCTGAAGGGCCTGGGCTGGGTGGCGGACTTTCCTCAGCTACGTCACCGTCCGATCCAGGGCAGCAAACAAAGCATCCTTCCCAGTATCCGGTCACTGGAGAGATAACCCCAGTCACGCGAATCGTGGCTTTCGACGCCGTCGCCGATGACGAGATAGTGTGACGCAGGCACCATCTCGTGAGGCGGCGGCCGAAATGCTCTGCCGGAAAACAGGCAGGTCCTATCACCTGGGACAGCGGCGATCCGCTTGACGATAATCAGGTCGGCGGTGCTCCCGTGACTTTGGCGCGGATCGACTTGCCGCGCCAAAGGCCTCGCTCCGGTTGGCTCGAGGGCGACGACGATGGTGCCCCTGCTATAGGAGCGTTTGTGAGATCTGAGAACCAGAATGCGATCCCCGTTATGTAAGGTTGGTACCATGCTGACTCCGGAAACCCGGACTACAATTAGCCTTTTTCTTAGTATTACGAGGACTAACACGCCGATCACGGTCGCAGCGGTTGGTCTCGGGTGGAGGGTGATGTGCATTCGGCTAGGCCGGGAGGAAGTACGCCAGAGAGAGCAGCCCCAAATTGGTGGAACGCACCAACGAAGGTGAGAGTGGAATCCGGTGCGAGGAACTCGCCGTGGACGCGTCATCCGGCTGGCCAGCGCACGCCGGCGCTATCCCTGGTCCTAGCGAGGATGTCGAGCAAGGAATGCGTAAATCGTGGTTCGAGTATCGGCGTGACCATTTCGGACGAACACTGGTGGGGATCCAAGGCGCAATTGCAGCATCGAAAGGCCGCCAAGCGCTAAAAGGGATGGGACGATTCAACGGCCACGGCTCTAGCATGCGAGCCGACCCAACGGGTCGGCTAGTAGGGCTCGTCGTACTGGTCGCGCTCGGATCTCTAGCCGCGATCGCGATGGGCTCCCCCGTCATGGAGGCAGTGGTGGCACCCTTTGCCATCTGGCTAGTATGGGGCCTTAGCAGTGAGCGCACGCGTCCATGCACCGTCCAGCTCTCGCTTGACAGGGATCGCGCGGTAGAGGGCGAGGTGGTCAATGCCACGCTCGCGGTCAGCGGCGACCCCGGCTGGGAGCGAATAGTCGTCAGCGTCAGGGTACCGGCGGGGCTAGTTGTCGAAAGCCCACCTGCCCGATTTGCTATCGCACCGGATGCTGGCGGGCTTGGCAGCGCCACCATAGTACTTCGGTGTTCGCGGTGGGGCGTACATGAAGTTGGTCCCGTAACTATCGAAGCCCACGGTGCCCCGGGCCTGTTCATCGGCCGCGCCGTAGCAGCGACTTCCAGCATACTTAGAGTTTATCCAGCGGGGATCCCGGTTCGCTCACGGCTCGATACCGCGCGGACGCAGGCCTACGTCGGTAATCAGCGGTCACGGCTTCGGGGGGACGGATTCGAGTTCGCGGATGTGAGACCTTACTTGCCTGGCGATCAGCCCCGCCGTATCAACTGGCGGGTGACCGCGCGCCAGTCTCGGCCGTACGTGACGCATCAACATCCGGAGCAAAACGCCGACGTGATTCTCTTCGTCGATACTTTCGCGGATGTCCACGTGGACCAGGAGGGCACTCTCGCGTGGGAGGGAAGGGCGGTGGCGGCACTGGCGCAGATCCACATCGCGTCTCGGGACCGTGTAGGTGTCATCTCCTTCGGCGGAGTCCTACGCTGGCTGTCGCCCGGCACAGGACCTAATCACCTATACCGCATCCTCGACACCCTTCTCGATACTACGGTGGTTCCCAGCTATACCTGGCCACGCCTTGACATATTGCCAGGAAGGACGCTTCCACCCCAATCTATCGTGGTCGCACTGACGCCACTCACCGAACCTCGAACCGTCAGGGCGATCCTAGATCTTCGCGGGCGTGGGCACGAGGTTGTCGTAATCGAGGTCGACCCTGAGCCGTTTACCAGTCTGGGAGCAAGTGTCGCAGACCAGCTTAGTCAGCGGATCTGGAGGCTCCACAGGTCCGCCCGCCGCCACCGCATTTTGTCGGCAGGTGTGCCGCTCGTGCGATGGGATACCGCCGAACCTCTCGATGCTGCGATCACACAGCTGAACTGGATGCGCAGGATACCATGGCGCGTTCGCTCATGAGGCAATCGCAGCTTGTAGGAACCACCGCCGTCGGCGTCACGACAATGCTCGGCCTGCAGCTTTTGACGCTTGGCCCCTCGCTATTCGGACTTACAGTCGTGATGGTGGCCGCTGCTGTCACGTTGATGGTCTGGGGCTGTATTTTCGGGAGGATGGGAACTGTGACTGCTGCAAGTGCGGCGGCTCTGATCGCGTACAGTCTCACGCTGTCGGGCAAGTCGGCATCGAGTCTGGCCGTCGCGGTGGCGCCCGCCGTAACTGCAGGTCTCGTCCTTGCTACTGAACTCGGGTGGTGGGCCATTGAGCTCAGAAAACCCGTGCACGAGGTTGGTTTGGCGCGCTGGCGGAGGGTCGGTCCGCTCGGCGCGGCCGCGACCATAGCCGCGGGCCTAGCAGAGGTGATTCTCGTGGCAAGCCGTGTTCACGCCGGTCGCAGTATGGTTCTCGAAGGCATCGCGGTTCTGGCGCTACTGGCTATGCTTTCCCTGTTCGTTGTTCTCGCGGCGGATCACGGTCTCCGAGAGGTCGCTCCAACCATGACGGGTCTGCCACTGAGGCAACCCGGGGAGAATATTGGTGAAGGCGTCTCCTTTCGCCGCCGCGCGGCCCATAGGCTTCGCTTGCTAGTGCACTGGCTGCAGGGTGCGCCGGAAATGCCAGCCCGCACTCGGCCACGGAGCCCCTTGAGCCTGCGGACAGCCGTCGCCATTTTTCTTCTACTGTTGGATCTTCTCGGAGTGGGGCTGGCGCTAGGCACTGGCTATAAGGCTGGCGTATTTGGCCATACCGAACCATCGGTTAATTCCGCCCCAATTCTCACCGGCGCGCTCGTGATCGCGGGCGCTATCATTTCGGGTTGGCTGTGCATTCTGCTGCGCAACCTCGCCACTCCGGCAACTGCTTCAAGCCTTACGAACATTAACCATGGCGCTGGGACCGGTGAGCCTGCGGAACTCAAGATCATCAGAATAGCGTGTCGAGATGCCAGGGCGACTCGTCCAGGCAACTCACAGACCGAGCCCATTTTAGAGGAGATCAGTGCGGCACTCCGTAATGACTCCATCGCAGGCGAGCCGAGTTCCGACTCCGAACGGCCGATTGCGACTCTTGATTCCCGCCTCATTTCTCTAGAGGATCAGATCACGGCCTTAGAACGGTTGGCGAATGAGTGATCAGAGTTGAGATCAGCTAGACGTTGGCCCCTTTGGGCGCTAATGTTGACCATCCTGGTGCTGGCGACTGGCGTCGCGATCACTAGCAATGGCAAGCCCCCTTCCGTCGGCTATTCCCCAACAAAGCTAAAGGTGCCGCGAGGTCACCTTTACTACGTCTGTACTTGTCCGCGCTGCCCGGCAGCCTTCCTGCCTCGATGTCACCCGAAGTCGACCGCTAGTTATGGCACGCGTGCAAACCCAGCTCGGCTGCTTTGGCCCCTAATTGTCTTTACCGCACTGCTCATCGCTGGCACCACGTGGAGTCTGCGAAGCTCACGGCGGCGGCGCGCGCCACCAGAGCTCACGCACGTTGTCCTCGGTCCGGTGACGCCGAACCGCATACACCTATTCCCCAAGGGTCCGCGGCAGGCAGTGCTAGCCGCGGTAGCTGATCTGGAGGAGAGCCTTTCGGAGCGGGGGCACTACCGTGCCCCGAGTGAGCTTCCGGATGCGTATCTGCGTCGAGTGTTGCCACGTGGACTTCGTAGCGATACCGCGGTTCGGCTTCTGGGAAGGCTATATGATCGGGCGCGATATTCTGAACAGCCGATCGCTGCTGCCGATGCAGTACTGGCGGGCGACGCGGCCCGAGAACTGAGCAGGAGCGCCGAGTGAGAGGCTGGGTCATGGGGCGAAGCTCGCGTCGCCTGGGAAGGGTGGACGCTCAGCTGCATTTCGGCGAGCAGGCCGAGGTCGCGCTTGAACCCGACCTAGTCGGCAGCTCGCACCTCCAGGGTTTGCGTCAGAGCTTCCGTCCGTGCATGGGTAATGGCCCTGAAGGCCAAGAGTGCACCGTGAACACGGGCATGTGCGTCAAAGGGGACAGTTTGTGAATCCAGCGCGAGTAAGAGTTTCCGGTTGCTGAAGGACGGGCCGAAGTCAGCAAGCGGCTGTAGGCCCAGCGAACGGCGGAGACGGTGGAGATTGTAGGCAGGGCGCCTCGCTAGTAGAGAGGCCGGGCCTCAGGGATTGGGTCGGAGGTCTCCCGGGCGGATAGCTCATCCCGGGCTTTGCCGTTGACACGTTCCAAGTAGGCATCCTGCCAGGGGGAGCGTGGGTCAATGAAGGTGGTGCCGGTCCCGGAGAAGTGGCACCCCTCCCAGATGTCCGTGGCGATGAACTCTAGTCCGTTGTCTCAGCGGGATTACTCTGGACTGTCTCGTGGCAGGTGCAGCCGGTGAGCGGTCTAGAAGGCCGCCGACCATGTTCCACTCCTGGCACATGGAGAGCAGCGCTGGGTCCTCCGATTTGCTCCTCATCGGCGGACACTTCCATAAGATGTTGAGGATGCTAACGTGACCCGCCCGAGGGCTGGAATCCCCCCCGGAAGGGGAGGAGACCCCCTCCCTCTCTGCTCCGACCCCGGGCTTCCCCAAAATGGCCCGAGATCTCTCTGTTCCCAGGGCTGCTGGACCCAGTCGCAGATCGTTCGGCTTGTGAGGTACGGCCGTTGACAGTGCCGCAGATCAGATGTGGAAGAGCCGACCGATGGGGTCGCGGTAGCATCGCCGCATCCGCCCGATCTCGCTCGTGGCCACAGGGGGGATGTGTACCGACGTGCTGGTCTCGATGACAACTGGGCGCTGCACCCACCATCCCTTCTTGGTACCAGCGCGCGAGACGGGCGCTGCCCTGAGTGTCAAGGTCAGGAGATCGATTGCCCCTCGCCCACTAGGGGAGTCAAGCCGGAGTTGACAACTGACGGCCAGTAGGGTTACGGGAGCTGAAGCTAGGCCGACGCGGAATGGTGCACCCCACCGCTCCACGCTGGCGCCCAAGGTCACTCGCATTCGCGAGATTGACTGAGGCAGAATCAGGTAGGAGTGCTCTCCGATGGGTAGCGGTCCAACTTTAGACAACGACCCGATGCTCAGCTTGGCGCTCATTCCAGACCCGATCTGGTCCTGTAGCCAGCCGAGCTCGTCATATGCCGACCCCTGGTCGCCCCACTCCACAATTTCGAACTCGCGCCACCGGGGGTCTTTCATGTGCTCGGAGCGCTGAAGCCCAACTCTGCAAGTCGATTGACCGCCATTCACGATGACCCCGCCGGCGCGGATCAGGAGCAGGGATGAGTCGGCTTGCTCATCTTTGAAGACCCGATGACTGGTGGCCGGTGCGGGTCTCAGCTCCTGAGCTTCGGGCGGGAGGAGCGGTGTTGCACCTGGCGGAAGAAGCGAGACTGAAGCTGTGGCTTGAGTTGCGTCGACGCGGCTTCGATAGGTCTGCAGGGCGAGGAAGGCTGTCGCGAGCGCGAGTACAAGGGTGCCGACGCCAGTTATCCACCCCATCGTTCACCTCATTACACCTTGAGTCCGACCCCTGCCAACCTGGACTCAAGGCACTTGGGCTCATGCTCCGGCACGAGCGGTGCTCAAATCCATTCTCCCAAGGCAGGCGGGACGGCGCCGACTCCGCATCTTCGCATCCATCGCGGCAGGGGAGGAGACTCCCTGCCCTCCTGCTGACGGCGGGAGGGCGTGATTCGGCGACGTTGACGATATCACCCTCAATCAGCCTCGCTTCAACTCGGCGAGACGTGACTGCAACTGCTCAGGTGTGTCGCTCTCCTCTGGACTGAGAGCCACCGTAGCGACCCTGAGGTCGTCGACGTAGACCCCAAATCCAAAGTCGGGGGCCGAGTTAGGTCGCATTGTTACGACGCTCTCGGGAGCCACCGAGCCAGCGTAAGCATGTATGAAGCTCGCCACGCCACGAAATCGAGGTGCACTCTCCACCGGTGGCCCAACGAGTTGTGTTTGGTACTCGGAGAGCACTCCTGGTGTTGGCTTGAAGCCAAAGCGCCGGCAATACTGCGTGGCGATCTGGACTGCGACCTCTCGGGCGCTGCTAACCAGCTCGCCGCGCTCAAGCGTGCGACTGACCTCAATTGTGTCAGAGATGGAGCGGTAATCCCGATCAAGGTGGCGCTCCGGTGTGCCTGAGATCAGGAGTCGGTCGACACCGCAATGAAGGCTTAAAGAGATCTCCGTGCCGCTTGGGAATCCTGCGCTTAGGGCGAGTCGTGCGGCCAGCTCTGTGATCTCGGTGACATAGAGGAGGATGTCCCAGAGTTCAATAACCTTGCTGGGTACCGCTGGCCCTGCCGGGCCTACATCAGGCCGGCGACGCTCCTGCGAGATTACCCTCAGGTGGGTGAACTGACCGCTGCGAAAGAGCCGCCACGCCTCTTCCACCTCTTGGAGATCCTGCCCGATCCAGTCATCACCCGCACCTACAAGGATCCGACTATCGATGAAGGGGACCGGCCATCCACGCAATCGCACCGGTATCTTGCCAATGACCGTGTCGAGCGCTTCCTCGGACAGGAGATGGGGGTCGAACGAGTCTGGCCGAACGGCGGCATCCCAGTGAGCCTTCGATCGGATCAAGTCGACGGCCGTGCTCATTTCCAACCTTCCTCTTTCTGGGTGTCGAACTGCCGTCTGCTGGCCACCGCGATCGACTCCCCTGGGTGAAGCGCTATCCCTGCCCGCAGCGCCGTGGCAACGTACCGACGGAGGGCCTTCTCCGTAGCGAGGTCAATCACTTCCCGCATCTCAGACGCGTCCGGAACTTCCGAAGTGGCCGGAACCCTGCGGGTGCGAACGTAGAGAGCGCCTTCACGCAGAATCAGATTGGGATCGGATCGCGGAAATTTTCTTCGGCACAAGTGGGGGACGGAGTCAAACTCGGCAACTTCGATCACTACGATCTCTCTCTGGTTAGATAGTTCAAACGCTTGCAGGTGGAAGGTAACGGGCGGATCGGCGTAGGCGGCAAGCCGGCTCGAAACCGTGTCGTAGGAGAGCCAACTCTGCAACTGCGCCTTGTCCAGGCCGGGCAGCATCTCAGCGAGTTGGGCATCGTCGATGCCGATGGCGATGTAGCCACCGTCCCTCAAGTTAGCTAAGCCCATGGCAGCTCGCGCTACCTTGGCCACCAGACTCGCGTCCTCGGACATCCCCGGGCCCTTGACCTCGAAATTACGCAGTTCATGGTTGCCCTGGAGGAGGTCCTCAAGCTCAGTTCGGGTTAGCACGAACTAATGATATGCGGCATCGCGGTCAGCTTTCTGACCGGTGCCGTGGGAGAACTGAGTCAAAATTCAGGTCCAAATATCTGTTGCCACAACTTGGCGCTCTGGAGGGAGTCCTTCTCGCCCAGTGCGGAGCGCACCCGGGGTGAGAGACCGTGAACGTGGTCACGAAAACGGCCAAAGCTGCGCTGGCTCCAGCGGTGGCTAAACGAGGCTCCTGACCCCGACGGGTCATTGATCGTAGGCAGTGAGTTGTGGGCCTGTAACCAGCTGTCCAACCCGCTGGTCAGCGACGCAAATGTTGATGGCAAATCGGCGTACTGGTCGAGGAGCTCGCCCCACCAATTCACCCGGTTCCCCAGTAGTGTTGTGAGGATAATCGATGGCACACTGAAGTCGTCGCGTCTGTCGCGGAGATACTTGAACAAGCGGATCGACTTGCGCAGATTCCCTTTCGCCCGACCGTCCTGTCGCCGCATCCATCCAGTCAGTCTGTCTGGATCAGCCGGCTCGAAGCAATCGCCATCCCAGTTAACGATGCGCTTGGCCTCGAACGGGTAGATCCCCCGGATCACATAGGGCACGATGTCGACGTGACAGAGATTCGCGTAGTGCACGCGGACACAGCGGTTCTTCTTCTGTACCAGTGTGGCGTATCGTCCGGATTCAGTGAAAGCGGCAGTTACGGCACTGAGATACTTCCGGGGGTGCTGGCTCCAATCCCGCACATCGCGAAGGCGCAGGAGGATATCAGCGTCAAACTCATCGCCGGCTAGGGGACGGATGATTGTGCGCTGTGCCCAGGATCCCTGGGGAATGGACGTGGCGATCATCCCATCAAGGGCACGACTGGCCTTTAGGTGCCGGATGATGGCGGCAACTCGGCTGTCTAGGTCATCAAGTCGGGACTGATTCAGATTTACCGTCGTCGCTAAGAACTTTGCGAACCGGTCTGAATGCTTCACTCGTGAGACCAGGTCTGCCCCTGCAGCATCCGGAGGCGTGAGTGCCCCTGGCTGGCAGAGTGAGCGGTGGTGCCGCTCCCGAGGACGGTCGGCTGTACGTAGTGCCCCTCAGAGCTAGAGTAAGTTGCCCGTTCGGCACCACCTTCCGCTAGGCGCGTCTGGTGAGTTGTCCTAATCATGGTACAATCGTACCATGGACGGTAAGACGCAGCTTCAACCCCGAGCGAGGTTTCAGGTACTGGCCCTGGATGGGGGCGGGGTCAGGGGCATCTACACCGCCGCCCTCCTGGCCGGACTTGAACGAGATCTCGGCCGCCCCGTCACCGAAGTCTTTGATCTAGTGGTCGGCACCTCCGTTGGCGGCGTTATCGCCCTCGGATTGGGAGCCGGCATGGCCCCGGTAGAGATCCTGACGACCTTCCTTGCAGAGAGACCGCGGATCTTCCCCAATCCACTGGGTTGGCGCCGGATCCGCCGCCCGTTTGTGGCGAAGTACCGCCCGCAGGGTCTTGAGGCTGCTCTAAGGGGAATCCTGGGGCAAAGGCTCTTGGGTGAAAGCCAGATCCCCCTGGTGATACCTTCTTACAACCTGGGCGAAAACGATGTCTACCTATTCAAGACCCCGCACCACGTTCGGCTGAAGCGCGACTTCAGGGTGCCAATGTGGGCGGTGGGTATGGCGACAACCGCGGCCCCGACCTACTTTCCGGCGTTTCCTTTACCGGGTGATCAGGTCAGGCTCGTAGACGGCGGAATCTGGGCCAACAATCCTGCGATGGTCGGCGTAACCGAGGCCGTGAGTATGTTTGGCCAGGAGCTCAGTGCCATTCGCGTCCTGAGCCTGGGGACGACTTCTACGGTTCAAGCGCGTAGAAGCAGACTGGACAATGCGGGGCTCCTTCGGTGGGCTGTCAACCCCAGCGTGATCGATATCTGCCTCCATGGGCAGAGTGTCGGCGCCTTTGCGGAAGTCCAGCACCTGCTGGGCAAAGACCACGCCCATCGTCTTGCACCAAGCGTACCAGACCAGTTGGGGTCGCTAGACTCCTGCAACCCCGGGGAGTTGGTCGCTAAGGCTGCTCATTTCAGCAGAGCGTTCAGCCCGATCTTTGATGAGGTCTTCGGCTCCCACACCACACATAGCTATGTACCGCTTCACGGCCCGAACACACACCGAGGTGACCATGTATCAGTTAGCAACTAACCGGATTCAACAACTCGACCAGCTTCTCGGCACCGCGATAGCGGAGTTCGATATTCCGGACGATGTGTATCAATTAGCCGTATCGCGGTATGGGGCTGTCGCAGTTGCCTTGGCGGACTATTGGGATGAGTCGCCATCAGACGGGCTGGTCTATCCGCAGGGCTCCTTCCGACTCGGGACAGTGGTGCAGCCGATCAATCCAGACGACGAGTATGACATTGACCTGGTGTGTCGGCGCGATCTCCAGAAGGAGTCAATCACCCAGCAGACGCTCAAGGCGGATATCGGCTACGGATTGAATCGATACGTTGCTAGCCAGCCGGCCGGCAACCCGGTGAGGGCAGAGGGAGTGAGGTGTTGGACCTTGAACTTTCCGCTGGAGCCTTTCCACATGGATGTGCTCCCCGCACTTCCAGACGCCGAGGGCTCTCCGAACGCAATTCTTCTGACAGATAGGAGGCTCCGCGAGTGGCAGCACTCCAACCCAGTCGACTATGCCTCATGGTTTCACGCTCGCATGCGTGAGGAATTCTTGGAGCTGCGGCAGGCGGTCGCCAAGCAGATGGACATCGAGGAAGTGTCCGATTCGCGGGTCAAGACCACGTTGCAGCGCACTGTACAGGCATTGAAACGTCATCGAGACATATACTTCGGGGAGCAGCCACACGACCGACCGGCCTCGATCATAGTCACAACCCTCGCCGCGACAGCCTATACAGGCGGGGGTTCTATCTCCGAGATCCTGCCCGCGATAACGGGTCAGATGGCCAGCCTCGTTGAGCGTCGGAGCGGGGTCTACTGGGTCGCCAACCCCGTTCAGCCAGAGGAGAATTTTGCCGACCGCTGGCGGTACCATCCAGGTAGTGACCAGCGCTTCTTTGAGTGGATCGAGCGCGCTCATCTGGACTTCAGTGGTTACGGATCGGAGCTCGGATTGGATAGCGTCCTGGCGAAGGTCGCCAAGTCCCTGGGGGAGTCCCCTGCTCGAGGGGCCGCTCGAGTCACTGGCGCGGGAGTCGCAGGGATGAGGGATGCAGGCGTCCTCGGCATAGGTGTCGGCACTGGAGCTCTGGGCACAGCGGTTGGGCGGCCGGTGCGGGCGCACACGTTCCATGGCGATACGTAGACGCACGGTCGGACTCAGCGTAGCCCAGCAGGCGATGGCACTCAATCAGCAGTTTCCTGATGCGCGAGTTATATTGCGCCCGGGAAGATTGGTTTGGACCGGCACTCTCCGCCCAACCACCTTGAGTCGCGATTATCATGTACAAATCACATATAAGCTCGGTCGGTTCCCTGAGGTGGCAGTGCTGGACGCTCTAGAGGGACGTCATGGAGAGCCGCTACCCCACGTCTACATGGAAGGCAACCTATGCCTTCACCTGACGCACGAGTGGACGCCTGCTATGTTCATGGCACAGAGCACACTGGCCTGGACCTCGGAGTGGCTGTTCAATTATGAGTTGTGGAAATTCACCGGCGAGTGGCTCGGTGGTGGAGCGTGGCCACCCCTGACGGGCCATGGTCCCAAGGCCAGAAAGTCGAACTAAGGGATCCTCTCACTCGTCCTAAAATTGTCGCAGGAGGCACAGATGAATAAAGCGCCGCAGCGAGACGTCGGCGCCGGATCGGAGACCACTAGCCTCGGTGCAGCGCTTCGCAGCCGTCGGCGCGAGCGCTACCTGAGTCTGCGAGACGTGGCAGATCAGACAGGTGTATCCTTGAACACGCTCTCGCGGGTTGAGCGTGGACACTTACCCGACCTTCGGAACTTCCACCTAATCACGGGCTGGCTCGAGATGCCTGCGGAGCATTTCCTGACACCCACCGCGGCGACAACTGTCGACGTCATCGCACGGCATCTCAGAGCGGACCAGCGGCTTCCTCAGGGTGGCGCGGCCAAGATCGCCGAAGTCGTGGAAGACATGTATCGCCAGCTAATATCGGAACAGCGGGTGCTCTCAGTACATCTCCGTTCCGCCACGACCTTCGTCCCAGAAGCGGGCACATTGTTGGCCGAAGTGCTGGGGGAAATACTTGACGGCCTCGAGGCGTCCGCCAGCGACTAGGATGCGACGGGGATTTAAGGCCGAGGCGGAGCGCGTAGCTCAAACAATCCGCCAGGAATTGGGCAAGGGTGCCGCCGATCGCCTGGATGCGGTGGAGCTGGCTCGGCACATAGGCGCAGAGGTGAGGCGCGCTGACGAGCTGACCAGTTTGAGCAAGCTTCGCAAGCTGGAGGAGATACAACCCGGATCTTTCTCGGCCTGCACCTTCACTATCGGCTCGCGAGTTGTGATCGTCTTTAACCCCCTGGCCTCTGCGGGTAGGACGCAAAGCGACATCGCTCATGAGGTGTCCCATCTCCTGCTTGCTCATCAGATGACGGTGATCCAGACTCTCGGCTCGGTGAGATTCTTCACCTGCGATCCGGACCAAGAACAGGAGGCAAATTGGCTGGCCGGGTGTCTACTGCTACCTCGGCGCCTGCTCTACCTTGCCGCGCGACGCGGTCTCGACGGAGCAGAAATCGCGCGTGACTACCATGTCAGTGGAACCATGGCCGCATTCCGGCTGCGAAGCACTGGCGTTGTTCGCCAGCTCGAGGCAGAGATGGGTCAGCGACAGGCGCGTCGAAAATCAGGCGGATCGTCTGTCGGCCGTTCTGAGGCTGGGCGCTCGTAGGATCTTGAGGCACTCCACGTCTGGGCCCCGGATCAGGACTGGGTCGGCTGAAACATGGGCGCGAGCAGTCCGAGGAGCATGGTGACTAGGAGCAGGGCCACTGTCCCGACGGCTGGCTGGTACCAAGAGAAAGATGCGAAGGGAGTTGCCGGCAGCGTGTATGCCCAAACGGCGTAGGCGATGGTGGCGGCAGCCATCGGCCAGTGCGGCCAGCGCTTGGGGTGGAGAGGCAAAGGGCTGCCTCCATGCCTGAGCTTGGTCGCATAAAGCGCCCAGCAGACTGAGGGCGACAGCACCAGGAATAGCCAGAACGCGATCCACTCACCGGTGTGCCCGGCACCCGGGTCGCTTTGAATTGCTGCAACCACGGCCACGTAGGTCACCAGGATCTCCGAGGGAATGTACGCCACGATGAGTCCCAAGGTCTGATGCACGCTGCTGGCCGCGTCCTGACTCTGCTTGTCCGAGTCAGCGACCCCGACCAACGAGCTCCGTGGCCTGGCGGCGCTGGGATCTCGGGCCCGGATCGCCAGGTCCGTCATGGTGACGAGGCTCATGGCGTGCGCCGGGCTGAGGCTAGCACAACTCTGGCGCGGTCCCAGCGGCGCCCGATGTTGGGCCGAGTTCTGGGAAATGACCAAGGATCCCCACCTTCGGGCATGGGGGCAGTATGAGACTGGTTCGGACAGAGCGCAAGGGTTTGCCTGTGACTACGCTGGTGGGTCCGGCTAAGGGTATTTACCCGAGAGAGTGGCCGGCTGGCACGCTGCCAGAAACCCTGCCTTGGCACCTCATCCCCCGGCCGGTTCCCCAACCGGCCTCGAGATGTGGCGCGGGTCAAGGTCCTGCCTGCTAGCGGAGGTGCCGCGAGGGCAGCCACGAATCAGGAACCTCGAACCAGCCCAGTTTCCCGCTGAACTCGAAGGGGCTGCGCAGAGCACGCGGGTCGGCCAGCACCCAGTGCCACCACCCAGGGAGCGCCCACGTGGACCTTGAGGTCTGAACGCAGTCGATGATCCCTACTGTGCCGACAATGCATCCGAAATACGCCTGGTGAGGTGTCCAGCGCGCCCTAGCCGCTTCAGGACCATCCCAAGACTTGAGGCCGGCCTGGATGCAAATTCGCCCCCGGAAGTGGGTTGGATGCTTCTTATTCTCGACATCCTTGAAGCCGTCGATGATGAGTCCGGCCCATGGTTGTTTGACGCTGATGGCCTTCATCTTGGCTCCCTCGAGTCAGTACTGGAGGATGTAGGCACAGAGGTTTTCGCCCACCAACTCCCCACCTGTATCCATGACAGTAGCGGTGGTCCCATCAGAGGCAGCTCGCAGCTGGCAGACGACGGTCTCCTTGGGGTTATCAGGCAAGCTCAAGTAGGAATAGCTGCTGGAGTCACCTGGGAGTGAGATGCCGGTGGAGACGGCTCCTGAACATAGTGAGCCGGCACTTTGGCCCTGGTAGTTGACCAGGGCGTCTGAGCCCTCGACTGAGACTGTGCAATTGCTGGCCGAAGCGAGGGAAACCGCAGGCGAGGTCGAGGGCGTTGGCTGGCTGGGAGTGGAGGTGGGTGACGATGACGTTCCCGAGGGCGCGCCGCCGCTGGCACATCCGGCCAGCAGGAGTGCCAAGACGGTCACCGCGAAGATCGCCTTCAAGAAGACTCCTCTTAGTCTTGTCTGTCTATCTCCAGCCAGGCTACTTCGTCGATCGAACTTTGAGACGCTGTGGGTAAGTGGTCACCAGATTGTTATCTGAGGCGCAGTTCGAGAGAACGACGAGTTGATCTCAATTGATCCAGGCAGTGGCGCCCAGCAGACCAATGCCCAGGATGATCAGGCCAGCGCCGAACACCTGAAGCCCGCGGGAGCCCAGGCTTGCTTGCTGAAGCAGCATGGCTTGGCGCTGGAGCTCTCCCGTGAGCTCCTCTCTGAGCGCGCCGAGCTTTTGGAGCGTTTCCGCTCGATCCTTGCTAGCGCTGAGTCGTCGCGCATCGATCTCCTGGTAGAGGTCGTCGACACTCTTCCAGAGCGAGGTCAACTGCTCAGTGGAGGTGCCGATTCTTGCCCTCAGCACCCTCCCCTCTGCCGACACACTGCTGGTCGCGCTGATCTGAGCCGAGAGCTGGACTGTATGGATCCGGGGCTTGCGAATCATTCGGAGAAGCCAGCGCAACGGACTGAAGGCTGCTCGAACCACCCTGGCCCACCAGCGGGCTACCCCGGGGAACAGATCTTCTGCCCGCGCGATCTGCCAGAACACCAAGCCGACGCCTAGCACCTGGCACCCACAGCCCAGCACGATCAGAATCCGGACCACCAGTAAAGGTTAGCGTCGGTCCTGGGCTGACAGAGAACCAGCAGCAGCGACAAAGATCAATAGCTACCGATGCGGTAGCCGGCGCTGATAGCCTCCCACGCTCATCCCCAAAATGGCCCAGGGTCTCTCTTCGCTTAGGGCTGTTGGACCGAAAGGCGGCCTCGCCAGAGGCCAACTCGGCTCGCGCGAGACTCCGGGTAAGTGGTTGCTTGACTCACCCTCTCACCATCGGCCGGGATCAAGGGATCGTGCGAGCGCATCCAGACGGTTGCATCTATCACCCTCCGGGCTTCTGAGGCCGGAGAGCAGGAGGAGGCGGGATAGAGAGCCGCCACTTCCTCCTCACGACCGCTCGGTTGATAGGTAGCGACGCTGCCTGGCGTGGAACGCCTCCTCCCCACCTTCGAGAATGTGGCGGGCTTGGTCTGTTACCGCTGGGTCTTCGAGTCCGCCAGTAGCCAAGACACTTCCCTTGTTTGCCACAGCGTCCAGGGCAACCACCATTTCGGCGTCCCCGAGGATCGGAATATTTGCGTTGTGAGTCGCAACGATCACCTGCCGTCGTTGGCAGACTCTGGCCAGTACCTGGACCACCTCGGCAAAGATGTACCGATTGTCGAGGTCGTCCTCGGGCTGATCGATGACCAGCGGCTCATTGCCCGCTGTCAGTGCGAGAGCGAAAAGTGCAGTTGAACGCTGACCGGGCGACAAATCGTGGATGGATTGCCAGTCCTCTTCCCCGGATGATGCAGTATTGATTTCAAGATCGATCCAGTCAGGCGTGTCAGCCTCCTCCAGCATACGTAGCACTGATGGCGGAAGGTCGGCGACCTTCGCTGCGGTGCTGGAGGACACGCCTAGTTTCTCGACGTCACTCGCTCCGCTTCGAGCTGCGGCGACAACGGATTGGGGCCGCCCCAGCTTCTGGCCGACCTGAACGAGCCTCAGCGGAGGGCAGTGGTCGCAGACGATCGCCCCCTACTGGTCCCGGTGACAGCGTGGGCCCCGAAGTTCTGTTCCCGGCCTTCAGGGGCGGACTGCATCGCGGGCCTCCCGAGATCACTGGGGCGATCACCGCGACTCTGCTGTTCCCGGCCTCCAAGGCCGGGCTCCATCCCGGAATCGCGCTCAGCGGTATATCCTCTCCACGGAGTCGGCGATATACTCCGCCTATGAGCAAGACCCTGGTGGATATCGACCCGACCCTTCTCGAGGAGGCTAGGCGTCAGCTCGGCACCCAGACCATTAAGGACACGGTCAATCAGGCGCTGGCTGCGGTTGTGGCCCGCTCGCGCCGGAAGGGGTTGGTGGACCTGCTGGTGTCGGGAGGGCTCCCGGACCTTGGCAGTGACGAGGTGATGGGCTCGGCGTGGC
>Ga0307373_10003457_pt1 | contig 27484 bp, 27 predicted proteins | sample OX2MG_FD_202534 | JGI IMG/M metagenome (GOLD analysis project Ga0307373, IMG submission 202534) | Soil microbial communities from Risofladan, Vaasa, Finland - OX-2 | ecosystem: Environmental > Terrestrial > Soil > Coastal area > Acid sulfate soil | place: Finland: Risofladan, Vaasa | collected... | reverse complement strand
ATCTGCACAACCACACGGAGTACTCCATGCTCGACGGCGCGGCGCGCGTCGAAGACATGGTGCTCGCGGCGAAGGCCGACGGTCAGCGCGCGATCGGCGTCACCGATCACGGCAACCTCTACGGGGCGCTCGACTTCTACGAGACCTGCTTGAAGCACGGCGTGACGCCGATCATCGGGCTCGAGGCGTACATGGCGGCGAACTCACGTTTCGATCGTCCGCCGCGGCGCGGCAAGATCGATGACACGGGTGGTGACACGGACGGGGGTCAAAAGCTCTACCACCACTTGACGTTGCTCGCCGAAACCAATGAGGGCTACCGTCACCTTCGTGAGCTCTCGTCGCTCGCGTTCCTCGAGGGTTACTACTACAAGCCGCGCCTCGACTGGGACTTGCTAGAGCGCTACCACGGCGGACTGATCGCCACCTCGGGATGCCTGGGCGGCGTCGTGCTGCAGGCACTCCTGCGCGACGACCAAAAGAAGGCGCTGGCTCTGGGCGGGCGACTGCAGAGCATCTTTGGAAAAGAGAACTTCTTCATCGAACTTCAAGACCACGGACTGGCTGCGCAGCGCCGTACGAATCCCATGCTCTTAGAGCTCGCGCGCCAACTCGATGCTCCGCTGCTGGCGACCAACGATCTGCACTACGTGCGTCACGAGGACTACGAGATGCACGACGCGCTGTTGTGCATTGGCACCGGCTCGCGCGTCGCTGACACCGAACGATTTCGATTCGGGAGCGATCAGAACTATCTCAAATCAGCCGCGCAGATGCGCGACCTCTTTCGCGATGTGCCCGACGCCTGCGACAACACGCTGTTGATCGCCGAGCGCGCGCGAGTCACCATTGAGTTCGACAACGACGCCCTGCCCGAGTTCCCGCTACCCGTTGAGTTCAATTCCTCGAATCACAAGGAGGGAGCGAATCGCTTCCTACGCGAGTTGAGCTATCAAGGGGCGCTCGAGCGCTACGGCGAGTTGCGCGATGAGGTTCGCGACCGACTTGACTATGAGCTCGACGTCATCGCCAACATGGGATTTTCGGACTATTTCTTGGTCGTGTGGGACCTCATCCGTCACGCCCGCGAGAAGGGAATCCGAGTGGGACCGGGACGCGGGAGCGCGGCGGGTTGCTGCGTCGCGTACTGCCTGCGCATCGTTGACTTGGACCCGATTCGCTACGGGCTCATCTTCGAGCGTTTTTTGAACCCCGGTCGCAAGCAAATGCCCGACATCGATATGGACTTCGACGAGCGCTATCGCGGCGACATGATTCGCTACGCGAGCGAGCGTTACGGCTCGGATCACGTGGCGCAGATCGTGACGTTTTCGACCATCAAGGCGCGCGCCGCCGTGCGAGACGCCGCCCGGGTTTTGGGCTACCCGCCGCAGTTAGGCGACAAGATCGCCAAGGCCATGCCCCCACTGGTGATGGGTCAAGACCTGCCCCTCGAGGCCTGCTTTACGCCGACGCCGGGCTACGAGGGGCGCTTCACCGAGGCGTTAGAACTGCGCAACCTGTACGGGAACGACCTCGAAGTAAAGCACGTCGTGGACGTCGCCAAGGGATTCGTGGACAAGCGTCGACAGGACGGCATTCACGCCGCCGCCGTCGTGATCACGAAGGAACCGGTGCTCGAGTACGTTCCAGTACAGCGAAAGTCCGGACCGAACGGGTCGATCGAGGACGCGCCGATAGTGACCCAGTACGACGCCACCGGTATCGAGAAGCTCGGCCTGTTGAAGATGGACTTTCTCGGCCTGCGCAACCTCGCGATCATCGAGCGCACCCTCGAGCACATCCGACGCCGCTACGAGCATGAAGTCGATATCGATCACGTGCCCCTCGATGACTCGAAGGTCTTTGAGATGTTGCGCCACGGCAACTCCATCGGTATTTTCCAGCTCGAGGGCGACAAGATGCGCCAGCTCATGCGCCGCCTCGCGCCCACCAGCTTTGACGACATCGCCGCGCTGGTGGCGCTCTATCGACCCGGCCCCTTGAGCGAAAACGTTCACAACGACTACGCCGACCGCAAGAACGGGCGCCAGGGGATCAGCTTTGACCACGCCGATCTCGCCGAGATTTTGGCGGAGACCTATGGCCTCATGATTTATCAAGAAGACATCATGCGCGTGGCGACCAAGATCGCGGGATTCTCGATGGCCGAAGCGGACGACCTGCGTAAGGCCTGCTCGAAGAAGATCCGCGAGATGATCCAGGCCCAGCGCGCCAAGTTCGTCGACGGCGCCGAACGACAGGGCTACGGACGCGAGTTGGGGAACTTAATCTTTGACAAGATCGAGCCCTTCGCCGACTACGCCTTCAACAAGAGCCACGCCTACGGCTACGCCCTCATCGCGTACCAGAACGCATGGTTGAAGGCGAACTACCCCGTCGAGTACATGGCGGCCTTGTTGACCTCGTTCAAGGACGACAAGGACAAGGCGGCGGTGTACCTCAACGAAGCTCGCCAAATGGGTATCACCATTGGCGTGCCCGACGTCAATGAGTCCATCGCGCAGTACTCGCCGAGCACCCTCACGCCGCTGACGATCCTCTTCGGTCTCGCCGCGGTGCGTAACGTCGGCGAAGCCCTGGTAGAAAAAATCGTGGCCGAGCGCGAGCGCGGCGGGCGTTTCGCGGATGTTTATGATTTCGCGCGCCGCGTGGACCCCGCCGTGTTGAACCGCCGATCCATGGAATCGTTGATCAAGGCGGGCGCGTTTGACTCCTTTGGCCTTCCTCGTCAGGGGTTTCTTCTCAAGGTCGACGAATTGATCGAAACGACCCTCGCGCGGCGAAAGGACATGGCGCTAGGAATCTCGACGCTCTTCAGTGCCTTTGACGACGCGTCGGGCGCGGGTGACTGGGAGGGGACCGAGGTCGCTATTCCCGAGGTGGAATTCGAACGGTCGGTCAAGTTGGATTTCGAACGCGAGATGCTCGGCACCTATATCTCGGATCATCCGCTCAACGAATTGGCCGCCACGCTTTCGACCCGGGCCGATGGATCGATCGTGACGGTTCGCGAACGGGCCGAAGAGCTGGCGCGCTCGAATCGGCCAGCGACGGTGGGAGGAATTCTCACCGAAGTGCAACTTCGCACGACCAAGGCCAACCGTCAATACGCGCGTGTGGTGATCGAAGACTTGAGCGGTTCGCTCGAGGTGAACTTCTCGGTCAACTCCTTCGAGCGCTTTAGTGGATTCCTCGCCAAGGACAGCGTGGTCTTGATGAAGGTGCGCGTCGATGATCGAGACGAGGAGCTTCGTTTCTCCGCCGTTGACGTCGAGCGCCTCGTCCTCGACGCGCGCTCCAATGAACTACGCCTCTCACTCGCGGCGGAAGATTTGACCCAGCCCACGATCGCGGCATTGCGCGAGATTTTGACTCGCTATCCCGGTCCCTCGAGCGTCATTGTCGAAACGGGCGTCGCCGGAAAGGCCTTTCGTTTAGGGCCAGAATTCAACGTGAGCATTCCTCAAGTCGTGGCCGATTTACGCAGCGAATTTGGGCGAAACGTCATTAAGGCCTAGGGCCGAGAGGCGGTACGCTCAACATCCCGTAGAATGGTACCTATGGCAATGACTGTCGTGACCAAAGACACCACGGCCCTGAGCGACGCCGAACTGGCGGAGATGGCCGATCTGTGCGTGGATCGTGAGCCGAATTTCGATATCGGCTTCCTATCCAAGCAGCGCGAAGAGTGGGTGCTCGTCACCCAGGCGCGCGAAGGAAACAAACTGCGGGGTTACTCGTTTTGCACGCTCGAGCGCATCGGAGGAACACCCTCGCTGCTCGTAGGGCTCTTACTCGTCGATCGCAACGCGAAGGCCGATCAGTCGCTGCGCGCGATACTGCACGACCAGTTCCGCCGGGCTCTGCTCGCCTTTCCCGACGAGGACGTCCTTTTGGGTGCCCGGCTCACCTCGCCCGACGGCTACCGCGCCTTCGCGGGACTCCAGGACATCGTGCCGCGCTTGGGCTATCGCCCGACGGGCGAAGACCGCGCCTGGGGGCGCCGCCTGGCCAAGCGCTTCGGCTCGGAGAAGTCGATCGACGACAAGACCTTCGTGATGACGGTGGCCCCGGGTCCCGTGGGCTGTCTCGACTACACCTCGGCCAAGGGGCCAATTCCCGACGGCGCCGAGACCTTCTTCGCGGAAGTCGACGCCGAAAAGGGTCAGCGCCTGGTGGTCTTTGGCTGGGCCATGGCCGAGTCGTTGGCCTCGGGCAAACTCCCGAAGTAGCTCAACCTCGCGGCAGCAGACCGGTGCAGCTCTTGTAGCAGTGCCCATCAATGGGACGTGAGAGCGTCGTCAGCACGTAGGTCGGACGAAATCCCAGTGCGGTGGCGAGGTCCTTGCCCGAGAGCGAGGTCCTTCGCGTCGCTTCGATCGTGCGAATCGCGTGCTGATCTTCGCAGAGCAGCCACACGTCATCGCCGAACCATCCAAAGCGCACCCACGTCGACCCGTCATCGGGCCGACGCATCAGCTGGGGCCCGCGGTCGGCCGCGATAAGCGCGACGCTTGGACGCTCGCCACGAAACTCCCAGTAGGGCGCGCTCGGACCGCGAAATCCAAACAGAGGTCCATCGGCCGGGCTCGCGAGTTGCTCGAGCCAGCGACGAACGCGTCGCCCCCGGTACGTTCCCAGGCGACGGGGTAGATCGCTGAGCGTCACCGCTTCGGGTTGGGCGAGGTCGTCGCGCTCGATGTCGCTGGCCAGTTGACCCTCGACCACGTCGAAGACCGCGAGGTCGGTCTCGAGTCCGTCGGGCCAGGGAACGCGCCAGCGAACAATGGCCTGCGACGCGACGTCAATCACCGTCGTGGACTCGTTGGTCGAACCAAGTACCAGACCGAGCACGACGCTCTCGGGCGTGAGGTCGACCGACGCGCGCTGGGGCGTTCGCTCGACGAGTCGACGGATGGCGCGGGCGGCGGGATCGCGGGTGAACAGCGCCATTTACGCTTCGATGAGATCAAGTTGCGTGTCGAGATCGGCGACGCCGCGCACGGGAAGCTCGCACACCCCTGCTCGACAGACGTAGGCAAGACCCGACTCGCGTCCGCGAAGCAGGGGCGTAGGTCCGGTGCCGGTGACGAGGACGGTGCGAAACATCGCCCTCGATCGTACGTGGTCGCTCAGGACGTTGGCGTCGCCGGGAATAACAATCTCCACGCCCTCCAGCGCAAAGCCGGCGGCCGCGACGAGGTCGACGACCGCGCCGGGATGCTTGACGAGCAAGGATGTCGCGAGTTCGACGAGGCGCTGGGCGACCGTTAAAAGGTCTTGATCGTCGCGACACAGCGCGAGGCGTGCGAGCGCCCTGGTCGTGACGGCGTGCGCCGAGTGAGTCGCGCCATCGAAGATCTCCTGTGGGCGCAGCGCGAGGTCGTTCACTCGCCGGTCGACGACGGAAATGCCCTGACCGACGTGGGGCGTCGCGACACTCGGCAGGTCGCCTTCCCAAAAGTACTCGAGGAGGTACCTGGCGACGTCGTCGCCGTGACGAAGCCACTGTGCGTCGCCGGACGCTTCGAAGGCGTCGACACAGGCGTCGATGAACCACGCGAGATCGCTCGCCGTGGCGACGGCCCGGCGAGACTCGGTGCGCCAGCACGTCGTGCCGTCGAAGTGCGAGGTGCCTAGTCCGGCCAAGAGCTCGAACGCGCGCTGCTGGAGTCGTGGCACGCTGCTTTGCAGCAGGGCGCTCGCGAACATGGCGTTCCATTCGAGTATCACCTTCTCGTCGCGGCCCGGCGCGACTCGAAGCGCTCGTTGCGCTCGCAGAGCGTCACGCGCCGCCAGGAGTTCACGAGGGCATTCGAAGGGTGAGTCGATCGAAAGTCGAGGATTGGAGCGGCCCTCGAAGTCCATCTCCTCAAGACACCAACGATGAAGGCTCGGCTGCACGGCGTCGTCGAGCCCCGCCGCTACGAGGCACGCCCGCGCCTCATCGGGCGTCCACGTGACGTGGCTGCCCTCGTGGCCACCGGCGTCGGCGTCGAGCGATGAGGCGTAACCGTGCTCGACGCGCAGTTCTCGTTCGACGAAGTCGATGGTCTCGAGGGCCGTCGCTCGCCAATCCGCGCGGCCGAAGCGCTTGGCCGCTCGCAGGTAGCAGCGCGCGAGGAGAGCCTGGTCGCTCAGCATCTTCTCGAAGTGCGGTATCCGCCAGTCGTTGTCCACGCTGTAGCGCGCGAATCCGCCCAGGAGATGATCGTAGAGCCCGTTACGCGCCATGGCGTCGAGCGTGACTTCGACGGCTCGACGCGACTCGTCGTCGTCGAACTCGAGCAGGGCTTCGACGAAACTCGGACGCGGGAACTTAGGCGCCGTGCCAAAACCCCCACGTTGATCAAAGCGGCTCACCAAGTCGTCGCGAAGCAGTCGCCGCGTCGCGGCAAGGTTGAGCTGCTCGGTCGCCGGCGCGAGATGGTCCAGGAAACGAACCTCTCTTTCGAGAGCTTGGGCGAGGTCGTCGGCCTGGCGTTCCACGGCCACGCGTTGGTGCCGCCAGGCGTCGGCCATGGCGGCGAGCAGTCGGTCGAATCCCACCTGGCCGCCACGTTCAGTGGGTGGGTAGTACGTGCCCGCCATGAAGGGACGTCCCTCGGGCGTGAGAAAGACGGACATGGGCCAGCCGCCGTGTCCGCTCACGAGTTGGGTGGCCGCCATGTACACCGCGTCGAGGTCCGGGCGCTCTTCGCGGTCGACCTTGATCGCTACAAAGTCGCGGTTCAGCGCCTCGGCCAACGTCGGATTCTCGAAGGACTCGTGGGCCATGACGTGGCACCAGTGACAGGCCGCGTAACCAATGGAGAGAAAGATGGGGCGGTCGAGTTCTCGCGCGCGCTCGAGTGCGTCGTCGCTCCACGAGTACCAATCGACGGGGTTGTCGATGTGTTGGCGAAGATAACTCGAGGTCACTTCGTCGGGTACGTCGCGCAGCCGAGGCACGCCTACGCACCCGTCGCTTGTTCCACCACGATGTCCGCGTGGCCCATGAAGGGCGCCTGACGCGACGGCACGACGGTCTCGGGGGAGGGCGGCGGTTGGTGAAGATCTGGCACCACGTCAGCGAATCGTCTCGCACATACTTCGTTCACGCATTCGTTCACTGTACGGCGCTCGCGTGTTCTCTCGTGCGAGACGCCGAAGGCTCGCTACGCTGCAGTACTTCGAGCACTTCGTGAAAGGTAGAGGCGATGAGTCTTTGGCAGTGGACAAGCGGAGAATACCGATAGGAATGGGCGCGCTCGACGACAAAGTGGTTCTGGTCACTGGTGCCAGCCGTGGAATCGGCTTGGCCATCGCCCAAAGGGCATGGCAAGAAGGCGCGAGCGTCGTTCTGACCTCGCGCAAGATGGCGAACTTGGAAGTCGCGCTGGCGACCTTTGACGATCCCACTCGCGTGCTGTGCGTCGAGGCACACGTCGGCGCGCGCGGCGACGCTGAGCGAGTCGTCGCGACGAGCATCGATCGTTTCGGTCGACTCGACGCGTTGGTGAACAACGCGGGGACGAATCCCTACTTCGGGCCACTGGTCGACATTGACGACGCGCGCATGCAAAAGACCTACGAAGTGAATCAGGCATCGATCGTGACCCACAGCGCCGCGGCGTGGCACCAGTGGATGAGCGAACACGGTGGAGTCATCGTCAACATCGCCTCGATCGGCGGCCTGAGCCCCGAGCCGGGAATCGGTTGGTACAACGCGACGAAGGCGGCGGTGATCTATCTGACCAAACAGTTGGCCCTTGAACTCGCGCCCAGGGTACGCGTGAACGCGATCGCGCCTGGACTCGTGCGCACCGAACTGGCCCGGAGCCTCTGGAGTGAAAACGAGGCGGCCATCAGCGAACACATCCCGCTTCGTCGCTTGGGTGAACCCCAAGATATTGCGTCCGTCGCGCTCACACTGTTGTCGGCGGAGACGGCGTGGATGACCGGACAGACCCTGGTCGTCGATGGTGGAACGACGATCAACGCCAGTGAGGGCGTCAGCTAGAAAAGCTGCGCCAGGTCCGCGCGACGGACCTTGCCGTTCGAGGTTTTGGGGATCGCGGCGACGTAGCGAATCTCCTTGGGTTTCGCCCAGGGGCCAATGCTTTCTTCGGCGCACGCTCGGATCTCATCGTCGAGATTCGTTCCGTCGCTGACCACGAGGGCGACGACCCGCTCGCCCCATTCGCGGTCTTCGACGCCCGTGACCGCCACGTCGCGCACTCCGCGCACGCCGCTCAGCGCCGACTCGAGAACCTCCGGCCAAAGTTTCTCACCGCCGGTGTTGATGACGTTGCCCATTCGACCAAAGACTCGAACTCGACCGTTGGCAACCTCACCCCCATCACCAGTCGGGAACCAATCGTCGCGGCCGTCGGGTCCGATCGATCGGGGTCGCGGCGCGTCTCGGTAGGCACGAAAAAGCGTGGGCGACCTGACCAGGAGCTGGCCTTCCACGCTCGCCATATCGACACCCCCAAGGGCCACGCCGTCATAGACGACGCCCGAACCGGTCTCGGTCATGCCCCAGGTCGTCGTGACGTTGGGGGGTAGTTCATGGGGCGCCTTGGCGCCACCCAGCAGCACTCGTTGGTAACCGCGAAGGTCGTGACGAGCCAGTTGGGCACGAACGACGCTGACGTGGGTCGCGCCTCGAGCGGGTCCGCTCCCGAGTTCTTCGCCAGGTCCCCAGAGCAACGTGGCGTCGGTGAAGATGGCGCGCAATAAGACCGCGAGGCCACCCACGTGACACGCCGGCAACACGGGATACCAGACGCTCGCGGATTCGCCTCGGAGAGCAGCGTTGGTCAAACGAGCGCTCGCTTCGAGGGCGTCCCACGTCAACTCGACTGCCTTGGGCGTGCCACTCGACCCCGAGGTCAGCATCACGAGTCCAACTTCTGGATCGACCTCACGACCCGTGTTGAGAGGAGCGGTTCCTTCACGGTCGCGACGACTCGTCGCGCCCAGTGCGTGGAGCTCTTCTTCACGTCGGCGCCGTGAAAGGCGTCGGTCGAGCACGCAGAATGCGACACGATCGTCGACGCACGCACGCAGCGCGCGCTCCAAATCAGCGCCAAGGTCGAAGTCGAGCGCGAGCAAAGTTGACACGCAGAGAGAATAGGGCGAAGTTGTCGACGCTCCGTGCTAGAGAGGTTGGTCATGGCGACCCTTCGATACGAGCAGCGTATCGACGCACCGGCCGAGGTCGTCTGGAGCGTGGTGGGCGATCCTACGTCAATCCCTCAGTGGTTTCCCGGCATCGTTTCGTGCGAGGTGGAGGGTTCTCGGCGCACGATTCACACCGCGACGGGGCTGGAAATGCCCGAGGAGATTCTCGCCCACGACTCGCTCGAGCACCACTTCGCCTATCGGATCACCGCGCCGATCTACCGCTACCACTTAGGCACCATCGACGTCGCGGCGCTCGACGAGTCCTCGTCGACGTGCGTGTACGAAACGACGGCCGTGCCCGACGTCTTGGCGCTCATCATTGGTGGCGGGACCATCGGCGCTCTTCGTGAGATCGGCCGCCTCGCTGAGGCGCGCTTTGCAGAGAGTTAGGAAAACGCGTGGGGCGAAAGATCTTGTTCATCACGACCGACCAGCAGCGCTACGACACGTTAGGGGTCAACGGTGGTCAGCTGGCGCGTACCCCACACCTGGACCGACTGGCGAAGGAGGGAATTCGCTACGAGCGCTGTCAACCGACGTCGGTGGTGTGCATGCCTTCGCGAGCGTCCATGCTGACGGGTCAGTTTCCGTCCACCCACGGCGCGTGGATGAACGGTGTGGCCCTGGCCGAGGACGCTCCTTCGGTCGCCGCGTCGCTTCACGACGCTGGGTACGCCACCGCGCTCATCGGTAAGGCGCACTTCGAGCCCTTTCTCGATCCCTTCGGCCGATTTGCGGAGAACGCCCTGGCCAATCTCGGCGTGCCGACGATAGAGTCACCTTGGTTCGACGGGCGTCGCGGCGTGCATCGAGGCTTCGACTACCTCGAATTCGCGACCCACGGCGTTCTGGGGCCGCTGCACTACGCCAAGTGGATGCAGGCTCAGCACCCTGAGGCGCTCGAGGGTTTTTATCCGGTACTTGACGGCGACCTCAACGTGAATGCCTTGGGCGGAGGGGACTCTGGCGCTCCCCAGGTCAAGTTCAACGACGTGCCGCGCGATTGGTACCACACCGATTGGGTGGCCGATCGAACCATCAGTTGGCTCAATCAGCAGACCGATGAGCGCGACTGGTTCTGCTGGATGAGCTTTCCTGATCCTCACCATCCCTGGGATCCGCCGCGTTCAGAGCTGGCTCGGGTGCCGTGGCGCGAGGTGGACCTGCCGGTGAACTACCCCGTCTCGGCGGGTGAACGAGAGTCGTTGTTAGATCAAAAAGCTCGTCACTGGCGCGCCTGGTACGACGGGCGGGTCGTCAGCAACTACGAGGCGCCGGCCAAATGGGTCCCGGCGACGCTCACCGCGAACCAGGTGCGCGAGGTGAACGCCCTCAACGCTGTCGAGGTCGAGCTGATCGACGAGGCGATCGGTCGCGTGCTCGGCGCTCTCGCGCTCAAGGGTTGGGGCGACGACGTGGACGTCGTGTTCACGACCGACCACGGAGAACTTCAAGGGGACTTCGGCCTTCTCTTCAAGGGGCCCTACCACGTTGACGCGCTGATGCGTCTGCCGCTCATTTGGCGCCCCGCGGCGTCGATTGGCGCTTCGCCGGCCGTGGTGAGCGCACCGGTCAGCCTCGTGTCGCTCGCGGCGACGTTTCATTCGATCGCTGGTCTGCCCCGACCGTCGTGGAGCGAGGGTGCGGCGTTGCCGACGAGTGACGTCGACGCCGCGAACCGGGGTTTTGACCAGAGCGTCACCGAATGGGACTCGGCGCTCTTTGGCGTTGACGTGCACGTTCGTTCCGTCGTGACGCGTGACTACCTCTACAGCGAGTACTTGCCCGGAACGATGCACGATGGTTCAGAGGGTGAGCTCTACGACCTGGCGGACGACCCGCTGCAACGAACCAATCGGTTCGAGGAGGCGGAATTTTCAAGTGTTCGTTCCGCTTTGTCCGAGCGCCTGCGCGAACACGCCGAACGACCCGGCGAGCGCGCCCGTCCCGGTGACCTGGTGGCACCGGTGTAGCGAAACGGTAGCGTGGTCGCCATGACCGACACCGTTATTCAAGGTTCACCGATCGATCCCGTCGAAGCGTTTCGACACGAGCCGCCGCCCGTGTGGGAGCGTCGCGGGGAGTACAACGACATCATCTTTGAGGTGGGCGAGGGAATCGCGCGCATCACTATCAATCGACCCGAACGGCGCAACGCGTTTCGCCCTCAGACCCTCTTTGAACTCTCCGACGCGTTCGAGCAGGCTCGCGACGACGTCTCCGTGGGGGCCATCATCTTGACCGGCGCTGGTCCCGACGCGTTTTGTTCTGGCGGCGATCAAACGATCCGCGGTAACGACGGGTACATGGGCAGCGACGACGTCGCGCGCCATGGGGTGGGACGTCTAAACGTGCTCGACCTGCAGATTCAGATTCGCCGACTCCCCAAACCCGTTATCGCTCAAGTCGCCGGTTACGCCGTTGGCGGGGGTCACGTCTTGCACTTGGTGTGCGACCTGACGATCGCGGCAGACAACGCACGATTTGGCCAGACCGGGCCCCGCGTGGGCTCCTTTGACGGCGGTTACGGCTCGTCGCTCCTGGCACGCACCATCGGACTCAAACGCGCCAAAGAGGTCTGGTTCCTCTGTCGTCAATACGACGCGAATCAGGCACTGGAGTGGGGACTCGTCAACACCGTCGTCGCGCTCGCGGACCTCGAGACCGAGACCATCGCGTGGTGCCGTCAGATGTTGACCCTCTCGCCGATCGCGCTTCGCATGTTGAAGGCGGGCTTTAACGCGGCCGACGACGGCCTGGCCGGCATTCAACAACTCGCCGGTGACGCGACCATGCTCTTCTATATGACCGAAGAGGGTCAAGAGGGACGCGACGCCTACGTCGGTCGCCGCGCACCCGATTTTTCTCGTTTCCCCAAACGTCCGTGAACCCCGCACCGGCCCCCGCGCGGCGCTGGTTGCTCGCCGCGCGCCCGCGCACCTTGCCCGCCGCCGCGGTGCCGGTCGCGGTGGGGGCAGCGTCCGTGGAGCCCCTCGGCGTGAACTGGTGGAACACGCTTCTTTGCCTCGTGATCGCCCTGGCCCTGCAGATCGGCACGAACTACGCCAATGACTACTCTGACGGCGTGCGCGGGACCGACGAAGTACGCGTCGGCCCCTTTCGCTTGACCGCTTCGAAGCTGGTGGCGCCACGCCACGTTCGAAACGCCGCCTTCCTCTGTTTTGGCGTGGCCGGGGTGTTTGGTCTGACGCTGGCCGCTAGGACGTCGTGGTGGATCGTCGCGATTGGCGTCAGCGCGGTACTCGCGGGGTGGTTCTACACCGGCGGGCCACGGCCCTACGGCTACCTTGGATTCGGCGAACTTTTCGTTCTCGTGTACTTCGGCTTCGTCGCGACGGTGGGCACGGCCTATAGCCAGCATCGTCATATCCCGTGGCACACGTGGTGGCTCGGGCTGGCCACGGGGGCGATGGCCTGCGCTCTACTCGAAGCCAACAACCTCAGAGACGTGGACGGTGACCGAGCGGCCAACAAAAAGACATTGGCGGCTCGACTCGGGCGTTCGCGAGGCTCGACGTTGTACGTCGCGTGTGTCGTCGGCGTGGTCGCCGGTCTGCTCGTCGCGGGCCTGGGTATCGAGGCGGGCGTGGGGCTCGTGCTCTACGCGCCGGCCCTTCGCATGGTCTACTCAGAAAAGCAAGGGCGAGAGTTGTTGCCGCTGCTGCAGTACACCGCGCGAACGCAACTGCTCTTGGGCGCCTTCGTCACGTTTCTCCTCATTCGCGCCTAACTCAAGAATTCGAGCACCACCTTCGCGCACGACTCTGGGCGCTCCAGGTGCGCCGCGTGGCCCGCGTCTTCGATGACGGCTCGTTGGGCCAGGGGAATTCCCGCGGCCAGCGCATTCGCCTCGAGGGTGAACTTGGCGTCGAGGGAGCCCGAGAGAACGAGCGTGGGAATGTGGATCTCGCTCAGGCGTGGCCCGAGCCACGCCTGTTGGCCCGTCCCGCAGCGCCGGAGCGACTCGGCGAGTCCGGTGGCGTCGCGACTTCGCGACGAACGCTCTTCATCAGAGGTTGCCAACGTGGCGAAGATTGGCTGAGCGAGCCAGGCGTCGAGGAACTCGTCCACGCCATCTCGCTCGATTCGCCGGGCCCACTCCTCGTCACTCGCTCGGCGCTCGCGTCGCGCCGACTCATCATCGATGCCGCGCGTCGCGCCCAGGAGCACGAGTCGAGTGACGCGTTCGGGGTGTCGAAGGGCGAGGTGAAGGGCCACTCGAGCGCCGTAGGAGTAGCCCCCGAGCGCGAACGTCGCTTCGGGGATCGCCGCGGCCAACAGGTCGGCCGTTTCGTTGAGATCGGCGAATACTGGGGCGTTTTGGCCGTGGCCCGGCAGGTCCAGGGCCAGGACATCGTGACGCCCTGCCAGAATGGTTCGGAAACGACGGGCCGAGTCGCTGGTCTGGGTGAAACCGTGTAGCCACACCAGCGGGGGGCCCGATCCGTCGCGTCTCAGACCGAGGAGTGCCATTGAACAAGAGCGTACCGAGCCCGAGCGAGGTGCAGGCGACCTTCGCGGCGACGCTCGTCGACGAGTGGGTGCGCGACGGACTACGCGACGTCGTGATCTGCCCCGGCTCGCGTTCGACGCCCCTGGCGGTGGCTTTCGCCGAACGAGACGAGTTGCGCGTGCACGTTCGCATCGACGAACGAAGTGCCGGTTTCTTCGCCATCGGGCGAGCCCTGGTCACCAAGTCGCCAGTCGCGGTACTGGTGACGAGCGGTACCGCGGCGGCGGAGTTGCACGCGTGCGTCGCCGAGGCCGACCAGGCCGAGGTGGCGCTCATCGTCATCACGGCCGACCGTCCCCCGGAGTTGCACGGCGTGGGAGCACCCCAGACGATGAATCAACGTCATCTCTACGGCGACATGGTGCGATGCTTTGAGGAACCCGGCGTCGCGCGCGCCAACGTCGCTTCAACGTGGCGAGCGCTCGCCAGTCGTCTCTTCGAGAGTGCTCGAGGGGGCGAAGATCGCGCCGGTCCCGCGCACCTGAACGCCGCCTTTGTGGAGCCGCTTCTCGCCGACGCGGGCGAACTTCCCCGGGGCCGTGACGACGGCGCGCCGTGGCAGCGCTCTTCGCGGGTGACGTCCTCGAGCGACTGGTCGGCACCGGGTCCTCGAATCTTGGCCATCGTCGGACGGGGCACCCCGCCCACCTGGGCGCGAGAGGCCCGGGCGCACCACTGGGTGGTCGTGGGTGACGCGACGACGCCGGACACGTTGGCGTACGCCGACGCACTCTTGCGCTCCGAGCAGTTCGCCCAGAGTGTTCGCCCGGACGTCGTCGTTCGAGTCGGTGGTCTGCCGTCGTCGAAGTTCCTGCTGGAGCGCTGGCGTGGGTGGAAGACGCGCGCCGTGGGCTTTCGCGGGGCCGGTTTCCTGGCCGATCCGGAGCGACTCATCGAAGTGCGCCTCGAGGGTCTGCCGGCCATGGCGGCCTCGTGCCGTGGCGACCAGACCTACGCCGCGACCTGGGAGCGAGCCTCGGCCACGGTCGCGAACCTGCTCGAGCGCGCCGAGGAGTCCTTTAACGAAATCGAAGTCGCGCGCACGACGGTCGAGCTAGCCAACGAGAGTGCCACGCCCCTGGTGATCGGTTCGTCGATGCCCGTACGCGACGTGGAGTGGTGGGCGCCGCCACGACGCGTCGAGACCTTTTCGAATCGCGGCGTGAGCGGCATCGACGGCGTGGTGTCAACGGCGCTCGGAGTGGCGTCGGGAGCCCGGGCACTCGCACTGGTCGGTGACGTCACGATGCTGCACGACGTGTCGGCGCTCGTCGACGGCATCGGGTCCCATGGCGGGACGCTCGTCATGGTGGTGGTGAACAACCAAGGCGGAGGAATCTTCTCGTTCCTCTCACAGTCTTCGATGGAGCATGGTCGCTTCGAAATGCTCTTCGGCACGCCTCGAGCGCTCGACCTCGAGCGGGTGGCGACCTCCTTTGGTCACCACGGCGCCAGTGTCAAGAACGCGAGCGAACTTCGCTTCGCGATCGAACGAGGACTGGCGGCGCCGGGTTTGACTATCGTCGTGGCGAACGTGCCCGGTCGTAGCGAGAACGTCGAGACGCACCAGCGCTGGAACGAGTTGGTCATCGCGGCGCTCGAGGAGGAATCGTGATCGCCGCGTTGCCGTCGTCGCTGCTCGCCTCCATCCCTCTGGCTATCGCTGCGGGCTTCATCTCGTTCGTCTCACCGTGCGTCTTGCCACTCTTGCCCGGGTACCTCGCGTTCTTGAGCGGGGCGACGGGACGTTTGGAGGGCCGGAGCGGACGCGGACGCGCGGTCGTGGGAGCGCTGGCCTTCGTGTTGGGCTTCGCCATTGTCTTCGTGAGTTTCGGCGCGCTCTTCGGGGGACTGGGTGCCACGCTGCGCACGCATCAACGCACGCTCGAGGTCGTCTTTGGCGCCGTGACGATCGCCCTCGGCCTTTTCTTCGCCGGCTGGTGGCCGTCGTCGTTTCTGCAACGCGAGAAGCGGGTCCACCGTTTGCCGAGGATCTCGGTCCTGGGCGCCGCCGCACTAGGTTTCACGTTCGCCTTGGGCTGGACGCCCTGCATCGGCCCGACGCTGGGCGCGATTTTGTTTCTTGCCGCGTCGAATTCAGGAGCGACCGCGCTTCGCGGATCGATTTTGGCGTTCTTTTACTGCGTCGGCCTCGGTGTGCCGTTCTTGATGGCGGCGCTCGCCACCGAGTGGATGTCCACGGCCTCGACGTGGTTGCGACGTCACGCGAGGGTCATCGGACGCGTCGGGGGAGTGATGCTGATCGTGATCGGGGTCTGTGAGGTCACTGGCCTGTGGCACAGCTTCGTTCTCTGGCTCCAGGTCCATCTGCCGTCTTCGACCTCGGTGCTCTAGAGCCCTCTCGTAGACTGACGCGATGAATCTCCGCGAGGACTGGCAGTTCCGAGGACTCGTCCATCAGACGACGGATGATGGCGTTCTCGATGGGTTGAGCGCGGGTGGCCTCACGGCCTATATCGGTTTTGATCCGACGGGTTCGTCGCTGCACCTGGGCAACTTGATGCAGATCTGCTTGCTGCGACGCCTGCAACTCGCGGGGAATCGGCCAATCGCCCTCGCCGGCGGGGGCACCGGGCTCATTGGCGACCCCAGTTTCAAAGACACCGAACGACCACTGCTGACCCGTGAACTGTTGCACGCCAACATCGAAGCGATTGGTGCGCAGCTCTCTCGCTTCTTGGACTTTTCAGCCGGCGCGGGGGCGAGTCAAGCCCTCTTGTTGAACAACGACGCGTGGCTGACGACCATTTCACTGACCGACTTCTTGCGAGACGTCGGCAAGCACTTCACGGTGAATCAGATGATCGCGAAAGAGGCGGTGCGCAGTCGCTTGGAACGAGACGACGTGGGGCTCTCCTTTACTGAGTTCTCCTACATGTTGCTCCAGGCGTACGACTTCTTACGGCTGCATGAGGACTACGGCTGCACGGTCCAGCTGGGAGGTTCCGATCAGTGGGGCAATATCACCGCCGGCGCCGAACTCGTGCGCAAGGTCACCCGCCACAGTGTGCACGCGGTGACCACACCCCTGCTCCTTCGCCCGGACGGGCGCAAATTCGGAAAGTCCGAAAGCGGCAACGAGCAAGTATGGCTCGACGCCACGATGACTTCGCCCTACACGCTCTACCAGTTCTTGTTGAACAGTGATGACGCCACCATGCCGGCGTTGCTGCGCTTTTACACATTTCTCAGCCATGACGAGATCACCGAACTTGACGCGAGCGTGCGTGACGCTCCCCAAGAGCGTCGCGCTCAACGGGCGTTGGCCGACGCCGTGGTCGCCATGGTCCACGGTGAGGGGGCCGCCCAAGCGGCGCAACGTGCGGGCGAAGCGCTTTTCGGCGAGCACATCGCGCAACTCGACGAAGCCACGCTGCTCGACGTCATGAGTGACGCGCCATCATCGAAGTGGTCGCGCGAGGAGTTGGCCGCGGGCGTGGAGGTTTCGGAACTGTTGGTGCGCTGCGGACTCGCCAAGTCCAAGGGTGAAGCGCGACGCTTCCTCGAGCAGGGCGGCGTCTACGTGAACAATCGTCGAGTGGACGCTGGCGCCGACGAAGAGGCTCGAGTCGACCTTTCGACCGCGCTGCACGATCGATACCTCGTCGTGCGCCGAGGTCGTCGAGAGCTGCACCTGGTCGTCGTGGCGTGACGCGACGCCTCGCCCTCGTGGCGTTGGCGGGCGTTCTCTTGGCGGCGTGTGGATCCATCAAACTTTCGACCGCGATGGTCTCGTGGGCGCACGACACCGGATTTCTCTCGACGGCGAAGTCGCTGAGCGTTGACGCCGCGCACGCCGCGAGTGCGCTGAGGTCGCCGTCGTCGGGTGTGAACGAACTGCACACGGTCTGTGGTGTGCTTCTCCTTAAGGTCCAGATGGCGCAGACGAATCTGCCCACCCCCGACGACCAAGCGACCACCTCGCTCGACCACGCCTACGGTGATCTTGGCGCGGCGGCCAATGAGTGCTACCGAGCCGACCGCAACGTTTCGAAGCGCGCAGGCGCGCTGGGTTACCTCGCGCGCGGCGTCGCGAGACTCTCCGAGGGTTCGGCGAGGGTCGCGACCGCTTCGCTGCCCTAGTCGCTTCGAGGGCGAAGATCGATCTCGAGTCGCAGGACTCCATCGTCGAGGGTCGCCACGGCGTCGGCGAGCATGGCGTAGTCCTGAAAGTCCAGTCGAGCGGCCTCAACGAAACGCAGCCGCTCGGGACCTTCGATCGGCGGCAGGCCACGGCGTTTCACTGCTTCGGCTCGCTCGCGAAAGCGCGCGATCATGTGCTGGGGGTCGAAAACATCGCTCATCCCAGAGATGTTAGGGGGTCTGACGCTGAGACGGACTTGGTAGTATGGCTTTTCAACTCAGTGCTCCTGGGTTGTGGCCGCCGCCGGATCTCGGCCCGCGACCAGTGAGGAGTTGACGTGAAAAAGGGTCGCCATCGCCGATTCGTCGAAGCCCGCGAGTTGAAGCGCTCCACGGGTCCTCGAGCAACGACGTGCGTCGAGTGCGGCGCCGCCCCCGAAGACGTCCACGCCGAATGGTGTTTGGCCGAAGAGGATCGTTACGACGAGATTCTTGGATCGCTGCCGCGCCCCGTCTTCAACGAAGAAGATCCCCTGAACGCCGAGGGCTAACGCCGTCGAATCGTCGGGTGGGCGATTCGGGTGCCCGCGGGGACTTTCGCGCGACTATTGAGAACCGCCAACAGCTTTTCGTAAACGATGGCACCGACCATCGCGACGAGTTCCTCGCGCATCGAGTCCACTACGCGCGTCTTTCCGACGAAGGCCTCGGGTGCTTCGGTGCACCACCAGTGAAACTCCGCGCCGCCCGGACCCCAGTCGCGCCGATCCCACTGCGAGATGCGCGTGAAGACGTGGCCGTCGTCTTGCACGTCGTCGTCGCGTCGAAGCGGGAGCTGCCAACAGACTTCTGGCTTCAAGGGGATGTAGCTTTCCCCGCTGTCAATCGCCATCACGTGCAGCGCGCAACCCGGTCCCCGCGCGAAGTCGGGACGATTCAAGAAGATGCACGCGTCCTTGACGAGCTTGGTGACCATCTCACCGTTCTTCTTTACTCGCGTCGTGCCGTTCTTGCCCTTTGACTTGAACTGCCACTGGTCCTCGGTGAGGCGTTTGGCCGCTTTTTCGACGCGCTTGCGATCCTTTTCGTCGACGAAGTGCGCGCCGTAGCTGCAACAGCCCTGGACGAGTTCGGGCGAGGGGCCCGTGAGGACCCCTTGGCAGCCGTCGCCAAAGATGCACTTCCAGTTGCTTTCGAGGAACGTCGCGTCGAACATCCAGGTGCGCTCCTGGTCGTCGTCGTCGAAGCTGACCCATTCGTGGGTGTCGGGGGGTAGTGGACTCACGCCGCAAAACTTAGTGGGCGCACGCCGACGTCCCCGTCACCCCTACACTTTGGGGGTGACCACTCTGGATACTTTCGACGTCTTGACGTTGACCGACGCCGCGCGCGACGTGGTGAGCGACGCGCTCGCCCAAGAGGCCAATAGTGACGCGCTGGCGCTCTTTGTCGAGGTGACCGGCACCCGAGGCGCGGGGTACGCCTACGACCTCTACTTCTCGGAGGTCTCCAACGCGCCCGAAGGCTCGGCCGTCGGCGTCGACGGTACGGTGACGATCGTCGTGCCCGAGTCGAGCGTGGCGCGCCTTCGCGGCAGTCGTCTGGAGTTCGCGGACGAGGGCGGCGGCGGTTTGGTTCTCGTGAACCCCAACGTGCCCACTCCCGAAGAGGCCAATCCAGGCATTCCCGCCGAAATCTTGGAGATGGGCATCGACGGACCTCTCGGTGCCGTGGCGGTCGTGGTGCTCGAAGAACAGGTGAATCCCTCCATCGCCGCCCACGGAGGTCGAGCGGACCTCGTGGCGATGAACGAGGAGACCCAGATCGCCTACGTGAAGCTCTCGGGAGGTTGCCAGGGCTGCTCCATGAGTCGCCTGACCCTCTCGCAAGGAATCGAGACCATGTTGCGTGAAGCAATTCCGGAGTTGAAGGACGTCATCGACGTCACCGATCACGCCTCGGGAGTGAATCCTTTTTACGCGCCCGAGTAACGGCGCCGTGGCCGAGGGGCCGCCCAATCTAGACTTAAGCAATGTTGCGCTTCCTCACGGCCGGAGAGAGTCACGGTCCCGCTCTGAGCGTCATCGTCGAAGGACTGCCTTCGGGCCTGCACCTGACGATCGAGGAACTCGGAGAAGACCTGGCCCGTCGGCGTCTGGGCTATGGCCGCGGACCTCGCATGCGCTTCGAGCGCGACGAGTTGCGCCTCCTGGGTGGGGTTCGCCACGGCCGGACTCTCGGCTCGCCCGTCGCCCTGGAGATCGCCAACTCTGAGTGGCCCAAGTGGGAGCAGGAGATGTCGGCGGCGCCGGGCCGTCCGAGCGAGAAGTTAACGAAACCTCGCCCGGGCCACGCGGACCTCGTAGGAATGCAGAAGTACGCCTTTGACGACGCCCGCGACGTTTTAGAACGCGCCAGCGCTCGTGAGACCGCGGCGCGGGTCGCCGCGGGCGCCATGGCGAAGGTGCTCTTGCGCGCCATCGGTGTCGAGATCGTCAGCCACGTGGTACGCATCGGCGCGGCGGCCGTGACGAGCGATGTTCGTCCCGGTCCCCAGGACCTGGCGCGCGTCGACGAGAGCGAGGTGCGCTGCTTTAGCCCCGAGGCCGAGTCCGCCATGATCGCGGAGATCAAGGCCGCCGCCAAGGAGGGGGACTCACTGGGTGGCGTGGTCGAAGTCATCGCGTACGGCGTTCCCGCGGGGCTGGGCAGTTACGTCCACTGGGACCGCAAACTCGACGGACTGCTCGCGGGAGCGCTCATGAGCATCCAAGCCGTGAAGGCGGTCGAGATCGGTGACGGAATGGCGCAAGCCGCTCAACGCGGCAGCGTGGCCCACGACGCCATCGCTTTGCAGGAGGGCTTTGCGGCCGGGGGTGGCTACGTTCGCCGCAGCGACCACGCCGGAGGCCTTGAGGGCGGCATGACCTCGGGCGCGCCACTCATCGCGCGCGTGGCGATGAAGCCGCTCGCGACGTTGAATCGACCGGTGCTGGAAACCGTGGACGTCGCGACGGGCGAGAGCGCCGTTTCCTTCAAGGAGCGCACCGACGTCACCGCCGTGCCGGCTCTCGGTGTCGTCACTGAGGCGATGATGGCGTTGGTGCTGGCCAATGAGGCGCTGCGCAAGTTCGGCGGCGATTCGCTTGAAGAGTTTGTCCGGAACCACGCCAACTACGTGGCCCATCTGGGTTCGACGTCGTCGTCGGCCCACGAGATCTGAGCGTGGCGCGAGTCGTCCTCGTGGGGCTGCCCGGCGTCGGAAAGAGTTCGGTGGCGCTCGTTTTGGCGCGAGCGTGGGACTGTGGCGTCGTCGACACCGACGAGGAGGTCGCCCAGCGCGCGGGCGTCGGGGTGGCGGAGCTGCTGCGCAGCCACGGCGAGAGCGCGTTGCGCAAACTCGAACTCGACGTCGTGAGTGATCTAAAGCATCGAGACGTCGTCGTCGCGACGGGCGGCGGTGTGGTCGCGACGCTTGGGGCGCGCGAACTGCTGAAGGATCTGCCGACCGTGTGGCTCGACTGTGACGACGAGATTTTGGTCGCGCGACTGGGCGACGGAGACCGACCGCTGCTCGGTGATGACTGGGCTACGTCGATCGCTCGCCTGCGCGCGGAGCGCACGCCGTGGTACGAAGAGGTGGCGCGCGCTCGGGTCGACGCTTCGGGCACGGTTGACGAGGTCGCGGCTCGGGTCACGGCGGCGATAGAAGCGGTCGACGCGTGAGGATCAACGTGGCCCTGAGTGAGCGCTCCTACGACGTCTACGTCGGAGCGGGCGTGCGTCGAGAGCTGGCCGCGACCATCGCACGACTCGCTCCGCGCGCGCGCCGCGCCGCGTTCGTCACCTCGACCGAATTGCTGACCCAACCGTGGTTTGATTTCGAATCCGGGATCGCGCATGACCTTCACGAAATACCCAATGGTGAACGGGCGAAGACGACCGACAGCTATCTATCGTTGGTCGAAGCCTTCGCCCGTAGCCGGCTTTCCCGCGATGACCTCGTGGTCGCGGTTGGTGGGGGAGCGATCACCGACGTCGCCGGTTTCGCGGCGGCCACGTATCTGCGCGGCGTCGCGCTCATTAACGTTGCCACCACCGTCGCCGGACAAGTTGACGCGGCGATCGGCGGCAAGACGGGGATCAATCTGCCCGACGGTAAGAATCTTGTAGGCGCCTTTCACCAACCCCTGGCCGTATTTTGCGATTACGAGACGCTCGACACATTGCCCGAGCGCGAGCGGCGCGCGGGCATGGGAGAAATCGCCAAGTGCGTACTACTCGAGAGTCGCGACCAAGCGTGGCTTGAACGCGCCACGTTCGAAGAGCAGGTCGAGCTGGCGCTGTCGCTGAAGGCGCGAATCGTCTCCGACGATGAATTTGAAGGTGGCGCGCGCGCCCTCTTGAACTACGGCCATACGCTGGGTCACGCCCTCGAGCGCGAGTCATTGGCGCGAAACATCGACGCGCTTCGCCACGGTGAGGCGGTCGCGATCGGGCTGGCCTTCGCCGCGCGACTCGCGCGTGACCTTGGTCGAGTCGACGATCAGGTCGTCGCGGCGCACGACGCGGTCTTAGCGGGCTTCGCACTGCCCTCGCGCGTTCCCAACGAACTTGATACGTCCGCCCTGCTCGACGCAATGGCGCACGATAAGAAGGCTCACCACGACCTCACGTTCGTACTCGCGGGCGCGCAGGGGTTTAGTGTCGTGGCAGGCGTGGCGCCTGAACAGGTGCGCGACGCTTTGGAGCGATTCCGAGGAGAGCCGTGAGTAACGTGATCTATCTGCTGTCGGGTCCGAATCTCAACGAACTCGGTGAACGCGAACCCGCGATTTACGGCCACGCCACTCTTGAAGAGCACGTGGCGCGCTTCACCCAGCGTGCGGAGGAAAGGGGACTGAGCGTTACGCACCTTCAGTCGAACTTCGAAGGCAACCTGGTCGAGGCGGTGCACGCCGCGCGCGAAGAAGGCGCGCTCGCGCTCGTGATCAACGCCGGGGCCCTGACCCATTACTCGTGGTCCCTTCGCGACGCGTTGGCCAACTTTGCGGGTACCAAAATCGAGGTGCACCTCTCCAATCCGCGTGGCCGAGAGGAATTTCGCCGCTTGAGCACCCTGGCCGACGTCGTCGACGGTACGATCGCCGGATTCGGCCAACTTGGCTACGACCTCGCACTCGAGGCGGTCGTAGCGCGGCGAAACGCTTCGGCGTAACTTCGCGTGGTCTTTGCCTAGACTGTTCCACGCACCAAACGCGAAAGGCACTTAGGCTCATGGCCGCCATCAACACCTCGGACATTAGAAATGGCATCACCCTAAAAATCGACGACGGACTCTTTTCCGTCATCGAGTTCCAGCACGTCAAGCCTGGCAAGGGCGGCGCTTTTGTGCGCACCAAGTTGCGCAACGCCCGTACCGGCGCCGTTATTGAGCGCACGTACCGCGCTGATGAGCGCCTCGAACAGGCCATCATCGACAAGCGAGACACCCAATATCTGTATCGCGACGGTGATGATTACATCTTCATGGACCAGGTCAACTACGACCAGGTGTCGGTTTCGTCCAAGAGCCTGGGCGATGCCGTCAACTTTCTAAAAGAGACCGGCAAGGCAATGCTTATCTCGCACGATGAGGAGATCATTGGCGTGGAGTTGCCCGCATCGGTGGAGTTAACGATCACCGAAACCGAGCCTGGGCTTCAGGGCGACCGAGTCTCGGGAGCTCGCAAGTCCGCCACGTTGGAGACCGGCTTCGTCGTTCAGGTTCCGCTCTTTGTTGGTCCTGGTGAACTCATCAAAGTCGACACCCGCACCGGCGAGTACATGACCAGGGCCTAGAGGTGAGCGAATTGGGCCACGTGCGCCATCAGGCGCGCCAGCGAGCCCTGGAACTTCTCTACGAAGCGAGCATGAAGAGTCGCTCGCCCCATGACGTGCTCGGGGAGCAGCCACTCGCCCCCGATGCTTACGTCGTAACGCTGCTCGATGCCGTCGAAACTCATCGCGAACTCGCTGAATCGTTGATCTCTCGCCAGTCCCACCAGTGGGCGCTCGAACGCATTGCGCTTCTGGACCGACTCATCATGACGCTCGCGCTTTGCGAACTGCTACTAGACGATGCGCCACCGGTCGCGGTCGTTCTCGATGAAGCCGTTGAGCTCGCCAAGACGTACTCGACGGACGAATCGCCGAGCTTCGTCAACGGTGTCTTGTCGGGCTGTGTGCCGCTTTTGCGCGACGGCGAGTAACGAGCGAGTCGGCTCGCCGTAAGAGCATTCTCAGGATTGGGTCGTCCAGTAGAGAAAGTTTGACGTGGCGTGTTCGCCCGTTCTCGCGCGTGTCGCGTCACACTTCACTCGACACTTACCAGTGAGTAACTCACGCACGCGGACCAAGTGTTAAGAGTCAGAGTCGTCGTCGTGCACTCGGCGCAAATAGTCGTTGTACGCCGCGCGGGCTTCGTCTACTTCCTCATTATCAGGAGTTTTAGAAACATGATTCGACGTGGTGCCGCGCTCTTCTTGGAGGAGTTTGCGCCAAACGTAAATCCCGTAAAGACCCAAGATTGGCCATTCGAAAACGTAGGCCCACGAGAGTTGATTACCGCCCAGCGCCCGACGAAGTTCGAGGACAAGGGCACTGACACAGATCACTTCAGCAATGACGAGACCCAAGTGAATTCCAAGAATTTTCTTACTTTGAGCGTGCACCAATCCGAAGGTTACTGATCTCAGCCGTTACTCTCAGTACGGAGTTCCATGAGGAACACCGAATCGCAAGGAGTGATGTATGACGATGAGAGGAAGACTGGTGGCAGTCCTCGGGCTCTTCATAGTTGCGGCAGCTCTCGTGGTGTGGGCTGTGGCGACGTTGATTACGCCCGGTACACCGGGAGCCCCCGGCGTGAAGGGTGGAGTAGTCGACTTTACGCATACCCAAGCGGCGGGTCAGCCGGTCAATTTGACCGTGCAGACGGTTGGCGCCATCGGCTTTGGCTCCCATCCCACGTGGGTCTCCTACCTCACTAAGGACCCGACCACGGGCAAGTGGATCCACGACAACACATGGCAGCTGCCTACCAACACGGTGATCCACATGACCGTTCTGCAGTACGACTCGGGTAGTCCGCTTCGCAATCAGCAGTTCGGCCAAGTGACCGGTACCATCGGGGGCACCGCTTCGCTCAATGGCACGTCCTACTCGGTGTACAACTCCTACACCGGTAACGGGGTCGGCCACACGTTCGTCGTGCCCTCACTGGGAATATCCGTACCCTTGATCGGCGCCGGCGGCAATATCTGTGCCGCGGGGCCCTGCCACGTGAGCAACCCGCACAACACGATTACGTTCAGTTTCAAGACTCCGAAGCACTCAGGTGAGTACCACTGGCAGTGCTTTGTTCCTTGTGGTGTCGGATACCTCTATGGCAACGGCGGCGGGATGTCGACCCAGAACTTCATGGGCGGATTCTTGGACGTGGTGGCTTAATCATGACGGAGAACAACATGAAAAATGGTGAAGTAAATCACTTGCGTCGCATGGGCACCTGGTGGGCCATCGCTTCGATTGTCCTTGACGTGGTCTATTGGTTCGCGGTCGGGCCACACATTACGCCGGGGCGATTGACTGAAATGGCGAAGAACAACCAAATGGACTTCAATATCCTCTTTCTAGTGGCGTTGCCAGTGCTGCTAGGCGTTTGGATCTTTATGGGATACGCCTTCGTGCACTGGAGCGAGAAGCGCGGCGCACCCGAGCCCGTCGGAGGTCCTGCGGGGGCGGAGAACCATCGCACCAATGTGCTTTGGATCTCCATTACCTCGATCGCAGTATTGGCCGCGGCCGTCTTTGGTACCTGGGCCCTCATAGTCGACCACGGTTCGGGCGGAGGCGAAGGACCCAACCCGGTGTGGATTCCTGACGGGGCTTCGAGCGTTCAAGCAACTGCGCTGGCGGGAACTGCCAAGTGGGCACCAGGCACGAACGCACCACTGCCCGTGCAGGTCATCGGTCAGCAGTGGAGGTTCACCTACCGTTACCCAACGTTCGGGAACTTTGAAACCCCGGATCTGGTACTTCCGGCGAACACGACGGTTGTCTTTGATGTGACTTCGCTTGACGTGATCCACAGTTTCTGGGCCTACCAACTCAGCGTGAAGGCCGACGCCAACCCCGGTGTGAACAATGTGGCCTATACCGAAACAAGGGGCACGGGGAACTTCGTGGTGCGTTGCAATGAACTTTGTGGCATCTGGCACGGATCGATGTTTGACTTTGGCAAAGTCGTCTCACAGGGCGACTTCATGAACTGGGCGCAGAAGACGGAAGCCGCTAACGCCGCTAACACGAAGTTGCTGCCGGCGTTTGCTTACACCTACACGCCTGATGCCAACGGCGCCGCCGGTGGTTTCTACCCAGACGGTGGAGTTACCCCTTACAGCCCGGTAGAGACTTACGGCGCGAAGCAGCCGGTGTCGTGATGAACACCGTAAAGACCACTATGCAGCAAATTGAACGACTGAAAGAAGGGGAGAACGCGCGATGACCATTAGCGCTGAACGACCAACAGAAGTAGCGACCCATAGTGCCTCGCCTTACTCGAGCAAGAAGCCAAGGGGATGGTTTAGCCAGCACCTGGGAACGGCACTGCTCGCAGCAATCATCGGGTACCTCATCGGACACTGGCTCGGCAATCACATTGCCTGGAACTATCCGACGACGGCGGCCACCGGTCAAAACTACGTAGCGAACTTCCTCGCACTCTTGTTCGGAGTAGTGGGCTGGCTCCTCGGAATTGGAGCCCTGAACTATCCGTTGGCGAAGCTGGTGGGTCGCAGTGGTGAACATGAGCCGGAGGAGGCTGACGGCATCAGCAAGTACTTCCGCTACAGCACGAACCACAAGACCGTCGGAATTCAGTACATCGTTGGTGTTCTATTGTTCTTGTTCACGGCCGGACTTCTCGCGATGGCCATCCGAACCGAACTCCTGAATCCCACAACCCACGTGTTCTCGCCGGACACCTACATCAAAATCGTGTCTGAACACGGAACGATAATGATGATGATGGCAACGTCCATCATCGTGGGACCGTTAGGTAACTACTTTGTTCCGCTGATGATTGGTTCGCGTCGAATGGCGTTCCCTCGCATCGAGGCATTCAGCTTTTGGACCTTTACGGCGGGCTACATGGTGATCTTCTCGGCACTTCCCTATGGCGGCTTTCCTACCGGCTGGACCGGATACGCCCCTCTGCAGACGCAAGCTGGCCCTGGGATGATCTCGTACCTCTTTGGGTTTGCCGTGATTGGACTCGGCATGATGACGGCGGGTTTCAACGTCGCGGTCACGATTGTGAACTACCGCGCTCCCGGCATGACGTGGAGTCGTGTTCCTGTGTTCGTGTGGGGGATCTTGGCCACGGCCGCACTGATGACGCTCGCGACTCCGGCCCTGTTCGCGGCTGGCACGTTTGGCCTTTTGGACCTGGTGAACCAAACGGCGTTCTACGTCAATGAGCACGGTGGAAGTTCGTACTTGTGGCAAAACCTCTTTTGGTTCTTCGGTCACCCCGAGGTCTACATCATGGCCATACCAGGCTTCGGCGTCGTTGGTGAACTGTTGCCGGTTTTCTGTCGAAAGCCGCTC